>Ga0164310_10000927_pt1 | contig 16235 bp, 23 predicted proteins | sample GuaBasSedimGuay1_FD_121795 | JGI IMG/M metagenome (GOLD analysis project Ga0164310, IMG submission 121795) | Subseafloor sediment microbial communities from Guaymas Basin, Gulf of California, Mexico - Guay1, Core 4569-9, 0-3 cm | ecosystem: Environmental > Aquatic > Marine > Hydrothermal vents... | reverse complement strand
CACCCCGCTTCTTTGATGCCTTGGTTGTAAACGCCGGCGATGTCAGCCGCCTTGCCCCAGTAGGGAATCTCCACCGCCTTCATCTCGCCCTCTTTCCGTCGCAATTTGGTCGGCCCGATATACGTTGGGGACACTCCGCTCGGATGCGCAAGATTGATTGAGGGCATCTTGCAGTACCACTCGACGTGCTTGTGGCGTGTAACGCCCATTCGTCGTTCGGCATCCTCTCGTCCAATTTCCCCTGGCCGGCCGAAACCATCCGGGTACTTGGCTTCTCGCTCGTCCAACGCCTCGATCACCAGTTTTCGCGGGGCAATCATCATAAATCCGCCCAACCGCCGAATCATGGAGAAGGTGGGCTTAGGATGCCACGTCATCACCGTCCACCGGCTCATGTCGTAAACAACCTCGTCAGATTTCGGACGTATGCACTTTTCTGGCTGTGCGGGATCACCGCCCGTGAAGTGCCATGGATGGTAGAGCGAATCGTCCTCGGCTATTGCGACGAATTCCGTCTCGGCCACCTTGGCTGCGCGATTCCACATGCAGAACGTACTCCACCCACCCCAGGGTATATCCTGGATGAGCTTTGTTTCCCCAACACCAAGGTCCATCGGTTTCGATGACACGGTGATGAGGGGGTAATCCCCAACGGCCGCCAATAGATGCCTCATGTGGAAGTCGACCCACAACTGAGGCATCCGATTGGCGGTCATGTAAATGACAGTCAAGTCTTTGACCATGGTTGTCCTTACGTTGCCGACGGTGAACTCGATGGCGAAGCCGACGGTGAAGCCGATGGCGTACTCGAAGGCGAAGCCGAAGAAATGACAAGTTCCTCGGCATTGGCAAGCAATCGCCAGTAATACGACGTACCGATCTTGAGCGAAATGAACGTCACGAAATCGCCAGCGTTGGCGAATGTAATCACCGTGTCGGCATCCCGGTTGTACCCGCCTGTCACGGTCAGGGTCAGATCGCCACCGTCCGTATCCAAGCACACCGTGGCAATAACGCCCGGCCTATCCGGCTGGGCCAGGGTACGCGCCTCTGCCGTCGTTGTCACAACGGAGCAGATTTGCCCGTACATATCCACGGTGATGGTCTCGCCACTTCCGGGGTCTTGTAGTCGACCTGGCCCTGTCGCCTCAAAGGCGCGGTACATATCTTTCAGCGTTCTGTGTGCGGACATTACTCTACTCCTGTAAACATAGAGGGGCTCCATAGCCCGAAAGGGTAAACAAACTCTTACGTCGCCGACGGCGAACTCGACGGCGAAGTGGAGGGAACAGCCAGCGCTCTTTTCTTGCCAAGTTCTCGCCAGACATACGAGGTGCCAATCTTTACGGACACGAACGTCACGAAATCGCCAGCGTCAGCCATCGTTATCGTTGTGTTGCCGGGCTGGTTAAAACCGCCAGTTACGGTCAACGTCAGATCGCCACCGTCCGTGTCAAGCGCGACGGTGCCAACAATGCCCGGTCTGTCTGGCTGGGCCAACGTGCGAGTCTCGGTTGTCGTTGTCACAACGGAGCAGACCTGGCCCCACAACTTGAATTCGATGGTCCCGGCATTACCGGGGTCTGGTATTTTGCCCGGCCCTGTCGTCTCAAAGGCGCGGTACATATCGTTCAGGTTTCTATGTGCCCCTGCCATTTAATCTGCTCCTTGTGAAAGTGGGGTTCGAGGAAGCTCCCTAGCCCTAGAGGGTAAACGCTTAGTCGTCATTCTCGTAAATCACGGTAACGGCAACATCTTTCGACGTGCCTGCATTTGCTATCACGCACTTGATTCGCTCGTTAAGAATTGGAATCTTAACGAAGGCGTCCGTTGCGGCCGCTCCATCTGTGTTCTGTGCGGCAAATGCTCGTGGGTGATACCACGTCGTAGCACTCTCGGTGGCCGTCAAGTCAATCAGAATAGGAATCTCAGTCGTCTCACCCGTCAGGGTAAGATCGAAACTCGCAGTCACGGCACCGGCCACAACCTTGACGGCGAGGATGCGCCCGAGCAGGCGACTGCCAAGGTACATAGTTCCATTGCCTGTGTGTGTGTTGGTCACGGATTGAATCATAGCTCTACTCCGTTTAAGGAAACGGCCCCGAGCCTAGCGCTCCGAAGCCAATAGTCCGATATGACACGACGCCCATCGCGCGGTGCATCGCCACCTAATGAGGTCGGCGAACTACGCTCCTGGTCCGCCCGAATCGCCGCCGGTAGTAATTCCAAAAACCGTTTTTCGTGAACGCCCTCTGTTTCATCTAAGTTCTGTTCCGCTGCCGAAAGGCACGCCTCCAGGATGACCGCCGAAAGCGTTTCGCCCCCAATCGGATATTGGTTAGTGCTGTCAATAAACACATGGCGAAGTATCATCGGCGCTCGCAGCACATAAGCCGCGTCGGGCGTCGGATAGAACGCGAGCACCTTCCGTGACCCGACGGTTGGATCGAACTCAACCGTTCGGACTGAATAGAATCTTGGCCGATCATAGTCCGGATCGCCCTGCTGCCACGTCCGAATCGTTTGGTCGTGCCGCCTTCGCACTGGTGGGTACCATTCGTTCTGGTCCGGGTAGTAGGTTAGGTCGCTGTCGCTGCCCATGTCCTCAAAGGCCGTGGGCAGCGGAATCTCTGGACGCCCCAACTCGTAGGTTGTTGCCGCGTCAATATCCACCGAGGTGTCATCCAACGTAATCTGTGCGTCTCCGCCTCGGCTGGCGACGGAATAGTAGCTGTCGTCCGCTTTCAGTAACCCGTCTGCGGCCCACGAGGGAAACGTCCCGGTCGTCAGCGTCACCACGCCGTCGACCACCTCGATGGTCCCGGTCGTGTAAGGTGCTGTCGTCGTTACGTCTTCCAGTGGTCGGAAGAAGGACCAGTCATGCGCGGCGTAGACCCTGCGCAGCCCATCCCGGATGCAGTCTTCGATGTCTGCGGTTTCACTGTCGGAATGGCCAGTTCGCTGCCCAAACAGAAAGCGACCAACCCTTTCGAGAAGACTTGTAAAACTGGCCGTCATAGCGGCTGGATCAGCCATTAGTCACCCCCAAAAGCGGGCCGGGGGCGAGCGAACCCGCCCCCGGATCGCGTAGAGACTACTGGTACTGGGCGCAGGCCAACCAGTCGATTTCCATGTTGCACGCCGTCGTGCCGTCGTTCACCAACGTGATGTTCGGCGTCATGTAGCTCCCGTCCGGGAACGAATCCGAATCGGCAGTCTCGATGGTCTGGACCCGCAGGCGAGCGTCCTTATCCTCCACGCCATCGACAAACCACTGGACTGTCCCACCGTTCTCCGGGTTAAATCGGAACCCGAGCTTGATGAAGCTGGTGGTGGCGATGGAGGCCAATGTGTCCAGGTCCGTGTTGACGGCCCCGTCCACCTTGGTTTTGCCAGACACCTGATACATCCCGTCCACGGCAGTCGTCTCGGCCTTCAACTGCTGGTAGCCGAGGAAGTCCGCGGTAGCGTAGATCGCGTCGGAAGCCGTAATGCACGCCGTCGTGGCACAACCGGCCACACTCGCCAGCCCACAGAAGAAGCCGTGGGACGACGTGGTGATGTCGGTCAACTTGATGCGAGCCTCGAAGCACAGGGTATTACCCGTGAGCTTAAAAGGCGCGTCGAGCGCGTTTCCGTAGGCTAGCATCGCCTCCGAGTTATCCTCGGCGGTTGTGAGCAACCGGCAGATTCCCATGCCAGTCGCGGCCCCTCTGCCATCGCTGGCAATCTGAGTAACCGTGCCGTTCGTCGTCTCGACATGCAGGTAACCTCCGGTTCCGGTCGTCTCCGCGAACTCGAAGAAGTCATCGAAGAATCCGATGGCCGGGTTGCCCGACGCCGTGGAAAAACTTTGCATCCCGCGACCTTGCGGCGGTGCCAGCTTTCCCCAGAGTTTCGGCGACAGCATGTACGGCTCTAATTCTGAAAATGTGAGGTGCATTTCTGTACCCTTTCACAAGTAAAACAACGAAATACCCGCGTAATCACGGTGGCTACGCGTGGTGGTGTCTTCTCTATCCCTAAAGTAAAGTAAAATGGGGCTCCTATTTTGCGTCGCTGCCCCAGTGCGACGTAGGAGACTACGCGGTCTCCGTGACAGTTGCCGTGCAGTAACCACGGAAGTTACCACGACGGTTGAAGCACACTATTTGCACCGCGTCGTCCATGGCCCGCACGCGGACGTTCGACATCTCGGGGTGCTGGAACGCCTTCCGCTTCCGCATCTGGCGGCCCGAGGCGTAGTACGCCTTGAAGGTCGCCCAGTTCACACCAAGGATGATCCCGTCCGTGCGAGCGTTCGCACTGGCCGCGTTCGTCCAGGCGGGAACCCAAGTCAGCGGGACGCCACGGATGTAGACCGTGCCGCTGTGCGCCGCCATGTCGTCGCCGATGTTGTCGTTGCCCAGTTGCAACAGTTGACGCGCTTGCGCCAGTCGACTGTGAGTGGTCAGAAGCTCCCAGTCGTGCCGCTTCTGATCCACGATGTCCGGTCGCTGAACCGGAGGACTGAACTGGCAGAGGTCCATCGAGTTGATGGTCTTCTCCACGAAGTCCACACGATCGACCTTCGTGTACGGGAACGTCCGGTTACGCCAATGCTCGTAGGTCGAGCAGGAAATCCCGCCTACGCCGTTCGACCCCCAGCCAACAGGCTCGTAGCCGTTGAACCCTTCCTCCGAGTTGTTCTCACTCGTGCTGTCGTCCGTGGCGGTGATCCACCACAAGAGCGACACGGGCGGGAACGGGGACTGCGTCGGACTGGTCGGGCCATCGCCGAACATCAGGCCTTCCATGCCGGTGTAGAACGAGGTCATCAGGTCTTGTTCGAGACCTTCGAGGTAGTCGTAAATCTGCCGCCCGCCGGTTTGGAAGATTTCCTCGTCGATGTCGTAGTGGTAGTTATTGGTCGTCAGCCCCCACTTCAGCTCGCCTTCACTGAGGGTGTTGACTCGACCAGACGAGTCCCGGTGGTACAGCCCGACAACTTGGAAGTTGTCGTTCGTGTCCACCTTGACCTTCCACTTGCACTGTGAAGTGCTCATTGTGTCCTTCTTGAGATTTCCCGAGAAGAGACGCGATGCGTACTTGTACTCTTGCAGCGGCAGGGAAATGTCCTGCGCTGCTAGCCGATCTTCACCAGCAAACTTCTGGTGAATCCCAGCCACAAAATCGTCAATTTGTTCAATTCCGAGTGCCATGCGGCTACTCCTTTATTCAGTTTCGGTCCATTTCCTTGTAGAGCCGATCAGCCTCGGTCCTCGGGTCTTCCCGTGGGTCTTGCGGCCGGGTTGCCCCGCCGCCCTGGCGGCCGTTGCTCTGCTTGGAAATTTCGCGGGTTCTTGCTTTCAACTTTCGTTTGTCAAATTCAGACGAGAACACCATTGGAGCTACACGGCTAACCAATGCGTCAACCTCGACATCTCTGCCGAAGCTGCGATACCCGGCCTGAATCACTTTTGCCTGCGCCAACACGTCTTCACGCTTCTTCAGTTGGTCGGAGGTTTCCTTTCCGGTTGCCCCGAATAACTTTTGCATGTCGAGCGCGTCGATAGCGGTATCAAAACGCTGTTCTTCAGCCAACGACTCAGCTTCCGCGAAGCTGGCACGCGATTCCGCAAGCTGCGCTTCAAGTGCAGCAAAGCGGGACTCAAAATGGTCGCGAAGACCGGAAGCCACTTCCTTGACTCCCGTCGCGATATCCTCGTCCCACAGTTCCTCGTTGGCCAACGTGATCTCGTACTTGCCGTCCTTTGTCCCGGTGTCGGGAGGCTGGTCGACCTTGGGCTCCGGTGCCTTTCTAAACTTGCCTTTTGCGTCGCGCGTCTGGCCTTTGTTATCTTCGCTTTCGGCTAATGCCTTGCGGCCAGCATCCAATGCGCTCTTGTCGAAAAGTCTCAGCGCCCGGTAAAATTCATCGCGGCTGGCGAAATCGGCAAGCTCCGATTCCTCGATGCCAATCGCGGCCATCTCGGCTTTCAGGCCGTCGTCCAACCAGGACACGCCTTTGTCGCCGGTATCTTCGCCTTGGTCCTCGACCTCGGCGGTATCCTCGCTTTCGTCGGTATCGACGCCAGCGGTTTGACTGCCGGACTCTGTCTCGGCAGGTGTTTCGTCTTGTGCGGGTTTGCCGGCGTGTTCGGAAGTGATTTGCGCGTCGCTCTTTTGCTCGCCCGCGCGTTCTTCTTCCACTTCTGTCACCACCTGCTCGGCGTATGCTGTCACATCTTCTTTGCTACTCTGTTCCGTGATTTCGTCGACTGGCATAACTTTTTCCTTACTCTGGTTTGGTGCCAAAACGGTCATCAGGGGTGTAGACATCTGACCACCCCCCGTCGATGTTGACCTTGTTTCCGCGATACCGCTGCCAGCCAGTCGCGCCCTGCTCGCCATTGCAGGTGTACTCAACTGCACCGTCGTCGCGGATATCTACGCCGGTCAACTCGCCTTTGTCTTTCAACTCCTGGAGTTTCACCCGCTCCGCGGGGACTTGATTCGGAAGCATGCCCATTGACTCGGACACCCTTGGTTTGTTCTGGCGGCAGGCGGTCGCGATCCTCGGCAGGAATAGCGTCGACCGTAAGTGTGCTGGTGCTTTTCTCATGCTGGTGCCCTCCCCATCATTGCCGCTTGTTGACTGTTGACTTGGGGCTTGCTCGTGCCTCCCAATACTTGCTGGAGCACGTTGCTTCTCGCATCTGCGGTTCCACCCGTCCCGACGTTACGTCTAACCGTCTCCCTGGATGTAACCGCAGGAGATCGGATTGTATTTTGATCGCCACCTAACATGGACGCCGGGCTGGCAAAGGTTACAAAGCGCTTAAATTCAGGCCGATTTTTCAATCTTGCTATTTCATCCACTATGGCCTCGCAATCGAGTGTCGCTCCGGACGCCTGGAACATCGGCCAAAGAGGTGCGATCTCTCGCAGCACCTGGAATAGCTCTTGTAGCTTCTGTTCGGGCGTCTTGAAGACCATCGAATACGGTTCCACCCGGAACTCGTAGTCCTCGAAGTCGCCCACGCGGTACTCGGGAGTCCAATCGGAAGAGACCTCGATGCCGCTATTGCCCACGGGGACCGACGAGTGAAGCTCAAGCATCCGGTCCTCCCACATCAGGTGCCCAAGATCGAGAATGCACTCTGACGCAAACGACACCACGGCCATCCGCATATCGGCGACATTCTTGGTCAACTGTCCGTGGATCAGCTCTTCTTGACCGACGGTTGCGGCCTGCGGCCCCAGACCACCCATCGCCTGAAGGTTGTTAGCGAAGCGGTCGTATTCGTCCTGAAGAAACGTCGCCATCGCCATATCCCGCTGGTCGATGCCGCCGACCTCAAACTGTTTGATTTGCTCTGGCGATTGCCCCTGATACCAACCGTTGCGTTCTCCGGTGCGTACTGTGTTCGCCAAGTCTTCCTTGCCCGGAGGATAGATATTCACGTTGCGGTGCGCGTCGGAATCCGCTTCCATCCGAACGTGCAACCGATTTTGCTGTAGGTGCATTCCGAACAGGTTGATAGCCGGGGAGGCAGGGATGATGCGATCCGGCACGTCCCCCAATGACAGGAACTTGTACGGCCCGGCCTGAGAACCTGCCCATTCGCGTTCAATCAGCGGCTCCAAGTCCTGTTCGCACGGCATCGTGACAATCGACTTGTTCTCCGCGATCCATAGGTCTTGAAGCCAGACCATATCCTTCAGATCATCGTCTTCGGACTGATCGACTCCTATTTCCCGCGTGGCTCCCGTGCTGTCAAATGCTTCTCGGCCGGTCGGCTTGAGCTTGTCTTTAACCTTCTTGTTGTACCCCGGCTCATCCATGACCTTCTCGTAATCCGCCCGGTAGCGATGCCCGCAGTAACGCATCTTGCTCCGTTCCTTGGCGGGCATGTCCACAATCAGGTCGTCGAGTGAAACCCGGTTCAGCCAGGGTTCGCCTGGGTCGAGCCAAACATCCTCTTCCGATTCCAACAGGCCATGAAACCGGGTATCGGTGTCGCGCATCATCACCACGCCACACCCGAGACAGAAGAATGCGTCCAAGACAATGGCCTGGAACGTCTTGTCCAAGGCCATGTCGGAGATCAGCTTGTTCAGATTGACCTCGAACCGGCGAGCGAACGGCAGCGATTCCATTCGCGGGACCGAGACCAGAACTTGCGGGTTGTTCGCGGCCAGAGCGACCGTGTAGATGCGGGCAGTCTGGTTCATCAAGTTGACCAGAATCTTGCCGTCGTCCTGCGGTGTCGTGGTGTCGTACCACGATCCGCAGTAGTGCTCGATCATCATCTTCCGAACACGACGATGCTTTTCAAGGTCAGCGCGCGATGCCTTGATGGCCTTCAAGAGCCGTCCGCGCTTTTCATCGTTGGCAAGATCGAGCATCGCAGTACCAAAAAACGGGGGCGGCACTTCGCCGCCCCCGTTTAAGGCGCGATGTAAACGGCATCTTAGCGGTAGCTACTCCGCTTGTGCCTATTCAGTGACCGGCTAAGAGCCAGCCCCCTTGTTATCATGTATTCTCATCGGGTTTTACCTCCGAATTATATCAAACATAGCCTACGACCGTTATTCACGTCATCAACAATCAGCACGCCGGGAACGAACGCCAGGGCCTCGGCCACCGCGCAACTACCGTCAGGGTTCCTTTGCTGTGTCGTGACTTGCACGATGCAACCGCCACCCACCTCGGCCGCTTTCGTGGACTTCATCCAGCCCTCTTTTTGGCTCGATGCCTTACAGAGCAACTGAAACATATCTCCGTTTCCAACCACCTGGATGTCAGGCACGTTCTGTCGAGCGCCGGAGACATCAGAATTGTGTAAAGTCTTTTCCATTGGGTTTTATCTCCAAATCAGTTAGTCTTGGCCTTCGGGGCCTTTGCTGCTTGGATCATAGCCTCAGCCTGCGCCTTTGCCGACATCAGGTGCAACGCTGCTTGCGTCACCTGCTGCATCTCGATCGCTCCCAAGTTGGAACGCACCCTTCCCAGCACAAAAGTAAGCTCCTTGTCCATTTCCGTCGTTGGCTTGCCGAACGCCGCGTACTGGGCCTTGGCCATCCCCAAATTCAGCACTGCTTGCGCGGCCTTCTGTATGTCGGCCAACACTGTCAGGGCCGGTATCCTTCCCTTAACAATCACAATCGCCTTGTCCAGTTTGTCGCTGACCGTTTCTTCTATCTGAGTCTGCGTCATACCACATCCCTTATTCCGAAGTCCGGGCTCCCGACTTTCGCTTGGTTTCGTTCCTGCTGCTCTCTCCACAAAAAACTCCCATACTCTGGTATTATGCTGCTTTCTTCACTCGTGTCAATACGATTTCCCGCATTGTCAGTCGAGAACACCTGCCAGCAGCCGCCAGCCGCAATGGAACGGTCGGCGTGGTTTTTCCCCGTCACGCCCCTATTCTTCGTTGGCGCGTGGATGATTTTGTCACCGTCCCACTCGTACTCACCGCACTCCGTTATCATCTCTTCCGACCGTGGAATAAAATGGTCAGTCTCCATCGCCAGGGCCAATAGCTCGAACATGTCGGCCTTATCGGCATCGCGACACGGCCAGCCAGGTTTGCGGCTTTTCTTCTGGGAACCAAGCTGCGTCACGTCACGGAAGAACACGTTTCCGTAATAAACGACCTCCATGACCTCCTTGGCGAACCCCCCGGATACCCCAGAGTCCTCCCAGCCAAGCAGGGCGTTCCGAAGCCACAGGCACAGCCCGACCACCCTGCGAGCGAACGGACGAGGCTCCAGCCTCTTGATGGCGTACTCCAGCACCTGTTCGCCCGTCCGGTCGTCCAACGCCAACATCGTGGAGTTGGTCGCGTAGTCCGAGACCCCGCCTGACGCAATATCGCAGCCAGCCGTGAACGGTCCCAGCGGAGGCATGTTGTCGATTCCCGGCTTAAACCACAACTTCAACGGGCCGTCGGCCCTGGAAACCAGTCCCTTCAAGGTGAGCGTTTCCGAGTCGAACACCGGCGTGCCCTGCCACACGGGCGGCTTGCAGTGCTCGCGTTTCATCCGGTCGAGAAGGTCGGCCGGGAAGACTTTGCCGACTGCGCCGCGCGGGTCCATGTCAAGCTCGCGAGCGATGAACCGCGGAGTTCCCCCTGGAAGCAGGCAATGGGCGTTGTACCACGGGCTCCTAATCTTGCCATCCATCTTGTGCCCACGGCGGGCGATCGACTTCAATTCCCGTTGGTGTGAAGCGATGTATTCCTGAACCGCCTCCTGTTCTTCTGGCCGCACTGCTTTAGTCACCCCGTCTGTCATCACGTAGGCGAGTCTTGAATGTTCCGGATTTTCCTTCCAGTCGAGGGTGTAAACACGAGGATTGTCGGGATCGGTGGCGGATTCATAGAACACGCCCGCATCCACGCCAAATGTTGAACACAGAAAAATGCAGTTGCTTACGTGCGAGACCGACGAGAGAATCTTGAAGTCGCGGTTTGCCGCGATGAATTCCTCGCTCCCCGGCTCGTCGAAGCAAAACACGCTGGTGCGTCCGCCGCGCGCTACATCGCTCGTCGCAGCATAGCCGGACCAACCCGAACCATTCGCCAGTCGGATGACGTGCTCCGTCATGCTCCGCTCGTAACCATCGGGAAGCATCCAGACGGGAAGCCTGTCCAGCATCCACGCCACCTTGAACATTACTGCCGAGTCGTCTACCCGCGAGTCAACCAGGTTTTCATTTCGCGTAACCAGCCCCACCGTGAAACCCGGCTCTTTCAACGCCCGCTGCATTGTCACGGCGAGGTAGACGTATGTTCCGCCCTGCGCCCGCGACTTCTTCAGCGTCAACGAAACCGGCTGCTCTGTCTGCATCGCTTCCGTGATTGTTTCGTCCATCGCCAGAATCACCGGCTCCTGGGGGTCCCACGGGATCATCGGGCGTCGCTTGATGCGAGCACGCGGTTCATGCACCCACAACGCGGCCGCGCAAAAAAAGAGAGGATCATCGAGACAGGCTTGCATGAGCGCGTCTTGAAACCGCTTGTCCTCCAGCGCCCGCTCCCGGCAGCGAATTCGCCACTCCAGGTTTTTTTTCGGGTCTCTCGGGATCAGATAGCGACCGTCGGGCAGCTTGTGATGGTAGTAGGGAGCGCTCGGATGATCGTCGTTCACTGTATCTTCCTATTGGCAACCTGGATCATGCGGGCTTCACCTCGAATTCCTCGCCTCGTCGGGAATTAACCACTCATTCTGGCACATTCCCAGATTCCCCATCCTCTGTCGTTATCATCCCAATTCCCTCGAAGTAGCATTGGGCGGCCAGGATGGAGTGTTGGCTGAGGCTGCGAAGCGCCTTCACGTCCAGGGTCTGGTAGACATCTCGCGTGTTGAGGTGCAAGATGGCGGCTTGGGAATAGATTTGCATGGCAAGTTGGCCAATGGCGGCTTTAATTTGGGCCTCGGCCTGTTGTTTTTGCTGCCCGAGCAGCGGGATGTTGTTGACGGGACGGGGTGGCATTGCTGGCATGTGATTATTCCTTTTTGTTAAGTTTGAGTATTGCCGTACAAATGGCAAGGGCGGCGGTGGGGGCTCGGGCAAGAACCGGATCGGCAAACCACGGCCGCTCCACTGCCGGTGTGATTCTCCAGTTATCAACCAGGCACGTCAGCGCATATTGCTGGAACAGCCCCAGCTTCTCCGCCGACGCAAAGGCCGCGTTCAGGTCCACTCTCGGCTGAAATGTTCGCAAAGGAACGTCGGATTGCGGGTACTCCTGGTGGTCGATACCGCGAAGTTCCTCCCAGTCTCGATACGAAACGTAGCAATGGTCATACAGGGTGTCACGTTCACTCGCCTTGCGAATCGTCGCTGACTTCAGCCCAATCGCCTCCGCTACCGCCCGGTCAAGTTCCGGCCCCGGCTTGATTTCGACCATGCCTTCCCTCACTTCCCTTTACCCATGACCTTCCTGGCGGCCTTTGTGAGTACCGTGCGACTCCACTGGCCCATACTCCACTGGCCGTCCGCCTTCGCTGCCCGCTTGAACAGCCGGAGGTCGTCTGGCGTAATGCGGACCTGGAGCCGCTGCGTCCGGTTCTTTTTCTTTTGCCGCTTGACCATGATGCAGTAATTGTACTCACATCGGCCCGCTGACGCAAGAGTGGGGTATTGACACGCACGGCCAAGTTGGTAAAATGTGAGTACAAATGTTCTGAAAGGTAACCCCCCTTGTCAAATTGAAAGGACATGGCATGAAAACGCTACTCACCGCAACACTGTTCATCATGGCAACCATGATGGCCCAACCCGCTTCGGCCGAGATCGGAACGGGGTCTCGTTCCAAGTCCAAGACGGCGACCTACCCCCGCCAGGGCGACCGCTACAAGTCTAATTCCCTGGCCAATCCCTACGGAGCGGGAAGCCCGTACAAGACCAATGGGCTGATGAACCCCTACAGCCGCTACGGCAGTCACTACAGCAATCAGTCCTGGCGGAATCCCTACGCCACCCAGGCCCCGAAGCTCTACGACTCCAGGGGCAACTACCGTGGCAGGTGGAGCACGAACCGCTACGACTCCAACTCGACATCGAACCCTTACGGCAGGTACGGCAGCCGGTATTCACCGGGCAGCATCAACAACCCGTATGGGGCCGGGAATCCGTACAGGTCGCGGCCAATCTACGTCTGGCCGGGGAAATGAAGAACGAGAAACACAAGAAGGACTGAACGATGTCTATGCGCGACGTGATTTTTGGGTTGGCGATGTGGATCGGTGGCTTTTGCTCGGGGATAGCAATCGGAAACCGGTGGTTCTGATCTTAACCATCGGTTTCCTCCTGCAACTCATAAACAGGGACGCCACCAACGCGGCGCACCTGGCCGGGTCTGATTTCAATCATCAGGTTCTTCCTCCGAATATGGAATAGAAGCCCAATGCCAAGGTGAAGATCAGCACAAGCCACACACAAATCCCGTTAATCACCGTCAAGCTATCTGCAAGACGCTTCATCTTGTCCTCCATCGGGCTTCACCTCCCAGATCGCAGTGGCCTGGATCACACCAGTCGTGCCCGTCTCGCTCATCGCTTCAACGCCTCCCTCATTCCCATGATCTTCAATCGAGCACGTAACGTGCTCGGCTTCAACCCCGCGCCCTTGGCCCACTGGCGAAGCGTCTTCCGCTCGCCGTTGAACTCGATTCCACACTGCCCACACGAAGTAGAGTGCCCGCTCCGAAGATGAGACAGCCTGGTCGTACTTTCACGGCCGCAAGCACATCGGCACAAGAAGTGGCGCTTGCCCGACGATTCGACCTCTTGAATCACCGTCAGGTCGCCGTACTCGTCACCAGGGTTTACTTCGATTCGACGCATCATCATGGCCACCATTATACCAACATGGACCCCGAAACGCAAGTCTGCCCCGTTCGCCAGCCTGCACGCACATCCCAAGGAGTTCCAGGGGGCCAGGCCACCATGCCGGGCCGGTTTCCGACCCCCACCAGCCAAAATGCGTCCACCCCACTTGACAGCCTGGAGTCTTTCCCGTACAATAGTCGCAGTGACACAATTCGACCCCGAGCAAGGATGCCATGAAGTGGAAACCACGACACGCGAGGCCATAAAGGCGGGCCTAGAGCAAACGACAGTCCCGTCCACATCAACCACGCTTTGGTCTCGCCCTGACTGAGGAACTAACCGTGCGGCTAAACAAATTACCAAGGTGACATGAAATGGCTGGCGTCAGATGTGTCAGACAGCCAACACAACAAAGCAAGGAGCCGAAATGAGTACCGACGTAACTATTTGTGGCCAGCGAAAGCCCGATGGGAAACTTAGCGACATGCTTAACCTAAGAGAGCAGTGTGATAAGCTGTGCGTAGCCTATCCGCCGGAACTGGTTGAGTATTTCAGGGGGACGGAGGCCCTGGACATGGCAACACGCAGCGATGCCACAAAAGCAGTCATTGAAGTAGACCTAGAATACGACCTAAAGATTGACGGGCTTGTCCAGGGCCGCGTCTGCCACGAGGACGGAATGCTGATCGACCTCGCCAAGCTACCGGACGATATTGCCCTGCTGAGGATTTACCTGAGCTAAACTGCCGTGCGGCTAGGGTGGCTCCTGAATGCGTCTGGACATGAGCCTTTCGCCCGAACACAAGGCGGCCCTGGACGCCAGAGTAATCACGCCTAGCAGAAAAATTGGAGCCCCCCCCATGTCTTTCACGGCAGTTTACGTTCGAGTCTCCACCGTCGGTCAAAACGAAGAAGGCCAGAAGAAGGAAATCGAGAAATGGCTTGATGGCAACAGCGTCGACCGCCGAAACGTCAAGTGGTTCGTTGACAAAGAGTCGGGCGATACACTCGACAGGCCACATTTCGAGCGACTGCAAGCTGACATCTTCAACGGGCTCGTTAGCACAGTCGTCGTCTGGAAGCTCGACCGGCTCTCTCGCTCGCTCAAAGACGGCATCAACACGATCTGCGAGTTGTGCGACAAAGGAATCCGACTTGTCAGCGTAACCCAGATGATCGACTTCAACGGCGCCGCCGGAAAACTCATCGCATCCGTCCTGTTCGCGGTTGCCGAGATGGAACAGGAGACACGACGTGAACGACAAGCAGCCGGTATCGCGGCAGCCAAAGAACGTGGAGTCTATACCGGCCGACCAAAAGGGGCCACCAAAGCCGGCGTCGATACAACCAGAGTCGCCAAACTACGCGAAAATGGACTTACTCAGGCTGAGATCGCCCAGGCTATCGGGGTGAGTGTTAGCTCCGTCAGAAGGTATCTGAAAACACCCGCCTAGTTGAACCCCATCAGCCGTCCCCTCCCAACGCCTTCTTCGCAATCGCCACTACTGCCGAGTACGGTGCCATCGTGCCGGCCGAGACCTTCTGGTGCCGAAGAATGTGCTCCAGGGCCGTGCGTGGCAGATTGTTCTCTTTCAGTAAATCCTCGTACTCTTCCTCGATACATTTATCACCCATCCTACTCCTCCATCACAGCCGTACCGCTGGGAATATTGTATCACATGGACCCCGAGAGGCAAGGTTACTCCTTGAGTGCCGACGCCAGCCACTCGGCAAAACGACGACGCTTGGCCTGAATACGCCGTTCGTATTCGAGATGCCACCGTTCATCCCGGTCAGCCACCGCAACCCGGAAGAATGAATCGCTGCGGTCGTCTGAAAACGTCAACGCCTCCCAGAGACCCATGCCACGCTTCAGCCGACCTCGCACTGACTCCAGCGTTTGGCCAAAACGAAGACATAAATCGGACAAACGAACAGTCTTTCCCTTAAACCCAATAAACGCCCCCCCTGCTGGGCGAGTTGCGTCTTCGACTGAAGCGCCGTTGCGTAAACGATGCTCTATCGTCTGCGCTGGTAACTCCCCCTCCAGTGACTCCGCCAACGATGCAACCATCTCCACAAGCACAACCCGCTCCCCATTGTGCTCAACGTAAACCGTGTTCCGCTTGTTCCTCGCCTGCTCCTCCAGTGTGGCCCATACGCAATTCCCGGGCTCGTAGTCCCCGTCATTGTCGACCCGATGTATCGAATGTTGCCGCGACGGACGGCGTCCCATGTCCTCCAAAAACGCCGGAAATGATTCCAGCCAACGCTCGCAAACCGTAATCCCGCGACTCCCGTAGTAAGCCCACGCAGTGCTGTTCGGATTTGCACAACGTGCCTTCATCGCCTGCCATGTTTGGTATTCCAGAGTACCCGTGCCACCATGCACAGGCTTACCACCGCCTGTTCGGTGCCCAAGTTCCGTAGCCATCTCACGAGCCAAGCAACCGCACGAGGATGTATTCCCATTCCGAAGCGAGTAAAGACGGTAAACACCTACCTTCCCGCACTCACATTCACATTCCACGCACCGCTGACGCTGGCCACCCGATACCTGCGGCTCCACCTCGCGTAGCACAGTCAGGCGACCGTAGCTATCTCCAGACTTAACCTCTATGCGATTACTCATGGACTCAGTATACCACGTATATCTGAGGGTGCATGGTGATTACGAGTCCGTTTTTATACATTGCCCAGAGAGGGATATACGTAGGGACCGTATCGACCACCCGGGGGGGTCTGGTTCGTTTTCCGGTGGGAATGGGGATTGGGCATCGAAAATCCATGAGGATGATCGGCTCGGCCTGGGCTGCGGGCCATGGCATCGCCGACGACGTGCCAAGCTGTCAAATAGGGTGGGGCGCGAGCAATCGACGTAACTCCTTAAGCCACGCCAATCGCCCCCCATT
>Ga0164310_10000924_pt1 | contig 16265 bp, 12 predicted proteins | sample GuaBasSedimGuay1_FD_121795 | JGI IMG/M metagenome (GOLD analysis project Ga0164310, IMG submission 121795) | Subseafloor sediment microbial communities from Guaymas Basin, Gulf of California, Mexico - Guay1, Core 4569-9, 0-3 cm | ecosystem: Environmental > Aquatic > Marine > Hydrothermal vents... | reverse complement strand
TTTAACCCCAGCTTCAACATTCACCTTCATCTCCTTTTCAATTTTTTCATATGGATACCATCTTAAGGGGCGAAGAGTTACAGAGCAAAATTTACAGCCACGTGGGCAACCTCTGCCTATTTCCACTAGTCCGTTTACGGAAGCTCTTTTTATTTCGGGGATTTCCTCTATTGCTGGCACTTTACTCTCCTTATAAAATTTTGGCAATTCTTCGCCATCCAAAGCTTTCTTGATTAAATGGACTGCCATTTCTCCTTCCCCTTCAAAAACGCAATCTATGCCATATTCATCAAGAAACTCTGGTTTAAAACGGAATTGCCATGCTGCAGGGCCGCCAACAATGGTTTTTGCCCCATGCGCCTTCAATTTTTTGTATCCTCTGCTCCGCAATAATTTTTTGAAGTATTTAGCCAGATATGGTTCTCCTGTTTTCATTATACCTGCAAATGTCGTGGAGGATGGACCCCATCCAAAAGCGTCCATAACATAAATGCCAATAACCTTTGCTTTATATCCTGCCAGATCATCAGGATCAACAACAATTGCATCTATTCCTTCATCAATTAGCTTTGCTTCTATTTTGCGAAGTCCATAAGGTGCCTGCCATGGCAAGCCATCGACTTTTTTCATTTTTGGAAAGAAAAGTTGCCTGAATATTAGTTCTGGAATCCAGTTAGGGGGAGCGCTTGTTCCGAATCCTAAAAATTCTTTGCCATGATGATTGCTCATCAAAGTTCTGTCACATGTCAACAGAACATCTATTTTCATGCTTCTTTTACCATCTCAAATACTTTTTCAAAAAATTCCCTATTGTTGATGCACCCTGGATCTGGAGCAAGATGGTCATTGAAGTAGCCATATGCTCTTGCTCTGCATCCACCGCAATAGTAGCGGTATTTGCAGCTTCCACATTTTTTAATCAAATTTTTATTTCGTAGTTCTTCAAGCAACTTGTTATGCCTCCAGAGTTCTTCAAAGTCATCCTCCAGAATGTTTCCTATTTTTACTGGGAAAAATACACATGGTTGCAAATCGCCATTGGGCTTCATTGCCAGATAAAATCTGCCTGCTCCACACCCTCCTATAAATTCTGCCAGACTTAACAGCTGGCCGTGAAGCTTTGGATTGTAGAAATGCGTGGGTATTACAACTCCGTCTCCACCAATATTTTCTTCCTGCTGCAAAGCCACTCTTGCGAACTGCGGGGCAGTTGAAAGAATCTGCACACTGGATGTTTTCTGTCGCTGCCATAACATCTTGAGTAACTCCTCTCTTTCTTCAGGTGTCAAATCATTTTCCACAATAAATCTCCCTCTTCCTGTGGGAACGAAATTGTATACCATGAACCAGTTTACCCTAAGTTGCTCGCACAAATCAATTATCTCCGGAATCTGTTTATAATTGAAATGAGTTGCTGTCGTGGATACCTCAACGAAAAAGCCTTCTTCGACACAATTTTTTATTCCTCTCACTGTTTTCTCAAAAGCTCCTTTCACACCCCTGAACTCATCGTGAACTTCTGGAGTTGCTCCATCCAAACTAATCTGAACAAACTGCACGCCTGCTTCCTTCATTTTCCTTGCGACTTCTTTCGTTATGAGTGTTGCATTTGTAGCCATTGCAACATACATGCCTTTATCTGCAGCATATCTTGTCAGCTCAAAAATATCAGGCCTCACCAGTGGCTCTCCTCCTGAGAATGCAAGAATTGTTACACCAGCTTTAGCCATAATATCAATAGCTCTTTTTGCATCTTCCGTATTCAGCTCATCTTTTCCTTTTTTGCCAGATGTGGAATAGCAATGCTTGCATTTCAAATTGCATGCTGTTGTAACATCCCATACTATTTGATAAGGAGCGCCCGCTGTAAAGGGGCGGCGCACCCCAAAATATGCTATACCCTTTATTGTGGAAACAAGTGCTTTTGCCCAGTACGAATCTTTAAATTTTTCTTTGATTTCCTCCTCACTAAGCCCAAAAGCCTCTCCACCTTTTATCAGAACTTTTCTTACCAGAATAGCTGCAACCTTACATGCAGTGCAGGCATCTTCTCTCTTCCCCGTAAATAATTCTATAGCAACCTCTATTCTATTCTTTCCGTCTCTCTCGCAGTATTTGCTGAGTAGCTTTAGGACGTTTCTTACAACAGGATTTCCAATGGTTGATTTGAGTATGCTCACTGCTGTTACTGTTTTCACTTTACCCCCTCCTTCACATTTTTTTTCTTCTCAAGATACTTTAGAGCCTTTTCGACTTTTATTGCAAGTTCTTTTATTCCTTCCTTGTATTTCCCTCCGAGTTTGTGAATCTCCTGCTTCAAATCATTCAGTAGACCTGAAATTTTATTAATTTCCCTGTCAATTATTTTAACAAAATCAAGATTGGCAGAGTAAACAAATTTCCTGTTTTTTCTTGTCCTTTCAACATATCCCATTCTCCTCAGACTATTTAACGAGTTAATAGTTGTTGAATAGGCACATCCTGCTTCTTTAGATATTTCTTTTGCAGTAAGCTTATCTTTTGTGGCCAGAATAGCAAATATATCCGCCTCTATCTCTCCAAAACCCCACTGCTTAAGCACCTCTCCTAACTTCTTCCTCACTTTCTCCGCCATTTTATCACAAATACAATAGTTATCACAAATTAGATAATATTATATAAAGTTTTTGTTAAGAAAATTTGAAAAACATAAGAGAAACTTTAACTTGATGATGCCATGCCTTAGCTCTTTCACAATAAATGAATGAGTGTCAGAATATTGCAACATATTTTCCCATTATTCATTTTTGAATCATTTCCATTGTTACCAAAAATTTAAACACTATATTTCATTTTTTAGGTAATGAGATTCATAATATTCGGTGCAGGTGCTCTCGGCTCACTGTTCGGGGCTTTGCTTTCAACACATCACGATGTTTTGCTTGTTGGAAGAAAAAAGCATATGGAAGTAATTAAAGAAAAAGGATTAAAAATCGAGGGAATAACAGAAGGAGTATTCTATCCAGAAACAGAATGGGACGGAAGCAGATATGATATCGTTATTTTAACAACGAAAGCATATGACACAGAAAAGGCTGGGGGAGAGATTTTAAAAAAATTTGGTAAGATGCCGGTTCTTTCTCTTCAAAATGGATTGAGAAATGAGAAAATACTGGCAGAGGTTATTGGCGATGAATATGTCATTGGAGGGGTAACAAGTCATGGTGCAACTTTTCTTGAATATGGAAAAATACGTCATGCTGGCGTTGGCGAAACAATTATAGGAGAAATAGATGGCAAAATAACAGATAGGATAAAGAACATAGCAGAAGCTTTCAACAAATGCGGAATAGAAACAAAGATTAGCAGGAATATAAAAAATGAGATATGGAGGAAGGCAGTGGTTAATGCAGCCATCAACGGCTTAACTGCATTACTGAAATGCAAGAATGGTTTTTTGCTTGAAAATAGAAATGCTGAAATTTTGCTGGAGAAAATCTGCAGAGAATGCATTAAAGTAGCCAGAGCAGAAGGAATTGAAATTGGAGAAGAAATCATAGACAAAACAAAAGAGGTTGCAGAAAAAACTGCAGACAACATATCCTCAATGCTTCAGGATTTGCTAAAGAGCAGAAAAACAGAAATAGAAGAGATAAATGGGGAATTCGTCAGAATAGCAAGAAAACATGGCGTGGAAGCATGTATGAATGAATTTTTAACTCTTGCAATAAAAGCAATGGAAAGTGTGCGGCATCTGGGTTGACCTGACGATCATCTTTTTTCTCGCAGGGGCCCGAAGATGCCGCTGTTGCTCCATGCTTGCACCTCTACTCATTTTGTCATAGAGGCCTTCGTATGGAGCGATAATAAATAAGACCTGACATAAATAATTTGCTTTTGGAACAGCTCAAGAATTTTTGAAAAATGAATGGAATGTTATTTGGCTATTATATTCATGCTTAAGGCGGAAAGAAATATTCATCAAATCATTCATCCATTAATTCTTGTGATGCCAAAATAGCCATAAAAAATTTAAATGAAATTAGATATTACAAAGCGTGGGAGCATGGTGTAGCCAGGGATCATAGCGGGCTCCAGTTATGGGGATGATTAAAAGAGGGTCATCCGAGATATGAAGAATAACTGGAGCGATGACCCATAGAAGAGACCCGCTGACCTGGGTTCAAATCCCAGTGCTCCCACTATCTTTAACCTAATAAGTGATAAAAATGGCTGAAACAAAAGAATTTAAGATAAGCGTAAAATTAGTGCTGTCCCTGCTTGCAGTATTTGTTGGTATCATATTTTACATTTCGTGGGGATTAACATATGGCGTATGGGCGGATATTGGCATATATTCTGTTACAATTCTATTCGTGGCATTGGGCATTCTAGGCTTAATTTTTACGAGAATTAAATGAAACATTTTGGATTGTTTATCAATACACACATGAATCTTTTTCAGTCATTTCATATAAAAATGGGCTCGGCCGGATTCGAACCGGCGACCTTCGCCTCGTGAAGGCGACGTCATAACCCCTAGACCACGAGCCCTCTGCCTTAATATAAATCCGCATATTTTAGTGTTATTGTTTAAGGCTGTGTCATGATTGGGAAAGAAATGTTTAACAATTGTAGCCTTCTTACAATTCTTTTTAAATCCTGGTGTTCTCAATAAAATTTTATACTGAAAACAGATTCATTATCTATGAAGAAAATCCTCGTTGTCTTCATAGCAATATTCTTTCTGCCATTTTCTCTGGCTGATAATGCTGATAATAGAAGCGTTGATATCAACTATGATTACGTAGAAGGAATTTTGAATTTAATAAATGAGGAAATGGTTGCAAATTATATTCAAACTCTGCAGGAATTTGGTCCCCGTGTGACAGGGCAGCAATCGTGCTGGAATGCTGGCAACTATATATACAATGAACTGAAAAGCTATGGCTACGAAACCCATTTCATAAACTGGAGTTATGGAGGATATGAAGATAGAAACATTGAAGCCATCCTTCCTGGAGAAAGTGAGGATAGCGTGATAATATGTGCTCATTATGACAGCGTGCCTTCCTCACCCGGAGCAGATGATAACGGCTCTGGAACAGCTGCAGTGCTGGCGGCAGCAAAGGCAATAAGTCGGTATAAGGATGATATCAAGTTAACTTATACCATAAGATTTATTACATTTTCTGGAGAAGAGGAAGGATTGCTTGGGAGCTATAGTTATGCATCACATGCTTACGAAAAAAATATGGCAATTGTTGCTGTGCTCAATGCAGATATGATTGGATATACTAGAGATGAAACTGGCAAAGAGAATGTCGTGGTTTATGACAGACAGGACTCAAAATGGATTGCAAATGTGGCAAGAGAAGTGGCGGAAGAATATAGCCTAGGACTCACCATCCATGAATACAATGCAGGAGCAAGCAGCGATCACTGGCCTTTCATACAGCATGGATATGATGCAGCATTTTTCCATGAGTATCAATTCAATGACTATTATCATTCCTCAGAGGATACAATAGATAAGATGGATTTAGAATATGATGCAAGAGTTACAAAGCTTGTCGTTGGAACTCTTTTAAAAATAGCCCAGGTAGAAATAAATGACAACGAGCCTCCTGAAATTTCTATAGAAAGACCAGGGGAATATCTCTATATCGCAGATAGAGAAGTGATGCCAATGGAGAACACAGTCATAATTGGAAAAATTACCTTCCAAATAGATGCATCTGACATATTGTCTGGCATTTCCAAAATAGAGATATATATAGATGATGAGTTAAAAGTGGAATTGAAAAACAAGCCATATGAGTGGTTATGGGATGAATTTGCTTTCTTTAAGCACGAAATAAAGGCAATAGCATATGATAATGCTGGCAACGAAGCTGAAGAAAAAATGGAAGCCCTTATATTCAATATATGATATAATATAGGCAATGATCGATACTGCCGTACTTTTGCAGCTTGTCAAGGGCTATTTTTTTGATGTCGATATAGTATGGAGGAAAACCAGAGAGGAAATTAAAAAACTCCAGAATAAAAGATTGAGGAGGATTATAAGATATGCTTATTCTGTTCCTGTCTATCATAAAAAATATAAAAAAGCGGGTGTAAGGCCAGATGACATAAAAGGCATAGAGGATATTGAAAAACTACCTGTGATAACAAAGGAGGACATAAGAGAAAATTTTCCAGATGGAATAGTTCCAAAAAATTTTAACATATCCAGAGCCGAAAAGCTGTCTACCTCAGGCTCTACAGGAAAACCTGTTGTAATATATGCAGACTATTCTACCATTATAAGAAATATTATCGCCTATGTGCGCATTCTTAAGGCATATGATGCAAAATGGAATAAAACGAGGATTACTGTAATTGGAGATATGGCTTATGGGACTGCTGGATATGCTTCCTTTGTGTCCCCATTGCCTTCTTTCATTATGAAAGCTTTATCAATAAAAAATCTCCAGATAATTGATATTGGTGAGGAGCCAAGAATAATGGCAGAGAAAATAAATGAGTTTAAGCCAGATTTTCTGAATGGCTATCCCGGCATTTTGCGCATACTGGCAACTTTAAAAATGGAGGAAGGAATAGGAAAGGATATCTCCCCCCAATATATTTCCTCTTCTGGAGCTGTGCTTGATCCATACACTAGAAAATATATTGAAGAGGCATTTAATGCGAGAGTTTTTGATGTATATGAATCAACAGAAGGGGGGCCTATAGCATTTGAATGTAAAAAAGGAAACTATCATCTGCACTCTGATATGGTTTATCTGGAAGTTTTAGATGAGAATATGCAGCCTGTTGCTGAAGGAGAAGTTGGAAAAGCTGTAATAACAAGATTATATGGAAAGGGGACACCCATTATTCGATACGCTGGAATGGATGATTTTATAAGGAAAGGAGATAGCAAATGCTCGTGCGGAATGAATACAGAATGTATAGGCTCGATAGAGGGACGGAGAGCAGATGCAATTATAACTCCAGATGGAAAATTGGTGCCGCCTCTATCCTTCACATATATTCCCAGTGAAGTCATGAATGAAGAAAATTTCTATGGTATAAAGCAATTTCAGATTGTGCAGGAAGATGAACGGAGGATTGTTATTCTTGTTGTGCCTAAAGGAGGCGAAGAAAAAGATAAACTGGAAAGGATTTACGAGAAAATTAAAGCAAAGTATGAGGAAAAGTTTGGTAAAGATATTCTTATAGAAATAAAAGAAGTCGATAAAATTCCCACTCATGGAAATTTAATGCCTCCGGTCGTTATATCAAAGGTTAAAAAGAATGAAATTACATAAGTATGGGTATTCCCTCCTTTATTTCATATTTTTTCTGGCATTTTTTGCAGAAAAATTCTCCTTCGATTATTTCATCATCATTCTCTTCTTTTATTTCCAGCTCAAGTTCTCCATGACAGTAAGGGCAACATATGATATTTAGATATTCCTTTTTCATGTTTTTATAAATATGAAATCTATATTTTAATTATGCGAATTGCAGTGAAAATAGGGTATGATGGCAGCAAATTCTACGGATTTGCCATGCAACCAAATAAGAGGACAGTTGAGGGAGAAATATTAAAAATACTGAAAAAAACAAAGATTATAAGAGACAGGAAGCAAGCAAAATTTCAGTATGCTGCAAGAACGGATAGAGGAGTTAGTGCAATAGGAAATGTAATCGCATTCAATTGCAAAGGAAACGCCCTAAAGGTGTTGCAAGGGATGAAGGATGTATGGATTATGGGATATGCATATGTAAATGAGGATTTTAATCCAAGGCACTGTCTATACAAAATCTATCGCTATTATCTATACGATGATGGTTTTGATGTGAAAAAATTAAAAGAAGCTGCCACGCTTTTCGAAGGAGAGCATGATTTCTCATATTTTGCCAGAATAGACTCAAGAAATCCAGTGAGGGGGATAGACAGGGTGAGTGTTACAAAAAAGGGCAGGATAATAAAGGTGGATTTTGTAGGGAAATCTTTTCTGTGGAATCAGATAAGGAGGATGATGGCAGCAGTAATCAAAGCAGGAAAGGAAGATATCGGGAAAGAAGAAATAATGGATTGCCTGAATAAAAAGAGAAGGATAAATTTTGGTATTGCCCCTGCAGAAAATCTAGTTCTTTTAGACACAAAATATGACTTTGAGTTTTATCCTCTGTTGACAGAGGAAATTTTTATAAAGAAGGAGTTTCTTACCGATGCTTTAAGTATGTATCGAAATAAATAAATATAAACTTCCGTATTCATATTTAGGTGGGTTAAATGAGATGGGGGACAAAGATAGGAATTATGTTATTGGCTGTTGCTTTGGTATCAACTCCGTTTTTAGCGAGCGCAGGATACGAAGGAAAAAAAATTGAGGTGAGTACCACAGTACTTACACCAGTTGGCAAGGAGGTAAAGATAATAGAGTTATCTGAAAAAGATGTGAAACTTCTAGAGAAAAAAGCAATAGAAGTGGAAGATGCCATTAAGATTCTAACAGATCCCAATGCAGATGATGATGAAAAAAGCTTGGCGATGGAGATAATTGAGGCATTCATCAACAAATTGATAGAACTGGGTCTTATACCTGCAGGATTCCCTGTAGCAAAGATACTAGCGAATTTCCTGAGTCCAAAAATGGACTTTCTATTGCCAATAATAAGCTTTGGCAGAGGATTTTCTTGGATTCCTTTGTATCCAGGAGAGGCATTCATTGGCTTCATGTTCCGCCCGATTATAATGCAGTATTTCTTGCTCGGTTATACAGCATCTCTCAATGTACGTTTGTTGCCACCCCGTATTGAATACTGGGACATGGTTGGCACCCACACACTCATTGTCTGGGGATTTGTCGGCATATACATAGACTTTGGAAAGATTGGCTACGGCATACCAAGACTTCAGTTCCTCATGGGAGAGGCATTGCTTGCCGGAGGAGTTGACTGGCTCTAAACCCCCTTTTTATTTTTCTATTTTTGAACCATAATATTTAAAACAAATTCTACATTATCTATTGATTTTATGAATTGGAAAGCTTGGTTTATGCTGGTTAGACCGTTTACTCTCATTGCCCCATTCATGGCAATCATGTTTGGCTGTCTTCTCCAGCTTGCAGTATATAATGAAACAGAAATATTCTGGCAAAATTTCTCCACAATACTTCTTGCATCTTTTGCTCTGGCCTCTGCTCAGGCTGTGGGCCAGATAATGAACCAGATTGAAGATGTCGAAATAGATAGGGTAAATGGTAAAAATTATCGCCCCATAGCAAGCGGTGAAATAAGCGAGGAAAAGGCACAGGCAGTGGCATGGTTCTTTGCCATATTTTCCATCCTTATTGGTTTTGCCATAAACATCTATTATGGTTTTTTCATGGTGGCATTTCTTCTCGCTGGCGTACTTTATAATATAGAGCCTTTCAGACTAAAGAAGAGATTATGGCTTAATACCACCTCATTAGCAATATCTCGTGGATTACTTCCTTTGCCGGCTGCATGGAGCATATTTGGCAATGTTGGCGACGCCACACCATGGCTTATAGGAAGCATAATGGCAGTATGGGTGCTAGCATGGCAGAATACAAAGGATATAAATGATATAGAAGGAGATAAAAAATTTGGAATAATGACCCCTGCTGTATATCATGGATTAAAAACACTGTCGTGGATAATTGCCTTTCTCTCATTTTTGAGTTTCTTCCTGCTTGCTGTCTATCTAAAAGCAGGTTTGCTTCCATCAAATATGGCAGCATTGTTCATCCTTGTTATACCGACTCTCTGGATGATTTACAAGATGTTCAGAATGGATATTTCAAAAATATCTCTTGAAAACAATGATTTATGGGCCGCATTTTATTTAACACTTGCTGGCTTCTACATAATTGCAGCTACAGCATATCTAATTCATCCATACATAACACTATTCAGCTGAGATATTTAACCATATAAACGCCTTCCTCTCCATATCCTATTTTTCTATAATATTCCTTTGCCCCTACTCCACTCAGAACGAGGAGCTTTTCCTTACCAAATTTCATTGCCAATTTTTCTGCTTCCTCCATCAAAATTTTTCCATAGCCGCGATGTTGCCATTTTTTACTATCTCTCCTGCCTATCTCAACCATTGCGCCATGTACCTTAAGTTCTCTAACAACAGCAGCATTCTCCATCTCATAACGATGAGGCCTGAAAGGAATGCGTAGGCGGCAATAAGCAACGATAACATCCTCATTCTCTATGGAAAGAAATATTTCTCTTCCACTGCTTGCAATATATTCTCTTCTTCTCAATTCAAAATCGTCTTTTATGTCCACCTTTTTATGCCCTATCTCTCTGCATCTTATACATCTACATTCCATGCCCAGCTCCTTCATTCTTTTGTGAATAATCTGCCTTAAATTGCTTTTTTTTATTCCCTCCTCAATCATATATGAAGGAATATCCCTCTCCACCCTCTGAATGCGAACCCATTCTGGCACATATTTTTTCATCTCTGCAATTAGATGTATTGCCTCCTCTTCTTCCAGTGGCTTATATTCGCCAGCTTTCCATTTTTCATATAGAATGGAGGGCTTAACAACCAGCGTAGGATATATCTTAAGCATATCTGGACGGAATCTTTCATCTCTAAACATTCTCTGAAAGGATTGCAGATCATTTTCATAACTGCTTCCTGGAAGTCCAGGCATTATGTGATAGCATATTTTAAGGCCCGCGTCCTTTGCAAGCTGTGTTGCCAGAATAGTATCAAATACTGTATGGCCTCGCCCCATTTCTTCAAGAACTTTATCATCCAAAATTTGTGCACCAATTTCCACTCTTGTTGCTCCAAGTTCAAGCATTATGTCAATATGCCACATTCTACACCAGTCGGGACGAGTTTCAATAGTTAGACCGATGCATCTGTGGGCAGCATTTTCATTCAGTCTTTTTGCCTCCTCCAAGTTTACGGCATCTATACCATTCAAAGCGTCATAACATCTCTTCACAAACCATTTCTGATAAATTACATCTCTGGCTGGAAAAGTTCCACCCATTATAATCATGTCTATTTTATCAGTAGGATGTCCTATTATTTCCAGCTGCTTCAGTCTATCTTTAACCTGCAGATATGGATTAAATTCGTTGCGAGCAGCCCTTAAAGCAGCAGGCTCTTTGCCAGTATAGCTTTGTGGCGTATAAGGAGGGCCACCTGGACATGGAATGCATCTTCCGTGAGGACATGGATATGGAGAAGTCATTACAGCAATGATTGCAACACCAGAAATTGTTCTGACTGGCTTTCTCTGGAGAATGCTTATTACTTTCTCCTTTTTTTCTCCTTCAATATGGCTCAGAATCTCAGCATCAGAAGGAATTCTCTTTAACGAATATTGTCGTGCTAAAAATTTTTTAAATTTTAATAAATCTTCCTTGTTCTTTATTTTTCCCTGCTCTATTTCATTTGCTATTATTTCTGCAATTCTTTTAATTTCAGGTGTAGGCAACTGTGAAATCGTCATTATCCTTGAAATATTTCTTCAGGATATTTTCATTTTCATCTGTGAAAGTTTCCTTAAGCCTGTTTATACATCCTTTTAACTCTTCATCCTCTATTTTCATTTCCTTGTAAAGTCTGCTTATCAATTTAACCAGATCTGCAAATATTGGAAACATAGATTCCTGTGTTTCATATAATTCCTCAAGCATTGCCTCATTGTATCTCAGGGCTTCTTCAATCTCTTCAAGCTTTTTCTTTATATCGTCCTTTTTTGATTTTTTTGTTTGTTCTTTAGACATTGTCTTTGACATTACACCACCAATATATATAACTACTTAAATTTTTTTAATCTCCTGGCCACTATTACAACAAAAGCAATCAACACAAACGCTATTTCAAAACCAGGTGTCTCTTTTTCTTTTATCTTTATTGTCATGCTGTAATTTGCTTTTGCTCCCTCATCGTCTTTCACCTGCAAAGTTACAGTATACTCTCCTGCTTTATCATATGCATGTGTTACATCTTTTCCATATACTATGCTTCCGTCCCCGAAGTCCCAGCGCCACTCAACAATTTTTCCGTCCAGATCAGATGACAAATCTGTGAAGTTTATCTCCTCTCCAGCATATGGCTCTTCAGGGGTGAATATGAATTTTGCATCCGGCTTCCTGTTTTTAACTTCAAATTCTATTTCCATGCTGCTTTCTGCACCCATATCATCTCTGACAGTTAGCACAATAATATAAGTTCCAGAGTTTGTGTATTTATGAGTTGGCAATACGCCATAGCCTGCATTTCCATCTCCAAAATTCCATGTATAATTGACTATAGAGCCGTCAGAATCATAGCTTGAGCTTGCATTAAACTCTACAAGCGTGTATGAAAATACCTCAGCTGGACTCCATGAAAAGTTTGCAACTGGAGGAAGATTTCTCACTTCTATCTGCGTCTTTATGCTGCTGTTGGCCCCTGCTTTATCCTCAATATACAACGTTACATTATATACACCTGCTTTACCATACACATGTTTTGGATTTGGCAAATCGCTTGTGTTTCCATCTCCGAAGTCCCAGCGCCATAAGACTATATCTTCTTTGCCATTTTCATCATATGAGGTATCGATGAATATAACCTCCTCCAACGAATAAGGCGAGGAAGGATAGAAATAGAAGCTGGCAACAGGCGGCTCATTTGGAATGGCAGACGCATTTTCATAATAATCCATAAGAGGATAGTAGTCAAAGTTTCCATAGATTTCATGAGGTATATCCCCTATTCCGTCGCTTCCGCTCTCATTCTGCTTCTTTCCTTTGAAATAATCCTCTCCCGCATAATCGTGCCAGTAATTGCCTCCTGTTGGATAGGAAGCGTTCCAGATATTATTGCCATAATCTCTAGCATTTTCAATATTATAGACAAAGTTGTTATGATATATTGTATTATTTACGCCGTAAGCAACCAAGCCATACAAATTCTTCCAGAAAGAGGAATTCACAACCTTATTTTCCTTGCCATTCAAAATAACTGCTTTGCTGTTATGATGGAATAATATTTTATCTATAACATTTTCACTTCCATTTATCTCCACAGCCACACTGTTGTTATAATAGTCCCCACCCTTTATTATACACGAGGATGAATTCAACGAGATGCCATATTCATTTTCATATATTGTAACATTGATAACACTCAATGAAGAGCTATTTGCTATTATGCCGTAGGAATTAAAGGCGAATTCGCTGTTTGCAATTTCTCCATCTGATAAATTCACCTCAATTGCATAACTGTTTTTGCTAAACTCTGTTCCATCTACCTCAATATAGGTGTTTCCCTTTATACCCCATGTGTTATTAATAAATGAACAATCAAAAACAGATAGATAGCTATCCATTACAAGTATGGCTACTCCGCATCCATTACCATAGAAACTGCTGCTATGTATCGCCAATGAGGAATTATCACTTTTTATTCCTATAGCAGAATCGTGTATGGCAACATTATTCATTGAAACTGTTGAACTATCTGCATAAAATGATTGATTGCCACTTAATTCTGTGTCAGATAGTTCAATATAAGTTTTTATTGCCTCTATTCCATATTCTCCATAAAATATACAATCTTCTATGGAAAGATTGGCATTGAATGCTCGCAAAGCTTTGTCATTGTTTTCAAAAGTTAAATTTTCGATGGAAAGTCCTGCAAGATTCTCAACATTTATGCCAAGTTCATTTCCTTCAATAGATGTATTGTTTATTTTTACCATTGCATTTTCTTTTTCTATATAAAAGAGATTGATTCCTCTCGAATTATTTATGAAATTACCGTTGCTTATGAAAATATTGCTGGATGTTTTGGATGAAATACCATTGTAATTGTTTATCACATACAATTCTTCCAGATATATTTCTTCTCCATTTAGAATATACATGCCATCTATATTGGCAGAGAGATTGCAATTGCTGACATGGATGTTATCAGAATAAACAATCAGCAATCCTTCTCCATTATGTTCCATGTTCAAATCCTCGATAGAAATGTTGCTGCAATTTATGAGAGCGAGATAGCCACATTCTTGGTTTATTACATTATTAGATTGATTTATTAGATAAAACATGCTTTTTCCATTTATTTTATTGCTTTCATCTATCATCTGATAGAAATGATGAAGTTTGCTTCCCTCTATATCAAAATTGTATAGATTATTGTTCATTTCATTTGATTGGAGAAGATTGAAAGAAGAGAAAATTATTCTGATGCCATAAGTATTATTTTCTATAACATTATTTTTTATGCTGTTGTGAGATGCCTCAACTTTTATCCCATATGTATTGCCCTCTATTATATTATCTTCTATAACATTATTTTCTCCGTTGATGTCTAGAGCCATTTTATTTCCTGTAAATGTACTTTTTTCCACAGTATCGTTGTCTGTGAGTGAAAATCCATATTCATTTCCTGTAAATGTTGAATTAAAAACAATGATATCGTGTCCTTTTATAGCGTAGTAGTTGTCAGCAAATATTGAATTTAACACATTGCTTTCTATTTCATCTATTCCAATATAATTGTTTATGAATTGACAGTCTGAAATTAATGCTTCTCCATCTCCTTCTATACCTTTATTGCAGTCCTGTATAGAAATGTTATGAAGATGTGCCTCTCCTTTTACTTTTATAGCAACATCTACATTTTGAATAGATGAATCGTGAATTGTTCCATTATCTGCAACGACTCCATAATCTCCTCCAAAAATACTTATGTTGCTTGCCTCTACATCTTTAGAAGAAATGGATATTTTATTCTCCGCAAAATATGCACTCTTTATAGCAAAATATGTGATTGCCTCTATACCATAAGTATTGCCTATAAACTTGTTGAATTTTATAAAAGAGTAACTCATTATTTTCATCCCATATGAACATCCCTCAATAGTGTTGTTTTCTATTTCATTTGCATTCATTAGATACAAGCCATATATGCTATTTGAAACATAATTTCTTTCTATAAAGTTGCTGGAACCTTCAATATAGACACCATACAACCCTGAAAAACTATTATTTATCAGAATGTTGTTTTCGCCATATATCTTACAGCCATATATGTTCCCATGGAAACTTCCATTTTCGATATAATTGTTGTCACCTTCTATAATAAGAGAAGCATTTGATGAATCAACAGTTACATCCATAATTATATTTTCATTACCCTTTATGATGAATCCTAATTTATTTCCATTCAATGCAAAATTTTCTATGAAAACATTATTTACATCTATAACTACGCCTTTATCTGAATTTTTGATAATGAAATTCTTTATTATTATACCGTCTTTGGCAAGATAGAAGGAATAGTTGCTGCCTTTCAGGGTTGCATTCTCTGCGATTATTTTAACTGCTTTATCAATATATACGTCTTCGTTGTAGGTGCCTTGTCTCACATATATGAAGGTTCCATCTGTCGCATTATCGACTGCATCCTGTATTCTGTTCCATGTGTGGTTCAATGGATCAAAAACATTTTCATCTACGTAAAAATCTGCTACAAGCAATTTTTTCTGAATACTTGTAGAGTTACCATCATCGTCATATACAGTTAGAGTAACATTATATACTCCATCCTCAGCATAGGAATGATTTACTACCATGCCAAAAGCTGCTCCTCCATCTCCAAACTTCCATTGATATGTCGTTATAATACCATCTAAATCATAACTGGAAGAAGCATTAAAGGTGATGTTTCTGTTTGGAATAGGATAATATGGCTCCCATGTGAAATTTGCAACTGGGGGGACATTTCTTACATGGATTGTTTCATGCGTATAATTAAATGCACCTTCATTGTCTACAACCCATAGCCATACTGTATAATAGCCATCATCTGCATATCTATGGGTGAATGTCTCATTATATGCCATGGTTCCGTCTCCAAGGGTCCAAGTGTGGTTTTCGATAGTGCCATCGGGATCATAAGATGTGCTGATGAACGTTATATTATCCAAATCTGTTGGCATTTCTGGGGTATACTCAAAATCAGCTACTGGAATCTCATTGTAACTGTGTATTTTTCTTGTTGTTGAATTGCTATCACCATTGTCATCATAAACAGTTAAAGTAACATTATATACTCCATCCTTTGCATAAACATGTTCCACCCATTCTCCATAACCTATGCTTCCGTCTCCAAAGTCCCATGTATAGTTTACTATACTTCCATCTGGATCATAAGAAGGATCATACAGATAATTAGCATAAAATATCAGTGTTCCTTCCTCACCCTTTGTCCAGTAGAATTTTGC
>Ga0164310_10000923_pt1 | contig 16267 bp, 10 predicted proteins | sample GuaBasSedimGuay1_FD_121795 | JGI IMG/M metagenome (GOLD analysis project Ga0164310, IMG submission 121795) | Subseafloor sediment microbial communities from Guaymas Basin, Gulf of California, Mexico - Guay1, Core 4569-9, 0-3 cm | ecosystem: Environmental > Aquatic > Marine > Hydrothermal vents... | reverse complement strand
GCTGAAGTCGGACGTCTCACCGATCCGGAGGCCTCGCTTCAGCGGGGATTTTCCGGCTGAAGCCGGACATCTCACCGATCCGGAGGCCCCGCTCCCGCGGGAATCTCCCGGCTCAAGTCGGACGTCCCACCGATTTTAGCCACACCCATTCGATTTGGGCCTCGTCCAGCGCCACGGGGAGGTACCTGCGGCGCGTGGCGCTAACCCCATGCTTGCCGGTGATCATCCCGCTCTTGGGGGCTCCAAAATTCGCCAGACTCCGGTCTCTTCTTAGAACCAGTAGGCCCGGACCTGGAGTCCTGTGCGCTCTTCGACCTCCTCAGCGATGCGCTTCAGCACATAGGGGAGGACCCGCTCCACGCCCGCCTCCGGTACGGGGTAATCGGTGCTGTAAATCTGCACCTGGGCCGGCCTGACCGCAGCGAGGGCGGCGACCCACGCTTCAAACGCCTCTCCCCGGATGTTGCTCACCCTCCCGTCTACCAGTACGCTCTGGATAATGCAGCCAGGGACCTCCTTCAGGCCGTCCATAATGTCCTCCAGTTTGACCTCTGGAGCGGGACGGTTGATACGGGCCAGCGTCTCGGGGTCTCCGGCATCCAGTTTCAGGATCGGCGCATCGAAGAGAGCCAGAGCCTCCCGGATATGCGGGAAGTGTGCAGTGGTACCGTTGGAGAAGATGGCCAGCCTCACCTTTGGGCTGATGTCATCGCGCAGGCGACGGACGGCAGCGGCAATGGAGGGGAAATGGGGATGCAGGGTCGGCTCGCCGTTGCCGGAGAAGGTGAGGTAAGCCACATCCGGGTGCCTTCGCAGGGCCATTTCCACCGTCGTAAGTACCCTCCGCATAGGGGGGAAATCCCCTTTCTTGGGCACCAGGGTTTTCACGTCAGTGCGGCCATAGTGACAGTAGACGCAATCAAAGGAGCACAGTTTGTAACCGGTCGGGAGGAGATTGACGCCCAGCGAGCGGCCCAAACGGCGGGAGAATAGGGGGCCGTAGATTATGTCTTTCTCAAGGGGAAGCACGCGCATCACGGTCTCTCTCCGGTGCTATGTTATAATACAATTAGCCCGGCCATTGGCCGGGCCATCTCACCGTGAAGGGTAGAAATGTCCCCTGCGGCCGTTGTATGGATGGCTCCGGCCGGCCGCGGGGAAACGGAGAACGCCAGGCTGGGGGACGAGGATTCGAACCTCGACTTACGGATCCAGAGTCCGCTGTCCTGCCGTTAGACGATCCCCCAGAGAGTGAGAGTTAGTGGGACGCTTGCGATTGCGGAAGTCATTTTACCACAACCTAACTCCTCTGACAAGTAGGGGGCAACTGTCTTGTATTTGGGACGAGTCTCCGAGAAGCCGAGGGTTCAACCTGCGCGAGAGCCGCGTTAGGTTTCTTCTTTATTCTTCCTCCTGCGGCCGCGGGCCCGTGACGACGCGGAAGCCGATGCGATTCGAGCGATGGCCGGGGTGGCTGTAGTCGCGGGCGAAGCAGCGTGCATCCTCGGCGCGGAAGTTCCACGAGCCCCCACAAATGATGATTTGGTTCTCGCCCAGCCGTGAGGTCGTCCACTCCCACACGTTCCCCGCGCAGTCGAGCAGGCCGTAGGGACTGGCCCCGTCCGGGTAGACTCCCACCGGTGTCGTGCTCCCTATCCCGCTTTCGCGCACATTGGCTCGTTGGGGATCGAATTCATTTCCCCAGGGGTAGATGCGCCCATCCTCGCCCCGAGCCGCCTTTTCCCATTCCACCTCGGTGGGCAACCGTACCCCGGCCCACTCGCAGTAGGCAAGGGCGTCCTCCCAACTCACCAGCACCACGGGGTGATTGGCCTTGCCCTCGGGATAGGTGCGTCGCTGCGGGTCCCAATTGTACGGCTCGGCCCATACTTCGTCGAGGTGAGGCACGGGATAGGCAGGGTTTTCGGCCAGGAAACGGGCGTATTGAGCGTTCGTGACCGGGTAGCGACCGATGCGGTAGGCCATCACGTAAGTTGGCTCTTCCTGCCTACCCTGCTTGAACTCGCCACCGGGGATGTCCACCATTTCGTCGAAATCCCGTGGGTCGCCTAGATACGCCAGGGCCGTACCGGCCGAGATGCGCTGCGCAAGAGTGGCCTCTGCCTCTGGCTCGAGCAGCCGTGCCAGAGCCTTGACGTACTCATCCGCTAGGCCCTCCGCCTGCACGGTAGCGACGGCTGCCCGCAGTCGGGTGGGGTCATTACTCAGCAGATCCTGCCACCACCGGGCGGCTTCCATCTCCGATGTCTGCCCTGGTTCCTTGCTAGTCGTGCGGGTCAGATAGATATAAGCGTTGATCTGATCGCGGGTCAGGTCGGCGAAGGGTGGCCCGACCCGCAGCATACGCAGCAGCGGTTTATAGCGCAAGTATCGCTCCAGCAGCGTCACTGTCTCCGGCGTCTCTTCGGCCAGCGGCGGCACCGCACGGCGCACTTCTAACCCTTCTCGCGCAGCCCACTCCAGATCCTGAATCAGATTCGGGTACTCCAGCAAATCGCGGTAGAGGTCATGGTAGCGTGCCTGGATGACCACCATTTTAGCCAGGAGCCCCGGCACGATGGGCTCCATCGTGCCGGCCGCTACTCGACGCTCGGCCAGTTTGAGCAGGAGGCGGAAGATGTTGAGTGTGCGCTTCACCACGCGTGGGTTGGGTTCCAGACCCAGCGCCAGGATGTCCCGGCAGCCGGGGGACAGATGGGGATCGTGCTGGTCAATGAAATCGGCAATTTGGTCATCCTCCAGCGGTGGAAGATAAAAGGGGAGTTGCACAATCTTTTCCAGGTAACTCTGCCCGGCGATGGGAACATCTCCCGTGCTCTCGTCTTCCCCCACCAGATAACTGGCATACTGCACCCGTACCACCCGCTCAATGACGTCTCGATCCACAGCGAGGAAAAAGACGCAGCCCCGGACGTCGAGGAACAACTTGATCGCCTCCAACACTTCCACCGCGCGCTCCGGCAGGCAGCGATCGAGATCGTCAATGAAGACCACCAGCAGGCCGTTACGACCCCAGATGTACTCCCGCACCAGGTGAGCGAACCCGCCCTGGAACTCTTCGAGGAGCATCAGTTGCCGGCGGTAGACCTCGGTGCGCTCGCGCTGAAAGGCCGAGACAATCTCTTCCAGTGTCCCCATCTCGCCTTGCAACAGTTGTATCAGTTGAAGGAATGTAGCGGGGGTGGGAATCAGGGAGAGGCCCAGGTGCAGCGCCCCTTTGCCCAGCCTGGGCCAGTCAATGCGGATCGAGCCCGCCTCAGTGCGTTGTACGTCGGTGTAGAGCCGCATGCGCCAGTCTGCGACTTGCCGGGCGTCCTCCTCACTGAGTTGGCCGCTTTCGAGCCCCTCCAGCACACGCAGCAGCAATGCCCGCCACAGCGCTCCCTCGTCTCGTTCGTACTGCCAGGCGTTGAACCAGATGACCCGGGCCCAGCGGTGACCCGCCGTGCGGCGGTTAACCAACTGCTCGGCGACCAATCGCATCAGGCTGGTCTTGCCGCTGCCCCAGGGGCCGAAGATGCCGATGGTGATAGGGGTATCAGCGCTGAGCACCACCTCGGTCAGGACCTCGGCGTAGTGGGAGAAGTTAAGCCGGTCGTGTCTTGCGCCCAGGATGGGTTGGTCAGTCCACAGGTGGTGCGACTGGATGCCGGATGCTAGATGCTGGATGCTGGACGCCGGATGTCGGATATTGGACGATGAATCTGTCATATTCATCGTTCCCCGTCCCTTTTGGCTCTTTGCTGCCGGGATAGCAGCCAGGCCCCCAGGCCCAGTCCCACGACGGGGCCGGTCCAGTAATACCCGACGCCCGCCCAGAATGGGCTGACGATCTTTTCGTAGAACCTCACGCTGGCCGGCGAGTAGCGGAAGGACAACAAGTGACGGCTGCTATCCAACGCCGGGTTCAGATAAGCAGCTGCCAGCGCATAGCGGGAGTGTACCACCAGCAGGCCAACCTGGATGAGGTAAAGAATACCCAGGCCCACCAGCAGCAAAATCAACCGGTTGCGCCAGGTCAATCGGGGTATAGCAACTGCCAGAGGCAAAAATGGGATCACTGTGTCAATGGCCATTTTGGCAAAGGTGGTCTCTGCGGCTATGGACAAACCACCTCGCTCAACACGATGCTGATTGAGGGAGCGCAAGACGATGTGCGTCTCCGGGGCAGTTTCTATGAGTTCGAAAACTGCATTGGTACCGGCTACGACTGCTCGGGCGTAAACCAGGCCCGCAGATGACCACAGGGTCAGCACCAGCGCGAAAACCAGTCCATATCTAACCAAGAATCCGAGCCAGTTCCAGGGGGCGCGTGCCAAAGCGCCGCACCCAAACCAGCCAAAGCAGCGCGATGCACAGGATGAAAAACGACTGCGCCACATGCAGGTGCACCTCGTTAAATAAGTCAGGGTACCAGACCCCGACATAAAAGAGCCCTATCACGCGCAGCAGGTTGATGGCATAGAGCAAGGGAGGCCCGACCAGAAAAGCCCATAGCCGGCCTCGCCACGCGGCGGGATAGGCGACAACGGCAGCCAGAAAGAAGCCGATCTCAAAAATGGCGTTACAATTGTTCTCGATGCTGATGGTAAAGCCGGCACCCGAGATGACGCGATGGGAGACTTGTACCGGTGTTCCCAGCATCGAGATCAGGGCTCCGCTGCACGTAGCGATGGATTCAGTAAAGGGGACAACCACAGTGCGTGCAATGGTCTCCCGGCGGAGCAGCCAATAGACGGCCCCCACCCCCAGGCCGAACAGCACCGCGAAGCGCATCGCCGGCCAATGCGCCTGCCAGATTCTCCACGCAGCCTGCCGAAGTGTTGGTCGCCGTCCCCGGCGACGTTGGGCCGCTCGCGGGTGCGCCGGTTTCTTCACCGTCCGCTCTCGTCGGCCCGGATTGCGGCGCCGGCGCTTACGACGTGTCATCTCTTTCCACCCGCATGCGGGCCAGGGCGCAGGGCATTTTAGCGGCTTGCACCCTGGCCCCTCACCTCATCTTACCGGTGCGACAAGCGAACGGCGACGCAAGGTCCAGGCGGCAACAAGCACGATAAAAGCGGCCAGGACGATGTAGCCCCACTCGGTCAGCGTAGGAATGGGGGTGGAAGGACACGAGGGGAAGCCTGTCGCCCGGTAGACGAAGCGGCCATCATCCTCGTCAGAGGCCGTGCCTGTGACCAGCGCAAAGACCGGTTGGTCGGCGGATATCTGGGCGACGTAGTTGGTGTCCACATCTACGTCGTCCGGGCCTAAGGATTGGGTCCCACCGGGGGCGATCTGAACGATCTCGACCGACGAGTCGAGGGGCGAAGTCCCGACGAAAGAGACGGTGACCGTGACGGGGTCGGCGTTCGGATTGTACATCCACAGCGTCGTATCCCAGTCATCATAGTCATCAAAGAGCATCGGCGTGGCCTGGCAAGTGGATGCCTGATCCCAACTCAGGGCCGTGTAGACAGAAGCGCCCACTGTGTCGCTTATGCTGACCACGGCGGCGATAGGGCCACCTCCCGGGCTGGTGATGGTGTAATAATTCTTCCACGAGTGGGTGGGCATGATCTGCCGGCTCCCCCAGGGCGGTAGATCAACGGGATCCTCACAATCCGCAGCCGAGCAGACCCACACCGTGGTGGCGATGTCACTCACGTTCTGCACCCTGATGGTTGGGATGACCCCATCGGCGGCGACGGGCGCGTACAGTTCGACGTCACCGGTCGGGGTTGCAGGATAGACGGCCCACCGGTCGCTACTGACCTGCACGATGTCCACCCAAATGGGCTGATCGGCCTCAATCCTGGCCGAGCCAATGAACTGGTCGCCAAGATTGCCCACCTTTTTCAGATTCAGCGACGCGCTGCCGTTTTCCGGAATGGGACCGAGTACCCTGGTCGAAGCCAGCGTCCCGTCCGGGTTATAAATGAAGATGGTTGCCGCGGCGGGTGCTGGCCCCAGATTGCCCACCAGGATTTTACTGCTGCTTCCACCGTGATTCCGCTCTATCAGTGGAGCGAAGTAAGTCCGGGCCGTGGTGTCGTCGGGGACCATCTCAAAGACGTCGTTGCCGTTGAAATCGTCCATCTGAGCGGCGAAGTGAATGATAGTTCCGGCGATGTTCTGCTCGCTCTCCAATCTCAGGGTACCGGTAAAGTCCACCGGCAGGCCCAAGTCGGTCTCTGGTCGGTAGTAGACCGAGCGCCCCGGCGGGATGTTGTCGGTGAACGAGAGCGCCTCACTGCCGTCGGGCCGATAGAAGTGGGCTGTGAAGTTGGCCGTCTCGTTGTCCATATTTTGCACCTGGAACTCGGTGGCCTTCCAACCGCCGGCCCGGCCGGCATAACTGACCACAGCCCAAGACAAGGTCAGAACCAGCGCCAGCACAAGGGCCAGGATGGGCAACGGATAACGGCGGCGGGGGTATGATGGGTGTCCTGTTCCGTTCATCGTTTCCTCCTCTCAAAAATTAATCCGTTGCTGTCCTGCAATCCGCTTTCGCTTATCGTTTCCTCCTTACATTAATCCGTTGCCGTCCTGCAATCCGCGTTCTTAGCACGCAGGGCGGCCTCGATGTCCGCGATCCCTTTCTCATCGCCCAGGTCGCCGAAGATGCGCCGGGCGGCCTCGAAGTGAGCGCGGGCCTGCTCCGGTTGATCCAGCGCCAGGTGAACCCGCCCCAATACCTTGTGCGCCTGGGCCTGGTGGGGCCGTGCGCCGATCTCGTCGGCCACTTCCAGCGCCTGTCGGCCCGAACGGAGCGCCTGGGCCGGGTCGCCCTGGGCCAGATAGATCTCGGCCAGCAGACGATGGACATGGGTCAACCCCTCACGGTCCCCAATTTCGGCGCTCTTGCCCAGGGCCGACTGCAGGTACTTTACAGCCTGCATCAGACCCCCTTTGTCCCGGTGAACCTCGCCCAGATTGCCCAGGACCATAGCGACGCCCAACTGGTCGCCGATGCGCTCGTGGATGGTCAACGCCCTCTGATAGAAGTCAATGGCCTGGTCGTATTTCCCTTGATCACGGTAAATGAGCCCCAGGTTGTTGTACACCCAGGCCACGGCGGCGACCTGCCCTATCTTCTCACCGATGGCCAGGCTGCGTTGGTAGTAGGCGATGGCCTGTTCATAGTCACCCTGACGCCAACTGACGATGGCCAGGTTGTTGCACGTCTTGGCGATACCCGCCTGGTCGCCCAATTGTTCGCGCAGGGCCAGGCTGTCCCGGTGGTAGGCGGCGGCGCGGTCATACTCGCCCAGTATCCTGTAGGTAAAACCCAGCGTGTCGTAGAGGTCGGCGATGACGGTGCGGTCGTCCGGCGGCGCGGCCTGTAGTCCCCTCTCGCAACTGGCGATGGCCTCGTCGTAGTTCCCCTGGCGCATCTGCACCCAGCCGATGCCCCAGTAAATCAGGGCCAGTTCGCGCGAGGTGCCCTCAGTCATTTGCAGGGCAGCCAGGGCGGCCTGCAACTCGGCCATCGCCTCCTCGTAGCGGCCCTGGGCCTCGTGAACGTCGGCCAGGCCCCGGTGGGCCGCGGCCGTCCTCCGGCGGCGTTCATCCGTCTCCAGTTCGGCCTCGGGCAGCAGTTGCAACACCGCTTGAAAGCCCTCGCTGGCGGCCTCGTACTCCCCAATAAGGTGGTGCACCTGCGCCATGCCGGAGCGCAAGGTGATGATCTGCTCAAGCAGGCCACCGTCCTCCCCGCGTTCCCGCAGCCCCTCGGCCAGGGCCAGCGCCCGGCGATAATGCTCCAGCGCCTCCTGGTTGGCGTAGGCCCGCTGTGCTTTCTGGCCCGCCTTGAGGTGGTACGCGAGCGCCTTCTCCCACACCTCGCCTCGCTCGTAATGGTGCGCCAGCGCGTCATAGTAAGCCGGCAGGCGGTCGCTGTACCTCTGCTCCAGCCAGCGCCCCACCTCCCGGTGGTACGCACATCGCTTCTCCACCAGCATGTTCTCGTAGGCCACCTGCTGCACCAGGCCGTGCCGGAACTGGTACACCCAGCGCGGGCGCTCCGCCTCGATGCGCTCCACTTCGCGGATCATATCCATCCTCTTCAACTCGCGGATATGCCGGAAGAACTCCTCCTCCTCCCTCCCCGTGCTGGTGAACAGGTGCAACCATAGGTCTTCGGTAAACTCCTCCCCGATCACCGAGGCCATCCACAAGGCCCGGCGTGCCCCAGGGCTCCCAAAGTCCAGTTCGTCAATCCGGCTCTGGATGATTTGTTGCAGCGTCTCGGGCACGCGGATACGCTCGACGGCCTGCACGATCTGCCATCCGCCCTCCTCGCCCCGGACGATGGCTCCTTCGCTCACCAGAGAGCGCAGCACCTCCTCGACGTAGAGTGGGTTGCCGTCCGTCGCTCTCAGAATCAGTTTCTGGAAATCCGAGGGGAGCTGCTCCGTCTGCAACAGGTTGAACACCAGTTGATAACAGTCCTCGTCCTCCAGTTCCTTGAGCGAGATCAGATGAGAGTCCGGATGCCACTGTTCGATCTCCTGCCACGTCTGCCAGACCGGATGTCCTCTTCTCAGGCGATAGATCAGACAGAAGAACAGGGGTAGGCGGTCACTGGTGCGATCCAGGACGAATTTCAGCATATCCAAAGAGGCGCTGTCGGCCCAGTGCAGGTCTTCCAGAATCAGGATCAGGGGCCTCTCCTCCGCTGCATGCGTCAGCAGGTCGCAGACGGCCAGGCGCGTCTGGGCCTGCAGGGCCTGGGCGTCCAGTCGCTCCACCCGCTCCGCCAGGCCCGCTTTTTCGGATAGATCCAGCGCCAGGAAGTGGCCCAGGTAGGCCAGTTTGCTGATGAATTCGTCAACCCAGCCCGGGCTTGCTCCCGCGAAGGTGTCCTTGAGCCCGGCAGATAACTTACTCCAGCGCCTCTCCTGCGAGTCGTCGTCGGCAAAAGCCAGAAGTTGCTCCACGATTTCGATGAAAATACCGTTCGCCTTCTGTCCATACGGGTGGCCGCGACCGGTCAACCAGGTCGCCGCTTCGCCCGTCTCCGCCAGCGTCTCGGTCCACTGCCGCCACTCCTCGATCAACCTCGTCTTGCCCACCCCCGCCTCACCGGTGACGGCCACGATCTGCTTGCGCCCCCTCGACAGCAAAGTGCGAAAGTGGCTTTGCAGCGCCTCCAGTTCGGCCTCTCGTCCCACCATGTCCGAACGGAAGACCCGCTCATCTTCAACTTCAACACTCCGTGCCGCTTGCAGAAGGTAGACGGGGATTAGGTCCTTCTTGCCTTTCACTCTGATCGGCGCTAACGCCTGGGCCTCAAAACCATCCTTGATTTGGTCCCAGACGCTCTGGCTCACCCAAATCTGACCGGGCCGGGCGGCGGACATCAAGCGGGCGGCCAGGTTGACGTCATCTCCCATGATCGTGTACTCGCGCCGGTGGCACCTGGGTGACCCCACGTTGCCGGCGAAGACAAAGCCGGTGTTGATCCCGATGCGCTGAGACAGAAGCGCAGAAGCGGTGGGCGAGACCAGTCTGCCCATCGCCTCTTGCATCGCCAGGGCCGTCAACGCAGCGCGTTGGACGTCCTTCTCGTGGGCCTCGGGAGCGCCGAAGGTGATCATGAGTTTGTCACCCTGGTCGTACAGATCCACTTTGTTGATCGTCCCGCCGTAGTAGCGGACCTCCTCCTGCATAGCCTTGAAGTACTGGCTCAAGTCGTAGGCGATGCTGGCTGCGTCGGCGGTGCCGTGGACGCGGATGATCTCGCTCATGCCGATGAAGTTGGCGAACAGCACCGTCACCTGGCGATGTTGCCCTTCGATCCGGCCCCGCTGGGGGTCGTACACCAGTTGGGGCAGGACGCCGGTCGGCAGGTAGGGGGTCAGACTGTCCAACCGCTCCACGAGCCCCCACAAGTCTCCTTCCAGGTCGGAGAGCCATCTTTCAATCTCACTCCACCGATCCCCGGCCAAGGTGGTTGGTGGAGGACAAACGTCTACGACCCGATAGAAGTCGGACTGTCCCTCCAATTCCTCGACTTTGAGGTGATCTTTGACTAACTCGTAGGTTTCACGACTGACGAGTATGTCCCCCTCGCGGGCTGCCGATTCGGCGCGCGCCGTGCGTTCGACGGCGCTGCCCGTGAGCACGTATTCCATATGCTCGGCTGTGCCCACGCTGGCGGCGAATAGGAGTCCCGAACTGCTGCCCGCTTTCATGCTCAGGGGGAAGACCTGCTGGAATACTTCGACGGCGTCAAACCGCTCGGCCATCACCTGCCTCATCTCCCAGGCGGCCCAGAGGGCGTTCATCGCTCCCTCCTCGTTGCTGTCCTCTCTCTTGAACAGGCACAGCATCGCATCGCCGCCGAATTTGACCAGCAGGCCGTTGTATTTGAAGAGGATACCGAGCATCGCGTCCAGATACTCATTGATGACGCGGACGACCGCCTCCGCACCGGCCTTGCCGCCTATCTCTTTCAGCCTCTCGGAGAGGTCTGTGAAGCCGGAGATGTCGGCAAAGAGCAAGGTGCCCTCCAGGAATCGGCCTTTATTCTCGGCCACCACCGGTTCCCGAAGCAACTCCAACGCCAGGTGGCGCGGCACGTAAGTCACAACGGCGTGCAGGAGTTGGCTCAAGTGGCCAATGCATAGCGCCTCCCGCTGCTCTGGGAGGGCGTATTGGACCTCTCTGTACAGATCCGCAGGCAGGTACTTTTGAAGTCGGCTCCAATCCTCTTTCCCGGACGGGAAATACTGCTCTAAATCAGGGACACGGGCCATTTGCTTCTCCCATAAAAATGCCGGGGATGCCCTGTTTCAGCGGGGGTTTCTCGGTTGAAGCCGGGCCTCCACCCGATGTTTCCGCTGCACTCTCATACTGAATAACGAGGATGGTTATCAAGAGATACGGTATGGTCACCCTCCATCGTCCAGCATATAAATTGTACACGCTTTGTTGACTTGGTGCAAATTGCCGATTGTGGTATCATTAAGGTCCAAGATAGAATTAGGAGGAACATACAAAAGCATGAAGAATATCACTGTCATCGGTGCCGGCTACGTGGGGCTGGTCACCGGAGCATGCTTCGCCGACCTGGGTAACAAGGTCGTCTGTGTGGACATCAATGAACAGAAGATCGAGAGCCTAAAGCAAGGAATAATGCCCATCTACGAACCGGGCCTGGAGGAACTGGTGGCCCGCAACGTGCGGGCGGGCCGGCTCGGTTTCACCACCTCATATGCCGAGGGGTTGAAAGAGGCGGAGTTTGTGTTCATTGCCGTGGGTACCCCGGAGGGGGTGGACGGCGAGGCCGACCTGCGCTACGTGCGTATGGCGGCCCGTTCCATCGCCGAGGTGATGGATCATCCCATCATCATCGTCAACAAGTCCACCGTTCCCGTGGGAACCGGTGACTGGGTAGCCGACATTGTCCGCGAGTGCCGCAACGACGATGTGGATTTCGCCGTCGTCTCCAATCCCGAATTCCTGCGCGAGGGCTCTGCTATCAGCGACTTTATGTACCCTGACCGGGTCGTGCTGGGTTCACTGAATCGGGAGGCTGCGGAGAAGGTAGCCCAGTTATATCTCCCACTGCGCACAACGATTATGATTACCGACCTGCGTACAGCAGAGATGATTAAGTACGCCTCCAACGCCTTCCTGGCCACACGCATTTCGTTCATCAACGAGATCGCCAACATCTGCGAGGCGCTGGGGGCTGACGTCAAGGAGGTCGCCATGGGGATGGGCTACGATAAGCGCATCGGCCATACCTTCCTCGATGCAGGCGTCGGGTACGGTGGTTCTTGCTTCCCAAAGGATGTCAAGGCGCTGGCCTATATGGCTGAGATCAAAGGGCGGCACCCGCAGTTGCTGCGTGCAGTGATGGAGATCAACGCCGACCAGCGCCGGGCCGTGGTGCGCAAACTGGAGCAGGCGCTGAGCGACCTGCGGGGTAAGACAATTGGGCTGCTGGGATTGGCCTTCAAACCCAACACCGACGACATGCGCGAGGCTCCTTCCGCCCACATAGCCCGTATGCTGCGAACTTTGGGCGCCCACGTGCGGGGCTATGATCCGGTGGCGATGAAGGTGGCTGCGCGGGTGGTGCCCGAGGTGGAACTGGCGGAGGACCCTTACACTCTGGCGGAGGGCTGCGATGCCCTCGTCGTCGTCACCGAGTGGAACGAGTTCAAACATCTGGATCTGGCGCGCATCCGGGAGTTGATGAACCAACCGGTACTTATTGATGGGCGCAATATCTATGATCCTGCGATGATGAAGGAATTGGGCTTCTACTATCGGGGTATAGGCCGGGGGTATGATGGGAGAGATGCGTGAAGGTTAATGGGAGACGAATTGGAGGTCATCGTGAGCGTTCTCAAAACAACGTTAGACAACGGCCTGGAGGTTCTCATCAAAGAGACGCACACCGCCCCCGTGGCCAGTTTCTGGACCTGGTATCGAGTGGGGAGTCGCAACGAGCATCTGGGGATCACCGGCATCTCCCACTGGGTGGAGCATATGCTCTTCAAAGGGACGCCCACGTTCCCCAAAGGCGTGGCGGAGAAGGCCATCGCCCGCGAGGGGGGTACCTTCAACGGCATGACCTGGTACGACTTCACCACCTACTTCGCCACGTTGCCTGCCGACCGCATCGAGTTGGCGCTGCGCATTGAGGCCGACCGTATGGTCAACGCGCTCTTCGACCCCGACGAGGTCGCCGCTGAGCGCACTGTCATCATCAGTGAGCGGCAGGGGGCCGAGAACAACCCGGAGTTTCTGCTCAACGAGGAGTTGATGGCGGCCGCTTTCCGCGTGCACCCCTATGGCACCGATACCCTCGGTCACATGTGCGACCTGGAGACGATGACCCGCGACCAACTCTACGCCCACTACCGCACCTATTACACGCCCTATAACGCGCTGGCCGTCGCGGTAGGTGACTTTGACGCCGATGGAATGTTGCGGCTGGTTGAGAAGCACTTTGGCGCGATTTCGGATAACCAAGACGTTCCACCGGTGACGGCCGTCGAGCCCCCGCAGAGAGGGGAGCGGCGGGTAATCGTCGAAGGGGAGGGCAACGTCGCTTACCTTCAGATAGTCTTCCGCGCTCCCACTGTCCACGAGCCCGATTTCTTCGCTATGACCGTGCTCGACGCCACCCTCACCGGGGCCAGTGGCCTGACCTTCTTCGGCGGCGGCCTGACCAACAAGAGCAGCCGCCTCTACAGGACGCTGGTGGCGACCGAGTTGGCGACCGCCGTATCCGGCTCTCTGATCCCGACCGTTGACCCCTTCGTCTACAGTCTCTCGGCCATTGTGCGTGCCGGCCGTACTCCGGCCGAGGTGGAGGAGGCGCTGGAGGCAGAACTGGCGCGCGTGGCTGCCGAGTCGATCACGCCGGAGGAACTGACCAAAGCGATCAAACAGGCCAAAGCGCAGTTCGCCTATTCCAGCGAATCTATCACCGGGCAGGCGCTGTGGATGGGCTTCAGCGAGGTCTTCGCCGATTACACCTGGTTCGAAAACTACATCGCCAACCTCAGCGCCGTCACCGTCGAAGACGTGCAGCGTGTGGCGCAGAAATATCTCAAGCGGTCGAACCGCACAGTGGGGTGGTATGTCCCTGTAAATAATACGTGATAAATTAGTTCAGGAGGTGAACCTTGCACATCGTAGTATGTACCAAACACACACCCGACTCGGAAGCCAAGATGTCGGTGGACGAGGCGGGCAACGTCTCTTGGGGGGAATCGCCACTCATCATCAACCCCTGGGACGAGTACGCCGTGGAGGAGGCTCTGCTGCTCCGCGAGAAGTATGGTGGGACCGTCACCGTCATCTCGATGGGGCCGGAGGAGGCGCTGGAGGCCCTGAAACACGCCATCGCGATGGGCTGTGACGAGGCTATCCGCATCTGGGAAGAATCTTGCGCCGACTCCGACACCCTCGCTACCAGTTACGTGCTGGCCAGAGCCATCGAGAAGATGGGTGACGTGGACCTGGTCCTCTTCGGCAAGTCGGCGATTGACGCCGAGACCTGGCAGACCGGTCCGGCTGTCGCCAGGCGGCTGGGCTATCCCTCTCTGATGTACACCATCAAGATCGCCGAATTGGACCCCGATGGGAGGACCATCACCGTCGAGCGGCTGCTGGAGGAGGGACGGCAGGTGGTGTCGGCCCCGCTGCCCGCCGTGGTCGGCACGACCAAGGGCATCAACGAGCCACGCTACACCTCCTTCATCGGCATCCGTAAGGCGGCCCGGATGGAGTATCCTCTTTGGACGCTGGCCGACATCGGCGCGGAGGCCGATAAGGTGGGCGCAGCCGGTTCCGCCGTCCGCTGGCCGCAGATCTTTATGCCGCCGGTGCGCGAGGGCGAGGCCGAGATCATCGAGGGCGAGACGGTCGCGGAGACTGCGCGCATCCTGGTCGAGAAACTGCTGGCCGAGAAGGTGATCTAGGAGGCGATGCCATGAGCAACGACATCTTCGTCTGGGTAGAACAGTTCAGTGGCCATCCCACAGCCGCTTCCTGGGAGGCCGCGGGCCTCGCCCGCCGACTGGCGGACGAACTGGGGAGCGACGTGACCGCCTGTGTCTTCGGCGGGCAAGGGATCGAACCCCTGGCGCAGGAGGCCATCTCCTACGGGGCCGACAGGGTGCTCCTGGCCGAGGACGCGACATTGGCCGACTTCCGCGTCGAGCCGCAGGCTGCGTTGCTGGCCAAAGTGGTGCGTGAGGCCGAGCCCGCCGTCGTCCTCATCGGCGCGACCTTCCGCGGGCGCGAGTTGGGACCTGCCCTGGCGGTGGAATTGGACACCGGCTGCATCGCCGACTGCACTGCGCTGGAGTTCGAGGACGGCCAACTGGTCGCCACGCGCCCCATCTACGCGGGCAAGTTACTCTCCAAGTGCGTCATCCCCGAACGGCGCCCGCAAATCTTCACCACCCGCGTGCGCGCCTTCCCCAAGCCGGAGCCCGACTCCTCCCGCAGCGGTGAGGTGACGCGGGTGGAGCCGGTTCTGGCCGAGGATGAGATTCCTTCCAAAGTGACCGGCTTCAAGGAAACTAAGGGTGGGGTGAGCCTGACCGACGCGGCCATCATCGTCTCCGGCGGGCGTGGCGTCGGTGGGCCGGAGGGCTACGAGCCACTGCGCGAACTGGCGCAGGTGCTAGGGGCCGCGCTGGGGGCCTCTCGCGCCGCCGTGGACGCGGGCTGGATTCCCTACGAGCATCAGGTCGGCCAGACCGGCAAGACCGTCAGCCCCGACCTCTACATCGCCTGCGGCATCTCCGGCGCGATCCAGCATCAGGCCGGCATGCGCACTAGCAAGGTCATCGTCGCCATTAACAAAGACCCCGAAGCGCCGATCTTCAAACTGGCCCACTATGGCATCGTCAACGACCTGTTCAAAGTGGTGCCTGCGCTGACGGAGGCTTTCAAGGAGAAACTCGGATAACCTTACCCCATTCCCCATGCCCCCTTCTCCTCCCAATCGGAGGGGAAGGGGGTATCCTCTCAACATTTTTCAAGTGCGTCTAATATACCTGGACGTCTCCGCAGCCGTACACCGTCGCGCCGGGCTGGGCAGGTACGCCGAGAGCCTGGCCCGTGCCCTCGTTGCCGCCCATCCGGAACGCTACGGGCTGTTCTACAACCGCGAGCGGGGGGTGGAACCCCTGGCCGGCCTGGAGCATCTGCCCACCTGCACCGTCGCCCTGGGCTACAAGCCGTGGCGCATGCTCGTCCTGCTGGGGCAACTGTCTCGCGTCGGCTTCGATTATCTGTTGCCCGAGGCTGCACTCTTTCACGCCACCGAGCACCTCCTGCTCCCGCTGCGCACCATCCCCACCGTCCTCACTGTTCACGACCTCATCTTCCGCCATCTGCCGTCCCACCACAAGCCCCTCAACCGCTGGTACCTGAACCTGAGCCTCCCCCTCTACTGTCGCCGGGCCACCCGCATCATTGTCGTCTCCGAGTGCACCCGGCGTGACCTCATCACTGCCTACGGCCTGCCGCCGGAGAAGATCACGGTGATCCGAGAGGCAGCCGACCCCCGCTTCCGTCCCCGGCCGCCGGAAGTAGTGGCCGCTGTCAGCGCCCGCTACGGCCTGCCGGCGCGCTACCTGCTCTTTGTCGGCACCATCGAGCCGCGCAAGAACCTGACCCGTCTGCTGAGTGCTTTTGAGGCCCTCCACGCCGAAGGTCTGACCGAGGGGCTGGTCATCGTCGGGCGGCGTGGCTGGCTCTACGGTGACTTCTTCGCCCGGCT
>Ga0164310_10000922_pt1 | contig 16284 bp, 20 predicted proteins | sample GuaBasSedimGuay1_FD_121795 | JGI IMG/M metagenome (GOLD analysis project Ga0164310, IMG submission 121795) | Subseafloor sediment microbial communities from Guaymas Basin, Gulf of California, Mexico - Guay1, Core 4569-9, 0-3 cm | ecosystem: Environmental > Aquatic > Marine > Hydrothermal vents... | reverse complement strand
TATGATAAGGAAAAAATGAAAAAGGATTTAGAGGTGTTGGCTAATTACGCTGGTTGGAGAGAATACTTAGGCATGCTAGAGCGTATCGATGACGATCTGATTTTTGGATGTGAAAGTGGAGCGGCTTGCGCATGTGCATGTGCCTGTACATGCGCATGCAAATGCGGAACACCTACTGTTGAGTGAAAAGAAATGGACAGAAAACCGTCCATAAAATCATCCCCTCATTTTTCTCTTCAGTGGCACATAACTGCCAAGTGTCAAATGCGATGTAAACATTGTTATATCTTTGATTCGGAGTCTTATAGCAGAGAATTGGAAAATGAACTAGATTTGGAGCAATGCAAAAAAATAGTTGATGATTTTGTTGAATTGATAACAAATCTACGTTTAAGAGGAAGCATTCAACTAACTGGTGGCGATCCTCTTTTAGCCGATCATTTCTGGGATTTGCTTAAATATATCAGGAAAAAGAAGATCGATGTAGGCATAATGGGTAACCCTCATCTTTTAACACAAAATACCATAGAAAAACTTAAAAAAATAGGAATCAGGTTCTACCAATTTAGTATCGATGGAGACAGAGAAACTCATGATTATTTCAGAAATGCACCTGGATCATTTGACCAAACTCTTGCAGCGTGCGAAAGGTGTTCTTTAAGTGGAATATGTACTTTTATTCATTCAACTATCTCAAAAACTACCAGTAAATGTATCGAAGATATAATAATGGCTGCGTATTCAGCTAAAGCCCATGTTTTTGACTGGGCAAGGCTTGTGCCAATAGGACACGGAACGGGGCTCTTAGAGGATATACTTTCGCCTTTAGAACTAAGAAACCTCTTTGAACGCATTATAAATATAGAACAGAAAATAGGGAAAATACCCACCAAGTATCATATGCGGCTTGGAGATACTGAATTTATACAACCCCCGTCAAATCATAAAATGGTTATTGGTAGGAAAGATCCGCTTTGGGCTCTCTACTATTATGAAAAAGGCATATTAAAGCCAAAAACTAAGGACTACATAGTTAGAGGGTGTATTTTCGGTGCAAATGGGCTTGTAATATTAGCTGATGGAACCGTATTGGGTTGCCGTCGCTTACCGATTCCCATCGGGAAGGTTCCAGAAGAAAAACTATGGGACATTTTTATTGAATCAGATGTACTTAATCAAGTAAGAGATTTCAAGAGTATAGAAGAGTGTGGAGAGTGCGAATTAAGGTCATATTGTAGAGGGTGTAGAGCGGTAACTTACGCGGTTACTGGTGATCTTATGGGGAAGGATCCTCAATGCTGGAAGGATCTAATGTAAAGCCTACAGAGGTAATTTGGAACAGGGTCGCTAAAGCGTATAGGAGTTTCGAAGAAAAACACGGATATTACAGGTATCTTATGAATATTCTCTTAAAGGATGTAATTAAATATGTAAAACGTATCAAGAGGTCGAGGATTGTTATCGAAATAGGATGTGGTGCAGGTTTTTCCACTACCGAAATTAGTAAGTTTTTACCATCTTCGTTGATAATAGGAGTAGACATTTCAAACGGCATGCTACGTGTCGCATGGGAGAGATTAGCATACGCGAAAAATATACTTTTTGTAGATGCATTGGCTGAAAAATTACCTAGTCGATCAGGATTTGCAGATATAATCTTAAGTAATGCAGTTTTTTGGATGATTGACAATGTTGATGATGCTTGTATAGAGATTCTAAATACTTTAAGAACCGATGGCATCTTTGCATTCAATTTTCCAGTAGAGCAGAGTCCACTTCCTGAGGAATTTCAAAACTTTGTATACATATTAGAAGATGTTGCCAATAGAGAAAATGTAAAACTTAATAAATTTTGGGAAAGGGAAAACCCAAGATATCGCCTTAATTATTGGAAATCTAAGCTGAGCCAGTACAACTTAATAATTAAAGAATCTAATGAAAGAAAAATAAGTGTTTCAAATAATTTGGTAAAAGAGTTCCTTCTGCTACCGTATGTAAACCTAAGATATTTTCCAGAAGAACCATTTACAAAGAGAGTACAACTAATGCGCAAGGCTATTAAAATATATTTAAAGAAGTTTGAAAAGTTGTCACATCCATCTATGATGTTTGTAATCGCAGCTAAGGAGGAGGGATTTTGATTATTAAAACTGAAAAGTTACGGAAAAAGTTCGGCAATGTAACAGCGTTGAATAATTTAGATATGGCAGTAGAAGAAGGTGAAATCTTTGGCTTATTAGGACCAAACGGTGCAGGTAAAACGACTTTAATAAAGATTTTATGTGGATTACTTAAACCCACTTCAGGGACGGCGTACGTTGCTGGCTTCGATATTAGAGAAAGCGTGAAGGATATAAAGCCTTTAATAGGGATGGTTCCTCAAGAGAAACTATGTGAAGACCTTATTACGTCTTATGAATATTTGTGGCTATTTGGGAGGCTGCAAGGTCTTAGAGGAAGTAGACTGAAGAATCGTATTGAAGAGGTTCTAACAATAGTAGGACTAAAGGAGGAGGCGCACCGTTTAGCAAAGAATCTTTCTGGAGGAATGAAAAAACGTTTAGCTATAGGAATAGGAATCATACATAAGCCAAAGATATTATTTCTTGACGAACCAACATCAGGACTAGATCCAAGGGGACGCCGTGAAATATGGCATTATCTAAAGAAAATAAACTCCGAGGGTACAACGATACTATTAGCAACTCATGATATGGAGGAAGCAGATGTACTATGTGATCGTGTCGGAATAATAAACAAGGGGCATCTTGTAACTGTAGGGCGCCCTAAAGAATTAAAATTAGCTGTTAAAGCTACGTATTCTATTAAATTAGAGTTTAAAGAAAACATGTCCATAGAATTAAATAAATTCAGCTCTATTAAGGAAGCTCGTATAAAAGAGGAATACTGTTACATATTAGTAGATGATTTACTTGCTTTTTTCAGAGAACTAATGGACACAGGTAATTTTAGAAAAATTAAGACAATACAGGTAAGAGAACCCACATTAGAAGATGTTTTCTTTAAATTTACGGGGGATAGTCTCAATGAAAGTTTTAAATAAGATATTGGATAGTCTTATGACATGCTTTAGCATGGTTTGGATCAGTCTAAAAAAGGCATCACGTAAGCCCTTCTTTTTTGCTTCTTTCCTGCTAGTCTTCCCATTATTAACACTAATAGGGTTTGGGCTTGCAATTAAAGGCCAATTTTTCTTCTTTAATAAGAAAATCAAATATATAACACTCCTTACGACAGGAATAGTTCCTATGATGTTACTTTTTACCTCAGCTCAATTTACAACAATAACTATATCAAATGACAGAAGGGAAGGTTATTTAGAACTATTAATGACAACTCGAGTGAATAAATTTAGTTATCTTTTTTATGTCGCGATCTTTACGGCCATTATGGGAATTATCTCAAGTACCGTATCACTATTCGCTGGTATAATGTTAGGGGCAAGTATAATTTTTTCACCGCTTCTATTTTTATTAATATTACTAGGGTCATTTGCCTTAACTGGAATTGGTTTTCTTGTATCATCGTACATAAAAGAATATGAAAATGCTTACATTGCTATTCAAATAATAATATTTCTTCAATTTTTCTTATCCCCAATATTTTATGAAGAAAAAGCGCTGCCAAGTTTTTTACATTTTATCAGTGAAGCAATGCCTCTAACATATGTTCTCAGAGCCTTTAGAATAATTGCCATATTAGGGCCAGAATATGCTAGTAATGCATTACCATCAATACTAGCCGTACTAATTATAAGTTTCATAACATATGCGATTGGTATACTGTTCTTTAAATGGCATCTCGAATAGGAGGTTTACAAAAGTATGAACATACTACGAATAACAAAATATCCCCCAATAGAAGGTGGAGCAGCAAGTAGAGCTTTTTGGCTCACGTTAGGCTTGGCAAAAAGAGGACATAGGAACTTTGTTGTCTCTAACGCCTACGAAGTGGAGGAATGCTGGCGTGAAAAAATACCTACTGAAGAGTATTATAAATTACATCCAAAGAACGTTAACTTATATTTTACCCAACGTTTACCATACACACGAATACCAATACCATACTATTATATGTACTGTGAGAAGTTACTATCACTTTCAATAAGTATCATGGAAAATGAAAACATTGATATCATCGACTGCCATTACTTTTTCCCTTACGGCTTTTGTGGAGTCTTTTTAAAAAAACTGGTAGAGAAAAAGGTTCCACTTGTTTTGCAACTTGCTGGCAGTGACATAACAACTTTTCCCTTTAGAAAAGTTCTAATGTTTACATATAGCAAATGTATTAAAGAGGCTGATGGAATTGTTGTAACATCTGAGATACATAAAAAAGTATTACTAAAATTTGGAATAAAAGAAGAAAAAGTAATTTCTATCCCTATAACCATTGATTTAGATGTCTTCTCTCCGCATGGCCCCTCTATAATTTTAGTTCCAGAAGAAGATATACCTGTATTTCTAATTTATGGTAAATTGTATAGAGGAAAAGGCGTTCCTTCAGTAATCAAGGTTGCGTCTCTTCTTGAATACGATTTCTTATTAGTTATTGTTGGTGATGGCCCTGATAAACAAAAATGTATTACCTACGCAAAAGAGTTAGGTCTTGATAATAAAGTTAAGTTTCTTCCTTTTCAACCACCTTGGAGAATCCCAGAGCTCATAAGAGGGGCAACATGTGTAATAGTACCCCAGAAAGGGTTTGCTGTTCGAACACATACTCCAACAGTGATAAAAGAGGCAATGGGATGCGCTAGACCAGTTATTATAAGCTCTGAAATATTTGGCGCTAAAAAACTCGTTATTAACGAAAAATATGGGTTCGTTTATAATCCAACTAATGAAAAGGAACTATTAGATGCCATGGAATACATTATAAATAATCCTAAAGAGGCCAAGAAGATGGGAGTAAAAGCGAGGAAAAACATAGAGTCCTTTAACGATTTTCAAAGGTACCTGAGTAAGATAGAAGATTTTTATAGGAATGTTGGGTGAAAAGAATGTATTGTGCCAATCTAACACAGTATTCGCCCCTTCACAGAGGAGAATGTAAGTGGTATAGTGATGTGTTTTACGTGTACCTATCTGCAAGGCATAAAATTCCATCTTTTATGTACGAATCTGACTTTATTAATAAATTACTTAAATTTGGTTTAAAAATAAAAAGGCGAATTAATGTTACCGTCGATATAACGCCAATTAATGATAGAATGGTTCCGCTTCTCCATACTTATAGGAGAAATGGATTCATGGTTAATATAGTACTAAATACTGATGAGCTGGAGAACAATAAAATTATCAACAAAGTAAAAACAGTACAGCCAGACTTCGTTGTATGTTCCTTAATGAATGTAAACAAGTTTTTTCACTTGATATTTAACTTAGACATTATAGACTTTTTCCCAGCAAGAGTTAAACTAACATTATTGTTAGACAGAAGAAACTACAAAGATTTCTTAGATTTTGTACAGAAATTTGAGACGTCAAACAATTGCACAGCAAACACGAAAAAGAGTTTTGATAATAGATTATACATATATGTCGACTTAGCGAGGAACATTAAGTCACCAAATTTAATTAGGGCGCAAGACCTGAGAATTTGTTTCTGTAGATTTAAAGATATGGTAAATAGCTTAGAAAAAAATACTCATATAGTTATGACTCCATATCCATCTGATCCGTTATGGAGAATAGTAGATTATGAGCTTGGAATTTTTTGGCCAGATAAGACTAATAAAATAATTGCTGGATGTAAGGCCTATAGAAAATACATCCATATAGATGAAAACGGAGATATTTATCCTTGTGGGGATCTCCCCTTATTACTCGGAAATATAAATGACGCTGATTTAAACCAGGTCCTCACCAAGTCTTCATTTATGAGTTTTCATGATAAGTGTAATGAATGTAGGATTAAGTATCATTGTAGAGGTTGTTTAGCAGCTTCGTTCAGATATCTTGGAGATATTCTTAAAAGAGACCCGCAATGTTGGTGGGTGTATTGAAAAAACATAATATAACCTTAATGCACCTAGTTAAGTATCCACCCATCCAGGGCGGAGTTTCTGCATGGACTTATTGGTTTGTCAGGAAACTTGGCATATTAGGTGTGAAAAATATTGTAATAAGTAATAATTTAGAGGTCGAAAACATTTATAGGATGAAACTTTCCTTTTGTGATTTACCATATTATAAACCCGAAAACGTCCAGATTTTTAGCACAACTCCATTGAAAACTAAAGTACCAATACCATTTTCACAGCTTTACGTCCTTAAAATCATGAATAAAGCCTTACAAGTATATGATACGTTTTCCCAGCCTGATATTATACATTCATATTACTTTTATCCATACGGAGCTTCTGCAATTTTAACAAAACTAATCATTAATAAACCGGTTATATGCTCCTTTGCTGGGTCAGATTACGTCAAATTGCGGCTACATCATGAATTAGATGCAGTTACGCACGAATTATTGAAGAATGTAGACGTTTTTCTGGGAAATAAGCTTTTGGCAAAAAAGTACAGCAAGCGATGCTTCAATGTAGCCAAACCTCTCGTGGACACTAAAGTTTTTTCGCCCAATATTAAGTTAAATCTTAAATTCATTCCAGAGGAGTTATTAGATGAAGAAGTTCCCATAATTCTTGTACCGGGTAAGATTTCATATAACAAGGGAGTATTTCAGGTAGCTAAGGCAGCCAATTTAGTAGCCAAAACAAATGATTTTAGACTTGTTTATGTTGGTCATGGTGAAGCAGAGCTAGAACTTAAAGAACTTATTCGATCTAGTCATTTACTCAAAGATAGAACACTATTTTTAGACCCAGTTCCCCCATGGAGAATGCCCCATCTAATTAAACTCGCGACTATTGTTGTACACGCTCAATATCAATTTCCTGTGAGACGACATTTCCCAAGCTTACCATTTGAGGCTATGGCAATGGAACGTATAATAATGTGTAGCAAAGAAATTATTCATATTGAAAAGTATATAAATCATGGAAAAGAAGGTTTTCTTTTTAACCCTGGAAACGTAAGAAAAACTGCCGATCTAATTAGGAATATCTTACTGAATTATGATGATTTAGCTGATTTAAGAAAAGCTGCCCGTAAAAAAGCTGAAAAACTAGACAATACGGATATTTTTTATAATAAATTCATAAATTTTCTAGAGGAATTCGTATGAAATGTGATATAAAATGTTCACAGTACACAACAAGCCCGTTGCAAACAACTCCCTTAGAATTTCATGTTATTTTAGATGTAAATGATAACAACTTAAATTATATTACACGCTTTGAAAAGGCTATATTGGAACTTCGATCAAATAAAATCCTAAGAATGAGCCGCATATGGGTCGATGTGTTGTTACACTGCAAATTTAATGAACACTTCCTCGGATTTATAAAACATTTAAGAAAAAACATTGTATTTGTATCCCTAGCGCTGTTACGATCAGATATTCAATCATTGAATATTAGAAATACTAAAAAGTTCTTTAATGGGATAGTTATTGATTTGGACCTTGAAAAAATCGATGAAAAGCAATTTTTTTACCATATTAAAGACGTATTTTCATCGACACCTAGGAATATTTCCTTACACTTAGTACCAAAAAACGTATTTGAAATAGAGGACTTTTTTAAAAAAGAGTCGCAAAATTTCCAATAAAGGTAATTATAGATAGACCAAAAACAGTTAACTCAGATTATGGAAAGTTCCTGTCAGATAAAGCTTTTTCCAGGGATTACATCACTGAAGACCTAAAATCTGTAGTAATTGCTGATCCCATATTTAATGCTATTAAATCATACATAGGATTATTACCACCTTCAAAAAAGATTTTTAGTGGCTGCAGAATAGGGATTAACCAAATATATTTGACTGATGACGGATTAATCACGCCCTGCCCAGAACTACCTTTGCCTATAGGACATATTGATCAAGATTCATTATGGCAAATTTTCATCGGATCAGAGGAGCTTAATAAGTTTAGAAATAAGACATATTACCCGACTTGTGGAAATTGTAAATTTTGGCAGTTCTGTAGAGGATGTAAGGCTCTTGCTTATAAGGCAAGTAAGAACTTATTTATGGACGATCTTCTATGTAAAAAGATTTTTCCAAATATTTTTCGTTGATATCTACACTCATAAGTGAGACTCTATTTTGTTTTAATATAAAAAGAACAAATAAGTAATTTTAGATGGGTATCTACTATAATTAATACTCAACAACCTAATTCATATGCTCACGTTGAATAATTCACCATAAGAGGAAAACACTATTACGTAATCAAACATTTTGGGAAAATTCGCCCTCACAAATTAATTTATAAAATCTTATACTTCCCACCTTTACTTGTTTAACTAAATTTACTTCTCTCAATTTCTTTAAGTGTTTTTGAACAGTCCACCAATCCAATTTAAGCTCCTTTGCTATCTGATGACAGTTTTTTGGCCCTTCTAATAATGTTTCAAGTATTTTCCTTCGCGTTTCTGCTCCTTTAGAAAAAAATAATAATATTACTTGTTGATCATTAAGATCTTTTAAGCGCAAATTGGTTACATTATACAATTATTATCCCCCCTATATTGGTAGGTGTTTCCGCCCTCGCCACTTCCTGGATCTAGCGGAGTAACATTTCTTGCTATGATGGAACAATAGATGTAGTGGTTAGCATGTAGTAATACGTTTTTCGCTTGAAAGCTTGTTATTACTGATACTTGGGGGATTATAACTAGTACCATTATTGTTATCAAAATAAAACATACTAGCAAGACAGATGCTTTCCTCATGTCTTTCCCCACCGAGCAAACATGTTTTAATTAAAACATAATTATATTAAAATTTTTTGGTAAAAATATCATTATAGCAACATATACCATAATATGCTATAGAATTCAAGGATATGTTTTTATAACAGTAAAGTTGTGTTAAGTGTGAAAGGTGATGATATGGGTTATGTTTATGTTGTTCCATCCATTACTGAGTATGCTAAGAGGTTTAAGGAACTTGATTCCCTTGATTTTAAGATAATTAGAGCTATGTATAGGTATGGTGTTAGAAATGTTAGTAGAATAGCTAAGTTGATAGGTGTGCCGCAGCAAACCGTTAGTTACCGTGTTAAAAGATTTGATGAGCGGGATCTTGTGCGTTTTAGAGCCTTAATTAATGAGGAAAAACTAGGTTTAAAAAGCTATTTGGTAGTTGCAGATGTTCCTTTAGGCAAGGAGGAGTTGTCAAGCTATTCTATGTCATGTTTCCCTTTATGGAGATATTTGGCTATAGTTGATGGTTGGAAGCATGGAAACTACGTAAGATACATTATTCCACCAGACAAGGAAGCTGATCTCAAAGCCTTCTTGGATAAACTCAAAAATCTAGGATTAATTTTAGGATACGAGGTATATGAGACCACTGGTCCAAACTATCCTCTATTAAACTTAGACTTCTATGCTAAGAAGGAAGGGTCTCCTGTTTTTAATTGGAATAGATGGATAAATGATTTTGATTCCTTCGCAGAGGAAGAAGTTTCTGAGCTTACCAGTTTTGTTAAAGCTAAGTTTGATCTTTATGATTTAATTATTCTTAGGTGTTTGGAGATTAATGCTAGAATGAAGTTCAGAGAAATAGCGAAGGAAATTGCCGAAGTTTTTGGTGAAAAAAATTATAAAAAATTTATACCCCTAATCTCAAGACGGTTTAAAAACATTGTTTCTCAAGGACTTATTAAAAGCTATCGAGTTACCGTATTTCCTAACCTTGGTTTAACTGTTCTTTTCCTAATTTACTACCTAAAATTTACTAATTCTTCAAATCTTGGCAAATTTCTAGGTGGTTTAAGTCATCTACCCTACAATTTTTCCTATACAAAGATTCTTAGCAAAGACGAAATCTTTCTTCATATAATAGTTCCCGTATACGAATACTTGAACTTATGCAAAACATTAAGTAAACTTGGCGAATTAGGTTGTTTAAAAAAAGCAAATCTTCTTGTTGGAAATTTGCCACAGGCATGGGATAACGTAAAAATATATGAGATGTATAAGGATGGAGCATGGAACTTTAGCTACGGAGTAGCCCTAAAAATGTTAAAGGAAGCTCTAATCAAAAGAAACATAGACATAGAAATTTAATATCTCTATGACAGTATATCATTCTATCAAGAAACAAACCACATCTGAAACCACCCTCTGGTTAAGAAATACTGAAACACCGGCTTATGTTCTCTCTACAAACAATACCCGAAATAGTAAAGAGGCACCATACTATGGTTGTAACGGGAGTATATCTGGGCAACATTTTCAAGAAACTAAAAAGTCAAAGATTAGAAATGAAGGAACATGTTGTATAAGTTTTCTTGCTGAAAGAAAGAGGGGGCAAAATTTTGATCAGTTCTCCTTAAGCAAGGTTTAAGATTCGAGCTTCGTGTTTTGAAAGATTTTTAAGAGTAATTGCAGGAACTCGCTATCACTTAGTTTTGTTAAGTTTTGTTCTAACATATATTTCATCTTTACCTTTCTAAACGTTTCAAAGACTTCTCTTCTAACCCTTATATAGTTGCATCTCATCTCAATTACTTAATTTGTTTAATATGTTATCTTTTAAACATTTGTCACTAACAACAGCACTAGTGACAAATCTAACATCAAAATATTAGTGAAAGGGTGTCTGTATGCTGTTAAAAATATCCAAAAAGAAGTTTCCTAAGGTCTTAGATTATTTAACTGAGATACGTAAGATTTTAAAGGAAGCTAGGGATAGAATTGAGTGTTTTTCGAGACAAATGTATGTTGATACAGGTGTTAAGCTCTATGATTTAGAACATATCATTTTCTTATTTAGTTTAGCATTAGAAGATTTATGGAGGGAGAAACAAGAGTTAAAACTAAAATGTACGAGAAAGGCGAAGCGAAATGCAAATTAAAATTTTTGAGGAGGAAGAAAAAATAATTGAGTTTTAAGATTGCCTAATGAAACAAGAATAGATTCATCCTATGATAAGAGTTCTAGAATAGTTTTACCGGGACTCAGAGACTATGTTCTAAGAATGAGTTTAAAGAGTTTAAAGAGCTTGTTGAAGCCTTAGCCAAGTATATTAAATATATTGAGGAAACTTGAAAAACACATGAGTTATAAGATGGTATTAGCACTTTCTTGGAATACGTGTATGTTGGTGAAAGTCAAGTTCCAAGAGATGACCTTTTAAGAGAAAAGAACCATAGGGAAAGATCAAAAGTTTTACATGGGAAGCCACGCACGAATGCCATCTTGGCAACTACAACCCTAAGAACCTCTATGTTCCTCTGTTTCTGCGGATTCAATTTCTAGATAAATTTTAAAGTTAACTTTATCGACTAATATTTTTGTAAAGTTTTCGAGGAAAACTATAAATCCTCCTCGAGGAAGACTTAACCTGATAACAGCTACATCCCTCCTGCTAACTTTCCCTCCGAACCCACATTTTATGGCTTTCCAGTAACCCAGTTTTGGAAGTTCGCTTAAACCTAGAAGTAGAGACTCCAAAACGTTTCATCATAGTTTTCAATAATTAAAAATAGATTTTCTACAAGTTGTGGTGGACAAACATCAATATAAAAACTTAGAACACCTAAGTTCTCTGTTTTTCTTTTCAGCTTGTAGATTTTTGTTCTTGAAATCCCCAGCTTCGACTTAGAGAATATGAAAATTTTATTTTGAAATTTTTCAAAACCATAAAGACCTTTCAACTCCCACTCGTCAAGCTTAACTGTTTTAGCGGAACACTGTTTATTCAACGCTTTTATCATTGAGCTTTCCCTTAAAACTTCTAAAAACCCTTCTTTAAACATGATTTCTTTAATGTAAAGCGACAAAGCGGAGAAATCTATATTCCAACACATATTCTCAACATCATAAAATCTAAAGGACACGGACTTGTGAAAACTCTTAAGAAAATAAATATCAACTTCCCCCCAAAACCTCATAAAAATATTTTAAAAATTCATCCAATTCTCTCGAGGGCACAACTAAGCTTAAAATTCTATAGGGAACAGATGCCACAGCCTTTTGATAAACCTAATTAAAGGTTTCCCTGGCAAATTCTTTAAGTCTTGAATGGAATTACGAGTAACTATTAGTAGAGGTGTAAAACCTATCTTCCAATAATTTACAATGTATTTCTTTTCAAAGAGTTTTCTTTCCTTTAAAGCCCTTAACCTCCTCCTAACAACCGTTTCCGGTAAAGAGGCCTCCCTCGCTATTTGTTTTGGATCTAAACTTTGAATATTAAATAAAGCTTCAAGTATCCTTAAATCCCTTACACGAAGTTTAAAACCAGATTTCAATTTATCAGATGAAGATTTAGCCTTTTCATTCAACCATAATAAACCCCAAAAACAATTAGCGAACGCTTTAAAAACGAGATCGTCGAAAAAAGCAAAAACTTCGGAGACAACGTAAAAGAAGCAATAAAACCAGACAAAGCATTCACAATAGGCATGATAATCGGAGGACTAGCAATAGTTTTCAAAAGCATGGGAATACCATTCTACACAACAAACGAACTATGCGACAAACTATGCGAATGGATCAAAACAATAAACCGCAACGCAGGCGAAACCCTACACAAAATCCTAAGCTTCAAAATACCCCTAATAGACCAAAGCATATTCGACCTACTAATAGGCTTCATTTTAGGAGGACCAGCCGAACTAATAGCAGACACAGTAATAGGAACAATACTCAACAACGCAATAATGCCAATAATAAACAACGCAATAACAGACCTAATACTACACGTGTTTACGGAAGTACTATGAAGGTGAGTAATAAAATGGGTAAACAAGGCAAATTCAAATTCCTATACAAAGACTATAAACCTGATAAAAAACTCAGCGAAAAACTTCTAGAAATGTTCAGAAACACGCCGGGAGAGACCTCACTAACAAAACCCAATATTTTTTCAAATACAATTTTAATGTTGAAGAAGCCATAAAAGGCTTAAGAAAAGACATGGACGAACACCCCATAGACAGAATATTTCCACTAACACTAGAAGAAATGAAAACACCAATCATAGGGGGAGAAGTTACATGGCTAAAAATCCCAGAAAACGAAAAAAAGAAGATTAAAAGCTCATGGAACAAAGGACTTAAAACAAGAAGAAAAATAATGGAAAACATCTACAAGGAATGCCACGTGTTCAAAATCTCAGAAAACATTTACATCGCAGCCACTCTGGTAAAGTACGAGGGTTGGAGAGCCTTCATAATCAAAACAGGAAACCTAGCTGAAAAAAGGATCTACGAAGACGACGAAGGAAGAAAAATAGAAGAGTACGGAGAATTCAGACCAGCACCATTCCCCTCAGCAAACGGTAAAACTAGAATAAGAGTTATACCAGGATCAAGCGAATTCCCAGAACAACTAACACTCATAGAAAACATAAACAAACTCACAAAGGATTTAATTTATGAAGTTGGGGACGGAGAGGTACGTATATGCTCCTTAAGTTTGGATGCTATGGAAGAAGCATTAAAACTGATATCAGAGGCTAAGGATGATCCAAACATATCGAGCATAATGATATGGGAGGAAGAAAATCTATATAATAGGGAGCTAAAATATGCTTATTGGGAGATAACAGCTAAATTGGACAGAGAATACTATAGGGCTGTAGTTCCAGAATTCAATATAGAAAAATCTAGCAGAGATCCTGAGAATGTTAAAGCTCTCAGGAAAGCTGGATGGGGTAAGTGGGGTGGAGGAGGAGACATAATATTTATTTCAAATGGATTTGACATCAGTTCAGGTTACCTAAACTTCACAAAGTGGGAAAAATACCAAAAATGGAAGGAAAAAACCCTAAAATGGATCAAAGAAAACAAAGCAACCATACAAATCATAAACTGGATTTGAACACCCTCCATCTTTACGAAAACGCTCACAAAATATCCCTTCTTTTCCTTAAAAATTTAATAAAACCCGCCAAAGTAAGCATTTTTTCTACGTGGAGTAGCGGCTAGCCTAACTCCTCTCAAAAAGCTTAAACAAAACACCTACACACCTAGTAGCATGACATATTTCAAACCTCCCACTCCAACTCCAAAACACACAACAAACAACAAACTAAAATCAAACATCAACCCCACCTCAATCTACAACACAATCCAAACACAACAACCACACCACAAAACCGATAAAAAGCAACAAAACAAAGAAAATAAGTGATGCCGCCGCTGGGATTTGAACCCAGGACATCCGGATCTTCATTCCGGGTTTCGGGCGTTTTGGTGTTTGTTTGCCCGTGGCTGTCCGGCGCTTTTGGGTGGTTTTTCTCCCAGGCTGAGCTACGGCGGCTCTATATGTTTTTGGTAATTTTGTCGGGGTGTTTTTTACTTCTCAGACCGGGTTACAGTAACTTGACCAGTTATAGTGTTGAGGTGTTCTTCCTAAAAAGTTTACTCTAGTTTGGGGTTATGTGGGTTTTACTTGTTTTGGTTTTTGACTGGTTTTATTGTGGGCGAGTTAGGATTGTAGGTGTTGTGTTGAGTGGTGGGGTGTTAATGTTTTATTATGGTAGCTAGGTATCTTGCTTCTCCTTTACGCTTTGGTGGATTATATAGGAGCTTTCGCTTGCATAATTCTCTGTTTATGTATCCGAATATCCAGTGCCATAATTCGCAGAAAATTTCTTTACGACTTATTTCGTTTTTAATTGGGGAGATTTCTGATAATAACTGCCAGATTTCTCTATGTTTTCTTTTTATGAAGTTGATTGCGGGACTTAAAACTATTTTGCAAATTTTATTTATGATTTTCTGGTCTTCTGGTGTAAGTATTGGATAGTTTAATTTTATTTTTTCTTTTTGCAGGACGATGTACCGTAACTTTCTCAGTATTTGAAGTAGAAATTTTATCCATCTATCTTTCTCTAATGTGCTTGCTTTTTCTATTCTATTGTTTGGCTTAATTAATTGAAAGAGGAGGTTTGCTGAGTCTATCATTAACTTTTGGGCTAGTTTCCATCTAACTTCGAATATTTCATTTAAGAACCATTTTGGGGTTGTTAAGGTAATTTCTTTTCTTTCTGAACTTAGACTTGAGAGAGTATATGCAAAGTCTGGAAATGCGTATCTAATTCCAGACCAATCTCCGAATGTAACAAATAGATAGTTATCTATTTCTATTGAATGGGATCCTATGTACATTTTTTCGAATAATCTTTTACTAGTTTTTTCATCTATTTTCTCTCTTCCAAAGAGTAGGTATTTTCTGTTTCCAGGTTGTAGTTTGTCCCTAATTAAAAGTCCTTGCTTGCGTAGCTCGTCTAGTCCTCTCCAATCTAAGGCTATGCAACCTATGACTATAAATAGTGTTTTATTTGGGTTGACATGACTTGTGCATGAGATTTTTTCCGCCAATTTGCTTAATTTAGCTGAATATTTCATTATTTTATTGGCTATTTCTTTAGAAATGGGAAATAATACTTTATGAACCTTTAACATGTCATTTCTTGTTAAGATACAAAAATTGACTTTGTATTTTCCGTCTTCTTCTTTTATAGCATTTATTCTTAGCAGATCGTTGATTAATTTCTTAACTTTTTCTTTACTGGTCCTTAACTTGTATGATAATTCGGATACGCTTTGAGGTTTTTCATTTATTAAGTATAATAGTTTTGGTGCATGTTTTTGTCTAGTTATTAAGCTTGGGTTATAATTGTCCATTGGCCCAGAGCTACCACAAATATATGTGAATATACTTTTTGTGGCCATTTTGCCACTAACCGTATATTCTTTAACGTTTTAGGATTTTTATAGTAATTTTAAGGATTCTGATGTGATTGCCGTTATTTTTGTCCTTTATTGATCTCATGCTCTATGTTAAATGTTATTCTTCTTTTATTTTTGGTTCTGTTACTTTTAGGATTATTATTGTTAAGGATATTATGTTTAGTATGAGGAGTGTTATGAATGGGGTTGTTTTGCTTAGGTATTGGTAGGTGTATCCTCCGTAGATGTTTCCTGGTACTATTGCTAGGAAGGATACTAGTAAGGATATTGCTGCCATGGTTCTTCCTCTGAGTTCACGCGGTATTAGGTCTGCTTGTAGGGCTGATACTGCTACGCCTAGTACTCCTAGTGCTAGCGCAAATATGACGAAGTCTGTGATGAGTATGTGGTATTTTTGGAGTGTTAGTGTGCTTGTTGGTAGTGGTATTGTTATTGTTGTGATTTTAGGTGTTAATAGGTAGATTATGGTTGCTGCTGCG
>Ga0164310_10000921_pt1 | contig 16295 bp, 14 predicted proteins | sample GuaBasSedimGuay1_FD_121795 | JGI IMG/M metagenome (GOLD analysis project Ga0164310, IMG submission 121795) | Subseafloor sediment microbial communities from Guaymas Basin, Gulf of California, Mexico - Guay1, Core 4569-9, 0-3 cm | ecosystem: Environmental > Aquatic > Marine > Hydrothermal vents... | reverse complement strand
GTATGACACCCTTGTCGCGAATCTCAATGTAACCGAGTACTCGCGACACTGTGATAGTCGTTCCCGGTACTATCAAGGATGGCCATTCTCCGGACTCCTGCTCTTGAGTGCAGGACGAGACGGTGGCTTTAACTTTTTCGCGAAAGATGGGCAAAAGTTGCACTGAGTAAACGACAACTCGGCTGCGCCAACTCCGAACAGCCCGCTGCCGATTGACGAAAACATGAGTAACACAGGCATAGAAAGAAATATCACACTCATGCTTGTGGAGTTTGCAGGGAGATACAATGGCAGACATCAATTTCCTCGACTACGTTGAGGTTATTCACGACTGGCCAGAGCCGGGAATGGCGGTGTGCGACATCAGCAGGCTCCTTGAGGATCCCAATGTCTTTCACGAGGCCGTGGTTGCCCTTGCGAGGCCCCTTGTTGAGTTGAGACCCAACAAGGTTGTGGGAATCGAACAACGCGGTCTGGCGTTGGGCAGTGCTATTGCCTACTACCTCGGCTGTGGTGTGGTTCCAGCTAGGTCGATTGCGTACCTTCCTGAAGACTATCACCGCCCCGTAGAACTCCTTCCCCACAGTAGATTTGCTGATCAGCGTCTTGCACTAGTTTCCGAGTCAATCGATCCTGGGGACCGAATAGTCATTGTAGATGACTGGGTGACTCAGGGCATCACTGTGCTGGCCGTGAAGAGAATCGTGGAGAAGCTCGGAGCGACTGCCGTTGGCATTGCCTGTGTGATAAACAACCTCTCTGAGACCCGCAGGAAGATCCTTGGGCGGCCAGAGATTCATGCCCTCATTGAGGGGCTTGAGACCGAGGCCTTTCAATCGCAGGATTGAACGCTCACAAGAATGGCAGTGTGTCTGGGGCACTTGGCCCCAGACAAGTTCTATTGCTCCTCCTTCTCACGTTCTCTTAGCTCTCTTCTGAGTATCTTGCCGACTGCTGACTTCGGCAGCTCGTCGACGAATTCTACATCGGTCGGTACCTTGTAGACCGCCATGCGTTCCTTGCAGAATGCTCTGATCTCCTCGACAGTTGCAGTTTCGCCAGGTTCCAACACAACATAGGCCTTGACGGTTTCGCCGCGCGTTTCATGCGGTACGCCAATGACCGCTGCCTCGCGAATCTTTGGATGCTCGAAGAGGACTTCTTCCACATCGCGCGGCCATACCTTGTAGCCGCTCGCATTGATGAGGTCCTTCTTTCTGTCGACGATGTACGTCCAGCCCTCCTCGTCCATCTTGGCGATGTCGCCTGTGAGCAGCCAGCCGTCCTCTGTCAGCACTGCTGCCGTTTCGTCGGGTCTGTTGTGATAGCCCTTCATGACCTGAGGTCCCTTCACGCTTAGTTCTCCGACTTCTCCAGGCGGTAGCACCTTCGCACTATCCTCAAGGTCAACGATTCTGCAGTCAGTGCTGGGCATGGGCAGGCCAATCGACCCCACTCTTCTGAGCTCCTTGTCCAAGGGGTTGGCATGAGTGACAGGGCTCGCTTCGGATAGTCCGTACCCTTCAATGATGATGGACTTGGTCGCCTCCTCCCACTTTCGGGTGGCCTCTGCCGGAAGCGCCATCGCACCAGCAATTGCCATTTTGAGGGATGTGATGTCGTATTTGTGGACATCCGGATGAGAATAGATGGCTATTGCCAATGTGGCGACGATTGGGAAGAATGTCGGTCTATGTTTGTGCATGAGTTTCAGCAGATGAGGGACATCCCTTGGGTCAGCCACCATAATGATCTTGGCCCCCCATGACAGGCCGAGATTCATGGTGACAGTCTGACCAAATATGTGCTGCAATGGTAATGCAGCTACAAAGGTCTCTTTTCCTCTCTCGGCCATCCAACTCATCCATGCGCTACATTGCGCACAGTTTGCCTTGAGGTTATTGTGAGTCAGCATGGCCGCCTTTGGAGTCCCCGTAGTACCGCCAGTGAACTGATAGACAGCGAGGTCCTCCTCAGGGTTCATGGACACCTCTGGAGGCTCGGGGACGGCGTCAGCAAGGAACTGGTTCCATGTGAGGTCCTCTTTGCGAAGGGGCGGAACCTCTTTCATCTGTTTCCTGTACACCAGCTTGGGGGCGAGGACCTGCTTCACCTTGCTGAGCATGTCCCAAACAGCAGTGACAATGACATGTTCAAGACTCGACTCTTGGCGAACCGCCTCTACGACTCTGTAAAAGAAATTCAGCACGACCATGATCTTGGCGCCCGTGTCCTGAAGGTAGATTCGTAGCTCCTTGGGCATGCTCAACGGGTTGATTGGTGCTATCACTGCTCCACACTTCATTGCGCCATAGTATGCAATGACGAACTGGGGGATGTTTGGTAGCATCAGCGCAACAGTGTCACCTTTTTTCACTCCCAGTTTGGAGAACGCATTGGCAGCCCTGTTCACCAGCTCGCCTAGCTCCCGGTAGGTGATCTCTGCGCCCTCGAAAAATAGGGCAACATTGTCGGGAAACTCCTTGATCACCCTCTCGAGCTGGGCCCACAGGGGTTTGTCGTCGAGTTCTATCTCCCTTGGCGTGCCGGGAACATAGAATTTGTACCATGGCCTGTCCAACTTGATTTCTCTCCTCTTCCAAGTGCTTAGCGGAATAACGGAGGTTCAGTTCCCGAGGCATTTATTCCTTCCTATGTTTGTTAGTGCATTTCCGACCTTTGACACGCTATGTTGGATGCCAGCGACCCGTCAGCGCTTCTCGTAGACAGACCCACGTTACTCTGGTCAACAGTGAAACGGCATCAATCTGCGCCCCCGAATGTTCGCCCATGGCCTCAGATACCATGTGCTGAATTCCACTGTCGCGTGACCCTATCTCAAATAGCACAGGAGAGGTGCTGCTGGTGAAAAGCCGTTGTGCTATGACCAATCTTGGAAGATTGTGACCAAAGTCGTTCCACCATAGATGCTGGTACTTCTGCAGACGTTCCTCCTCAAGATCGTTGTCCTCTAGGGCTTGGCTCAAGACGAGCGCGGCATAGCGCCCAGCGACCATTGCGTAGTGTATCCCACCCCCAGTGATAGGGTTGACCATTCCTGCTGCATCCCCCGCAAGAATGCAACATCTGGTGTATGTCTTGCGGATTGCACCGCCAGTGGGCACAAGCGCACCCCTTGCCCGTGAAAGGTCTGATTCTCTTGGAATGAGATGTCGGCGCTTCAGATATGTGATGAACTCCGCGAAACGGTGCGGCAGTCCCGCAGCCAGCGTGCCGACGATTCCAATGCCCACATTTATAGTGCGTTTTTTGGGGAAGATCCACGCATAGCCCGGCCTTCCTCCAAAGTTGGCAAAGAAATGGTACTCACGATCCTCTCCGTAAACGTTCTCCACATAGACTTCGCTCACGGGAATCTCTGCTACCCTGCAAGCTGTTATCTTGTTGCTGGGCCATCTTCTGTGCAGACCTGCGTCACGAGCCACGATACTTCCAACGCCATCTGCTCCCACCACGGCGCGTGCTTGGATGCTTTGGCCATCTGATAGCTGGACCGTGACATGGTCGTCACCGAGCCGAACGGCCTTTGTGCGAACGCCCGTCATGGGCACGACAGACGACTGCTCGATGGCGCTCTCGTAGAGGACGTTGTCGAACATGGTACGCAGCGTCACAACCATGTCGATTCTACTGCGAAGCTCTATGCGATGATTCGGTGAGTGGAGCACGCCAATCTTGCACACAGCGTCAATGAGCTCATCTTGCCGTGATCTAAGGTACGGAAACTCGTCGATGATTGATCGAGAGAAACCACCTCCGCAGGGCTTGTCTCGGGGGAATGTGGCCTTGTCTGTGAGAACAACCGAGTATCCAAGTCTGCCCAGATATCTCGCGCACGTGGCTCCCGCAGGCCCTGCGCCTATGACTGCGACATCGTACATCGTGAATCATCGTTTGACCGCGTCATCTACTTTATCTTGTCGGTGGTAGGGAAGTAGAGACTGAATTGCGAGGTTTGAGCATTTGCCGCGGACCCACACGAACATTCATAGGGTATCAGCCGGGAGCCATCGAGTCCCAGACGTGATGCAACGATGAGTTCAAATGACAGCAGTGTTCAGCCATTGCGACCACACGGGTACATGTCCTCGAGCAGATTGCGGCCTCTTCGTTGGCTGAGCGGCTTACGGAAAAGAGTCGAAGGCAAGCCTCGGCTCAACCGGTCATTGTTCACAGTCGTTGTCATTGTCATTGCGTCGAACACCCTCATGATTCTGTATGCGCTGACCTCTCTAATGGCAAGGATGAATTTCGCCGGCGTGGGTTTCGTGGACTCTCTTCCACTCTCCCTCTACGTCCTACCTTTGCTGGTAATACTTGTGTCTGTTCTGAGGGGCTATGTCCGCACCCGCGTCGCTCTGAGTGCCCTTGTCACGTTGGGCATATCTAGCGTGGTCCTTGGGGTGCTCTCGAACCTCGTCCGCGGCTTTGTACTGTTATCGCTCCTCAATCTTGTCGCCGTGCTATTCATACCCCTGCTGGGTCCTGTGCTTCCATCGGGTCGGCCAAAGAACCTGGGGCGAAAGAGCGTGGTGTGGTTAGTTGTGCTAAACCTCTTGGGGGCCATGTTTCCTGTGTCGGTATATGTCATGGGCCAGATTCCAATCGGTTCTGTAGACGCCTCGCACGCACAGGTCTACGTCGACATTCCAATGAGCCCTGAGCTTGTTCCGCAGGCCGCCTCAGTTCTGTCTAACCTCAGCGCTCATTCACTAGGCGCCAATTTCAGGGTCTTTGTTGACAACAATGAGTCGTGGAAGCGGCTGGAGCTCTGGCTGACTGCGCTGGAGTCCTTCGATGACATTCCCACTCTCATTACGCTGTCGCTGAATCGTTCGGCTCTGATACAAGCCCCGGTGACAACTCTGGGGTCGGCTGGTCTGTTCGAGTCCATGTACGAATCGTATTCCGATGCCATCGAACGGCTAATCTATGTCCTTGAGGACGCGGGCATCTCTGCTGCGGCTAAGACCGTTATGTTTGACATGCGTCTATCCGAGTTGGAGTGGGCGGCATTAATGGCACGAATGAGATCCATTGACCTGTGCGCTGTGACATTGCTATACCGACACACACTTGACCTGGTTTCCAAGTCGACCGTGGATTCTCTCGGCCTTGGCTTAGTTGCTTCAGCACAGGCTGCCGGACTAGAAGTCGGATTCCTGATTGAGTCTTTTGCCCTTGACGATTGGCTCGACAATGACACCGTAGTGATGCTTGCCTGCGGGGTCACGACCTCCGTGTTGAATGAGGCGAGTCGCATTGAGGTTGACTGCTCGCGCTCGAGGTTCTCTAAGGAGATGAACGGCGATGTGGGCGAGTATCTTGCTTACTCCTACGGGCGGTCGGCCGGGGCCCTGAAAGGGACTCGTCTGGTCAGTCTTCGTCTGGGAAGACTGTACGACGAATTGGGTCCTGCAGAGTCTGTCCTCACACCCACAATGCTGCAAAGAGACATAGCGGTTGCGAGTGGGACCGGGGTGTCTGCAATCACTGTAGAATCCGTCACTGAGCTGTTGTCATATGGCGGCGATTGGCCAGAAGCGTTGCTGGGACATGGCAGTGACGGCGACTCGGTTGGCGTACGATATACGTTCCGCATCTATGCCTTTCGTGCTGTGACCATGGCCATAGATTCATTTGATGCCCTCATTTTGTAGGTGGTCTGACATACACCTCGAACACACCGGACCAAATGTCACTGTCGGGACCTATCTTGATTAGCAGGTCACCGAATCCCACCGCAAGAGGCTGAGCTGTGCTCTTCTTCCACACGTCAGCAAACACAAGCGAATGCACATTGTTCTGAAAGTCCGATGTTATTCGTGAGATCATCGTGTCCGAGTACGCCTCATCGATTCCCAAGCTCGCCAGATCCGTTCCGACCCTGAACATGCGTTCCTCGTGCACCGCGCCCACAGATTTGTCGAATGTGTATCCGATTCCGCCCACGATGTAGAACACAGAATGTCGAACCGTTGGCTCCTCATCTACAACGATGAGGTCCTCGCCAGTGAGAAGAACGTAGTCTGGCGAGGAAACGTGAAACGGAATGGATGCCGCCTCTGTCGTCACCTCATCTAGCTTCAAATCTTTCTGGAAAAACGTCTGAAGAGTCCTTATTTTCTTGTCGATTCTGAATGGCGAGAAGTCGCCGAGGTGGACGACGTTTTTCGCTTTTTTCAGGAAGATATCTATGACTCTCTGACATTTCTTCAGGAATGCTATCCTGTCGCTGCCCGAGTCAAGTATTCTGCCAGCCGATACTACAACTCTTAGGTATTGGAGGCCCTTGACATTCTTCAGTATCGTACGACTGAGATACGTTGAGCCCTCCACCTCAAGCAGCCCCTCGTACTTCGAGATCTCGGAGTGAATGGGATTGCCGATGTAGACCTGTACCGGCTGTTTGTTTCGCCTACCCTTGAAAAAAATCCCAATGTCAAGTCCACCGTGGGGGAGGTCAACTAGCTGCCTCACGAACTGGCCAGGGGGAATGATCTCCTTCGCCTGGGACTTCGCGTAAATGTGTGTGTACTTCGAGAACAGGTCTTTCGTCGACATGGGCCTCTCCTTCGCACGCCCATGTCCTCCTTTGCTATTATCTCTTCTTGTGGACTTCGTAGCGCCTATCGTTTGGCCGATAAAGTATAAAGGCACCATGTCAAGGGCATATCTTCGCCAGTCAACCAACACACAACGGTGAGTATAACTTGGAGAGATTGAAAAAAGGACTGTTAGCGGCGATAGTGGGAGTGGTTCTCTTTGTGACAGCTGCCCTTTTCCTATTGCCGAACGACGATGCTTACCTTCTGGCTCTTGTGCTGATGTTCGTTGGTGTTGTTATGATTGGCGCCGGCGCAGCTCTCGTCAAGGGTTTCGATAAGAACCTTGATTTGCCATCGGAGGAGTGCTATTTCTGTGGTGGGACTGGCATGGTTGATAGTCCTACAGGCAGGGTTCCTTGTCCGAGATGCGCAGGTACTGGGATTGCTCCAGATGCTCAGACTACCACAAGTGATGAGGCCTAATAGGGGATGAGCCAGTGCGCGATGTGCTAGTGATTGGTCACAGAGGCGCTGCAGCCCATGCCCCGGAGAACACTCTGCCGTCTTTTGAGACTGCTTGGAAGATGGGCGCCGACATGGTGGAACTGGACATCCAGCTGACCTCCGATGGTGAGATAGTGTGCGTCCACGATTACGACCTCGAACGCGTCTGCGGCGTGAAACAGTTGGTATCAGAAACGAGCCTCGAAGAGATTCGTCGACTGGACGCGGGCGACGGGTCGCGAATTCCGCTACTGACGGAGGTGCTCGATTTCTGCAGGGGCAAGATGGGAGTCAATATCGAGATCAAGGTGCCGGATATCGAAGAACATGCTCTCAACATGGTTCTCGAACGTGACATGCGGGACTCTGTCATGTTCTCCTCTTTCTTCCATCAGCCCCTTAGGCATTTGCGGGAACTCGACGGCTCCATCCAAACGGGTGTACTCTATTCCGAGCCGCCTGAGAGCCCCGTTCAATACGCGTTGGACTTCGGCGCGACTTCGATAAACCCGCTCTTTTTCACGCTAACGCCCAAGATGGTGGAGCAGGCTCATGACGCAGGCCTGAAGGTGTTTCCTTGGACAGTGAACGACGAGGATATGATTCTCGAAATGTTGAAGATGGGTGTGGACGGCATAATCTCAGACATGCCTGATGTCGCGGCTAGAGTCGTAGATCTGTTCTTGAAGCAGAAGACTTAGTCACTCTGAGGACCCTGTCAGCCGCTTCACAAAGTCAAGGATGAGAGGATAGGCCTGCGAGCGAGCGGGATGGCAGGTTATCACGTGTTCGGCACCCGCTATCATGTGTAACTCCTTGATGTCTGAGGAGATTCTGTTGAACGCGTACACTGCGCCCTTCGGGTTGACGGTCTTGTCTGCACCGGATTGAATGATGAGCGTTGGGACAGTGACCTTTCGAAGTTGCTTTCGAATCCTCTTAGCGTATTTCAGCAACCTCTCAATTGCTATGAGCGGCTCCCTGTCGTAACGAGTGCGGGGGAGGTCATATAGCTCTGTGAGATATGAGAGGTCTACCTTGCGATAAGGCATCGCCCGCCGGACAATTGGGACAAGCTTCCCAAGGACGCCGCCGAACTTGATGGCTGGGGAGAGGAGCACGATGCCAGTCATGTCCGGACGGCGAATAGATAGGTCCAGAGTTATGAGGCCTCCAAGCGACAATCCCGCGACAAACACATGTGATAGGCCCCAGCTCTTGACGTAGTCCAAGGCCTCGGAGGCCGAATTGTACCATGCCTCCTCATCGTTCAGAGCAAGATCCTCGGGTGTTGTACTATGACCCGCCAGCGTGACCGAGAAAGACGCGATGTCATGATTTCTCAACATCTCGGCCAGACTGACCATGTCCTGAGGGTTTCCACAAAAGCCGTGAATAAGCAAGAATCCGATTCGTGCTCCTTCCGGTCTGAGCTCGACACCACGCGGTAGATTCTCGCTCATGTACAATACCTCCCATGTTCGAAAAGAATCGTGGGTAGTGCGTCCGAAGACGCACTACATAGGTCTACCGCTTGAACTTGAACCCACCGGTCAACATTCCTAGGCGGATTCCTGCGGACAGCCACGTGATGAGGCTGAGAATCTCCAAGCCGACGACCAATGTGATGAGGAGCGTGATCACACCTGCTATCTCAATTGGCGACGGGAACCCGGAGAAGATGTACAATGTATACAATGCCACAAGTGCGCCAAACACCAGCCCGGCAGCAGCGGCTACTCGGATGAGGTTGCCCTCCAGCTCATGCCCCTGCTTCAGGATGCGGCTACCCAAGTTCAAGTTGAGTGACAGCACCAGCACGAAAGAGATTGTGTACAGCATGAACACAACAGACGCTGCAGTGAGGGCCTGATGAGTGATGTCCTTGGCTCCTGCAAACATCGTGACCATGAACGCGAACACCAGCGTGATGTTTCCGATGATTTTTGCAGTTTCGCTGGGCGCACCCGTGGAGTAGCCCACAACAGATACATTCCTGATGATGAGCGTCATGACGACGATGGTCATGATAGTGGGCGCCTGCACCTCAACTGGAATGTCAGGAAACAAGTGGACAGGGAACCATACATTGGCTGGCCACATTGCCGGTGGTCCACGCCCGAACGAGCCCAACATGAAGGCAATGAAGGCTAGTGATGCCACGCCTGTCGCAATGACGGTCAGAAACGTCTGTGCGAACATCGTGTGGCCACGTATCTTGGTTTCAACCATCAGGAGTGCCTGTGTGATGATGACAATGGTCCACGGAATCGTCACATAGCCGGCCATGGAGTAAGGCGTGACCATGAGGAACACGCTGGTGAATACCAGTGGGAGACCCACAATGACATCATTGGCTCCTGCGTATGCTGTTCCTACCAAGAACATGGCTGCGGCGGGCGCAATGGTGATGAACACGGCCAGTGTTTCGCCCATGCTTGCCATCAGGGTTGATGCGTAGGTAGTGGATATCACGCCAACAATGCCAAGAAACACTGTGAACCATTTGAGTCCGCCCTTGAGAATGTCCTCATGTATGGGAATGTCGCTGACATCCGATGAGCCAAGCCGTGGAGCGAGCATGAGCCAGAAGATTAGGCCTAGAATAAACGCTTGAACAACCCACGGAGGCGTGTAGAAGTCCATGGCTGTGACATAGATGTGATGGGGGTAAGTTTCATATGATGACCATGGCATCCATACCGGCACGCCGTGAAGCACCTGAATCGCGCCATCGAAGACAGCGGCACTACCGAGCAGAAACGTCAGGAATCCTGATATTCCGAAGGCGAATTTGGCGGTGTCAGTGCTCCTGGCAAATTCCCTGATGTGTTCCTTTGGCATCCACCAGAACATCATAGTGGCCACTTGGCCAATCATGAGAAGAGCGTATGCTCCGATGATGGCCGCGCCATAGAATGTGCTCGATGCTCCGGACAGCGCAAGAACTGGCCAGAAGAATCCGTTACAGAGCCCGGCCACAAGTCCCACGTACGACTTACTGGCGTCCGTATACATGACAACGGTCAGCTGCCACAGCACGACAACAAGCCAACCAGCAAGGGCCATGTCCGATACGTAGGCACGGACGAGCACAATGACATTGGGGTCGATGGATGCTCCTCCGATGACTAGGTATGCTGCATAGAATATCACTATCGCTGCAATCCACATTATCGATGGATAGCCGGATTCAAGCAGGGATCCCAGCTTCTTTGATGCGCGTGCTTGAAGAAGCATACCCACAGCCAGCAGGCCGAGAAATGCTGCGGTTGTGTAGCAGCTCAATGGATAGTCTTGAAGATACTGAACCGCTTGGAATGGCAGCTCCAGAGCCGTGCCGGCAGGCAAAGAGTCTGGGAGAATGAATGTCACAACGCCCAAAAGGGCAGCAATCACTCCAAACAGACCACCTAGGCCAGCGATTCTGTCAACAGGTTCGTACCGCTCTCCTTGTGGCGTTGTTTGAGTGAATATAGACTTCAGGGTCGAAACCGTCTCCGCCATCTGTCAGTCCTCACATAGGATGGTCTCTGAACGACACGAGAGCAGCCTTCGCGGATTATATATGCGTATCGGACTGAGTGATTCTCACTGGTGTGCCATCAGACAAAGCCATTCCTGTCTTTCGACCACTAACCTGAAAAGTTGCCGCGCAGAGAGCCAGCGTTGGTGATGATAAGTGGCTGTGATGGAGGTCTACGTGAAAGGCAAAAAGATCAGCACAAATCGCTTTGTCCGAGACGTGCTTCATGACATTCTATTGGCATTCCTGAACAATCTTCATGATGTGACTGTGGACGATATCACTCGCGTAGAGATCTCATGAGGGTGCGAACGCGATTGGCTGGCATGTGTAGGAACGGCCGCATTGCGTGGGTGAATCTCACAGACGGCAAGGTGCGCGAGGAACACCTGAACCGCGACATTTATCGGAAGTTCATAGGCGGCAAGGGTCTTGGAGCGTATCTCCTGTACAAGCATCTTGCAGCGGGAGCTGACCCTCTTGGCCCCGAGAACATTCTCATCTTCCTGACAGGCCCCATGCAGGCTCTTAGGGGCCCCTCGACAGGCCGCTGGTCACTCGTCACAAAGTCGCCGCTCACCGGTTTCTTCCTAGATTCGCATTGCGGTGGGCCGCTCGGACGTGAGATAAAGAGAGCTGGATACGATGCCGTGTGTGTCAAGGGTCGTGCTCCGACCCCAAGTGTTCTCATTGTGACGGACGACTCTATCAGGATTGAGGACGCGTCCAAGTTGTGGGGCCTTGGAATCTACAATTCAACAAAAGAACTCCACTCCCGCTTTGGGAATGATGCTGCTGTATACACCATAGGGCCCGCAGGAGAGAGGGAGTCTCTCATTGCGATGGGCGCATGCGAGATTGCTCACCAGACAGGTCGCGGCGGTACCGGTGCTGTAGTTGGTTCAAAGAACCTGAAGGCGGTCGTGGCTCGGGGGTCAAAGGCGTTCGAACCTGCAGACCCTGAGGCCCTAAGAGCAGTCAACCGGGAGGTTGCGATGTCCTACAAGCAAAACACGACCGGCTTTAGAGACATCGGTACGGCCTTTCTCGTTGATGTGGCTAACGGGCTTGGTCAGTATCCTACTCGAAACTGGGCAGCTGGATACTTCGAGCTGCATGAGAATTTGGACATGTACAAAGTTCACGAGGAGAGATGGAGAGGCCGCCACTTCTCATGTCCGCACTGCATCATGCGTTGCACCCATGCATACGCGGTTTCCGACCCCGAAGACCCTGATCAAGAAGTCGAGTCTACAGTGGAGTACGAGACCTTGGGTCTAATGGGCGGCAACCTAGGAATCGATCGCCCTGAGGCGGTTCTCCAACTGAACTACCTGAGTGATGATCTCGGTCTTGATACTATCAGTGCCGGGAACGTCATCGGGCTCGTCATGGAAGCGCTGGAGAAGGGCATTGTGAGCGAAGAGCAACTGGGCTTTTCGCTCAGCTTTGGAGATGCCAGAGGGGCCTTGCGCCTGCTCAAGATGATTGCACTTAGAGAGGGCTTCGGGGACATTCTCGCGGACGGAGTGAAGCGCGCCGCAGAAAGGATTGGCAATGGGGCGGCTGAGCTAGCTGTCCATGTTAAGGGGTTGGAGTGTGCGGCCTGGGACCCGCGTGGTAGAAAGGGAATGGGCTTGTCTTATGCAACAGCGGATGTTGGTGCAAGCCATCTCCGCGGTTGGCCCGCGACTACCGATCCCCCTGATACCTCGGCACTGGATGTCGTAGAGTCTATGGTGCGGGCGAGAGATGAGAAGGTCCTCACGGACTCGCTTGTCCTCTGTCACTTCACGTATCACTTGCCCCTCACGCTCGAACAGAAGATTCGGCTGTTGAATGGTGCGAGTGGCGAAAGCTATACAGAGGAAGACATTTTCTTGTTTGCGAAACGGGTCGCTGTCCTTACACGCTCGTTCAACGTGAGGGAGGGTGTTTCGCGAAAGGATGATGAACTGCCGCCGAAGTTCTGGACGCCGCAGAGTCAGGGGCCACGGGAAGGACGCACAGCCTTTGTCAACCGTGAGGACTTCGAGGCCAGTCTTGACGTGTTCTACAGGCTCCGCGGTTGGGACCAAAATGGGGTGCCAACGAAGGAAACGATCGAAGAGGTGGGGTTGGGTAGTTTCATCAGACTGACGTAGACTATCTGAAGGGGCTGATCCTCAACTCTCGGCGAAGACACACTTCGCGACAGAACTCCTCAAAACCGAGCTCTTCGAAGATTGAGATCACATCTCGTCTGTCTTCAGGAACCACGGTGTCGAGAGCTCTTAGCCCTCGCTCTTCCGCTAGGACAACGACCTCCTGGATCATCCTTAGACCGAGGTCCGTGCGCTCCAGTTCATCCTCAATCTCGAAGTGTTGGATTAGGCCAGTGAGACCAATCCTAGGGTCGTCGAAGATGTCCAGCTTTAGTGCAGCAACCACATCGTCCGCTGCGATCGCAATCACATACATGGTCTCTTTCACATCTCGCGATGCACCGAGTTTCCCGGTTCCACTGAGCGACTGAAAGTCAAGCCCCTCCCGGTTGTAGAACCGGTCGAGTGCGCGGCGATCTTGGGCGGTTGCAAGTCTGACTTCAATCTCCACTTTGGCTCATCTCACTGTGTCGTATGCCTGGAATGGTGCTCAGCAATGAAGACATTGATATGTAAAGATACGTATTGTCTTAAGTGGAGAATGAGGCCCCACGAAATGCGTACGATAAGGACTCAGCCGCACCACGCGCAGGACAGTCTTCTGCTACTGATACTTGTAATCTCACTCGTCCTGCTGATTAGCGCCCTAGTGCTCATCTACCTGCCTGAGATGTATCGATAGGGCATGCTCGCACTCAGAAGCGGCTTGCGTCACTGAATGACCTCGTAGAGTTCCATCATCTTCCTAGTGAACGGGCTGTCCGGATGTCTGAGCGTGACGACGTATCGGCTGCCCGCCTCGATTAGCAACGGCAACAACGGAATGATAGTGGCTACCTTTGCCTTGAACTTGGTTTCGACTTGCCGAATGATATCCGCGTCCTCGTAGATCTTGGGCTTTTTGTTGATGACGATGTGTATGTCGGGCACCTGAAGTTTGCGTGCGACACTAAGAGTGGCTGCGGTTCCCAAGAGGTCCTGTTCGTCAACTCTCGCAACAACGAAGAGAAAATCCGCTGTGGCCATCGAGAGTAGAGTCTCGCGGTCCAGACCGGGGTGAGTATCTATTATCAAATAGTCGAGCTTCTTCTCCTTGATTACATCATTGAAGCCATTCCGAAGGTCGCTGACCTCGTAGCCCTCTCGCAGAATTCGAGTGATGTCAGACGCACTCATCGACGAAGGTATCAGGTATAGCTTTCCCTTCTTAATACCCAGCTCGCGCGTGAGATCCAAACACGCATCGCCGATGTCGCACTCGCCCCTCAAGTAGTCATTGAGGGTGTGCTCAAGCCTCTGTCTGCCCTTGCCAAAAATGATGTGTATCCCTGGAGAGGCCATGTCCGTGTCCATCACCGCGACTCTCTTTCCATCAAGGGCGGCGACGGCAGCGAGATTGGCTGCTATATTTGACTTGCCTGTTCCGCCACGGAATGAGTGAATGCTGACAATGTCTCCGGCCATATCGTCTACCTCACCTTACTCCATTGGGTCTTCCACTGCACATGTGTTCCAAGCCGTCTGAGAACCTCTATTATCTTGGTGGCAGGGACATTGGTCAGGGCGGCTATCTCGCTGACCGACTTCGAACCGTCACAGTGTTCCCAGACTCTATTCAGAATGTCATAGTCCTTCTTAGGCATTCCTATGACTTCGAGATAAGCGATGAAACGTTCATCGCGTGTTGTGAGAACTGGATAGGCCCTGCTCACCCTCGCGAGACCACGTGAGATCAGTACGGCCAAGGCCTCTGAGGCATGTTCCATGTCTAGCCCAGTCGCCTGAAGAATATCACGAAGAAGGACTTCCTTGCGGAGATGCTCAAGAATCATCATGGCATTGTGCTGGGTGTCGCTCTCCACTCCGGCGAGGAGCGTTCTCGCGTGGTCAGCGTATTCAGTATCCGTCATGGTCGGCACCACGAGGTCTAGTTCGTGAAAGGCCACGACACCCTCTGTGGGAAACGGCTCAAGGCGGGGCACGCGGGAAATGTCGATACTGTTGATAGCCCTTACAAACCCCCTCGCTTTCTCCAATGCCTCTGCCGTGCTTGACCTTGAGTCGACAACAAAGACGCACGCTCTGTCTGAGCCCTTGTACACATTGAATGCCGTGCCGGGGTCAAGGCCTGTGTGGACGATTCTCAGAGGCTCCTCGGGGTCACAGGCCTGTTTCGTGATCGTGTCCAGCATGTCGAGAACAATCTCCATCTCGTAGGCTCTGAGAGTTGATACTATCACATGTCCCTCCAGCGTGAGTGCCGCTCCCCTCAGTATTCCGCTGTCCTCAGTTTCCGAGAGAAGAAGCTTGAGCCTGTTGACATGGTCCGAGTCGAGAAGTAGCGTCTTGTATCTCCGAGCTGGCCCTAGTATACCGTCGAACCTGTGAAGGAACGCTTCGATAGTGTCAGCGAACCCCTCGAACCTCGAACCCAGAGCGCCAACGCCGTCGCTATCAATGTCCCGCAGTTCCTCATAGTATTGCCCCACAAACCGTTCGATGAGCTCTTGGAGGATGACTCGATATATCCTCGTGCTGTCCTCAGCAGAAACGAGGGCAATCATGTAGATGTCCCCCCTTTTCACCCAGACGAACTTGTCGGAGGCAAAAGAGATGACTCGGAGCTGTTGTTCTCCAGCCTCTTCCGTGAGAGAGCCAATTGCGGACAAGAAAGCCGCGACGATATCGTCCACCCTACGTTCTCCCGTTGCGCTGTAGTGGAATAGTGGTATCCCGGAGTTTCTAAGTACAATAATCTCCTTCACCAAGTGCCACACGCATCCTCCTTCGGCTCAACTATCAGTACGCTTTCAACGCTTATAGATTGACCTCTGGAAGCTCTTCGGCCTGCGTCGGAACAAGTTTCATATCGTTGAAGTCCGCTATGAAATGTGGCTGTAAGCTCTGGGCTCCAGAGGGTGGAGTGTCATGAACGACTCAAAGATGGATGAACTTGTCCGGCTCGTCGTGATGAACGCGCCGTGCCTTATCCTCATATTGGACGAAGACGGAAAAGTAGTATATGCCAACCCGGCTGTTTCCTCGACGCTTGGATACTCGTTGGACCGTGTGTTGGGCGCTCCATTCGAGGAGTTCCTCAGACCAAGGAGCAAAAGTGACTTCCAAGAGGCGGTGAGGAAGGTAGAGTCCACTGGTGGCTTGCAGCTAGTGTATCTCTCGGCACTCAAGCGAGATGGCAGCGTCTGCGATCTCGATGGCAACGTGTTTGGGTTGCGCGATGAGCACGAGAACATGTGGGTTTGCTGCTGTTTCTATGATGTCACTAAGGCGAAAAGAGCTATGACGATGATTAGGGACAGGGAGAGAAAGACATCCGAGCTACTCAAAACAGTCACACATGACCTCACTAGCATCCACCAGGAGATGACGAGCGCATTCGAGGTCTTGTTGGGCGAGGGAGAGCTTCGAGAGGACCTCTCGAACATGGTCGAGGATGCACTCGGCGAGGTCAGAAGAGGGTCTCGTCTTGTGTCGGCTGTGGCAAAGCTTGTGCGCATGGACCGGGAAGGCTTCGAAGCACGACCAATGGAT
>Ga0164310_10000920_pt1 | contig 16304 bp, 14 predicted proteins | sample GuaBasSedimGuay1_FD_121795 | JGI IMG/M metagenome (GOLD analysis project Ga0164310, IMG submission 121795) | Subseafloor sediment microbial communities from Guaymas Basin, Gulf of California, Mexico - Guay1, Core 4569-9, 0-3 cm | ecosystem: Environmental > Aquatic > Marine > Hydrothermal vents... | reverse complement strand
CATAGTATTTCAAAGGTCTTTAGAGCTCAAAGACTTAAACGAACTTTTTATGCATAGGAAGAAGGTGTTATGAACACTACAAGAATTACCAGTTGGACATTAATTGTTGGGCTGATGTGTGTGTGCGTCACCATGACGAGCTGCACTACCTTAGCAAGCAAAGCTAAGGATTGGGTTATCGACAAGACTACAGAGATTGTTGACAAAAAGTTAGGGGAGCAATATGACAGTAAAATTGCCCCACAGTTTACAGCAGTAGAAGAGAAAATTGGTGCCATTGATACTGATATGGATGGTATCTATAGTTCTGAAGAGCTAGCAAGTGCAATTCAGGCTAAGATTAAGTCTGATGTTGCTAGTGGAGAAGGTATTGATTGGAAAACAATCCTCATGCTTGCTGTTGCTTACTTTGCTTCTAAGTTTGGTGTTAAGTTTGGACCAAAAGGTATCCAGAGCATAAAAACCTGGAAGCGTAATAAAGATGCGGAGCCAGATGTAGACCTTAATTAATTGTTAATAGAATAACAAAAGCCCGTAGGTTTGACGTCCGCGGGCTTTTTCTTTCTAAAACTATCTGTTTTTTTATAATAGTGTGCTGCTACACTAGTTATAGGTTTTTATATCGAAAGCTATAAGTATATAATGATTATTTTCCGCAAGCAATGGAAGTAGGAGATGATGAACCTAAATAAGCAGATTCTCGTTCTAAATAAAAGCTGGACACCGATCGGTACAGTTTCTGTGCGGAGAGCAATTTGTTTAATGTATAACGATCAGGCATATAGTATATGCCATGAGTCCTACGCTGTTTATAATTTTAATGATTGGATCAATCGTCCTCTCGACGCCCAAGCTTTATATATTAATGGTGGCTCCATCCTCTTCGAGATCCCGGCCGTGATTCTGTTGAGTACGTATAATGGAATAAGACAAACCGAAGAGCTGCATTTTTCAAGACAGAATCTATTGAAACGAGACAATTTCACTTGTCAATACTGTGGCAAGAAGCGTGTCAAATTGACAATAGACCACGTTGTCCCGCGGAGTAAAGGTGGACCAACAACATGGAGTAACTGCGTTGCATCATGTGTAAAGTGTAATTCAAAAAAAGATAATAAATCTCTAAAAGAAGTGGGTATGAAGTTAACAAAGCGACCGATAGCTCCCAAGTGGAGTACAACAGTATTAACTGAATGCTTGAGTGATAGAGAAAAGGTCAAAGCTTTCCTCCGGAAGGAGAAATGAAATTGGATGAACCACTGATCAACATGCCTCTTGAACAATTTCTTATACCTGTTTTTGAACAATATGCTAAATTTAAGATAATGCTATCATATAATAGAGTAGAAAATGGAGTTCTGTTTATAAATATTGAAAAACGCTGTAAAGGCTGAGGCAATAGTGCTCTTCGTCTCAGGTTGAGACGAAAAATTCAGCGGTATTATCCAAAAATTAAAGAAGTTCATCTGATTTTTGTGTGAATTTCTGCTCCAATCTAATTCAAAGATTTTAAAAAGGCTTCAAACTTCGAGTTTGAGGCCTTTTTCTATCGATATTCTCTCCTATTTATAGGATATTGATTAGACTTTGATTGTAGTTATATAGGTTTGGAGGAGAGACCAATGACTGGTAGATTTTTAATAAATGGTCTTGGTATAGGAAGCGCCTTAAATACAACTGAAATGGCTCGCATAACAGTTGATGAGCTCACCGGCACAGCTACCTTCATTGGTGCTGGGACAGAGTTAGGTCCATCTCGTCGGATAGATTTGTTTGAAGATGTAAAAATACATGGTAATATGAGTGTGCTGGGAAGAGTGCGCACACCTCTTATTAAATTTTATGATGGTGGAGTTGGAACTTCGACACCTCGAATTGGTACAGAAAGATCCAATGATGAATTATCAATCATTGGCGCAGGTATTACAGGTGCTCCCTATCAACGAAATGTTAACATTTATGACAATCTTAATGTTTTCTATAACTGCACTGTCGGTAACACAATAACAATCGATTCAACATCAGTCTCCTCTCCTTTAATTTATTTATCTCCAGTCAATAGCAATACTCGTGGTGATATCGCCTTCAATGCTGCACGCACTACAGATCCATCTGCACCAAGTGAGGGTGACATTTGGTATAATGCAACAGATAAAACGTGGTATGGACAAGGTGGAGTTGGTAGGGTTAATTTAGGTTCTCCTGGCAATGGAGAAACAGGACTCAGAGGCCCAACAGGCTTTCAAGGAGTAACAGGACTTCAAGGCGAAACAGGTGCTCTTGGTAGAACTGGTCCTCTAGGTAATACTGGTATCCAAGGTGTTCTTGGTCAAACAGGTGCTCTTGGTCAAACTGGTGTTCAAGGTATTCAAGGTATCCAAGGTATTGAGGGACAAACAGGTACTCAAGGTACCCAAGGTGATACTGGAGCTCAAGGACTTCAGGGATTCCAAGGCAACACAGGCGCACTAGGTAATACAGGATTCCAAGGATACCAAGGTGATACAGGAGCTCAAGGTACCCAAGGAGATCAAGGCAATACAGGTGTTGTTGGGGAAACGGGCGTTCAAGGAATTCAAGGTAATACAGGAGCTCAAGGTACCCAAGGAGATCAAGGTGACACAGGTGCTCTAGGTAATACAGGTGCCCAAGGGATTCAAGGATATCAAGGTGACACAGGTACCCAAGGAATCCAAGGTGACGAAGGCCAAACGGGCATCCAAGGTACCCAAGGAATTCAAGGCGATGAAGGTCAAACTGGTATCCAAGGAATTCAAGGCATCCAAGGTAATGTTGGCGACGAAGGTCAAACTGGTACTCAAGGTGTTCAAGGATTTACAGGGGTTGGTGCAACTGGCCCAGCTGGTCCAGAAGGTCAAACAGGACCACAAGGTATTCAAGGTGATCAGGGTGATACTGGCACCTTAGGTAACACTGGTCCTACTGGTGGAGTCGGTCCCGCAGGTGCAACAGGTATTCAAGGACTAACAGGACTATTAGGTGAAACAGGTCCTTTGCTTCAAGGTGAAACTGGCATCCAAGGTGAAACTGGCATCCAAGGTGAAACTGGCATCCAAGGTATTCAAGGTGAAACAGGCGTCCAAGGAGATACAGGTACTCAAGGAATTCAAGGAGATGAAGGTCAAACTGGTATCCAAGGTATTCAAGGTATTCAAGGTAATGTTGGTGCTCAAGGCATAACAGGACTTGAAGGCCAAACTGGAATCCAAGGCATAACAGGACTTGAAGGACAAACAGGAGTCCAAGGTAATCAAGGGCTGACTGGTATTGAAGGTATTCAAGGTGAACAAGGTAGTACAGGAATCCAAGGCCAGACTGGTGTTGCTGGTCAAACAGGAATCCAAGGCATCCAAGGTGATACTGGAATCCAAGGTACAACAGGTACTCAAGGAATCCAAGGCGACCAGGGTGATGAAGGTCAAACAGGTGTTCAGGGTGTCCAAGGTATTCAAGGTAGTGTTGGTGATCAAGGCGACACAGGTACCCAAGGTATTCAAGGCAACACTGGAATCCAAGGTATAACAGGACTTGAAGGTCAAACTGGAATCCAAGGTATTACAGGACTTGAAGGTCAAACTGGAATCCAAGGTATTACAGGACTTGAAGGTCAAACTGGAATCCAAGGTATTCAAGGGATCCAAGGTGAACAAGGTGATACTGGCATTCAGGGTAATACGGGTGTTCAAGGTCAAACTGGAATCCAAGGTATTGAAGGTCAAACTGGAGTACAAGGCGAAACTGGTATTCAAGGTATTCAAGGAGATCAAGGAGACATAGGTTCAACAGGTGTTCAAGGAATTCAAGGCATCCAAGGTAATGTTGGCGACGAAGGTCAAACTGGTGTTGAGGGACAAACTGGTGTTGCTGGTCAAACTGGTGTTCAGGGTATTGTTGGTGATGAAGGTCAAACTGGTGTTGAGGGTCAAACTGGTACACAAGGTATTCAAGGGATAACTGGACTCGGCGTAACTGGTCCAGCTGGTCCAGAAGGACAAACTGGTCCTCAAGGTATTGAAGGTGACCAAGGTGACACAGGAGCTCTAGGTAACACTGGTCCTACTGGTGGAGTTGGTCCACAAGGGACAACTGGTATCCAAGGATTAACAGGTGCCCAAGGCGATACAGGACTTCTTCAACAAGGCCTAACAGGTATCGGCATCCAAGGCGAAACCGGTGTTCAAGGACTTGAAGGCCAAACAGGAGTCCAAGGTATCCAAGGAGATACTGGAGTCCAAGGACAAACTGGTGTTGCTGGTCAAACAGGTGTTCAAGGTATTGAAGGCCAAACTGGAGTTCAAGGTGTCCAAGGTACCCAAGGTATTCAAGGTATCCAAGGTGACACAGGTGTCCAAGGTATCCAAGGTATTCAGGGCATCCAAGGCGATCAAGGTAATACAGGTACCCAAGGTATCCAAGGTCTTGAAGGTCAAACTGGTATCCAAGGTGTTGAAGGACAAACAGGAGTCCAAGGTATTCAAGGAGACACTGGTGTTCAAGGTCAAACAGGTATCCAAGGGATCCAAGGTGTTGAAGGACAAACAGGAGTCGAAGGTCAAACTGGTATCCAAGGCATTGAAGGACAAACAGGAATCCAAGGGATCCAAGGAGACGAAGGTCAAACTGGTGTTGAGGGACAAACTGGCATCCAAGGTATTCAAGGTAACCAGGGTGATCAAGGTGATACAGGTGTCCAAGGCGTCCAAGGTATTCAAGGTAACCAGGGTGATCAAGGTAATACTGGCATCCAAGGCATCCAAGGTGAAGAAGGCCAAACAGGCGTTCAAGGTATTGAAGGCCAAACTGGAATCCAAGGTATTCAAGGTGATACTGGAGTTCAAGGACAAACAGGAGTCCAAGGGATCCAAGGAGACGAAGGTCAAACCGGTGTCCAAGGATATCAAGGCGATACAGGTGTTGAAGGACAAACTGGTGTCCAAGGCATTGTTGGTGACGAAGGTCAAACTGGCGTTGTTGGTCAAACTGGAATCCAAGGCATTCAAGGTAACCAGGGTGACATAGGTTCAACTGGTACTCAAGGTATCCAAGGTATCCAAGGTAATGTTGGCGATCAAGGCGATACAGGTACTCAAGGTACTCAAGGTATCACCGGACTAGGAGCCACTGGTCCAGCAGGTCCAGAAGGCCAAACAGGACCTCAAGGAATTCAAGGCGAACAAGGAGATACAGGAGCACTTGGTAACACAGGTCCTACTGGTGGAGAGGGTCCTGCAGGAGCAACAGGTATCCAAGGACTAACAGGTCTTCTAGGTGAAACAGGTCCTCTGCAGCAAGGTGAAACAGGCGTCGAAGGACAAACAGGTGTCCAAGGTATTGAAGGACAAACAGGAGTCCAAGGCGTCGAAGGCCAAACAGGAGTTCAAGGACAAACAGGCGCACTAGGGAATACTGGTACTCAAGGCGTTCAAGGCATCCAAGGCATCCAAGGAGACGAAGGTCAAACAGGTGTTGATGGAGTTCAGGGCGACCAAGGTGAAACAGGTGTCGAAGGACAAACTGGTCCACAAGGCGCTGGTGGAGCTTCAACTCTACAAGGTGCTTATGATGGTGGAAATACTATAGTTCCAACTGGTGGTGCTGGTCAACAAGTTATCATAAATCCAACCAGCAATACAGGTGCATTATCAATAACATCTCCCAGTGGTACTACATATCCTTCTGTTTCAATCACAAATGAAGATGGTATGAGTGGTCACGGTATTGATATTGATATGGGAAGCGTCAGTGGACCGAGTTCCACTGGAACAGCGCTAGATATCGCTGCAAATAGTACATACTCAGGTTCTGCTATTACTTCAGGTATTTCTGTAACAACAGCACATACAGCTGCTGGACGAGCAGTTCATATCGATTGCAGAGGAACACAAGCTGGAGCGATTGGACTTCAGGTTGATAGGACAAACGCCTCCGGCGTAGGAGCCTTAGGTTCCCTTATGTCTGTTACAAATTCTGCCTCTGGACGTTTGATGGTTATATCAGACAGACTGTCAACAAGTACTGCTGATACAATATTATTTGATCACAGGACTCAAGGTATTGCTATCAATATTGATTCAACAAATGTATCCAACACAGCAAATGTAATTGATCTTGTCAATTCAGGTACGGGATATGGTATCAATATCACACAAGCTGGAGCTTCGTCTGGCCTTAGTATAGAAAAAACAAATACAGGAATTGGCGCTGCAGTTCGCGTTGTTAATTCAGGTACAGGAAATGCAATAGAGATAACACAAGATGGTGCAGGTCGTGGTTTATATATCAACAAGTCTCACACTGATACTGGATATGTTATCTCAGTAAACAACTCTGGTACAGGTCGCGGTATACATGTTAATCAGGTAGGAAACGGCACCGCTGCTAGCTTCGCACAAAAAACCAGCAATCCAGCTCTTCTCGTTACATCAACAAGCATTAGTGGTTCCCCTTCAATACAGGTTGCTAACTCTGGTACAGGCGCTGGTACTTATATACAACAAGTGGGTACAGGATATGGCTTACATATTCAAAAAACAGCAACTTCTGGGACTACTGCATTTCTTGAATGTACCTCCACAGATAATGCAAGTACTCTCCTATCGGTGAATCATAGTGGTACTGGGAACGCAATAACAGTCAGTCCTTTGAGCTCAGGCAAAGGTATTTATGTTAATAAAACAGCAACAGATGCTGGAGCTTGTATTGATATTCTCAACTCTGGAACTGGTCATAGTGTTAATATTACACAAATTGGTGATCAAATACCAATAAGGGTTGCAATGGGAGGTGGCAACACTTATGCTGCCATTTATGTCACAAATTCTGGCTCTGGTCACCACTTCGATACTGACGCTGGCTCAGGAACTCCAGCTCATTTAACAAATGGTGGTACTTGGACTAATGCTTCTTGTTTTAGAGAGTTTAAAGAAGAGATTGAGGAGCTTGATCTAGCCGATACTCAGCGAATACTTGATGATGTTGCTAAAATGCCACTTGCTCGTTATTATGATAAATCTGATAGACAACCAGAGCCTCGTAAGATGCTTGGTCCATTTCAAGATGAGCTGGTTGATGCATTTGGTTTAGATTCAAGAGGGGTAAGTCCAGTAGAAGTAGCTACAATCGCACTTGCTGCGATTAAGGCTCTTAAGGCTCAAAATGATGCTCTAGAAATTAGAATTCAACGATTGGAAGAATAATTTTTACGAAAGTTAAATAAACTACTAGAAAGATCTCAAGGAGGATACAATGGCTGGTAGTCTTTTATCAAATGGTCTTGGTGTTGGAATTGCTCTAGATACAACTGAGACAGCACGAATTTCTATTGACGAAGTAGCAGGTACAACTACTATTATTGGTTCTGGTACAGCACTAGGTCCCGGTCGTAGAATAGATTTATTTGAGGACGTGATTGTACATGGTAACTTAGAGGTTTTAGGATATTCACGTGTATCTTATATTAAATTTCCTGATGGTGGAGCAGGAACAGAAACACCTCGCATTAGTATTGAAGTAGCAGCAGACGAACTCTCCATCATTGGTGCTGGCATTACTGGTAGTCCATATCAGCGTGTTGTTAGAATTTACGATAATCTTGAAGTTTCTTATAACTTTACTGTTGGCAATGATACTGTGTTGAATGGTTCAGTAACAGTAGATTCCGAAGCAACAGCAACACCACTAATAACATTGGAGCCAGTAGTTGGTAATGCTCGTGGTGACATTTCATTTGGTACAACAAGAACATCTGAACCTTCCTCACCAAGTGAAGGAGATGTATGGTATAATTCTACAGATCATGAACTGAAAGTTTTCGATGGTACTACAGCAGTTCATCTCAATAGTGATATTCCTCCAGTTCATGCCGCTGGTACTTTTCATGCACATACTAGAGGCGGAATCACTCACATTGATCTAGTTGGTGGTCATGGTTGGCATGCAACTCCAGCTATGTGGGGAGCACATTTATCTGTAGGACCTCCTTACGTAGGATTTAGCGTTGCTATGTTAGCATTAAGTGTTCCAATTCTAGGTGCTTCCATAACGGTGACACCTTGGATTCCAGGTCATTATGATGAGGCAACACCACCAGAGACCAATAGACCTCTCTTAGCACTCTCTCCGTCTGTAACTGTTTGGACAGCACAGATCTTAGCTAAAGGAGCTCCACCTAATCCATTGGGTGCAGCACTTCCTTCTAGTATTTGTGCACAACAAATTGATCTGGCATTCTTTGATAATACAGGAGCTCACGTCCCCGCTCCACTCGATCCAAATCCAGGTGTAGTTGAGCCTTCTGACATTATGTTTGATGTTCATGTTGTTGGTTCTCCCTGCACTCCATAGTAATTTTGTTGGTTTGGGAATCTTTTTGATTCCCAAACAACTCACTCTGTTTAGTAAGGAAAAGATATGACTGACGAAGTAAGGCTTAATAATCTTGAAAATAATATGAGAGATTTGCAACTTGCATTAAATGATAAGTTGCACGAGATCGACCTACAGTTGACAAAGGTATCTGCACATTTAGATAGTGAGCAGTCAAATTACACAAGAATTATTGATGATTTAGATAAGATTGTTACTAAACATGAAGCACAACTATCAGGTGACGAGAACATTGTTGGTTATGATGTACGATTTGATCGCTTAGAGCAAGCTGAATTGAAGCGTCAAGATAAAGAAAAGTGGATGCGCACTGTACTGGGAATATTGGTTTCAGGTGTCTTGATTGAGGCAGCAGCACTAACAATGATGCTGATTTTTAAATAGATGAGATTTGCACAGATGCTAAAGCGTGGTGCTATTCTTTTGATAATAATTATTTTAGCTTGTACGACCTCAATAGTGTTGCAACAGTATTGTAGTCACAATCTTGCTAATCTGATATTGTCCTTCATTGTTACATCTGTTACTATATACTTCTTTATATTCAATGAAAAAAGGGAGCTAATGAATGCAAAGAACCTTAAGTTTCAGCAGGTATTGCTTAAGCTTAATGAGGATTTTGCAGAAACCAACCAAGAGCTCGAGCAGTTTGTATATGTAGCATCCCACGATCTACAAGAGCCATTGCGAAAAATGATGTCGTTCAGTACTCTTTTAGAAGAAGATTGTGGAGAAAATCTAACAGAAGCGATTGAAGAGGATATATACTTTATACAGAATGCTACCATACGCATGCAATCAATGATTATGGGTTTACTTGCTTTGTCACGAACAGGAAGTGCAGCATTACAGAGAGAAAGAACCAATATAGCTTGCATAGTTGAAGAGGTTGTAGATTCATTATCAATTCTGATAGAGGAAACAAATACGAAGATTATAATAGATAGCGACATGCCTATTCGATACGTCGATAGGATACTTGTTGCTCAGATGTATCAAAATTTGATCAGTAATGCGATCAAGTTTAATAAAAGTTCAGAACGTATTGTTTATATAACATATCAAAATCAAGACGGAGAGGAAGTGTTCGGAGTCAAAGATAATGGTATTGGAATAGATTCCCAATATTTAGATCAAATATTTACTGCTTTTAAGCGTCTTCATCCTCAACATCATTACGAAGGATCAGGAATTGGTCTTGCTGTTTGTGAGAAAGTGGTTGAAGGTCATGACGGCAAAATCTGGGCCGAGAGTGAGGTAGATAAGGGAACACATTTTAAATTTACTTTAGGAGGACGACGATGGATAGCGCAGTAACCATCTTACTAGTGGAAGACGACGCAGGAGATCAAGTCCTGACAAAAAGAGCTTTTGCAAAAAGCAAAATAACAAATGATATCTACGTTGTAGAAACAGGTGAGGAGGCATTAGACTATTTATTTCATCGTGGAAAGTATGCTAATCTAAAAGATGCTCCAATTCCATCACTGATACTTCTTGATGTTAATCTTCCCAAGAAGACTGGCTTAGAAGTATTAGTAGAGATTCGTAAATGTGACAAAACTAGGAAAATTCCTATAGTCATATTGACAACATCTCGACAAAAGCGAGACGTAGATCTTGCTTATGAGTTAGGAGCAAATTCATTTATCAGTAAACCAATAGATGTGCCTAAGTTTTTGCAAATTGTGCAATCACTCGAAGGTTATTGGTTACAAGTAGTTAGGCTACCTAGTCAAGAAGAAGGGTAAGAGTTATGAAACTCAACAAAGGACAAATCAACAGACAATCTTCCAAGGAAACTGATCAAGCTCGTGCTTTAAAGCTCGAGGAGTTTCCAGGACATTCGCTATCAGGTTTTTGTGAATCTTGTAGTAAGTGGTCAGTTCTTCTGAAAAAGGCAGCACATAAGAAGATATGCAAACAATGTATGAAAAGGATAGCCGAGTTAGGTAACTAAAGGATACCTAGCTGTATAATATAGTAAGATATAGAGGCCTCCGCAATGCGGAGGCTTTTATTTTTGACCACCGAAATCTATCGATATTTCTATATATCAACAAGGAATATGTAAGATCCCTACTGCTGTGGAAAGCGGAGTTTATAATGAAAAAGAAAAGTAATGCGAATGGATTCCCAGGTGGTGGTCCTGTTATGCATCCAGATGACGGTTTAGGATTTGGCTCAGGAAGCGACGGAGTATCAAATTCAATGAATATGCCTGCAAATCATAGTCAAAATTTTGATGGTCCTTGGTCAGGCAATACAGTAAATAATGAGCCCTTCTCAAATCGTTCTGAGAAGAAAAATCCACAAGAAAAGTCTGTAGAAGAAGTGATTGACGAAATTAAGGCCTTAATTAAGGCTGATACTCGTGAAAGTCGTGAGCTTGCTAAACATCTCAAAGAAGAGTTAGATGTTAGAGTGAGAAGACTAAAAGCGGCTCGTAGAGTCTATAAACTTACTAAAACAGCAGAACAAACAAATATAAAAGACCTTCCTTTTACAAAGGCACTCTTTGTAGAACACAATCTTTCCACAGATTCCTTAGATCAAGTCAATGTTGATTGGGATACAGTTCCAGCCGATCTTCTTCACTACGCACTCCATGACGCAGCAGAATTCATTAAAGGCGGTCAATCAGAAGAAAAACCCAAAATGATTGAGTTGTGGTTTTTTAATGATGACAAAGAATGGCAGTTAATTCTTCCACCACATTTTCCTGAGGAAGTTGAACTCAAGGAAGAGATTATGTGGTCACTTGGATACAAAACAAAGAGAGTTGAAGTTGATGACATTGAACATACTTACAGAAAAGCATCTCCTAAAATAAAAACACTCAAAACGAATAAAAAGCCACTTACTGATGAGGAAAGAAAAAAGGTAATGGATGCAGGCGCGGTTTGGCATCATGGTCCAGGTGGTGCAAAGTCTCCTGCAGTATGGAAAGCAGAAGTTAAGGGTAAGACGTGGTACGTGTGCAATACTCATAGAGCCTATCAATGTAAAGATACCTTAGCAAAGGCAATCAAAGCATTTGATTTCATTCAAACCACAGCTCAAACAGCTCAACCAATTAAAGGAAAATGTCCTAAGAGTGATAAGTGGGTTTACTTATCTCAATCTGATATGGTTCAACAGAATTACAAAGCAGACTGTCCAGAAGGTAAGGTTAAGGTAGATAAGCTTAAGAAAAAGAAGCCAGTCTCTGTTAAAGAATATACCAAGAAAAAAAAGAAGAAAAAGAAAAAGGGAAGTATCTTGGGCTTTATCAAAGAAGCAGGACTCCCAGAAAAGATTGAGCTGCTCAAGAAGAAGTATGATAAATCGGTCCGCGATAATGCGTTAAGATTTATAGCCTCTCCTGGTCATCAGGACGATGACCTTGAAGAAGTTGTTCAAAAATATTTTGATAGACATATTGGTCATGCAATAGATGAAGATCCTACTTCTAAGAAAAAGTATCTCGAATGGGTCTTTCGGATGCTTACATCTGGAAGAAGGGGTGCTCAATATAGTCAAATGTACGAAGAAGGTGAAATCTATGATCTTTTGAAGCGATTTGAGGCAGCAAAGGGATCTAACAAGATTTCAAAAGATATAAATTCCTATAAAAGTTTGAAAGAGCTCTACGATGCTGTGGAAGAAGTAGAGGGGGGTGGATATCAGAGGGAATCTGGCAAAGATGCACCAGTTCTTTTAGATCAACCACCCTATAGAGTTATTCGTTTAGATTCCTATAAGGCATCAGCAAAGCTTTGTAAAGGAACACAATGGTGTGTCAGAGCACCAAATATGTATGAGCGCTATTCTAAAGATGGACCTCTTTATCTTATTCAAAAAGATGGTAAACCATATGTGATGGCACACTATGAGTCTGGTCAATTTATGGACGTAGATGATATACCTCTCGAAAAGAGTGAGTTGACAAAGATGGTGTCGATGTTGGAGCCTGTAACTCATAAAGGCTTAGAAGATTTAATTAAGGCAGCAATAGATGAAGTAGAAGACACGGTCATGTATTTTTTGAGGAAAAGATATTTGGGTCCAGTATTAGAGGGAACGCAAAGTGTGGAGCAGGCTATTTATATGTGGGTGGATGAAATGGCGAGCACAACAGATCCACCACCATCATGGTCTTATTTGCTTGACACAGAAGAACAACAGTCAGTTGTTGCAGAGATGTTGCGCAGCCCAAAAGCAGTACAAAAAATTAAAGATCTAGGATTAGAATCTCAAGAAGAAGTTGACGATCGAGAAACAGAAGTAGTGGCACATAAAAGATTCAGCAAACAGGCTCAACAAACTCTTCAATTCTCGTCTGAAGAAGAAGCAATATTTGATAAAGTCAAAGAGTCTGCAGAAGCTGTGGGAGTTCAAGTTTATCTTGTTGGTGGTTCGATCAGGGACAGGTTGATTGGGAAAGAGTCACATGATCTCGACTTTATGGTTGAGGGAGATGAGCAAGCAGCAGAAAAATTAGTAACCCATCTCGGTCAGAAGTACAACTTACCAGATGCAGTCAAGTATGATAGAAGTCAAGCAATCAACGTTGCACTAGATGATCAACCACTTGATTTTATAAATGCTGAGTCATTATTTCGTCCCTTGAAGGAAGATGAATCGATGGAGGGTGAAGAAGAGTTTACTTCCAGCTTTGATGATGCATATCGCAGAGATTTGACTATTAACTCTTTGATGTATAATTTACAGACTGATGAGATCGAAGACCCTACAGGAAAGGGACTAAAAGATCTCCAAGAGGGGGTGATTAATACTATAATTAGTCCATTTATTAAATATAAAATACATGCAACTGACTTGCTTCGTGCTCTTCGCTTTGCTTCCATTCTTGGGTTTGAATTGGGACCTGATATGATTGAAGCAATGAAGCAAAATGCTGAAAGATTGACTCCTCGAGATAGAGGTGGCGACATAAGTAATCGTCGTATTCGTAGAGAGTTACGAAAAACAATTGATGATCCTAGTCATTGGGCAACTATGAGACAGTTACTTGAGCAAGTAGGACTAAGTGAAATACTAGCAGATGACATTAAAGATGTCCAGGCTGATGTAATTGGTGGAATAGAATATCAATTTGGTGAGGAAGTAAAATGAATAGTTTTTGGCGAGCACAGATAGCAGATTTACTTGAACATTTGGAGCCAAAAGATGTTGAGGATCTGCTTTATGAGCAGTATGGTAATCATCCAGATATTGAACAGATTATATCAATCGTCGGGCAGGCCAGTGCTTGTATTAAAGGGTTTACTAAGAAAGCCTACGATGAGCTTCCTATCTGGAAGCCTGGCTTAGAAATTTGGATTGAAATAGCCGGCAAGAAGATGCTATACAGCCGCCCCAGTAGTCTTGAAGATTTTGAGCAACAATTAGATGAGTTACGTCGTGAAAAAGGTAAAGAAAAGAAAATTATTCATTTTGCACAGAGCTACGTAGGATTTGGTAACGAGCAAGGACAATCAAATTTTGCAATTCCTAATAGCGAAGGTGAAGTGGGGCCAGGAACAGCCTCATCACAAGATTCTACTCAGGCTCCTGATGGTAGCTATACAGGTCGAGTTAATATGAGAAAAGATCGACAGTTACAAAAAAAAGATAAGGAAGTAAAAGAAAAAGAAGAAGAATTAGAAAAGGCATTGAAGAAGCGCCGTAAGCAACGAGCTTTTGTAATCCAGAGATTAGCAACAAAGCCTGGTAGTGCTCTTAGTGGAGTAACAGAAACGGTTCAAGACGCTGCAGATGACGTTAAAAAAGACACAAAAGAAATAGATACTGGGGTTGAAGAGGTAGAAGATAGCGTAACGGAAAACTCAAGTGATATTTCACAGACAACAAAGAAGACGAAAACAAAAGTTACGGACACTTCTAAAGATATGACTAAGACTGTTAAAGAGGTTAGTGACGAAACTGCGAATCAAGCAGATAAGATAGAAGATTCAACAGATAAAGCAGTAAAGTCTATCAAAAGACTCGATGATGCAATGAATAATTTCTAAGAAGAATTAAGAAAGGCCAGAAAGATGGAAGAACGTATTGAGTGGATCAAGATTTTATTTGCAGGTACACAAATAGTCCCAGTTGGATTGTATCCTTGTATCCATGGAAGAATTGAGACTCTCCCAGGAATAAGCCTTCCTGAAGATGAAGAGCTTCATACCTACGAAGACTTAGAACAAGCTATAAATGGGACAGACTCGTTTGAGCTCTATGATCCTATTTTACTAAATCCCCAACCTACCCCAGAAGGACAAATTGCAATGGGCGCTACCGCTCTTTGCAAGTCTTCCATGCCTGCCATGACTAGAAATTGTATTATGATTAAGCCACAAACCATCAGTATTTGGTCTCCGATTGTAAATGATATGGAGTGGAGAAGCTTGGTTTCACAAACAATTCATGGCATTGAACTCGCCACTGGTATTCCAGATGATTATCAAGGACCCAGTGTTTTAGATATCTAGAGCAGGAACGATAATGAGCAATTACTACGATAGCTTACGACTACGACCAGACGCTACTGATAAGGAGATAAACTCTGCTTACAGAAGGTTAAGTTTGAAGTATCATCCAGATAAAAATCTTGGAGATGAGCAAGCTGAACGAGCCTTCAAAGAAGTGGCAGAAGCATATGAAATTTTAAGCAACACGGAAAAACGTGCTCACTATGATCGTTCACTACAGCCCACCAGTCTTGAAAGTCTTTTTGATGCAGCAAACAAGAAGTGTAATCCAAATAGTCTTCGCAAAGGTAAGAACGTTAAGGGTTCTGCATCCGTTCGTCTTGAAGACATAGCACTGCACGATTCAACCATACGTTTTTCAATAGAACAGCCAGTCAGCTGCCTTAAGTGTTCTGGAAGTGGAGCAGAGCCAGGAACTGGACGAACAGAATGTTCTTTATGTGAAGGATTTGGTACTACAATGCAAACCTTACCGGAGAGCTTTATGACAGTTTCTCAGACTTGCGGAAATTGTAGGGGGTCTGGCAAAGTATTAGAAAAGGCATGTACGCGATGTAGTGGCTCTAGAACAGAAAAGATAATAAAGGACTTAAAAGTAACCATACCAGCAGGTATTCCAGAAGCTCACCAAGTTATAATTCCAAATGAGGGTAATCTTGGAGTCAATGGCGGTCCCAGAGGTGATATTATTATTCATATTCAAAGTGCTCCTCATTCAGGATTTATAAGAGAAAGGTCTGATCTTCGATGTATTGTTTCTATTGATTTTACACAAGCAATTTTAGGAGATGAAATAGCAATACCTACAATCGCTGGAAGAAAAATTAAGTTAACAATTCCACCTGGTACTGCAAATAATGCAACTCTACGAGTTAAAGGACATGGATTAAGACGCTATAGACAAAAAGTTCGTGGCGACATGCTCGTTGACGTACATATAAAGATTCCAGAAGAGATTACGGAAAAAGAACGTAAACATCTTGAAGAAATACGGAAGATTCGGAAGGGACTAGAATCTAGTGAACATTCCACTAAAAATAGCGAATAGTATGATTCCTCTCCTAGAGTCAATTGTTTCAGAAATTATCTCCCTTTGGGAAGATATGGCAGAGCAAAGAGATAAGCTTGAGTCATGTTCTGAAGAAGAAAAAGAGAAAATACTTGAAGAAATAAGAAAAATGTCCAACCGCAACATAGAGGTAATTGATGAGATTGAAAACCTTGGATGTGCACTTGAAAGTTATAGCAAAGGTATAGTTGATATCCCTACTATTATAAGGGATAGAGAAGTAATTTTGTGTTGGAAATTTGGGGAAGAACAAATTGAATATTATCACATGTCTGGCGAAAATATTGAAAATAGGCTTCCTTTAGAAACAGCCGTGGAGTAAGAAATGAAAGAAAAGCCTCGCTTCT
>Ga0164310_10000918_pt1 | contig 16322 bp, 11 predicted proteins | sample GuaBasSedimGuay1_FD_121795 | JGI IMG/M metagenome (GOLD analysis project Ga0164310, IMG submission 121795) | Subseafloor sediment microbial communities from Guaymas Basin, Gulf of California, Mexico - Guay1, Core 4569-9, 0-3 cm | ecosystem: Environmental > Aquatic > Marine > Hydrothermal vents... | reverse complement strand
CACCGCCCCCTACGGGGGGAAGGGGGGTAGGGGGGTAAAATTAATCTATAAGGTCTCCTTTGGAGACCCAATGGAACCAGAAAAACAAAAAGAAAAAGAACAAAAACAAAAAACCCCAGAAACCCCAGAAAGCACAGAAACCCCTTTTCAGGAACTCCTTTCCCTCTTCAAATCAATGCCCTTCCCAAAATCCCTCTCCGACATAAAAAGATACATGAAACTGAAGCTGATTATTTCTCCGTTGTTAAAATAATATTTTTTAACTCAGTAAGAATATGTCCTATTATGTATTTTCGTTCAATTTCTGTAAGGATTTCACTCACTTTCGCTAACCGATCATCTACTGGTATATTTGACTCCATTATTTTTTGAATCTCTTGTATAAAATCCTCATAAGTCTTTTTGAAATAATTCTTCCTACGATCATAATATTCTTTAATTTCATATCCATTATTCCACTTACCTATCTCTTCCTCACCTTCAAAATATTGTAAAGTGAGATCAACCCATTCTAACAACGACTCAAGTACTTCTGATTTATTAATATCCGTACCCTCATGTTCTGGAAACATTAAACCTTCCTTTTTACGAATGTCGTCCTTAAGACTTCTCAAAAGCTTAATAAATTTCTCCTTTTCTTTAAAATTAAAATAAACCATTCGCCTTTTCAGAGACTTTTCCTCCATATAATCAAGTTTTATATTTTCGCGAATAATTTCCTCCATTCTATTATAGAGTTCAGTGTGGTAATCCACATCCTTTTTAGTTTTCATATTCCATTTACGTCCATTTAAGATTCCAGAAAGCACGATTTCAAAGAGAATAGACACACGTAAAATGGGATAATCATTAAGATAAGAATCGCTAAATCTTTCGTAAATATCCATCAACCTTGAAACATATTCACATTTGATATATTTTCTAATCATTTTATTGTAATCATCGCCTAGAAGGGTATACTCCTGTCCAGCACCAGAAACTTGGTTCCCTTTACGTTCAAGTTCCAGCCCCTCAATATATATTTCAATATAATCAGAGAGAAGGATGGGTAAAATCTTTTCAAATCTGTATGGAAGCCATATAACACGCCCCGCAATAGATGACTCTATTCCACCCTTACCATTCCTGTTTTTATTATAATATTTTAATTCTTCTTCATATGTATTATACGGCTCTTTGGTTATATAAAATATTATCATTTCTCGGTTCTTCCTAGCAACATCCCAAATCATTTCCTTGATATACTCATCTCTAAAAGAGTAACCTACAACTATCAATATTTTTGTGTCTTCTTTTTCCAAAATTCTTTTAGTTTTTAGTAGAAGCTCCAATATTGGTTCCGCAAAAAACCACTTTTGGGCAGGATAGAGAATTAATGTCCTCGCTTTTTCATCTGTAATAAGTTTATGTTCATTTCCACTTGGTTCAACTAAAGTTTTAAAATAACTTTTCCGATCAGTTTGGTACCAGGTAATCGAACCATGAAGCTTATAAAGAAGTATTTGATACTTTTCAGTGTCGTCAAGATTGTGCGGATTCCAATAGAGGTCAAAACCATCGGTGTATGGTATTCTATACTCCTCACAGAACTGCTCAATTGCAATATCATAATTTACTGATATAATTCTTAGATATCCACGTTTATTAATGAAATTTTTTAAGTAATACAAGTAACCTATTTTATCCTTCCTAACTGCCGTCTTTTGAACTATAAAGTTTTTTAAATCCTCAATTATTTCTGATTTATCCATGGCTTCTTTCAGTTTATAATCATCTTTCTCGGTACATTGATAAAAATATAATAGAGTTTCTTTATCTCTATTCTTCAATTTCTCTAGCGTTTCCAATAAATCTTCAATATCCATTCTATACTTTTCATCATCTTTATGAACTTCCTTTAATGTATTCTCTATTTTATTCACAAGGTTCAATCTGGGATTATCCTTAGAATCATTTTCACCAATATTCTCCAAATATTTCCTATACTCATCAACAAAATCAACTGTTGTAGGAACACCCGCTGCTACCGATGCCCCAGCACCTAAAAGAAACACAATCTCAAACTTTTCGCCATCTGACATAAAAACCACCTTCTGAGGCGCAAATAAGATGGGATAGGTTCGTCTAAGGAAGAGCCCAGGCTCTGTAGGTCACGCCTATGGGACAGGGAGGCCCCGTTAATGCACCGTCCGTTTGCGGGGCCTCATGGAGCAGGTCACGTTTATGGGACGGGGAGGACTCGTTAATGCACCGTCCGTTTACGGGGCCTTGCCCCGTTTATGCAACACGGCAGGCCCCGTTTATGGGACAGAGGCGAGGCCCCGTCTATGGGACAAAGAGGTCACGTAAACGGGACAGAACTGCGGGGTTGGTGTGTGAAGGCTGGATTGGGGCGGAGGCCCCGTAAATGGGACAGAAGTAGAGAGGGTGGGTTTATAAAGGGTTCCCCCTACGGGGGGAAGGGGGGTAAAATTAATCTATAAGGTCTCCTTTGGAGACCCAATGGAACCAGAAAAACAAAAGAACCAAGAGAACCTAAAAAGCACAAAAACCATAAAAACCACAGAAAAAGACGAAGAAGATGTATCCACAGATGAGATCAACAAAACACTTCAGAAAATCGCCCGGGGAACCGGCATAATTTTCATCGGTACAATAATCTCCATGGGCCTGGGTTTTATAACCACTCCCTTAATTGCGAGATATTTAACTGTATCGCAATATGGAATCTATTCTCTTACTTTAACAGTCCTCAGTTTCGGAACAACCCTTGCATCCCTAGGGCTGTTCGCAGCATTACCAAGAGAAATACCGCACTACAAAGAAAAGTACCCAAACAAACTACCCGATTTGATTTCAACTGCATTCTATATATCGCTAATCAGCGGTATCTTTTTCACAATACTGCTTCTACTGTCCAAAGATTTCCTGGCCCGATTCTTCAATGAAACTGAATTTTCGTTGCCTTTCACAATAATGATTCTAAGTTTGCCATTTATGATCTTAATCTCATTTCTTAGTGCTATTACTCAGGGTTTAGGAAGAGTAAGAGAGAACGTGTATTTTGGCAGAATAGCGAGAGCCATAATCTTTCTTATAGGTGTACTAATTATTGTTATTCTAAGATTGAACTTTTATCTAATATATGTAATGTACGTTCTGGGCGCTGTTATCACGCTAATAATATTTTTCATAGACATCAAAAGAATTAGAATCTTTGAGGTAAGGCTGAGGTTCAACAAGAAAGTCGCAAGAAATCTTTTAAAGTTCTCCATTCCTCTATTTTTTACGGGTATTTTGGGATACCTCATTACATGGATGGATACATTAATGCTGGGTTACTTTAAACCATCAAGCGTGGTAGGGTTATACAACGCCGCTGCCCCTTTGGTGAGACTTCTCCCAATATTTCTCAGCTCCTTCGCATTCCTTTATAACCCGTTGGCCACGGGTCTTTTTGTAAGAAATAAAATAAAGGAGCTGAAAAGAGTCTATCAAGTCATAACAAAATGGGTTTTTCTTCTAACATTACCCCTTTTTGCCATATTCTTCGTCTTTCCAGAGGCTACAATCACTTTCATCTTCGGTGAGAAATATATATCTGCTGCCCCAGCCCTCCAAATACTGAGCTTAGGCTTTATGTTCCATACTTTTCTCGGACTCAACGGAATTTCCTTGGTAGTGATTGGTAAACCAGAGCTCAATTTGTATGGAAACACACTAGCAGTAATCCTCAACTTCATTCTGAACATTGCATTAATCCCAAAGTATGGAATCACAGGTGCTGCGACTGCAACAACATCCGCCTACATCATAACCAACATCTTCAGAACATCATACCTTTACAAAGAAACGAAGATTCATCCGTTCAGTATGAATTATGTAAAACCTTTGCTAATAAGTTTTGTCCTGCTCGGTGCAATAAAGATAACGAACCCGGGGATTACGAGCTTCTGGCTAGCTCTGGGGTCATTAATCATCTTCCTAGTTCTTTACTTATTCCTTGTCCTTATCAGCAGAAGCATAGACAAAGAGGACATACATCTCTTCCTAACTTTAGAAAAGAGAGCCGGAATGGACGTTAGAACAATAAAAAGAATACTGAGAATATTTATCTAAATTAGTTAGATTTTGATTTTAGGAATCCTTGAAACAGTGGTTGTTTTCAGAAACTTTACCACTTCTTTTTTCATTTGCCTTATCACTTCCCCATTAATATCAATGTTTGGGTCATAGGTTTTGAAGTTTTCAAATTTCCACGACTGTACATCAAAAACTCCTTTAATTCCATTATGGTATATTGCAAGCTTATACCGTTCCAGTTTCTCTATAGCCCTTCTATCAGCATCTGTAAGTTTCCAATCGAACTTAACCTGCATTCCATAACTCTCTGCAAAAACAGTATCTGAATAAAGTAAATTACTTTTGACATGCCTACTCCTAGCATAACCTAGAATTAATTTATAAATTTCTTTTAAAGAGATATACTGATTAGTTTTCACCGAATCAATTCTCTTTCCATCGGGATACCGGACATATAATGGTACAGAAATTAACTCGTCATATAAGAATATTCCATGATTAAACCTCCCATAATCACCTAACAGCTGACCATGATCGCTACTAACAATCAATAATGTGTTATCAAGTAGATTTGTGTCCTCAAAAAACTCCAGAATATCATCCAGAATTTTTGAAGCATAAACAACTTCCTTCATATAGCTACATCTTATCCGCTTTAAACATTTTTCATTTAGTAATTTCTCCCTCAGTTGTTTTCTCGAATCGAGATTAGCTATTATAGGTAACTTTCCGCAAACGCCCCTAAAATATGGGTCGTGGACTTCCATCATATTAATAAACATGAAAAAAGGAGTATGTTTTCTTACTAACATAGCGTTATTATAGATATATTTACAGATGTCCTCTCCACCCTTCTTAAAAGGCCATGATTTTATTTTCCCATACATAAAAGCAACTGGGCCATCAAGTATCTTTACCGATAGACCATATTTGATAAGGTTTATATCTCTCTGTAGGATCAAATACTTTAGTATTTTTGAGAAGGACCAAAGTTTATTCTCTTTAATTATTTTCCTTAATTGTAAACGGGTCTCAGGAGAAACAAACCTATCTTTAGGGGTAAAACTTGGTTCATAGTAGTATTTAAACCCTCCAAAACCAAAAGACCTAGTAACAAAGGGGTTTGCTGAAAGGAGAAAATTCGTATAACCGAGACTATGTAGTGTTTCGCTCAGAAGCCTTACTTTGTCTGTAATCTTTACATCAAATATGCCTTTTCCCCTCGTTTCATGAATCCCATGAACAAAAGGATACATGCCTGTAAACATAGACACGTGACTTGGCATCGTCCATGGTGAGGGAGAAATAACATTCTCATATAAATGGAAGCCCCACTTTTTTAAAATAGTAGTAACTGGGACTGAATAATCTTTCCGTAGAGTGTCTAATACGATAAATAAGATATTTGGTCTTGTCATAACTCACCTCCATTATATGCTCTGTTATGTTAATCTCATTTGAGAACGGTCAGTCACTGAAGATGTGAACCAGAAAATTCCCATTAAGGTTTATTTAACAAGAATCAATATCACTTTACTCTAACCAGACGGACATAAATCAAATATATAAATAAGCATTTCACACTAAAAGTATATTTCTAAACATAAATCCGTCAATAGTTAAGAAACTATTTATTTCAATATTTAGATGTATATTAACACACAGACCAGCAACAACCACATTTGAATTATTATACTATGAAAGAATTTTTTTCTCAATTATATTTTTTAAAATGTGACCTACCATTCTCGTTGAGAATAATGTTTGAGAAGCATTTATAGAACCTAACTCCAACTCCTTCAATAAATCTGATGAATTACAAAGCATATTAACAATCTGTCCATATTTATCATATCGATCAGAAAAATAAGCATTCTTTTTATGTTTTAACTCAGGGAATAGGTGTTTAGCCATCGTATTTGTTAATATGGGCTTTCCGTAATAAAAAGCTTCAATCAATCTGTTTGATGTAGTACCCCAAAAAACAGGCGCAACTACTAATTTCGCTTTTTTGTAAAGGTATTCTAGAAATGAGTCTGAATATATTCTCCCCAGACAAAGCAAATTGTTTGGTACATGGTTTAACAATGAAGAACGCTGAAGATCTAAAGTAGATGTGCCAACAATAACGACCACCAACTTTGGGTTCTGTTTAGCAATCCTCACTAATGTGTTAAATAGAAAATTTTCAGCAGCATTTGCATTTTTATACGACACAGAACATATACTAAGAATATAATCTGAATCTTCCAAGATGTTACTTAGTAGTTTATTTATACTCCCTTTTCCTTTCCTATTCTCGCTTTTTAATATTGCAAAGTTAGGATATGCAAGAGAAGTTTTTTCTCTATTCCAAAACATCCACTTCTGTAGAGTTGACCAAGTGTTATAGTCAATAGATATAACAGCTTTTGATAATGCACATTCCAATGTACAGTGTATAACACTAGGTACAAAAAGAGTTGCTACGCCCACATAATCTCTAAATGATAAACATGATTTGATTTTAAGCGCCTTAAATCCCCATAACCTAAGTGCCAAAGGTGCCTGAATCCGCATGGCCAAGTGGTAGCCTACCCACCAGGGTGTGCCCGGTGTGGCCATTATTAAATCAAATGATTCTTCTTCCAACCTAAATTGTCTACAGATCGAAGGTAGTATTCCATTAATTGTACGAGGAAGTGAAAGCTGTGAAATAACTGTCACTGGTATTGTAAAATCACCTGCATTTGTCGATACTGTAAGTTCCTTAGTTCCACTATTTAACGGAAAAGAAGGTACATACCCAATAGCAAAATATTCTACCTCAAATCCTTGTGCTTTAAGCGCAGCGGCGCAACCCAATTCATGTCTATGATGATCACTTATGCAAAGAATCTTCATGAAGACATCCCTCCAAACAACTAATTATCTAACACCTTCATTATTTTGTTCATATCAGTCTGCTCTCCCAGGAACCAAATAAATGGAATTCTTTCAAATACTAGTTCCATGCACACATATAGATATCGTCCTATCCCTGCAACAATAATGATGTTTCTTCTATAATATCAAATAATATATTTAATATTTTAATCAAATATAGAAAGGTTGTCGCGAAAACTATATTCTAAGTTTACCTAAGCGGTGTTTCAATTCATCGTTTGTGAAAAGTATTGTTAATCTACTTGTAAAATACGCTCACCACCTTGGAATCATAAATTTCATTAAAACCTTGATTGCTAAGTTTTGCATAGGGATCATAAGCTATTTGATATAAACCTAATGAATAAATTGGTTTCTCGGTGAAATGTTCTCTCAGTATCACAATCCCTTCAAATGCTGAGAAGTTTCCTGAATAGAAATTTATAGGTATTGCCTTTCCATTTTCAATTCTTTTGACATAGCTGCTTGTTATGTCATCTGCCCCTATAGTACCATTATAGAAGCCTGAAATATCCTCCAAACATTGAATTTCCGATGCTTTCAAATATTTTTGTGATATAACATCTTGGGAATATATTGGTGAATCATAGTTTGAGAAAGGGCTTGTAATCATAAAGAAGGGCAGGAGTAAAATAACCAAAATGAAAGTTATTCTCACATATGGAATAGAATAATATTTCTTAACAGAATATAAAACTCCATAAGCAGAAGATATAGGTATGAACATATATGAATAATAGATAAGCCTATCGGGTGCTGTACCTATCGAAAGTATTTGACTAATAACTCCTACAAACAGTGCAGTCAATCCTATAGTCGTCAATATCATAATCTCCCTATATTCGTATAGTTTCGAAATACAATAGAGAAATCCAATAACCGAAAAACTATAAAGAATCCCCTGACCAAACGTGCTTAAAAAATATTCTGAAACGGGAATAGTTTGAGCATAAGAAGTGCCGCCAATTGTTGTGAAAGAAGCGTAAACCCCTCTTTCCTGAAAAATAACTTTTATGAAACGGGTAAAAATTAAGTCCGATACGTATATCCAATAACAGAACATTAAAGTCATGTAAAAAGGAATGAGGTAATTATCTATCCTTACACGGCATTTTAGTAATCTGCTACCGTAGAATAGGAAAAGAAGTATTATCAGAAAGAAGAATGGTGTTAATGAGTGGGTCAGTATTAATATAAGCATAAAGAAGAGACTTATATTACGATAAATCTTCAATCTGTTTTCTTTCACAAGAAGAAAAACAATTGGGAAGAGGAATAATATAGCAAAGGTGGTCGGAAACGCACCTAAAAGGCTATACCCTAACGGAACATCTGAGAAGCTAAATAGAAGTGCCGAGAGTAAAGCAGCTTTATAATTTCCACTAAGCTCTTTTACTATAAGATAGACAAAAATACTCCATAACGTTATCTGTAATAAAGTAACAGAGGAAACAGAAGAAAGTTTAAAATCCATACCCGACACTATGCTGTGTATTGCTATTTGAAGATGCATTATTGGGAAATCAGAATATGTCATATTTTGTGGTACATGATGTATATCTATTAGAGTAGTAGTAAAACTTTGGTGGGTTAAAGGGTCATCACCATACAAGCCCGGTATCATAAATAATGGTGTCAAACGTAGAATTGTACCAGCAAAAATAATTTTGAATAAATTAAGATAAGTTAATAGTTTATCTTTTGGGGAAAGGATTATATCCAAGGTGAGTATTGTGATAGCCATGGACATTATTAAAAAGAAGAGATGTGGTCTGGAGTATAAATCAGGTCTTAAAATGATAATAACTAAAGAGAAAATAGTCAATATGAAAAAGGTAATAGAGGTGCATATTGAAAATCGTACAGAGGTTTGAGTTCCTTGTTTAGATACAATCGACGCAGAAGTTTTTGGGAGAAGATAGAACACAAAAGCTAATAGTAGTAAAAAAGAGAGCAGAATAAAGGATAGTACCGGTTTAAAGTTCGCTTTCAACAAGTAGAGTAGCAAATCAATAATTATTAGCAGGATAATTCCGGAGGTTGCAATCCATTTATCTAAGCGAAAATATACTTTTTCCATCAAGATTAAACCCCCTAAAATCTATTTCTAATAAATCTAATATTGTGGGTGTAACATTGATAATATTCATATTCCCTTTTCTAACCATTTTACTTATGTTATTCAACAGGAATACAGCATGTTTACCATGGCCTCCAGAAGCCACTTTATGATCATAAGCTCTACCATATAGAGTGCTATGTAAGTCCCATCCCACACCATAATCTTCTTTAAGTTGAAAGACAATATCCGGGTATATTTGCTTAGTAAATTTCCCATTGTATAAGTCTTCTCTCTTTCGTACCCATTCAAACAGAGGTGTACCATTTTCTGTTTTACACTCTAATAATAACTTAATTATTTCCTCCCTTATTTTCTCATATTCCCTATCTGAGACAACATTTTTATTTATTTCTATGCCGCCATGGGGATATGATTTAATTCCAGCGAATTTCGACAAATACGCTAAACTTTCATCCATATCAATAGCGCCTCCAGCGGAATAGAACGATTTGCTTGCCTTCGTCAATTTCTGACTTTTGACCACCAACTTAATTAACCAATGTTCAATGTTCAGCTTGTTAGCAATTCCCAAAATAATAGATTTAATTTTATTCATAATCCATTTATTCCCCCCTTTTGAAACTACATATCCCGTTCTTCGTAAATATTCATTTAAGTTAAATGTTTTATACGGCCTACTTCTATGGCCATGGTCACTCATAACTATCAATCTTACATCCGGATACGTCTCAATAAATTCCTCCACTATTCTATCAAACATCTTGTAGTAATCTAAAATAATCCCACTTAGGTTACTCTTATAATACGTTGGATCTTCCTCATCAAAGAACCTCCATAACCTATGCTGAATAATATCCAAGATCGAAAAGTACATAAAAAACAAATCCCATTTCTCACCTTTATAAAGGCCCATCCCCATTTTCTTCTCATTCTCCAGTACCACCTTACCAAACTCTGCCCATTCCTTTAATTGTCTAATTCCAGGAAAGCCCCCCCACAAACCAGGAATACTATTCGGAATCCTATATTTCTCCTTGACAAGCCTTGGATAAACACTAATATCAATTTCTGTCCTTATCCAATCAACTCTTTTATCAAAGGGTGATTTACTCATCATAAAACCGTTCACCTTCCAACTTGGATACATCAACATGGGGTACACCACTCCCACTTTATATCCTGCTTGGCTAGCATAGTCCCAAAATGTCTTGCCCTTAATCCGGTTTATATCTAATTTCCCGAGATCACTTAAATTCGAATCAAAAACATCATAGACATACAACAACCCATGATTACCCGGATTAAGACCTGTATATATGCTTCCCCACGCTGGAATTGTGTCCACAGGGAACACCGATTCAGAGATAAACGTGGGACTCTTGTCGATAAGTCGTGAAAATGTAGGAAGCTTCTTTTTATACGTTAGCAGAATATAAGGATCTAACGAATCAATACCTATTATCACTAGCTTATCTTCCATCTCAACACCTCTTTAAAAACTGGGTGACTGTTCCGAGGATATCTGCTTTAATTTCTAATACCTTTCTCGTATTGTCAACATTTACAATTTTCCCATCTACCAGCTCATCTAATAAACTATAAAGGCGCTGGTACTCATTCCAAATTCGTCTTGCATTCTCTATAGATTTTATCTCCTCTTTCTTTCTTAAATATGAAATCTCAGGTGGGACATTAATTATGAAAATTATATCTGGCCTTGGAAGCAATTTACTAAAAACTTTTAACATTCTCCTTTTTCTAACATCTTTAAAGTCGAACTCCCTAGAAAGGCCAAGTATAATATCGTAAATATATCTATCAAAGATTATAATTTCGTTACTCCGTTTTATCTTAGGCAACCATATCTTTTTAATCCCAAATCGCAGATAATTTATCATCACAATCTGCGGCCAGAATATTCTAAAGAGCTTCATCCTAATGGGCTCGGTTTTATGTTTCACTTCCATACCTTTCCCATGTTCTTTGGAGGCGTAAATTTTGCCGTTTCCAATTTTTCTAAGCAACTTTTTAATAATCGAATCTTCACCTTCTAACCACCATATATAACTAACATTATAACCTCTTTCTTTAAGTTCTTCATATAAATGCCTTGATAATGTCGTTTTTCCTGAACCATCCATTCCAAGAAAAACAATAATTAAAGGACTTTTGTTCATATGCTCAGCCACCATTCACTATATCTCCCCTCTCATAACTAGATTTTTAACAATCTTTCTCATCCTTTCGGCTTCATTTGGGGGTAAAATGATTGACTCCTTATGGAGATATCGTATATCCCTATTTGCAAATTCTCTATGTTTTCTAAATAATTCTAATGGCACTCTTCCAGAAATGCCCAAAGGAATGGGGAGATTCAACAAATAAGATATTGTGGGCATTACATCGAAGACCTCAACCTTGTATCTTTTTGTCTCGTCAATATTTCCCATTTCATTGGCATTAAATCTTGTAACAGGATATACCATAAATATGCCCTCAGAAGAATGTGAAAAAGATTTTATATTCTTCAGGAATAGTTCTCTCACGATTTCATGATGGAGGGAGTATTTAGGATGGGATTCTGCTATAATCTCTGGCTTCTCAACAAATGTTCGTCTAACAACATTCACAATTGGAGGTATTCCTTCGTCATCCTTTATTCGAAGGAGCTTGTTAGATAGTTCTTCAATAATTGATGTATCCTCCATTCTAATACAGATTATCCCTCCAGCAGATGTGTACGCGTATGCCTTAGATTTTTTAATGTCTATTTGGTCTATAAATGACTGTGTAAATGACCTTTGACCTTTTTTAAACATTTTTAGTATTTTTGTATAAAGTTTTACTAATGTAACCTTATCAAGTATATTATGCGTTATTAAGAACTTTCCTATACCTTCAAGTAGGTTATTTAATCTTGACTTCTGCCCAACATCTGAATTCAAATTTAGATATCCCTGCTTAAGTAGCCATGAATTAATGAAAAACTTTTTCTCTTTTGGTTCTGGCGATACCCCATGATCACTCACTATTAATATATATGTATTTTCTAAATCAATTCCATTAAATAACTTTTCTAACTCTCTATCTAGAAATATATATGCTTTTTCTATTTCTTCCCTATCTTTTGCCCAATGGGCAATATAGTCTGTTATCTCGTACCTGAAGATGAAAATGTCAAATTCATAATTAGTATATAAATACCGGAATAGTTCGGTTTCAGCTTTTGTAAGAGAATATAACTGTTTTACACGTCCCCGTTTTGTAATTGGGATGTCGCGAAAAGTGTTCAACATCTTCTTGGTAAATATTTTTTCTATTTCGCTTTTTTTCTCGGGTGGATATATAGATTTCGGGTTCCAGGTACCTATAGGTGTTGAAATCATTATACCATTAACCTTGTATGCAGGATATGTTCCGGGAATGTTGTATATAATGAACCTTAGATCCTTATATACATCCCACAACATTTTTCCTCTAATGTCCTTTGAAGTAATTGGAACGAGTTTATTGTCCACGATCTTGAAAAAGTCTGTTATTCCAAGTTTTTCAGGAGATAATCCTGAAAACATTGATTGCCAGGCGGGAATTGTAATGGGCGGGATGGTTGAACGTAATGGTGCTACTATGCTATAGTTTAGCAGAGTTTTAAACGTTTTGAGAACACCTTTTCTCATTAGTGGAATAATGAATTCGAAGGTGGCCCCATCCAATCCAAGAACTATTATCTTATCTCTCATCCTTTATCACCTTCTAAAGCTTTATATATCTCCAGTAACCTTGAGCCTACTTTATCCCAAGAATATTCCATTATTTTATCCCTAGTTCTTACAGTAAGAGAAGTCTTTTTTACAATAGTCACCTTTCTCAAAATACCTTTCTCGTCATCCGCAAAAAATAGTCCATCGCCTTCTTCGAACATTCTCGGCAAAGCCCCAAATCTGGTAGTCACAACTGGCAGATTACATGCCATAGCCTCCAATACCGAAAGCGGGGTCTCGATACATGCGCTTTTGTTCATTGTTGGAAAAACATAACAGTCAGCGAGGTTATATATATCTTCAATATTCTGGAAATGTTTTAACCACACTTTGCATCCTGCTTTTTTCAACTTTCTCAGAATCTCCAAGTCTACTTTTTCATTCTCCCTGCCTACAATTAATACAATATTTCCGTCATCATTCTGAAGTTTGATTAATGAATCTAAGTTTCTTTCATTTTTTAATGAAGCTAGATGTAACACAACAAACTTATCCTGGGGTATCTTATACTTTTTTCTCAACTTCTCTTTCACTTTTAAATCTACTGGCCTAAATCTATTAACATCAACACCATTTGGCAGAAATTTCGTTTGAAATCCTAGTAACCGAAACAACTTTTCGCTTTCTTCAGATTGAGTGAGTACTAGATCAAATCTAAATATTTTTAATATTCTCGAATTAGGGATTGATGGATGGAGGGCAGAGATAACCGTCTTAGCTCCAGGGAAGAAAAAAGAGACTAATTGTGCAACAAAAAGACCTCTTAATGTAGGGGTTAAGAAAAAATGAATGATATCCGGCTTAAAAGTTCTTGCTTTTTTCCACTCGTTAATTGAAGTAATGTTTACCATTTTCAGACTTATTTCTTTGTTCTTTAAGGTTTCTGCAATATATCTTGTAGCGATTCTTACTCCCTCATCATACGTCTCTTTAAAGTGACCCATCAATAAGACGTTCACGATCTCTCCTCCTAGCTTTCAGACTCTCTGAGAAGAATCATTTCGAACTTTTTAGCAATTGTATCCCAATTATAGTTCTGTTTTACAAAGTTCCTACCTTTTCTTCCCAGCTCTCTTCTTAACTGCTCATCATGATAAAGTCTTAATATCGCCTCTTTTAAACCTGTTGCATCGGAAACAAAAAACAATTTATCCCCAACAGTATCTCTAATTGTAGGGAGAGGGGTAGATATCACTGGTTTTTCACATGCCATATATTCAAACAGTTTGAGAGGAAGGGCACTTTGAGAAACAGCACTTTTGTCAAATGGCAGTAAACAAACATCCATTGCTGAGATATACTCTGGCACCTTTAAATATGGTATCTCACCAGTAAAAATAACCAAATCACGAATGCCATATCTTTTTGATAATTCGTTAAACTCTGTAAACCTACTCCCGTTTCCAACAATTAACATCTTAATCTTCAATTGATTTCGAATTATTTTCAGCACTTTAAACACACTTTTCATATCCACCCAATCCCCTAAAAAACCCACAAACCCTATTATAAACACATCCTCAGGAATACTCAATTGTTTTCTGATCTCTCCAGTACGCTTGTAGAATAAGTTTAAGTCCACGCCATTTGGAACTAATGATGATTTACTTTCAGGGAGAGCGAACGATCTTCTCAAGAAGTCTGCAGAATATGTTACTTTTTCGCTAATCTTTACGAACTTTTTAAACATAAAATAACCGAAAGACCTACCCACTGGTTTCAGTAATGATGGGACTCGTGGGGATATATCAATCCATCTTATTATATCGTCACAAACATCAAATACGGTTGGAATTTTAAGAATCTTTTTAGCAGTATATCCCATAATAAGACTATTAAAACTGATGTGAATGTCGAAGTCATGATTCTCACTTAACCTTCTCAGATTCTTGAAGGATAGGGTTTCCTGAACAATTGCATTTAATTTACTTTCCGTTAAATAATACAATTCAACGTTTTCTACAATTGATTTTAGATATTCATCTTGAATCTCCCTTAACCACCATGCATTAACACAAAGAACAGTAATTTCATGATTTCGCGATAGGTTTTTGAGTAAATGATGCGGTCTCTGCGGGTGTATTTTTCTGATATCTGGAAGAGAAGTGACAAGTATTTTCATATCGTAGCGCCTCCAACAATATCTCTAATCTTTTCGCATTATTAAAGTTTTCTAATCAAACCGTCATATATTTTTACCCTTATGTTTCTTACATATTAATTCTATCCGTTCTTTTATTTTTGAACCTTTTTATAAGCATCACACATCATATATTTAGCTGACCTTGACACAACACTCGAACATGGCGAAAGAAACAACTGGAGCCCTCACGCAGAAACTAGAGGCGTGGGAGAAGTAGATTGTTTCGATGAGCGTTTTTAAAGTTTATGGAAAGATATATATTCTGCCACACTATCGGTATATCTATATGAGCCCACGTCGGCGGTACTCAATTTTGCTCACGATCCTCACGATAGGATTAATCACCAGAGCTATTTTAATGTTCTATGCTCCTGTGGAGCCAGATGAGGAGATATATGCCTACTCAGCATGGAACCTTATGGACGGTGGGGAGGTTTTCAAAGATAATCTTGGACGCTCACCTGTCCAGTTATATACCATCGTAGTGTTCTATCACTTGTTTGGCTTGTCGTTAGAGTCCGCTCGGTTAGTATCTGTTTTGTTTTCCAGCTTCACAATACTCATCATTTATCTCATAGGTAAAAGGCTGACATCAGAGAACGGTGCCTTATTAGGCTCTGCTCTATATGCACTTTCCCCATTTGTTCTCAGATATTCCTATGTTGCTTTAAATGAACCTTTCCAATGGTTTTTTCTTTCATTATCACTTCTATTTTTCATAGAAGGCTACCGAAAAGACTCATTAAAATATTTTGCATTATCAGGTTTTCTCATAGCACTGGCCACCGGTATCCGGAGATCGTCTTTGGCAATTGCAATAGGCTTATTCCTTTATTTAGTCATAACAGAGTATTCCAGTGGATTAAAAGCTCTATTCAAAAAGCTCACCATCTTCGCAGCAGCTGTTACCCTTCCCATTGGAGTCCCATTGCTTATACTATTCAAAACAGCAGACATAGAGAAAGTTCAATTATACATGGACGTAGAAAGATTCGTTATAACCGAACGTAGCAAAGATCCATGGTGGGTAGGAATCCAGATTACATGGTATGCTCCAATTCTATTAATTGGACTTTCAATTATCATGTGTTATTTTATTTATACCCTCACGCATAAGGATAATCGAAAACACGTCATAGGAATATCAATGATAGCCTTTCTTTTTTTAGTTCGCACCTCTACTTACTGGGAGTGGGGACCTGAAATAATTCTTATCTTAGGCGTCGGTGTGCTATTTCTACTCATGCGATTTGAAGATAAGTTATCATTATGGTCCACACCATTTTCAATTTCATTGGCAGTTTCTCTTTCTTACGTTACATACGTT
>Ga0164310_10000917_pt1 | contig 16327 bp, 12 predicted proteins | sample GuaBasSedimGuay1_FD_121795 | JGI IMG/M metagenome (GOLD analysis project Ga0164310, IMG submission 121795) | Subseafloor sediment microbial communities from Guaymas Basin, Gulf of California, Mexico - Guay1, Core 4569-9, 0-3 cm | ecosystem: Environmental > Aquatic > Marine > Hydrothermal vents... | reverse complement strand
CGAAACGCCCATATTATAACCATTTCGGAGTTTGAGAACTATGTGCTTATCATCCGTGCCCTCCGCCCGGGGAAGGACTATACCATCCAGTTCTGTGCCATCCGCGGTCAGAATCCTTACTTCTGACCAGACGGTGATATCATAACTCTTTAGGAACTCCAGTGCTTTACCTCTGTAGCCCTTGTATGCATCTGGTCTCTTCGCTTTATCCACCATATTGTCAAACTGCGAGTATTTAATGTGTTAGAAGTATAATAATAGCAAAACAGGTATTAATATTCACCACCAGTTTAGGCAGGTTGTATATAATTTCTCAATCTATACATAGTTATAATGTTTACGGTATCATCTATGAGATTGAGGTTGGTGACTACAATACCGCAATCAATTCTTCATCTGTGGGCGAGATTAAGGCACTGTTTCATTGATTAAATAATGCTTCTTTGATTATTATCTTAACAGTGTTTTTAATTGGGACAGGTGGAAGGCAAAAACGCCTGTCCCCTTCTCTTATTAAGACAAGGTGTTTAAACCCCTTGTCCGATATATGAAGTATGGTGCCTTTACCTTTTTTCGTTACTTCCTACTTATTACCCTCCTTTATTCTAATCGTTTCACAATAGGGAATATTTATGATAGAATAGGTGGTTAAACAATAGGTATTTTTGTCTAACAGGTAGAATTTGCCGTGAAGGGATTTATTAAAGGGCTTTTACCGTGGCTTTTGGTTATTGGTCTGGTTGTCATCGCCTACCAGATGCTCGGTGGTGGTCGCACTGAACGAATGAAGATTGACTACAGCAAGTTCCTTGAGCAACTGGAGAAGGATAACATTGAGAAGGTGGTGATAGAGGAGAAGAAGATAGAGGGCGAGCTGAAGCATCAGGCAAGGACCGATGACAAGGCAAAGCCGTTTACCGAGTTCAAGACCATTGCACCCATAGTGGACTCTGACCTGATTAAATCCCTCAGAGAGCATAATGTTAGAATTGAGACCAGGGATGCGTCGTCATCCTGGTTCACCATAATGTTAACAGTGGGACCATCGCTCTTGATTGTGATAATGCTGGTCGCATTTTGGTTTATGTTTATGCGACAGATGCAGTCATCAGGCAACCGTGCTATGAGTTTTTCAATGTCTCGTGCCAAGATTCTCACCGAGAAACGCCCCAATGTAACATTCAACGATGTCGCCGGCTGTGATGAGGCGAAGCAGGAACTTGAGGAGATTATTGAGTTCTTAAAAGACCCCACGAAGTTTCAGCGCCTAGGGGGCAAGATACCGAAGGGCGTCATCATTGTGGGACCCCCTGGAACCGGAAAGACACTTTTAGCCAAGGCGGTAGCTGGCGAGGCGAATGTGCCTTTTTTGACCATCAGTGGTTCTGACTTTGTGGAGTTATTCGTTGGTGTGGGTGCTGCGAGGGTGAGGGACCTCTTTGTGCAGGGAAGGCGAAACGCCCCCTGCATTATCTTTATAGACGAGATTGACGCAGTGGGCAGGGTAAGGGGGGCTGGCCTGGGCGGTGGTCATGACGAGAGGGAGCAGACGCTCAATCAACTGCTGGTAGAGATGGACGGTTTTGATACCAAGGAGGGGGTCATTATTATTGCTGCCACCAACAGACCTGATATTCTGGACCCTGCTCTTTTAAGACCCGGTAGGTTTGATAGACGCATCGTTGTTGACCTGCCAGATGTTAGAGGCAGGGAGGGTATTCTCAAAGTGCATACAAGGGAAATTCCGCTGGCTGATGATGTTGACTTAAGCATCATAGCCAGGGGGACTCCATATTTCTCTGGAGCCGACATAGCCAATCTGGTGAATGAGGCGGCGCTTTTGGCTGCGAGGAAGAACAAGAAGAGTGTAGAGATGGAAGACCTTGAGGAGGCGCGCGACAAGGTGATGATGGGACCCGAGAGAAAGAGTAAGATACTGTCTGAGAGGGAGAAGAAGCTCGCCTCCTACCACGAGGTCGGACATGCTATAGTGGCGAGGGAGTTGCCCGATATGGACCCTATTCACAAGATTACAATTATTCCAAGGGGGCTTGCAAGAGGGCTGACCCAGTTTTTACCTGAGGATGAGAGGTATATCTATAATAAGTCATATTGCATGAATATTCTTGCTTCAATGCTTGGTGGAAGAGCAGCAGAGGAGATAATTTTCGGTGAGGTATCATCTGGCGCAGGCAATGACCTTGAGAAGGCGACTGAACTCGCCAGAAAGATGGTAGGCGAGTGGGGAATGAGCGACAGGTTAGGACCTGTATCATTTGGCAAGAACAATGGAGTAGTGTTTATCGGCAAGGAGATCGCCACTCACCGGGATTACAGTGAAAAGACAGCCCAGGAGATAGATGCGGAGATAAGGAGATTCGTTGAAGAAGCATATAAGAAAGCGAAGAGTATTCTATTAAAAAGAAAGGATTATCTTATTAAAGTAGCCGAGCTCTTGCAGAAGCGGGAGACCATAACCGGTGAAGAACTGGACCGGATACTCGCAGGTGAGGACATAGAGGAGATAGAGAGAGAAAAGGGGATAGAAGAGGTTAAGAAAGAAGGAGTAGAGGGTGGCGATGTGGTTACCGCTGATGGTTGAGAGAGGTGAGATACGGTTTTATGTAGATTTAAGTGGTAAAGTGGTCTGATTTTTGCGTTAAGTTAGGAATAAGTATAGGTTTGTGAGTATAACAGAGAGGAGGGAGAATAAATGCCCTATTATGTTTTCAAGTGTGAGAAATGCGGTCATAAGTTTGAGAAACTACTCCCCCTCAAATCGGGGCGAGTTCGTAAATGTCCAATATGTGGCGGTATGGCGAAAAGAATAATTGAGGGGAATGGTGGTCTGATATTCAAGGGTAGTGGTTTCTATATCACTGAGAACAGGAGTGAGGAATATAAGGAGAAAGAGAGGGAGGAGAGAGAATCCCTCAAGGATTGAAATCCTATGGAGGTGAAGATATATGGGTAAGAAAGGGTGGTTTACAATAAGCGTTGCTTTAGTATTTTCTATTGCAATACTGTCATTGTTGTCGTGTAAAGAAGAGGTGGTGAAGGGTGACAGTGAAGTGCTTGCCAGAGTGGGTGGTGATGAGATAACCAGGGCTGACATTGATGCAGAGATAGAGCTCTATCCCGAATCCGAGCAGTATCGCCTGCGCACCTCGGAGGGTGAGAAATATCTTATTGAGCAGTTGATTAACAGGCGGGTTCTGGAACTGGCAGCTAGGTCTGCGGGTATTGACAATGACCCGCTGGTTCAGCGAAAGATTGATGCGGCGATAAAAGGAGTAATCGCTGGCGAGTTCTATCGTGAGTATATCAGAAAGAGAATGTGGATACCGGAGGATGAACTAAAACAATACTACAATGAGCACAGGGATAGATATAAGACGCCTGAGAGACGGGTGATAAGACATATAATGCGAGCGAACAAGTCAGAACTTGATGATATATATGAGCAGTTGGAGGCGGGCGAGAGCTTTGAGGAGTTGGCGATGAAAATGTCGCAGGATAAGTTCACCAGAGACACGGGGGGGCTTATTGGTTCAATAGCCGAGGAGATATATGAGGGCTCGGACATTGCTGCTGACCCCAAGGTCCATCAGGTAGCATTCTCCCTTAATGAGGGTGAATACAGCAAGCCCTTTAAACATAGATATGGATATTCAATACTGAAGGTAGATGAGATAGTGCCACCGAAGCCCGCTCCATTTGAGGATGTAGTTGGCGAGGTAGCCAAGGATTTTGCTGTGCCTGAGGAGAAGGTTAAGGAATACTACAATGAGAACAAAGAGAAGTTCAAGCAGGATGAGATGATAAAGATTACACACGGCTACTTCGGAACTGAGAAGGAGGCGAGGGATGCCCTTGTTATGCTAAAAGAGGGTTCAACATTTGAGGAGGTATTTTCCACCAGCCCTATGCCTGAATCTGCGAAGAAGAAAGGGTATCAGAACTGGTTGAGAAGAGGCACAATTATACCTACAGTGGGAAAGGATGAAGAACTTGAATCAAAGCTATTTGCCCTTGAGGTTGGAGAGTATTATGGTCCCTATAAGTCGGAGAAGGGCTGGCATATATTTTATATTGAAGATAGGAAGGAGGAGGGGTATAAAGAATACGAGGATGTGAAGGATACTATTAAACACCAGTTGGTAAGCGAGTATGCAGATAAAGCGTCGGAGAAGGCATTTCTTGACCTGATGGAAAAATATGGTGTTGTTAACTATGTTGAACTCGGCACCTACAGGATGCTGACCCCAGAGCAAATACTGGAAGAGGCAAGGAATGCAAGAACTCCGCTTACATCCTTCAATGCCTACCGCGCCTTCACTATACTATACCCTGACCATCCAGATGCGCACAAAGCACTGTTTATGATGGGATTCATCCAATCAGAGGAGTTGAACGACTATGGTAAGGCACGGGCGTTATTTGAGGAGTATATTGAGAAATATCCAAGGGGAAGTTTCGCTGATGATGCTTCTTGGATGTTAGAGAACCTAAAGACGGGTGAACCCTTCCCTGAAAATATGAAGAAAGAGATTGAGGAGTTAGGAGAGGAAGTAGATGAAACCAGAAGAATTAGACCTGGAGAAATGGAACACGATTGATATCGCCTCCATCCCGTTGGATGAACTGATAGAGAAGTATCCCAGCATTTATCATCTGGTGATAGACGCATCCGTGTGGGCAAGGGAACTGTATAAGATAACAAGCATAAGGGAAGAGGAAGATGAACTGTTCAGTGTTCCACCACCCTATGTGAAGACAACCAAGATTGGTCTCGGCATACTGGAGAAGAGAGCAAGGGAGGAGGGGGGAGATAAGTAGTTATATCTGTTAGGTCTATAGTTAGGGGGAAGCAAGGCATAGTTCTCCCCCTTTATTTTTTACAATTATAAATAAAATTATCTTAACATCTCTTATATGAGGACTTTACATTGCTTCCTGATTTTCATCTCTATTATGGTCTCTCTATCATGCTCTCGCTCGGGTCTTGAGAAGATGAAGGAGGAATGCTCCGCTGGTATAAAAGATGTGAGGGTGGAGAGGGCAGACCTGTTCGGTGTTCTTATTCAGGTTGATGTAGTTATCTCAAATCCCACACCAAATACTGCAACTATCAGAAGAGTTGATTATGATGTCTATGTGGAAGATAAACTTGTGGACACTCACTCAAGGGATGAATATATTGAGCTCATAAAGGGTGGCAATACGCCTCTCACCGTTCCGATTAATCTCTCTTACCAGTCAATTGAACACATAAGACCTGATGCCACCGGCCAGAGAACAGTGAATTTAAGGATAGAGGGAAGCATTATTATGAGTCGCGGGATGGGCAAGATAGCCATTGATTTTGATTTTGAGGGTCCGGTGGTTCTTTAGAATTATATTGTTATGTCTATTATAAGGGCTGTCGGTGGTTTTCTATTCAGGTGGCGTGGAGTTATGCCTCTGCCGTGGATTGCCTTCTATATGTGGTTTGCGGAGCCAAGGTTGTATTCGTTAATCATTGGTTTCATTGTCTTCGCTTTTGGTGAGTGCCTGAGATTATGGGCAGTGAGCCACATTGGTTCCCCCTCAAGAGCGGAGGTGATGGGTGCGGAGAGTATGATTATAGATGGACCCTATGCTATTGTCAGACATCCCCTCTATTCAGGTAATATCCTCATTGCTATGGGCGAGATATTCGCCTCCTTCGCCCTCTTCCCCTACCAGTTCCTTCTTATCATCATATTTCCAGTGATATACTACATCCTTATTGCAAAGGCGGAGGAGGATTATCTGAGGGGGCGATTTGACAGTTATGGCAGGCACTTTGATAATAAACCATTGTTTTACTCTATACGACTGCTAACAGATTTCGGGCGTGGTGGTATAACTATGAATGCATTAGTGGTAGAGATGGTGAGTTTGGTGTCACATATCCTTATTTGGGGGATTATACTATCTATCTTCATCAGCGGGATAAACCTCTCCGACCTGATACAGTTATTTATTTAAGTATATGGTTAGGAGGTATCAGAGCCGAATATCTCATACATTTTGTCAGCAAGTTCACGCCTCTTTGCAATACTGTTTATCTTTGACATAAGGTCGTTGAATGCGGTCTCCACATCCCAGACAATCTCCATAAACAGAGCTTTGCTTGCTACCTCAGTGGTCTCACTGTCAAGGTTCTCCATCAACTTTCTGGTATCATTTATCCCCCTGCCACTCAACTCTGACGCTTGTTCAACTATCCTCCTGACCCTCTGGTCTGTTATCCCGTTAAGGTTTATCTCATTCACCGCTCTTCTCATATACCTTCCATCAGAGAGTATTATGTTCAAAAGCTCAATCTCATAGAGCGGTGGCTTCTTATCCTTTACGGTTTTTATATCTGAAAGCACTTGTTTATTAGCTGTTGCCCTTTTTCTACCCCTGATGCGATTTTCAACACCCCTCTTTATCAGGTCTCTGTCAATAGAGACAACCTTTGCTAACTCCTCAATAAATACGCCCCTTCTCACCTCGTCCCGTATGCTCGCCAGCGGTTCCAGGAATGCCTCAACCAGATTTGACTTCCCCATAGGCGTGTTGATGTCATATTCCTCAACACCCGACTTTAGCATATAGTCCCACCCTGAATACGCATTATCAAGAGCCCTATTGATACCCTCCGAACCATCCCTTCTGGCGAGTTCGTCAGGGTCAAGACCGTCTGGTGGTCTTACCACAAAGACCTCTACATCTTGTGCAAACAGAGCGGGCAAACTCCTTATGGTTGCTCGCTCTCCAGCATCATCACCATCAAAGAGAAGGTAGACGATATCTGCGTATCTTGATATCAACTGTGCCTGTTCAGATGTGAGGGCAGTGCCCATAGGTGCCACCGCCTCTTTTACCCCAACAAGAGCCAGCCCTATTACATCCATATAGCCCTCAACCACAATGGCTCTTCTGGTCTCCTTTATCTTCGGTAAAGCCCTATTCAGGTTGTATAACACTCTACCCTTGTGGAATATATCAGTATTGGGTGTATTCAGATACTTCGGCTCCTCCCCGGCAAGACCCCTTCCTGCCAGTGCAATTGCATTTCCCCTCAGATTAGATATTGCGAATACTAGCCGTTTATTGAGGTAATCCCTCACCCCGCTATCGTCGCGATATATTATTCCTGCTCTCTCACCATCTTCTTCGCTCACGCCTTTATCATTCAGAAATTCTACCAATCCACCCCATTTATCTCCTGTATAGCCAATGCCAAACTCAAGCCACCTGTCTGATATACCACGCTCATCAAGAAACCTTTTTGCAGGATGGTTCTGTGAGACCCTTCTCAGATTCGCTTCATAGAAGTCCCTTGCAAGCCCCACAATTTCCATCAGCCGGTCCTTATCTCCTTTTTTATGCTCTATGTCACCAATGGTGATGCCGGCTCTCTCCGCAAGTAGTTTCATCGCACCCATAAAATCAAGCCGTTCAATGAGCATGATGAAGTTGAATACATCACCACCTGCTCCACAACCGAAGCAGTGAAACATCTCCTTCTCGGGGTCAATATATAAACTGGGTTTAGTATCCTGATGGAAAGGACAGATGGCTCTGTATCTCTTCCCCACCTTCTGAAGCCGTATATACTCAGCCATCACATCAACGATGTTGCTTTTCTCCCTTATCCGCCCCTTTATCTCACTCAAATCCATTTCCTATGACTTATCAGATAGCATAACAATTGTGACACCATCGCCGCCTTCTCTCTCACCTCCTGCCCTGAAGGAAGAGACAAGGGGGTGATTTCTTAAAAATGACCTGATACCATCTCTCAATCTGCCTGTTCCAAGACCGTGAATTATGGTAATTGAATCCAGACCTGAGAGAAAAGCCCTCTGAAGGTGCCGGTCAATAAAGGCAGTTGCCTCCTCCACTGTCATCCCCCTTACCATAATCTCATTCTCTAAATCACCTCTTATATCGTAAGTAGCTTCCGCCTTTTCCCTATCCTCTTGTATGCTCTCAACAGGGGTCAGTTCTGACAGATTAACTTCAAGCTTCTTTCCTCTTAAGTTTATTGTAGCCCTTTTACTCCTCCTTTCTACATTGATTATCTGTGTAATAATGTCTGAATCCTTTAATCGAACCCATGCTCCTATCTCAAGCCCATCGGGTATATTCTCAAGTCCATCTTCGGTTATCTCTTCCTGGCATTCTTTTTCAATTGTTGAAACTCTCTCCAGAGCTCTGATAATCTCCCTCTCACCACCTTCTCTCGCCCTCTTGAGCAACTCCCTCAATTCTCTTCTAAAATCATCCAAACCCTTTCTTATTAACCTATCCCTTTCTCTTTTTATTGCTTTCTTCTCTGCTCTTATGGCTTCAATCTCCTCGCTATGTTTTCTTTTGTTCTCCTCCAGTATAAGCCGCTCGCCGTCAAGTTTCTCCCTCATCTTACCTAACTCCACCAGTTGCCTCTCATATCTATCTATGATGCTCTCCAGTTGTATCTTCTCCTCACCAAGATACTCCCTCGCCCTCCTTATAATATCATCAGGTAGCCCGGCATTATAGGCGGTCTCCAGAGCATGAGATGAGCCGTATGACCCCCATATCAACCTGTAGGTAGGTCTTCCATCCTCGGGGGAGAACTCCACGCTGGCATTGACCATATTCAGGTTGGTCACCGCCATACTCTTTACTCCGTCGTAATGGGTGGTTATCATACAATAGGCACCTGTTTTAAGTATGTGCTCCGCAACCGCAACCCCTATGGCTGAGCCATAGTCAGGCGCCGTTGACCTGCCTAACTCGTCAAGGAGAACTAAACTGTTCTCACTTGCCTTAAAAAGTATCTCCTTCAATCTTATGATGTGGGAGGTGAAGGATGACAGTGCCTCCTCAACTGATTCCTCCTCGCCTATATCAGCAAGGATATTATCAATATATGGGATTGCGGTGCCTTCTTTTGCAGTTATGGGGATTCCACTGTATGCCATTGCACATATCAGCCCCACTGTCTTTAAGCTTACGGTCTTACCGCCAGCGTTGGGACCGGAGATTACTACCACCCGCCTGTCTCTGTCAAGAAATACATCAATTGGAATGATGCTCTCTTCTACTGAATTTCCATCATTTATTGCCATAACTGATAGTTGAGGATTGAGTGCTCTTATGAGGGTTAAAGGTGATGACCTTTCTAATTGGGGTTCTGTGGTGGGGAGGGCAAGAGATAGCTCACCGATGGCAAAAGACAGGTCAAGAACCGAGAGTATATCTATATTCTCCTTGAGTTCGTCTGCCTTCGCACCAATAATTGAGGTGGCGTGCTCAAGAATGCGTCTTATCTCTGCCTCCTCCTCTGACCTCAGGTCTGAAAGGCGGTTGTTATCGTCAACAACCGTATATGGCTCTAAAAACGAGGTATGCCCTGAGGAACTCCTGGCGTGGACAATTCCGCCTACCCTTGAAACATCCTCGGCTCTTACAGGTATGCAATATCTCTCGTTTCTTATCACCACTGCCTCTTCAGTGATGGAGTCAGAGAACTTCCTGCTCTTTATATACCCTTCTAATTTTGTGTATATTCTCTCTCTGAGTTGTCTTATATCTGCCCTTATATTCTTCAGGTTCTCGGTGGCGTCATCCCTCACTTCACCTCTCTCGTCAAGGATTGAGTTTATGTGGTTCAGGAGCTCATCAGTTTCTTTTATGCCCTCTGCTATCTCCCAGATGGGTTTGAACTCTTTCTGGTATTTAGACAGCGTCCTCTTTATTTTGAGCGACACTTTTATGACATGTCCGATGTCAAATATTTGAGATGCTCTAAGTATTGCTCCCTGAAGTTGAGATTGTTTGATTGCTTCTTCTACCCCATCGGGTATATCTATGGATGGTCTCCCGTGAATATTTATCAGGTTCTTTGCTGATATGGTGGTTTTTAATCGCTTTCTTGCCGTATCAATGTCGGGAACAGGTGCAATCAACTCTGCCAGGGCTTTTCCCTTAAGGGTTCTGGTTCTCTCTACTATGGCTGATTTGATTGTAGAAAAGCCAATGCTCTCAAGGGTCTTCTCATCAAATCCATTCTCTGATGAGTAACTGATATGTCTTTCTATGATATCTTTCATCTATGTTATTATGATACCAGATATCTTTAACACATATATCGGTGATTTTTTTATACTTAAATCTTACCCCCTTAAATAATAAAATAATTTGTTATTATAGTGTTGACAAATAGAGTATTGTTGTGTATACTTACTTAATCTTAGAAGAGAAAATGTCTTTGAATTTCCTATTATAGAATATTTAGATGAACAGGAGAATTCTTTAGAGACCTTGAATACACTCTACTAAGTGGAGGTTAAGTATGCTTGAAATGGCATCCCTAAAGGAAAAACGGGTGTCCGAACTGACCCAGATGGCAAAGGAGATAGGCATTGATGGAACCAGCGGATTGACCAAACAGGAACTCATATTCCAGATACTGAAGGCGAAGTTGGAGACAGGTGATGTTCTGCATGCAGAGGGAGTTCTGGAAATATTGCCAGATGGATTTGGCTTTTTAAGGTTCCCGGAGAACAGATACCTACCCGGTCCGGATGACATCTATGTACATCCGAGGTTCATCGCCCGCTATAATTTGAGGACAGGACACACTGTTGGAGGCGAAGTTAGACCCCCCAGGGAGGGAGAGAGATACTTCGCTCTGGATAATGTTATCTCTATTAATCATGAACCACCTGAAGAGATAATAGATAAGATACTCTTTGACAACCTTACCCCAATTTTCCCAAACGAGAGAATACAACTGGAGAGGAGCGACAAAGATATCTCTATGCGAATAATGGACCTCTTCACTCCTATAGGCAAGGGTCAGCGTGGTCTGATTGTCTCGCCCCCAAGAGCCGGAAAGACCATAATACTCCAGAAGATAGCAAATTCCATCACCGAGAACCATCCGGATACAATACTCTTCGTTCTGTTGATAGGAGAGAGACCGGAAGAGGTAACAGATATGGAGCGCTCGGTGAAGGGGGAGGTGGTTGCTTCTACCTTTGATGAGTCCGCAGAAAGGCAGGTGAGAGTTGCAGATATACTGCTGGAGAAGGCAAAGCGTTTGGTTGAATATGGTAAGGATGTTGTCATACTTTGCGACTCAATCACCCGACTGGCGAGGGCGCATAATGCTGTGGTTCCTCCATCGGGCAAGGTTCTATCTGGTGGTGTTGACTCCAATGCCCTTCAGAGACCTAAGCGCTTCTTTGGTGCCGCAAGAAACATTGAGGAAGGTGGTAGTTTAACGATTATCGCAACCGCACTTATTGAGACCGGAAGCAGAATGGATGAGGTCATATTTGAGGAGTTCAAGGGCACCGGCAATATGGAGATAATCCTTGACAGGCGTCTGGTGGACAGGAGAATCTGGCCTGCTATGGATATAAACCGCAGTGGAACCAGAAGGGAAGAATTGATACTATCGGAGGACGAACTTAATAAGGTGTGGCTGTTAAGGAAGATTCTTGCACCGCTTTCTCCGGTGGAGGCGATGGAATTGTTGCAAGAGAAGATGAGCAAGACCAAGACCAATGAGGAATTCCTCAACTTTCTGAACGATATATAGAGAATAAGAGAGATTATCAGAAATATATATTCTCTGATATTGATATTAGAAGACAACTTATGGATGTATCTATGTCATAAATTACATCGCCTTGCCAGTTTTTCATATCTCTAATAGTCAGCACCCCATCGGAACCAACTGTGTCTTTTATGTTCTTGTATTTCTCCTGTAAAATGGGTTTTACCAGCCCATCAATTGCACGGACACCTTTAAGAATCGTAATCCCATCTTTATTTGGTATTCCCCCCAGAACAGCGTTGTCGGTGGAGCGTCTCTCGGAGTATATCACCTCATCCCACAGTTCTCTTTTTATATCCATCTCTGAATAGACCTTACCTAACTCAATCAATGCTTCTATGCTCTCGTTTCCCAGAAGTTCATTATATTCAGTATTATCGGTCCAATCTTCGTATTCCTGAGGAAGTAAAGAAATTTCACCCTCTATTTCAAACGGTGCCATCTCCCTCAACTTCAGGGCGATTGGCAGAATTTTATTCTCAACTATGCCACCATAAGAGAATAGAATGAAGCCGTCCGCATTAAGAACCCTTGACAGGTCAATATCAGAGATAATCTCCTCTGTCTCCTTCCTCCATGCTCCTATACCGAGTGCGATATGATAGCCCTTATTTATAAGTGGTATAAGTTCCCTCGCAATATTCTCTGATGATGACCAGTAAGCCATTGGGCAGGCAATATCTATTATCCCCTCCTCCAGCCATCCCACCCAGTCCTGACCCACATATCTGTATGCATGTTGCGGTGGAAACCAGACAGCGGCAGATAGAACTACATCCGGCTTCTTCTCCTTGAGCGCTCTGCCTATCTCCCTGACTATATGTGTTATTCTCTCCGCACGCCAGTGGAACCACTCCAACTGGTGAATATACAGCCACAGGCGTGCTGGACTTGTCAGCGGGTCAGAGACCAGAGGGTATTGCGGGAATATCCTCGGGTCAATACCATACCTGTCTTTGAATTCCTCGCATGCATAGGTGGAGTATCCGAAGCGAATATTGGGGTAGCGGATGAAGTCCAGATGGATTCCATCCACCCTGTATCTGTCGGCGATATCAATTACGATATTTGATAGGTAGTCCGCCACCTGCGGATATTCGGGCTTGAGATATAGACCTTCGGTGTCGGTTCCAGCAAGCATCTTTCGTGTGTAGTCCCACATACTTCTTGAGAAAACATCCTCCTGACACCAGGAGGGGTATCTGGCGAGGATGTGGTCGTCCTTCATCTCATAGCCCGCCCCCGGTGAGGCATAGAGCATATTGAGCCAGGCGTGGATTCTGATGCCCTTTGGTCTGGTCAGGCAGATGACCATCTGAAGGGGGTCAACTCCCTTGGGGAGGTGGTCAAGTATGAAAGCCCTGGGTTCGCATTTGGAGAGATAGTATGAGTCGCCAGCACCGCGGACCTGGACGAACAGGTCGGTGAAGCCAAAGGTTTTCGCATCCTCCACTAGTGCGATAACATTACTGGAATCCATGAGAGTGTCCCTCACAACCCAGAGACCTTTTAACTCGCCCTGTGATGGATGAACGATGGACAGGGACAATAGAAAAGTGGTAATTAAAACGATAAAGAAGATATATCTCATATATTTTGATTGTTACAATTCCTACATCGTTCTATCCAGTATTCTGTATTGTATTGCCTCGCTTATGTGGGATGGTCTAACATCCTCATCACCCTCAAGGTCCGCTATTGTTCTCGCCACCTTCAGTATGCGGTCGTATGCCCTGGCGGAGAGACCGAACCTGTCAACCGCCCTGCCGAGCAACTCCTTGGAATCTTCACCTATCTGAACGAATTTCTTGAGCATCTTTCCATTCATCTGGGAGTTGGAATATATGCTCTTCATACCCTTAAATCTCTCACTCTGTATCTTTCTCGCCTTCATCACCCGCTCCCTCACCGATGATGACGGTTCGCTATCCGAGATAGTGGTAAGTTTCTCAAATTCCAGGGCTGGCACCTCAATCTGGATATCTATTCTATCCATCACAGGTCCTGAGACCCTTCGCCTGTAATTGGCAATCTGGTATGGTGTGCATGTGCATTTTCCGGCGCCACTGCCGTAATAACCGCAGGGGCAGGGGTTCATGGAGGCAACAAGTGTGAAGCGCGCCGGGAAGGTGTATGTCGCCTGTGCCCTTGATATTGTAACCTTACCATCCTCCATCGGCTGACGGAGTGCCTCCAGGACATTCTTGTCCATCTCTGGTATCTCGTCTATGAATAGAACACCATTATGAGCCAGTGATATCTCACCGGGCTTAGGCACCTGCCCGCCACCGATTAACCCGGCGTCCGATACAGAGTGGTGTGGCGACCTGAAGGGTCTCTCGGTTATCAGAGGGGTATCACCAGAGAGAAGCCCTGCGGTTGAGTGTATCCTGGTGGTCTCTAATGCCTCCTCAAGAGTGAGAGGTGGGAGTATGGTTGGCAGGCGCCTTGCCAACATTGTCTTACCCGCTCCGGGTGGTCCCATCATAATCAGATTATGTCCACCCGCACCTGCTATCTCCAGTGCCCTCCTTGCATGCTCCTGCCCCTTAACCTCAGACAGGTCAACGGTGTTCTCACCAACTCTGTCAAACAGCGCTCCTCTATCAATCTCAACTGGCTTCAGGTCTGATGTGCCCTTTATGAAATCAATAACATCGGTCAGTTTCTTTATGCCATAGACATTTATCCCCTCAACTATTCCTGCCTCCTTAGCGTTATCAGTCGGCACAAGCACCGCATCAAATCCAGCATCCTTCGCACACTGGGCGATTGGCAGAATACCCTTCACCCGTTTAACTGTTCCATCAAGGGCAAGTTCACCAACGATGAGGGTCTTATCGCTGATGTCAATATATTCCTGGGCGGAGATGATGCCAATGGCGATGGGGAGGTCAAATATGGGACCCTCTTTTCTGGTGTCTGCAGGTGCGAGATTGATGGTTATTCTGCGAAGGGGGAATTTCAGCCCCGAATTGCTTATCGCCGCCTTAACCCTCTCCTTTGATTCCTTGACTGCTGCATCGGGAAGTCCTACAACCGTTATTCCCGGGGAGCCACCGCCGATGTCAATCTCTACCTCTACAACATAGCCGTCTATTCCAGCCAAACTGGCCGAGAAGACCTTTGAATACTTGTGTTTCATCAGATTTCTAATTATTCTATATTATAGATGATAGTATAACAAAAAGTGCTATGTCTTAGCATTGATATATTTAATAATACTAATTCACTTATGATATAGATAAGTATATACTATAATTAAGGTCAATATCGTGGGGTTATTATAGATGAATAATAGAGTGACAGTTCACCAACCAAATAGTCAGGCGCCTTTTGTGGCAAGGTGCTCTCTTTGCAATAAAGACCTGAGAGAGCATGACCTGGTTGTGAGAGGCGGTAAAATCTACTGTATTGAGTGTGCCGAAAAATACACCACTCCATCTGAAGTGGGTAAACCAAAGCCCTATATTCTATGGGTTCTTATAGGCACATCAGTATTGCTTGCTGTTGTAGGTGTTGTTATTGCTGTGGTATCTATTACCCCCTTCTTAGAAGGCGGATTGATGGGCAGTGCAAATCGTATCAGGTTGAAAGAGGTTGAGGGCAAATTAAACGAGATGTATATGGACATTGGTAGATACCCGAGTGTTGAGGAGGGTTTGGAATTGTTGACCGATGATGACCCGCTGGATACGGGTGAGGGGGTTAAGAACTGGTATGGACCCTACATTCCCATTGGTGATGAGAACGCAATCTCCGATGTGTTTGGCAAAAGGTTGGTTTATGGTGAAACCGGAGGTTCTTATTATCTCCAGAGTTTGGGAAAGAATGGTAAGATAGATTATATACCAATTAATCCTTATGATAAGCCACCTCCCGATGTTGACGACAATATATTATGGCTCAGACCGCCGGAGAAGGAAAAGAAAGAGAATAGCGAGGAACCGCAGGAGTTCGGAGACCCTGTTGTCCGAGGTGGCTGGTGGTAAAAATTATTAAAGGAGTTATTGTATGAATAGAGTTCTATTCCAGATAATAGGTCTCATTATATCCTACTTATTCGTCTTTCTGATTATAGGCATTGCTTACTTTCTTCAGAATAGAGGCGTCTCGGAGAAGACCACGAGGAAGATAGTCCACATAGGAGTTGGGAACTGGATAGTTCTTGCGGTATTTGTATTCTACGATTGGTATTTTGCTATTATAGGTCCGCTATCGTTTGTGCTTCTCAATTATCTGTCTTATAGAAAGAAGATATTTGGCAAGAGTATGGAACTTGAGGGTGAGGCGGAGACACCCGGCACCGTCTATTATGCTATAGCACTCACAATCGTGGTTCTCTTCTTCTGGCTTGTAGGGGGTGGTGAAATGAAGTGGGTAGCATGCCTGGGCATACTTGTAATGACATGGGGGGATGGCATGGCGAGCGTATTTGGTGAGCGGTGGGGTGCGGTAGGTGCTGGCTATACCATCGCTGGAACCAGAAAGTCATATATCGGCTCCCTTGCTATGCTCTTCTTTGCCTTTATCGCCCTATTTCTCACTATGGTAGCATTCAATGTCTCCATAACGGATGCCATCTACCGTTCTGCAATCCTTGCTGTAATAGCCACCATCGTGGAGGGTATAACCCCTTATGGTTTTGATAACCTGACTGTTCCAATATTGACATCGTTTATATACTACTTCGTGTTT
>Ga0164310_10000916_pt1 | contig 16327 bp, 11 predicted proteins | sample GuaBasSedimGuay1_FD_121795 | JGI IMG/M metagenome (GOLD analysis project Ga0164310, IMG submission 121795) | Subseafloor sediment microbial communities from Guaymas Basin, Gulf of California, Mexico - Guay1, Core 4569-9, 0-3 cm | ecosystem: Environmental > Aquatic > Marine > Hydrothermal vents... | reverse complement strand
ATGCCCCTTCGAATGATCCTCCCGCAAATTGTGCTATTGTTACTATTAGCCCTTCCTTAGCTATAAACCCTTGGAAGAAAGCAAACATAATTTTCCAAGCTGAATCTGGATTACTTATACCCCATAGCAACGCGACAGGCGAGAGAGCTTTCCCTAGCAAAGCCGCGTAGGAATCTGAGATATCTACTCCATACCCACTTGGCCCAAAGCTGAGCAAAGCCCAAACCAAAGCAGATAAAAGGACTATTATGGTGCCCGCTTTTTCTAAGAAGTGCTTTGTTAAAATCCATGAATTCCACCATGCTACTCTTAACGACGGTTTTCTCAATGGAGGAATATCTATTATCAGGCTACTCTCTTCTCCCCTTTTCCCTAGCAATTTCATTGAGATTCCAGCAACAAACACATACAGCAGGACGGACAGTAGAAGAACAGTAGTAATAGCTAACGCTTGATACAAAGGATTCCGAAAGGCTATTGTTGCAATTGCAATTAAAACAATCATTCTCGCTTGGCATAGGACAAAGGGCGATGCGAGAATAACAGCTATTTTTTCCTCTCTGGTCATCATTGTTCTTGATGCCATAACCGCTGGAACATTGCAGCCAAAACCTAGGAATAATGGGAATGATGCCTTACCAGAGAGACCTATCTTCGCAAATATGCTGTCTAATGACATTGCGATCCGGGCGAGAATTCCGCTGTCCTCTAGTAGCGTAAGCATAAATAATACTATGAAGATCAGGGGCATGAAAGTCAAAATGAAAAAGAGTCCGCTCAGAATCCCATCTACTATGAATCCTACTATAATTTCTGGGAGAAAGCTAATTAAGATTTCCTTAAAAGTGTCGAGCAATGTTCCAAACACTAGATCGAGTATCGATACTAAGCTATATTCCTCCAACATAGATGCTATATCCTGGTATCCAATGCTTTCCAATATAACGTTCAAAGGAAAACCTATGTTAATCGAAAAGGCAGCAAACATTGTTAAAAATACCACTCCTATGCTTACTACGGGTCCGATCACTGGTGCCATTATGATGCGATCAAATGTTTTTAATACGTGTTCTGGAAGACGTATCTTAGTTTTTTCCTGAATAACATCTTTCAGAATCTCTGACACAAAACTATATCTTAGAGATGAAATTACATCCTCCAAATTCATTCCTACATTTCCTTTCGCAGCATCAATTTCTCTTAACACTTGCTTGTATAACTCTCTATCACTTGATCTGATAATCTCTAGGAATTCCTTGTCACCTTCTAATAGCCTAATTGCTATCCATCTTGTGGGATATTTCCTTAATGCCTTGATTTTCCGTACAATGGATTCCAGGCTTCTAATATATGGTTCTAAAATATCATAGTCTATCACTAATCTTTTCTTCCTCAAATGTATTCTTTTCCACTCACGTATTATTACTGATAATAACTCTTTCATTCCCTCTCCTTTTAAAGCTGATATCGGCACCACTGGTGCATTGAGTTTCCTTGAAAGCTTGTTCACATCCACATAAATTCCTCTATTGTATGCTTCATCGATCTTATTAACTGCAATGATCACATTTGGATGAACCTCTAATATGGACACAGCTAAATACATTGTTCTCTCTAAAGCTGTGGCATCGACGACCGCTATCACCAGATCAGGAGAATACTGTATTGGGGACGACACTCTTTTTCTCCTAACTAATTGTTCTAAAACTCTGGCTGGACAAAAACGTGGAGAAGAGCAAAAGATGCTTAGGGGACACTTCTCACAAATTGATCGTCGATGCCTATGTTTTTCTTCGCTATAAACACCGATGAGATACTTCCTGGCAATTTCCTCTTCTTCAGATGTCCCACTTAAACCGTATGTTCCAGGTAAATCGATAAATAAAATTCTAAAACCCTGAAACTCCACTATCCCCGCAAGGATGTCCACAGTTTTACCAGGCCAGTTACCTACATGACTTAATGCATGACCAAGAAGCCTATTTATTAGAGTAGATTTACCAACGTTAGGTTGTCCCGCTACGGCTACGACCATGTCAAAATCTTCGTATTTCTCATGTAGGAGACTTCTTTCCTTGATTGATATGCTCATTTGATATTACCTCAACCAAAATTTTTCGTGCAATTCCTCTTCCTAAAGCAATTATGGTGCCTCTTGACAAGACAAGAATCGGACCGAAATGTTTATTATTGACAATAAGGACTTCTGTCCCAGGCGTTATTCCCATTTCTAATAACCTTTGTCTTGCTCCTCGCCCTACCATTAGTGATAAAATCCTTACCCTTGCTCCTTCGGGGGCCAAATCAAGAGATACACCATCAAGCACCCTCTAACACCTCTAAGTTTTTATAGCAGATCGATGGATATTTACCGGTCTCTAGGAAATATCTAAAAGCATAGGATAGCATCTTATACAAGATAGGACACTCGTTAAGGAATTCGATGAATGCTTTTATTCTTTCTGTTGTCTCCCTATGGAGCCCATGTTCCATGTAACATGCATCCTCTTCCGCGATCTCGTTTTCTATTAACAACAATTCCTTAAGGAATCTACTCAATATGCTATGTCTATGTATAACTCTTCTTGCCATCTCCCTTCCTAACGACGTTAAAAGAATTACTTCGTGTTTCTTATAGACTATTAAACCCTTAGTTGCTAATTTCTGAAGAGCATCTACGACCGATGGCGCCTTCACTTTCATCATTCTTGCTAAATCCTTAACCTTGACATACCCTTTTGTCTCGAATAGGATATAGATAGCTTTCAGATAATCCTCTTCACGCGTACTAAGTTGCAGTATTGATGACACACTAGTCACATCCAATTTAATTAGATTAACCTAATAGTTTTAGGTTAATCTAAAAAGAAGAAATTTAAATGTTAGGGTATGACTAGCCTTCTGCGGTTCCTAACGTCTTCATATCCTACTTTTGAACTCATTTTTCTACGACCTTCGTGACAACGTGCAGATTAATTACTTAGAACGAGGACTTCGTAAAAGTTCTTTTTAAGAAAGATTACTTATATGGAGTTTAGGGAAAGATATTAATAGTGCTTTTTTGATAACATCCTCTCAAACTAGGCATCAGTACTCTTTTATACGAAATTGGTTGATAATATAAATTATCAAACACTGATGGTGATACTTTTGCCGTCATTGATCGAACGAATTAAGAATGTTCTTAGTGTATTTAGGATTTCAAAGGAAACTATCTTTCATTACTCAGCTCTAATTGGGATTTTCATAGTTGCTCTATTAATTCGTGCGTATCCTATCATCGCTTATGGATATTCCATTCGCGCATACGACCCATTTATCCAACTCCTAGCGACCATGATGATAGAAAAAAATGGTCCAGAATTCTTGTTTACGACCGTAGACTATAATACTTGGTATCCATGGGGGCGTTCATGGACAGCGCTGTATATAGGGATCCCTCTCACCGCCGCGACTATTCATAAGTTACTGTTATTCTTCGGTATTAATGTCGATATAATTATTGTTGCCACATTTATAGCTCCTCTTTTTGGAGCATTAACCGTTTTTGTCGCTTATGGGATAGCATCGGAAATAAAAAGTAAGCGAGCTGGCTTATTTGCTGCATTCCTAACAGCAGTTAGCCCAGGTATGATCCAGCGAACCATAGCAGGATTCTTTGATAACGAAGCTGTCGGAATTTTCCTAGTTCTCCTAACAATACTGCTATTTATTATGGCAAGCAAGCGAGGTTCCGTTCCTCTAGCCCTGCTCAGTGGTGTTACCATGGGTATTCTTGGTTGGACATGGGGAATATATAGGTATATCTACGGGTTACTAGCTTTATACGCATTTGTACTATTGATAACTCGTAAACTCAACACAAATGTTGCGTTAACATATTCAATATCTATGACTCTAGGACTCGGCATGACCGCAATTTTACCTAGGAACTACGGTATTCTCCTATCCCTCGAAGGAATAATGGTACTTGGCGTACTTGCGCTAATTATCATTGAAGAACTGTCTCTATATCTAAGTCAAATTTTAGCTGGCGGTAGAAGAGAAGCATATATTGGGCTATTAATAGGTGGTAGCATTGCTGTTTCCATCGGTTTAATTTGGCTATACCTAACGGGCCAATTAGCCCCTCTCGCCTCAAAGTTCGCAAGCGTCATCAATCCCGCTTTAAGAAACGCTCTCCCAGCGTTCAGTAGCGTAAGTGAGAACCAACCAGCGGCTTGGGGAGTTATTTTCATGGGCGCATTTGTTACAGTGCTTTTTGCTCCAATAGGCGTATACTATTCCTTCGAAAAACGAGAATTTACCCAAATATTGCTTGCGTTAATGATTCTAACGGGATTCTATTTCTCTGCAAGTATTTCTAGATATATTGCGCTTGGTGCCCCACTGTTAGCAGTGGGAGCAGGAGTAGGTATTGATTATCTTTTAGATCCTTTCGCACGTGTACTGCGAGGCGAATGGATAATACATCGTATCAAACCTGTACGTGTAAAGTTAGGCGAACCCATGTTACCTCGTGGAGAAGCATTCGCAACATATCTATTAATTGCCCTTCTTCTATCTCTTAGTGTTCATAATTGCGTCATTAGCGTAACTTCACCAACTGTAGGTTTTGGAAGATACGATATCAATCCCGCTGAGCTAACCGTATTCAATTATCTTCGCATGCACGCCTCCCCTACTGATGTGGTTCTCTCCTGGTGGGACTACGGATATAGGTTAAGGGTGTATAGCAATGTGACCGTTTTAGCTGACAATGGAACAAATAACTCTACACAAATGGGTGTTGTTGGATCTATGTTGATGTTACCAGAGGAAAAGTCGATCGAATTAATGAAAAAATATAATGTTAGGTACATTGTTGTTTACGGCGTAGATCTATACAAAGCTATCTGGATGATAAAAATAGCTGAAAAACATGCCCCTGAATTCAATATAACTGAGAAAGACTATTTCAATTCTCAGGAAGGCCGGTATAAAGAACCGTTCTTCCATAGCGTCTTATGGGAATTACTCACATTTCGTGAACCTAAAAATCGGGTCGAAAATTGGGTAAAGAGCTTAGGGGAATCAAAGCTTGAGGATAGAGCTCTAGAATTCATCACTAGTTCTTTAACATACTTTAGGTTGCTTGTTGATGCAAAACAGGGATACATGCTAGTAAAGCTTTATGAAGTAATATATCGTGACCCACTATTGCCTCCGAAAAATCCCCAGGAACAAACCTCTGCAAACGTTACAGGATATTCTACAGAAATAAGTTCTTCACAAGCCTCTATAACGCATCTTCAGACAACCGAACTTTCTTCAAAAAGTATTGAAGCTCGTGCGCTTTACATAATTTACCAGTAGCTGGGAAACCGCAGATTTGACATTTCTTAGTATTTTTCTCTAAGTCCATAATTTTTCCTTTTTCGAGAGCTAAGATTAATCTTTCCCCGAACCTAAGAATGTTATATAGTGTACCTGGTCTCTCCTCTTCTTGTTGATATAGCCATATTCTTATATTCCATCTCATACCTTCTGTTGCGTATGGACAAGGGACATCATTATATGGAATATTATTAAGATGCGCATAAAATGTTACTTCCCTCTCTGGAATATCTCTGAAAGGCTTTATTCTAGGAACTATTTTTTCGGCCACTATTGGGTACGGTTTTAGCTTGTATATATTTATTAGGGATCCGCGTAGAACATTCATAATTATCGTTTGTGCTTCATCATCCAAACAATGTGCCGTCGCTAATCTATCTGCTCCCACCTTAAGAGCAAGAAAATTTAATGCCCATCTTCGCCAGACTCCGCAAAATGTGCATGTCGCGAACTTTCTGACTGCTCGTGGATATTTTGCGATATCATCTATGCTGAATCCAAAAAGCTCTTTATAAGTGGCAATATACAGTGGTATTCCCAATTCCTCCGCAACCTTCTTAACAATTTCTTGATTTTTATCAGAGTATCCTTCAATCCCCTCATCTAAGTGAACAATCATTAGTTCTGATGGAAAATCCTTCTCAATTTTATATAATACATGAAGAAGCGTCATGCTATCTTTTCCGCCAGATACTGCTACCGCGATTTTACTATCTGGCTCTAACATTTTCCATCTACTGATAGTCTTCCTTACCCGTTTCTCAAAATATTCGATGAACTCCTTTTTTGAACAAAAAAACCTGTTTGCATCCCTCTTATAGAAAATAGGGGTACACGACTTACTCACAAGAACACCATAAATCAGCAATTATGAATACTCTCGCCATGTATAGCCACATTTTTCGCATCGGTATATCCTTGTAGGTGGTTCATCCGCAGCCCGAGTCTGCATGACTACGACGTAAGCTTTGGAATGTCCACATTTCGGACATATCTTATCAACTAATACACCCCTCGGTTTGAGTTTTGATTCATCTATTATCTCCGTAGATGGTTTCTGTACGTTAACTACTATGCTTGCTACTTCCATAGATTTTGGATTATTCATTGAGATCTTTACCGTCTTTTCCCAACCGCATATCGGGCATACAAAGGATATTTCATCATTGTCCTTCTTTTTTACGCGCATTATTGAACCGCAGACCTCACAGAATTCTGGCAATTTTTTCACCAGGAAAACGTAATGTAGCCGATTTCATGAATTTAGATAATGATCCTCTTAAATGCTATTTACAAGGTTGTGAAATAGCTTTTGATAATTAATTACAAGTTTACTATTTATCTTTAATCTATCCATGATCTCTTTAATGGTGACATAACTCTTTTTAAGTAAGAGTGTGTTATCTTGCGATAGTAGAATAGGTATAGTTACCTCAGGCCATACTGCTTTAAATAAGTTTTGAAGCGATTGATACCAATTTTCTTCATATGATGAATTTGAATTTTCGTGTTTGTGGTAACTATAGCCATTTAAAATCACGTATGAATCGGTCTGATCCGTTCTCGTTCTATTTAAGCATATTTCGCATAATAAGCCATGAAATAATGCTGCTTGGTCCTGAGCTTCGATTTTTTCTATAATTTTCATTTTAATTTGTTCAGATGCACTTATATCACATTGTAAAAACGACTTTTTCATAGGTAATCCTTCACGAATAGGCCAAATAACTATGATATCATCAAGTAAATCCATTATTATCAGATCTTCTGGTTCACCGGTGGGAATGAAATAAAACTCATTAAACTCTGCTTTTAATAATTTATATGCACGCTCTATACTTTTAATAAAATGTTCAATAGCGTCACTCCAATCCAGATCGTGATTTAGAACTTGCTTAGCAGTGATTTCAATCGAATTTTTCTCTACGATTATCTTATGACTTCTCGTAATGCTCTCTGGTTTGTATCCGAGTTTCATTATCCATTCTTTTCTGGGAGATAAAATAAAGCCGTCAGGTAATCGTGTGTAGTAGAGGGGATGAAAATTTAGTGAGTCTCTATATATGATTATCTCAGATTTCTTGATTCTCCCCCGTAAATAAGGGATAGGTAAGAAAAAATCCTTAATCTTTGCAAGATTTTCTAATTTTTTCGAAATTACATAAAATCTTTCCTCTCTAATTTCTAACCATGAGAAAATATCACCTACGACAAGAGTTTCTACGTCTTCGGCTTTTCTTTTAAGGCCTTTTAGGCCCGATCTCAAAACAATTTCGTTCGGAATTTCATAATTTCTTAAGTAGTTCCATGGATCTTCACAGACAAAGAATAAGAGAAATTGTTTATGGGAATAACCTAAGAAAAAATCTTCTCTATAATCTGCGCACATTTTTATTTTTCCCCGGTCTCGCTAGTTACCTCTTCTACACTACCTAATTGCATTTTCTCATCTATTAAATCTATTAGTAGAGCAAATAAATTTTCCTCCAAAACCTCTGGGAAATCTCTGAATTTCTCATCGCTTTTTGCTATACCTGAAATACTTCTAACTAGGTTTCCCGCATACTGTAGTAATAATTGACGCTTCTTAATCCGCTTAAGCATTTTTTCTTTTTTGTAAAGGTACTCCCTTAATCTTCTTAAACCCTCCAGCAACCCTAGTTTAATATTTCTTCTCAAAACATCAACATCATCTATGAAATCTTTAGAAGTTTCCGAGAAAGGCACCTTAGTACTCACCACCGAAACGAAGATCCCTATAGGATCCTCATCTTTCTTAATCTTATATCTTCCCCAGTCAATGCTCTCTATTACCTTCCATGCCACGTCGCTCTTCTCCTTATATAAGAGGGGAACCCGGTTAGCGAACCTGTAAAGATGGATTCCTGGTGGTATATTGCCCCCATAGGCTATGCCGACTTCCACAATCATTGGATGTCCTGCATAAGAGAATGGTTTCCTTTGCACAACATGTATGAATTCGGGGTTAAGAACTTTCTTAATGCCCTCTCTTAGAAGTTTTTCACCTATTGGAGATAAACAGTTTGGATCTGGAGACCTTAGCTTGAATTTACGTGCTGTTTCAACAATTGCCGCGATGATTTTGTCGTCTTTTAATATCCTCTTGATAGGCGTATCTGGGGGGATTCCCACAACTCTTAGGAATTCCTCTATCAGCTTTGGCCCCGTTCTTTGAAATTCCTTTAGCAAAAACTGTTTGATAGTTTTCGTCTTCGTCGATTTCATTAGGGACGTTAATATTTGGGTATCAATTCCCTGTAAGTGGTATTTTGTGGGCTTGGGTGGGGGAGGTATCTCATCGGTTACTCGCTCATAAATATGGATATTGCCTTCAGGATCTTCAAAAATGAAGGTAGCGTACGGGGTAATTATCGCCATTTGCTTAAAGTACTCTAGTACGTATCTCTTCGCTCGCCCCCAATCACCAAGAATATACACTTTTACTATCGTACCATGAGCCAATTTCCGGTCCCATACATCTCTGAACTTTTTCTTCGGTATTTTTTCCCGAACTCTGATTATCGGTTCATTTTTGTGAAGATCGATCTTCAAGACATAATGCGAAATATAATCATCCACTTTTCTAGCGCTCCATATTTCTACTGGGGCATTCGTTTCCTGAATAGAATATATTATGACCATTTTTCCACCTAACCCAAAACGCCCCCTCTGTTGCATTAGCACATACTTAGTTGATGCAAGAACCTTGCCCATGAGAATGGGTATCTCTGTATATGACATCCCGGATCCATTGTCGGCGACGATTAATTCGAATATCTCTGCGGCCTCCTCTTCCTCCTCCCATTCACTTTTATTGATTCTCTTTTTCTGCTTACTTTCGGCCAATTCTCTAAGTCTACGTTCAATTTCTTCCGAGATCCCAATTATTTCCCTTAGTTCATCCTTTGTGAGTTTTCTTAATCGGACTCTAATTTCAGGAAGAATGTTAGCTAACTCTGCAGCATCAAGCGAATTTTCGACAAGTTCTCTAATTGATGTGTATAATGCTTTCGCTGGATTGCCGAATCCTGCAATACTCCTGTTGTCCGCGAAAAATTTTGCTGGCGAAATTACTTGAACTTCTTGTCCCATTCTGATCCCTCAATCTTTAAATATCCATCAGTATTTTTATCCAAAAAATATCAACAAAATATTTGTAAGGTAATTGCACAAGAGCTCATAAAAAATCATTGGATATACCACTGATCTAAAAGTGCGCGCTAGGTGTTTAGATATGAGTATAGAGATTGTTAAAAAGTTCGAGAATAAATATTTACATCGCATAGAATATCTATTCCGTATAAATCACGAAGCAAAAGGTACACCATCTAGAAAAGAGATAAGAGAATTGATATCAAATGCCCTAAAAATATCCCCAGAGCTAATAGTCATTAGAAAAATTAAAACTCCTTTTGGTGTAAATGAAGCTTACGTGGAAGCATTCGTATACGATTCTAAGGAAAAATTGATAGAAATAGAACCAAAACACATATTGATAAGGAATGGTCTTATAGAGAAAAGTTAAGAGTAGGTGCTAATCATGGGTAAGAAGGTTAAGAAAAAACAAAGAATAAGAAAGCGGGCGGGCAAAAAGAAAAAACACAAGAAAAAGCCATATGTGGTATCCAAGTTTTATAAGATAGAGGGAAACAAAGTTGTACGTACCAGAAAATACTGCCCCGTATGTGGTCCCGGAGTCTTTCTCGCTGAACATACGGACAGGTTATCTTGCGGCAGATGTGGTTACACGGAGTGGAAAAAATAAAACTTGTAAAGGTTAAATGAAAATGTCTAGGTGCTCTAAAACTGTCGGTCTTCGTTCTATATTAATTACATATGCAATATGAATACGTATTTTACTATTTTTTGAAAAAACATTCAGATTTTTTATGCTTTTTTTCTCTAAATGGTTTAACTTTTGTAATTAGGGGAAATGACTTGTATTATCCTAGGGAAACCATGCTAGATCGTATTAAGAGGAGATTTCAGGATTCACCTATTACCTTCTCATTAATAACTTTGATGATAGCTATAACCATTCTACGGTATGTGATTTTACTTCTAGTTCGCATAGATATAAATTATTTCCTTAGTTTAGTTCCATCTTCAGTGTTACGTGGAGAAAGATTATGGACGTTGATAACTAGCTTTTTTATACATGACGATTTCCTTAGAAACCCATTCCACTTAATTGCTAATATGATCGCATTATACTATATTGGGCGCTATGTAGAGCAGTTACTGGGTGAAAAATATTATTTAATGGCTTTTCTTTTAACAGGTATTGGAGGTTCTCTATGCATAGTTTTCATGGCGTATACTCTAAAAGTATTGGGTTATAGCCCATTTTATAATAGCCCTCATTTGGGAGCTTCTGGAGCAATATTAGGTTTATTTGCAATTTTGGCTCAGCATAGACCGCGACTACAGATACTCTTCTTTTTATTCATTCCTCCGTACCTTATATTGCCTATATTAGCGCAAGCTAAGTGGGTTCTTATTATACAGTTACTCCTTGATCTAATTTTGGGGTTCGTGAACTTACCTTTCGATTTTATTGCACATTTCGGACATGTTGGAGGCATGGTAACTGGAATTCTTTTGTACAAATGGTTTCTTTGGCGCCGAATATATACAATTTCTTATGGTGTCGTATTCATCGAAAGATAATGGTCGTGATGTTTTATGAGAAACTTTTACGATGTAATTGTGGTGGGGGGCGGTCCCGCAGGAAGCTACATTGCTTATACCCTTTCTAAGGATGGTTTTCAAGTCTGCCTTGTTGATTCTAATCCAAGAGACCTTTTCGGTTACAAACCCTGCGGCGGAATTTCTTCTCCTCTAATTCTCGATTATTTCAAAAAGATGAACCTCGAAAAAGAGGACATAATCCAGGAAACTTTTGATGAGGTTATTCTCTTAGATAATCAACTTAATAGCCTTGCTCAGATAAAGATTCCGCTTGTTCATATAGATCGGAAAAAACTGGGAAATAATATAGTACAAGAGCTTATGGAGAAAAATGTGCATATTATTAATAATACAAGAGCAATCAAGCTTGATATAAAAGATGATTTTGTTATAGGCATTTTTCTTTCTAATGGTATGCATCTTAAATCGTCACTAATTATCGATGCATCGGGATTCTCCGGTCTCCTGAGAAGCCAGCTTATAAGCCGGATTCCCGAATGGAGCATAGATAAGGAAGACTTAATTATCGCTATTCTTGAGAAAATCCGGGGGCTTAGAGTTTTTAACACATTTACTTTAATAGTCGATAAAGGACTATTTCCAGGGGGATACGGTTGGATTACTCCAAGTAAAGAAATCCATACGGTAGGCTTAGGTTTACAGCCGATAGTAAGTAATATAGCGTTAAGATACAGATTATCCGTTCTTAAAAAGAATTTCCAAATCCGTGGTGAAAAATTAGAGACAGGAATAGGACTTATTTATGCTCGAAGACCTTTCCCTTCTCTCGTGTATAATGGTTATGCACTAATAGGAGAATCAGGATCACAAGGAAATCCATTGTTCGGGGGTGGCGTGTTTGGCGCTCTTATTGCAGCTGAGATCGCTCATCGACAAATCAAGAAAGCTCTTGAAACTTCTGAAAGCCAATTATCTGTGAGCATGGAAGAATTATGGCGATATAACATTGAATTTATGCGCAATCGCGGGAAACTTCTAGCAACATTGGATGTTCTCAGACTTTTTGCCCAAGGGCTAACTGAAGAGGAACTTAAAGAATTTATCTCATACCTTCCTGAAAAAATATCCTTCAAGCTAAAGGATATCGTTAAAATAGGAATTAAAGCCCTAAAGACCATCACTAGATCGCGCATTTTTTGGCGCATTTTTGATGTATACAGAGCAGTGGTAGAAGTTCAAAATATCTACGATAAATATCCAAAAAGAGTAAATGAGTTTAAGGCTTGGGCCAAGAAGGATGCTGAAATATTTACGATATTAAAGAAAAAATTGTTAAAATAGTGATTACTCGGACTCTTTTCCGCTCTGTCTCTTAATGGGTGTTTTAACATAACCTATTCTTACATAGCCAGTTCCGACAGGTGGAATGCCACCAACAATGACATTTTCGGTAGCTCCTAAGAGCGGGTCTACCATTCCAGTAGCTGCTGCTCTGAATATGTGCTTACCGGTTTCTTCAAATGCTGCTCTTGCAAGAACGCTTGCTTTCCTGCCAACAATTCCATATCTACCTATGGCTTCAATTTCACCATGCATCGTCATGATATCTGCTACATAGAGTAGGTGCCTCATATCTACATCGAGACCATATTGATCAAGTACTTTCTTAGCTTCTTTTACAATAAGTCTCCGTGCCGCCTCAATTCCAAAAACTCTTGCAAAAGCGTGTATACTGTTTGTCTCTAATCTAGAAATATCGATTCCCTCCACATGTAGTAATGGTATTATTTCTGCGGATGGTATTAAGATGTAGTATTCGCCATACTCGGATTTTCGTGGCTGTGCTTTTTCATAGCCCTTTATTCCTTTAAACACTTTTTCCCTCACTTTCTTAAAAACATCGGGTAATGTAATCTCATCTGATGCAGGATACACGTTGATCACATATTTCTCTACATGTTCTACCCTTACCTTGCCAATTTTCCCAAGTTCCTCCGCTATATACTCAGGGGTTAAATTCAGTCGTCTCAGATCATCTCGACTCAGCGATATTCTGATTCTATTGAATTCTGGTTGGAAAACTAAGCCGCCTCTCTTTATAACATCGTAAATAGTCACCGCTTTGATCCTGTTGAGAACTTCTCGCGTCTTTCTTTCGCTATTACGATGCTCTTTATCAAGATATACACTTATCATTGGTGTACTTGGCTTCTCGACCGCATCAAAGATCTCTTTAAGTCTCGGTAAACCTGTTGTGATGCTGAATGCAGCTACACCTGCCCAGTGGAAAGTTCTAAGTGTGAGTTGCGTAGCAGGTTCGCTTATTGATTGCGCAGCAACAGTACCTATTGCTTCACCTGGATCTACTAGTGCGCGTAGATATTTCTCTAAGACCCTGTTAACGAACTCTTTAGTTTCATCCTCCGTTAGGACCAATCCTTTCTTTAGCATTTTCTCAAATACTTCCTTAACATCTTCGGAAACTGCCAGAGATATTTCCTCTTTAAGTGTTTTCAAAGCTTCATCATAGTAACTTGGCCATCGCTTTCTGATCTTCTGTTTAACGTTTCTTTCCTCTCTACGTACAATTAATTCATAGAATATAGATTCGTAGTCCGCTAATTTTCCGTGATAGCTCTTTCCTGGATGAATATCATCGCCACCGTACTTAAATTGAACAATATATCCACCCATCATGCGCGCTGTTCCATCGTATTCAACTCTACTATCCTGCAATGCATTAACTAGTCGGCGGTAGAAGTAACCGCTATCTGCGGTTCTTACAGCTGTATCTACTAGACTGTCTCTTCCTCCAGCATTATGGAAGAAATACTCAATGGGATTCATTCCCGTTGCGAAACTATTTACCACAAATCCTCCAGCAAACGGTCCTATATCCCCTTTCTTGAAATGCGGCAGGGTTCTCTGATCATACCCTCTGCTCAACCTCTTTCCTCGTACTACTGGTTGCCCAATACAAGCTATTACTTGCTGAATATTCGTCTCGTCTCCTCGAGCTCCAGTTACCGTCATTATAATGAATTGGCTTTCCATTGGCAGGTGACGCATAATTACCTTTCCAGCCTCTGATCGAGCTTTATCAAGAATATCAACTATCCTATTTTCGAAAGTTTCTTTCCTTGTTAGGCCTGGTTCTGCTTGAAGCTTATTCTCTAGGTAATCTTGAACTAATTTATTAGCCTCTTCGATGTAGTTCTTTAAAGCCTCTTTAATTTCCCTCTTAGCCTCCTTAGGAATACGCACATCCCAAAGTGTTAAGCTGAAACCATGATCTGTGAGATATCTATTTATCATTGCCGCCATATTATTCAAAAATCGTTTCCCCGCCTCATACCCGTATCTCTCAATGATCTTATGAACTAAGTTTTTGGGTTTCTCGGCCCCTATAGCATTTTTGTCGACAACCCCCTTCAAAACTTCTCCATTCCAGATTTTAACTTTACACTTCTCTTCAGTTGATTTTCCGCACAGGATACCTTTTATTTCACCCTCATAGAATACGTACTTCGGTATTATTTGTGAAAAAATAACTTTTCCGTCCCAGTACTCTTTATCCCCTATTTTGGTAGTTGGTTTAGGTAAGCGATCGATACCCGCATAAAATAAGACTTGTACAACTTCATCCTTCTCTAGCAATGTTCCATCCTTCGTAAGAAGGTAAGCCCCTGTAATATAGTCTTGTTTAGGCCCTATGATTGGACCCCCATATCTAGAAGTTATTATATGACGTTTAACTTCCATTATGGTAGATACTTCAGCTCGCGTCTCATAAGACCGTGGCAAATGAATGTTCATCTCATCTCCGTCAAAGTCAGCATTATATGGTGGGCACGTCATTAGGTGAAGCCTAAAGGTGTTATATGGCAGAACTCTTACATAATGTCCCATCATGCTTATCCTATGTAACGTTGGTTGCCTATTAAAGACAAGAATATCGCCATCTAATAGATGTCTCTCAACAATGTCCCCTGGCTTCAGCTCCTGAGCTTTAGCCTCCCTCTCTTCTCGACTCTTGAATACCTCTAGGAGTATTTTGTTATACGTTCCAGGACCAATTTTTCTGAGAATGTATGATGCCCCAGGGTAAATGTCGGGTCCATTGATTACTAGCTGTTTAAGTCTTTCTAGATTTAGCTCGTTTACCACCTCGGGGACCCATAGTGTTTTTGCAACTTTCTCGGGAATGCCGATTTCGTCAATACTCAAGTAGGGATCTGGAGATATGACTGCTCTTCCCGAAAAATCAACTCTTTTACCACTCAGATTATGCCTAAATCGCCCCTCCTTGCCAGATAACCTATGGATTATACCCCTGACAAATACGTTTTCAACTTTTATTTCTCCAATCCTATGAAGCCCATATAGTGCTTTAACTAGCTTTTGAAGCTTCTGCCAAAGTTGGCTAATTACCTGAGGCGGTCCTCCTCTCATCTTACTCTTTAATTGTTCATTGACTCTCACGATATCTCGGATAGTAATCGTTAGATGATCCTCGGATCTTAACCCTTCTGCCGTTCTCACTGGTGGCCTGACGTTGATTGGTGGAACGGGCAGAATTGTTAATATGGTCCATTCAGGTCTGGCTAGCTCTGGGTGAAATCCCAGTAAGTAGATATCTTTTTCTCTTTCCTCTTTCTCCTCTTTATCTAATGAGAATTCTGGCTCATAGATCTGTGAGAGAATATCCTGTATCTGTTTCGGCGAGAAGTATATGTTTATGTAGAACTTTCCTCCCTTAGATACTATTCTCTGCCGCCTACCTACAGATGTTATCTCGCTTCCAGATATTATAAACTTCCTTTCCTCCTCTTTTATCGATTGCGCCTCCTCTTTCGTGAGTTCAATCCTTTTAACAAACGTCATTTCAGTTTTCGAATAAACGAACTTACCTTCTTTTTTAACCCCACAATAGGGACATTCAGTTACCTTAGCAGCTTCGTTCAAGACTTGTTTTGCTATGTCGAAGCTCGGATAACCATATCTCTCAATGAACTTCTTCATCTTATTCCAGTAGTACTCACGTCTATTGGGAGGCAACGTGAGCCTACCACATTTTTCGCATATCGCGTTTAGAACTTTTTCGATATGTTTTATGAAACCAGGGTGATATACAGGGCTAGCCAGGTCTATGTATCCAAAGTGACCCATGCATCCAGTTTCTCCTTCCCGACGTCTTAAACTGCAGAAATCACATTTCTCTGTGTTATCCGCAGCTCCGAGTTTTGGGTCCAATGGGCCTCCTGGGAAGCCGCGGCCT
>Ga0164310_10000915_pt1 | contig 16328 bp, 30 predicted proteins | sample GuaBasSedimGuay1_FD_121795 | JGI IMG/M metagenome (GOLD analysis project Ga0164310, IMG submission 121795) | Subseafloor sediment microbial communities from Guaymas Basin, Gulf of California, Mexico - Guay1, Core 4569-9, 0-3 cm | ecosystem: Environmental > Aquatic > Marine > Hydrothermal vents... | reverse complement strand
GCCCGGCCCGGCGGGTCACGTTCGCCGCGTCAAAATGACTGGCCCGGCATTTCGAAGTGGCACCCCGCGAAGCTACTGCCGAGCCCTTGCAACTTTGTCACTGAAAGCTCATGCAAAAAATGAACTCATTTATACATTAGAAAAAAGCAAAAAATTTTGAAAAAATCCGCTCAGTGGAGTAGGGTATAAATGAAATAACCCCAAAAGAATTCAAAAAAATCTGCTAAGAACTCTTCCGTGCTTCTGCTTTCGAATAGCTCGTAGCCAACGAAAATGATGGCTAATATCGCTCCAGCGGTGCCGTGCAGGGCTCCCACCATAACGCCGGCCAAGATGTGAATAATGCTTCTCTTGTCATCGAAGACTTTCGGCATGATCAAATTACTCTCACCTCGTACTCAGTTGCAAAATCGCGGGGAATTCTTGTTATTTCCACGGCATGCTCTTGCAAAATGCCTCTTTCCCACAACGCCATGAGTTGCGTTGCCAGCTTCTCTGAAAGCGTTGAGAATATCCAGTGGCCCGGGGTGCCGTTAAGCTCGTAAACGTCGAAAACCAAGGCGCGTACGGTCTTTGTTAAGCCCGTTTTGGGATCTCGTATCTGCCTCTCTTCAATACGTGGGTTCTTTAGCCTCATTCTAACGGGAGTGTTCGGCGGAAGGGTTACGTAGTTGTTCAAAACTCCCATTTATCCACCACCTCCTTACGGCAAAATACCTATTTCTTTAAGATATTCCTCCACCCATTTGGGCCTGAAAAAATCCACAACAATCCCATAAAGCTCCGCGGTTCTGACGATTTCGGGATCTTCGAGGGGCATAACGAGCAGTGGAACGATGGAGCGGTTCGGTAGATACCTCCAGAGCTTCTTGGTATCCGGGACGCGGCGAACGTAGTCTATTAGCTGGCCCAAGGCTTGGCGCGGATTGCGGATTTTTGCCTCGATCACCCAAACGTGCTCCTTATCGACGACAATAGCGTCCGCGTACGGCGTCCAGACCTTGAACCACTTTTCCTCGAGGTGCGGAGCAGCCTTTTTGGCCTCTCCCGGCGGCTTTCCAAGGCGGATGTTGAAGAAAACGGCGGTGGGATTTGGCCACTTGGTGTAGACGTACTCAATTATGTATCTGCGCTCGATGGCTCTATATCTCCTCCGCCCTGTCTTTTGTTCAAACACAATTGCCGTCGTCCACCACCTCCGCGCTTTGATCTGATTATAGCAGAAGCGTGATTTTACATACTCAATATAAAATTTTGCAAAAGCTATATATATCTCTTACGCTCATATATAAATGAAAGGACAGCGCGATGAGGCTCTTCTGAGCTGAGCAGAAAGGTTTGGAGGTGGTGTAGTTGGTAGCTGTGAAGAAGTTGGATGAGATTGTTAAGAAGTGGGCGGAGGTAACTCCCGGAAGAGCTGCATACTACGAGGCAGGAGTAAAGTCTCCAAAATACGATTGGGCCACGGCAACACTCCAAGCAGAGGACGCGTGGCAGCAAGGTGTCCAGCAAGCAATAACTGAAAAGAGGTTTGGCAAGGGAGTAAAAGAAGCCGGAACAGCCAAGTGGCAGACCAAAGCAATTCAGGTGGGTGTTAACAGATACGCAGAAGGTGTTAGGGTAGCTGTGGAGGACTATATGAAGGGATTCGCTCCATACCACGAAGTGCTTAGCAAAGTCACCCTACCGCCCAGAAGGGCAAGAGGTGACCCCGCTAACATCAAGAGAGTCGAGGTTATTGCAAAGGCTCTTCATGAGAGGAAGGTCAAAGGCGGAGGAGCTTGATTTCGCTTGCTTTTTCAATTTTTGCAAGCAGCCGGAGGTGATGTTGGATGGCTGAGAAGTATTATTTAGATAAGATTTTGGATGTAGGAACAACCTACACCATGGAAGCGGACAAATACCTCGTTATCAAGGCAATCGGCACTGACGACACCGGCAAAGTCCAATGCTACGTGGCTGGGAACCTCGTAGGTGAGTTTACAAACATCATCGCGCCTCTCCACAAGACCAGCTCAAACTTGCTTGGCCCGCTTCAGCTCGAGGATCTTTACATCGTTGTGCCTCCGAACAAAGCCCTTTACTTCGACGGGACTTCAGGAAGCAAAGTGAGGATAATTGGATGGATCTACGAGCTTGGGCCCGGCGAGAGCGTCAGCGCGGAGCACCTCGCGAGATACTCCAACCAAAGCAAGGCTTATTGGACATATCTCGACGACAGCGTAAGCGTTGGCACTGACGTAGCGCTTTCAGTAGGGCAAGAAGTAGAAGTAAAGACCTACAGTCCAGCGTCAATTGAAAAGTACATCTTCAACAAGATAATGATGGTTGGCGTTTCAGGTGGAAGCTATAGCGAAGGAGACTTGGCGCTGAGGCTCTATCTTGACGGTAAGCCACTCGACCACCTCAGCACTTCAATGGGACAATTGGGTATTGACGTCACCGCACTTCCAAGACCGCCCGCTGACAGCACCGAAGAAATTCCATTCAGCTTGATGGAGCAACCAATCGAGCTCCTTGGAGATCACAGGCTTAAGGTGGTTATTGTAAACACATCTGGCGGAAGCTTAGCACCATCAAGCGGCAGCTCATGGACGTTCACCTTCACCGCACCGGTCAAGTACATCGTCACGGGGTGATGAGCGGTGGCACTTAAGTACTTGCGAGTCTTCAACAAAAGCGTGAGCGCGGGGTCTTACGCCGAAATCGAATGGACTCCCGACGAGGCCGTGAAGATTCAGAGAATCCTGATCAACGAGAGAAGCGGCGCTGATCTCTACAACGTTCAAGTCTATTTGAGCACTCCGAGCCTCACAATAACGAGAGACTACGCTCCAGCCATCTACTTCACAAACGAGTATCAAAGGAACTTGCCTGTCGATTTGGAGGTTCCAGCCGGCGCTAAGATTTACATGAAGATCACAAACAGCACGGCGTCTGATATCAACGTCGACGTAATTTTTGAGTGCGTCTATTGATTTCTTTTAATATTTTGACGGGGTGGTAGTATGATCTTCAATAAAGTTGTGAAGGTAGAGGCTAGTGCGGGTGCTGAAGGATATGTTAGCGCTTATACAGTCGAGCACGGACAAACGTTTAAGCTTCAGCGAGTGATGTTCATTTTTCCGAGCGGTGCGGGCGGCCTGCTGGGCTTAGCGGTCGTTTACGGCACCGTGCAGGTCTGCCCTGATGAAGGCTTAGCCCGCGGAGATAACATTAATTTCTCGCTCTCTGACGACTCAGAGTTCAAGAGCGGTGATACTATCAAAATCTACTACAAGAACGACGACACGGCGAACGCTCACGAGGCTTACGTCATAATCGAGGGAGAACTCACCCCGGGGGGGTGATAGGTGGCTATTGACTATGTTCAAGAGACTTCAACTGTCGTCGAGAGGTTTGCAAGGCGAGGAAGGCTCTTCGTGGTCAGCAAGAGATGGGAAGGGGTAGCGAGCGGTGCAAGCGTTGACTTCATCATCTCAAATCCCTCTAACTCAGGGCGGGAGCTGTGTCTCCTTATGCTTCAAATAATGGGCACAGATCAGGGCTGGATCGACATGTACGCCGACTCGGAAGGCCTCGGCTCTGGAACGACGCTAACGCCTGTCAATAAGTTCATCGGGCACTCGGAAACCTCCGTGGCTCACATCGAGGTGGATGGAACTTACACGCCCGGAACGCAGATCCATGCGACCGTTCTGCCTGGAGGCTCAGGAATATTTGCAACGGGTGGCGGCGCGGAGCTTGGAGTGGGTGGAATTATCGGAGAAGGGCACAACTTACACGTTAGATTAACAAACAAAAGCTCTAGCGCTAGTGATTTGAGCATTCGAGTGGTTTGGTGGGAGAAAGATTGAGGTGGTGGTGCGGATGATGGACATGTATGTTAGAAGATATGACAAATCCGGCAGAGCTGTCGATTACGAGCCTTTTAATCGCCCGTACAACGCTTTTGATTACATCATCTTCAAGGACGGCAACGTGGTGAAGGTAAAGAACGGGAGAACGGGGAAGATTGATTTTAAAGACACAGACGCAACTGTAGTAATACATAACGCAATTGACGCACTAGTAAACGGTGGAAGGATACTTATAAAAGCTGGAGAGTATAATATAATATATTCAATCTCACTTGGTGGAAAATCGAATATAACAATTGAAGGGGAAGGTAAAGGTGTAACAATACTTAAGGCATCAGAGGATATACTAAACATTTTCAGACAAGTTGACAATGGGATTTCAAACGTGAAGTTTAGAAATATGACAGTAGATGGAAATGATTTGGCAAATATAGTTATGTACTTTCAGGGAAATGCAAAAAACGTTGCAATAGAAAACTGTGAAGTTAAAAACTCAGCAACAGGCTTTGTTGTTTTCTTTGACACTGCACTAGGTACAAACGATACTATTATCTTAAAAGGTAACACATTCAAATATTCGGCGAATGGTTACGACATCGTAGGAGGCGGTGGCAGTAACTTCTACGTCATAAACAACACATTCATCAATGACGAGACAAGAGGTGGTGAAGGGTTTGCACTAGCAAATGGCAAAAATATCTGGGTATTGTTCAATAAATTCATAACGACAAGCACTGGACTTGGCTTTAACGGAAATGGCGTGCACAATGAAGGAGATGATAATGCAAACTGGTTTATAGTAGGAAATTATTTCTATCAGTACGACGGACATCCTATCCACCTAGACGGAACAACTACAAATGCTATTGTTGCATACAATATCATTGACGCAACACCTGTTTTTGACAACTCAAAACCTGCCGCTGGAGATATCTATGTTGATGGTGTTACAAATCTCAAGGTAATCGGAAACGTTATAATAAAATCTTCATGGGCTGGACTCAGTTTATATGATGTTGAGAACACAGAAGTAGTTGGAAACATATTTATAGACGCCTCATGGGCAAACCATGGATATACTGCTCTAGACGGAAACACTTATCAAGACGGTGCGATAATGCTCTATCAGAAAGATTCACCAGCAACAAGCAAAAGGAACGTTATCATAGCAGATAACATTATAGCACAAATAGACGGAACGTCAACAGCTGGGATTCTTGTTGATAGTGACTGGAACGATGTAATAATTGAAAACAATAAGTTCTACAACTTAGCAAGCTATGATATTAAGCTAATTGACGAAAGCAAAGCATATGCTGACCAGTACACTTATACCACATTGCCAACGAGTTTTCCAATAAAATATAAACCAGTTTACTATTACGACGGAACGTACTACTACTTAGCAGTCTGGGATGGCTCGACTTGGAGAAAAGTGCAACTATCATAAAAATAAATATTTACAACGCTGACGAGGTGTGATTTGAGCTATGCCAAGACTATCAAATGCCTTTGCGGGGGTGTAGATAGTGCCAATCTACTCAAACACGTACACATGCCCGGCTGACAGCGAAAAAACATGGTACTTAGACGTCGAGGGAGACGTTATTACCTTCATCTCCCTCCGCTTTCCGCCCGGCCCGGAGGGCGAGCTGAAGGTCAAAATCATGTACGGTCTAAAATCCCTCGCTCCGATAGCGGAAGATCAGTGGCTAAACGGCGATGACGAGGTAATAGCGTGGAACGAGTACATCGAGCTTCCTGAAAAGAAAACGACCCTCAAAATCGTTGCAAAGAACGAGGACACGACTTACGACCACAGCTTTATCCTCCGCATTGTCGTATTGCCCAAGCACCTCGTCTATCCCGTCGCCCTGATAAACCGGGTTTATGAGCTCTTAGAGCGCTTCCTAAGCGCTCTGGTTGGGGGTGGAAGAAGACGGCGGAGGTGATGAAGCTTGGCAAAAAGGTGCTGGCTGAAATACGTAGTTTTGGGCTTGCTTGTAGTGATAGCGGTGTTGGGGGTGATGATGGTGGGACACCAGGATTGGGTTCATAAAAATGAGGTAGTGAACTCTGAGCTCTACGTGACTGTGCTCAATAGTACATTAGACGTTAATGTTACAAACACGTCGATAGACGTCAACGTGACCAACTCAGTGCTAGATGTCAGTGTTCAAGGAACGGCAAACGTTGAAATACAGAATGCCATTCTCAACGTTCAGACCTTACGTGAACAAGCAAGTGAAAACAATAAAATTGATTACTACGCTGATAGCTTCAACGTGCCCGCGTATGACAGCGTTTTAAACGTCGCTTGGACAAATACAAACACTTACACAGTTTATCTCGAGATGATAACATTTAGTGTCGTTAAATCAAACTCTAGTGATCCAGACATTGATCCGCTGAATGTCGAGATATGGTTTGAGATTGTGGATGACTCAGGCAATGAGATTGCACAATTTAACATTAACCCGCCCGGCAAGCCAATAAACTTTGACCCGGCAATACCCATACCATCAGGATGGAAGATAGAGGCAAATGTGAACAACATGGGAGGAAGTGATCTAGTATTCACATATAACTACCTCTTCAGAACTCAGTAAGGAGGGTGAGCGATGAAGGATAATACCCTCGTAAAAATCACCGCGATCGTATGTATTACAGTGCTTGAGATAGTCAACATGCTCACCATGAAGATTGATAGTGTTGTGACCGGGACTGTGTTTACCATTATCGCCGGCCTAGCCGGCTATGAGATTGGATTAACGAGAAGGAGGTGATGTAGATGGGAGAAATGCCGAGGTGGTTGGTTGAATACAAGAAAAGAGCCCGCTTCATGGACATCTTAGCCTTAGCATTTGAAACAGACTGCGACTGTGAGGTCTGCAAGGAGCTAAGGAAATGGGCAATGGAGCTCGACGAGGAAATAACTCCGCCGGTTCCAACTCCAGCAAAGTCGAAGACTAAAAAGAAGCGCAAGAGGTGATTTACATTGATCGCAAAGGTCAAAATACTCAAAATCTCGGAGTTTGAGATCTTTCCAACCTTCGGCGAGGCGAGGAAGCTGAAGAAGATAGAATATCAAATGGAGGGCTTCGTTCCCCGCTTTATCTTTATCCCAGCCGAGCAGTTTTCAAGGGATTTTGTCAAGCGGAAGATCCTTGAAGATCTGAAGAACCTTTTCCCAGACCTCGAAGACATCCAGCTGGAGGGGATTTAAGTGTAAAGGGGTGAGGTTATGACTGTATTTGACGGAATACCGTTCCTCGAAGACGCACAGGACTTCTTTGAAGATTTCTACAGCGAAACGGTTGGGGGAATTCACTACGTCGTTGACGTACTTGACACTGTTTTTGAAGACTTTAGCGAGTATGCAAGCGAGAAAATCGGCGAGATTTGGTACAAAGTTTGGGAACCGCTTTATAAGGAATTCCACGAAGCTGTTTACCTCACTTGGGAGTGGACGAAAGAAATTCCACAGCCGTGGCACTCGTTCCTGCGGATCTTCCTCATCGGCCCAGCCTTGCTTTACACAACGCTCAAGCCTTTATTTGACAAAACGGCCAAAATCGTTTGGGATCTCATCCCGGACTGGCTGATAAGCGGAGTTTCGGAGATCAAGGAGAAGGCAAGCAACATCTACGACGATCTAAAAAGCTTCATCGGAGACTTTCCATCCCAATTGACCGGCTTTGCGAGCGATATTAAAGAAACGCTCACCATAGAATTTCGGACTGGAGTTAACGACATCCTCGGAGGCGTCGCTGACTGGATAAGCAAGCTTCTAACCGGGATTTCGGAAATCCTCAGCGGAGCTATTGACAAAATGACCGGAGAGTTCAAAGAGCACTGGACAGTTATATTCGGGCCGTTGGGCCAAATTTACGACGTTCTTAAAAACCACAAGGACGATCTGATGGATATCTGGGAAACAATAGCCGATTGGCTTGTAAATCTCGGAAAAACACTAGCTAGTGGTGCTAAAGAAGTAATGGAGGGATTATGGGGTACAATATCAGAGCTCTTTGGTTGGGTCATTGACAAAATAAAGGCTTCATTCGGCGCTATTTCCGCGGCGCTGATCCCCACAAAGCGCGAGATCAAGAGTGAGGAAGACGTTTGGGGAATTGTTGGAGATGTGTTAGGCAAGATCCTCGTCATGGCTCTGCCCTTCGCCGTCGCAACAATCGCCGGGGAACTCGTTCATCCGCTAAAGGAGCTTGGATTAGGCCAGATTTCGGCCTTGCTTTGGCACGCTTCCGCATTCGACAGAATAGGCGCCGATCTGATCGGAACAATAACGTACGCCCTAATGACCTTACCGCTGAGATATGCGCTATTTTACTGGTCAACGCCGAGAATACCAGAGGAAGAGCTCATATTCCCCTTGATTGAGCGCGGAGTGCTGGATAAGGAGAAATTCATCGACGTATTTAAGAGAATGGGTTACAATGAGTACTGGGGTCAACTGTATTGGGAGACTCACTGGCAAGAGCCGCAACTCTTCGATCTATATCAAATGCTGTGGCGCGGATTGATCACGGAAGAAGAGTTTAGAAGCTGGCTAAAATATATTGGATACGAGCCGTCGCTTTGGGACAAGTTCCTTGAGCTAACCAAGAAGATCCCGCCAGCAAGTGACCTCATTGAGTTCGTGGTTAAGGAAGCCTTCCCGCTCGAGAGATTACCAGAAGCGCCCGAAGAATTCGTTAAATATATGAGAATGCAAGGATACGACGAGAAATGGGCTAGAGCTTATTGGTTCGTGCACTGGAGAATGCCGAGCTTCGAACAACTCCAAGAAGCCTTCTTCCGCGGCATTATAACGCTAGAAGAGTTCCAAAAGTACATCGTCTGGTGGGACTACGCTCCGTTCGCGAGGCCCGGCATATCAAAGAGCGACATGGAGATAATGCAGGAGCTGATCTACAGAATGCCCGATAAGCTAGATATCAGATTTATGCTCCGTTGGGGAATCATCGACACCCACGAAGCGGCTCAATTGTTCAAAATGACGGGAATTCACCCGGATTGGGTCGAGAAGGTTGCGGAAGCCAACTTCATGAACCTCTTCCAAGACGAAAGAACCCAGCTGAGGAACGCTATCCTCTCCCAATACCGCGAGGGATACATAACCCGCGAGGAAGCGCTTGAAATGCTCATAAACGCAAGATTCACCCGCGAGGAAGCTCAGATTTTAATGCAGGCTTACGACTTGAACAAAGACAAAGACCTCAAAGACCTCCTTCTCGACTACTACAAAGAGCTTCTCAAGCGCGGAGAGATAACAAAGGGCAAGTTCATCGGGGATCTCGTGGCGCAAGGATGGGACAGGAAGAAGATCGAAGCGCTTGCGGATCTGCTGGAGGTTAAGTACAAGAAGATCGACCGCGTTGACGAGACCAAAGACGACAGAAACAGAGTGCGCACCCAGCTGGTCAATATGTACAAAGAAGGCTACATAACCGAGGACGAGCTCAGAGAAGAGCTTAAGGCGCTCGGATTTGCAGACGACGAGATCGACTTAACAGTCAAGGAAGCCACACTTAAATATACATATGATTATTATAGCGACCTCGTGAAAGTCATTAAGGAAGCGTTCAGAAAAGGACAGCTGACGGTCGAAGAAGCAAAAGAAGAGCTCAGAAAGATCATAAAAATAGAAGACAGGGTAAACGCTCTTGTGGCGCTGTGGAACCTCCAGCTAATGCCGAAGCCTAAGATACAAAGCCCACCAACGTGAGCTTTCCCCTGTGCTCTATATATTTTTTCCCGCCCTTGATAACGATGTGCTTCTCCCGCTTCACCGTCCTCGCGAACTCTCTGACGAATTTAGCTGGCCAGTTGTAGCGGTGCTTGTTCGGGCCGTAACGCTCCATAAAGCGAGTTGGATCAACGCCTCTTTTGTCGCACCACGCGTAGAAAGCCCGCCGCACTCTGTTTTCTGTCACTCCTAATTCACGGGAGAGCTGCTTCAAGCTCTTTCCGCTCCGCTTCCACATCTTGAACCACCTCGAAGTAAGCCTCTTCAACAAATCTAAACTTTCTCAACCAAGCCGTGAACTCGTTTATATACTCGATCGGGGCATTTTCGTCGATTTCGAGGACAATGCGGGCCCTCACACGACATCCCTCCTCTCATATTCATCATTATCATTCACTAATCCCTCTAACTCGTTGAGCACTTTGTATTTTACTGCAAGATAAGTGTTTAATAAGTATGCGATATGTCTCATAAAAATCTCGTGCTCAAGGCGCACGTGCTCGGAGAGAGGAAGTTTCATCTTGACAGCCACATGTGTTGATATTTTATTAATCGTTTCAAGTGTCTCTATTGCTAGATCATGGAGCTTTGCTACCTCTTCAGGGCAGATTTCACTTATATTGATGTCAAGCACTTTCAACACCTCCTTAAACTTCCTCCACGAGCACGTAAACCTCTCCGCCGTCTTTTACCTCAACCCTTGCCTCGATAACTCTGTAGCCAAACGCCGCAAAGAAGTCCTCGTAGTGACTCAAGCGGAACACGGGCACGTGGAAGCTTATGCCGATCTTGCCGTCTTCAAAGGGCTCGTAGTCGCTTATCATTGCCATCTTCTTCAAATATGAAAGAAGGGAAACGAGGTCACCCTTCATTTTCACCACCCCTTTCCCTCTTTGAGAGCTCTTGTGTATGCTGTGTCTCCAATCACTTTGTATCTGTAAATTCCTGCCTCGATTACCTTGCCCTCGGCAACGTTTGCAACTCTGCTGAATGGATCGGGCTCAAACTCTTCAAGCACTTCCACATTGCTCCCTTCCAACTTCAACCAAACTTCATCTCCCCAATCAATGTCTTTTGCCTTCACATACAACACCATCACGACCACCTCCACATTCATTCATCCTCAAAAATAAATCTTTGAAGCTCGTCGAGAGTTTTTCCAACCACACCCCTCTCTCCGTACGCGTTTAGAGCATTTGTGCGGAATGGGTGAATTGCCACGTGTGTATATCTCCATACCTCGTCAATTAAGTCCCACTCATAGACATAATATCCCACGTGAGCTTCTTCAACTACTGCAATAGCCTCAATACTGTATTTCTTCAAAAGCTTCTCTATTGTTCTCTTTACGTCCTTTGTTCTGTAGACTCTGCTTCTTCTCATTGTGTTCACCCAAACCTCAACAACCTTACCCTTCACCACTTTGACCACCCCCATCAATTCCTTCAATATATATTATGTTTTCAATGTATATAAGGTTTTCGGTGCTCGGGGTGAACATCCGTTCATTTTTTGCATTGTATGCCCGGGGTATTTTGCAAAAATATGCAAAGAATTAGAGCTCCATGAAGTAGGGCTTTACGGCGCCTCTTTTCATCAAGACGACCCAAATCTGCTTTGGAAGCGCGCCCTCCGAGACGAGGTCGCCCTTCTTGAAGGGCCCGTAGCGCTCCAAGTTCGGGCCCATGATCTCTGGAATATCCATGAGGAAGCGATAGGCGACTACTTTTTTCCTCGGCTTGTACTTCACAAAAGCTAAAAGAGAAGTTTGGGACATTTAGACATCACGCTCCTCTTTAACCTCAAATTCAAATCCATAGGGTTTTCCAACCCTAAGCACTTTTATCGCTCCAACGCCTTCTTCAAATGACAAATTCATTGTCGTTGTGGGAATGATACGATTTCCGAGGAAACGCTTGTCAAGTTCGCCAATATAAACCGTCCATTTTCCAGTCTTTTTATCAACCTTCATTGCTATTGTTGGTTTTCCGAAAAAGAAGTATGAATCGGCAAGTCCTAACTCTTTCAACCGTCTTTCAACTGTGATAACTTCCCCCTCAACCACGCCCATCACGCTCCTTCCTCTTCTTTCCTCTTTACGATTTCTTCGCAAACCTCTCTAAACTCACAGTCCTCACAGTCTTCACTATACATAATGTTAATAAGCCCGAGACATCCCGGCACTCTGTCTTCTTCTTCCCAATAGCTACAGTTCAAGCAATACCATATGTCCTCGTCCTCATCCCATACCATCTCTTCTCCGCATTCAGGGCACGTTGGAGCGTTTGGATAAAACACCTTAGCCATCACCCTCACGCTCCTTCTCCTTTTTCGCCAAAGACCTCAGGAAAGTGGCAAGCCAAAGGAGCGAGAACTCTTGAGGTGCCGTGAGCATGAATTCCTTGCCGTCGAGGTAGAAAACAAAGCTCAGCCGGTCGGCGAGCATTGGATCTAGAGCAACGAGGAAATCGCCCTCCTTGTAGATGTAAGTGCCGCGGAAGAGCCCTCTCACTCCGCGCTTTATGACCTCATACGCCAAAGCCGCGACCGTCTCGACGCCGAGACCCTCTATGCGCTCGAGAAAGGGCTCGAGGTCTGTACCCGGTCTCGCCCAAAGCTCGACCACACCACTGTCTGTCTTTATGAAATATCCAACGAAAGGATATCCCAGCTCTCTGTGGATCCATGTGTTCCTCCAAGCCGTGAAGTAGGCCGTTTCAACGTACTTCGGAAGGTCGAGGATGTTCATTCTTCCACCTCCTCAAACTTTTCGCAAGCGGCTTTCCAAGGCGGCACCTTCGTGGCCGCCTCTTTAAAATCGAAAACGTCCTCAAGGAGCGGACATTCTTTAGGGTCGCGGTAGTGGGCGCAGTTGGCGCAGATTCGGGCTTTTGGGTCTAAAACTACATATTGGGCCGGGCGGCCCTTGTATGCGTAGTCGACTATGCGGATGTAACCGGCGTCCATTAGAACGTCCAAAACGGGCCTATAGTACTGCGGATTTCTCGTGTGAAGGATTTTCTGGGCGAATTCCTTCCTAGAAACCACCACAGCGCCGCCGCTCTCGAGCCATTGTTGAATTCTTTCAACGTTCTTCATGGTCAAGTCGTCTGGAGCGCTAACGCGGGGCTTTATAGTGCCGATCAGAGCCATATACGTAGCTATTGCGAAGTTCGGCGGCATATAATCCGTTATCTTCTTATCCGCTTTTTCGCCGTCTTCATCTTCCAGCTGCTCCGTTACTTCGATGTAAACGTCGATTGGAGGATGAGACACGTTTGAAACCTCGATGTGGAGACCATAGCGCTTTGCGTTGTTCCTAAGACGAGCTAGAAGCTCGTTAACGTTCCAAGCCCGCGGATCCTCTTCAATGTCGAACGTGATCAAATTGGCCAAAATGCGACCCGCTAGGACTTTGTAAAAGTATTCCTCGACCATGCTCTTCTTTTCATTGTCGATCTGCTCCTTCATGAGGTGCTCGGCCAGCGCGGGGAAGTCTGGCAAGTATATTGTGACTCTTAAGTAAGTTAGCAGTTTCAAAATAGTGTTTATGCGGGCATAGAGATTAGCTCTGAGCCTGACCTCGTCGACCGCTATCCTGTCTTTCGCAAAGAACGGGATTATTCCCCTGACTGGAAGAACCAGCGTTCGCCTAACAAAGCCACCGACGGCCTTCTTTTCTATCATAGACCAATCACTAGGCGCTCCCGCGAAATAGATATGGATAAAATAGCTCTCAGCGTCCACTACAACGCTCTTTTTATTGTCCATCCTGACCTGAGACAGCTCGTCGAGGTAGTATGCTTTGTTGAAAATCGTAGGCAAAGTGCCCATGTAGCTGTCTATGAGCTTCGCCAAATGCGCAACTTCATCGTACCAAACATATCCGTGCCTTATCGCGTCAATAGACTTTAGCATGGCCTCCGGTGATCCGATAGGTATCGAGGATACACCGGTGGAGCGGAAAAGGTGGAAGTAATGCCGCAAGAAAGAAGACTTGCCGGTCCTTGGTTCGCCGATTAGGGCTATGAAAAACGTCGCCGGGTTCATGTCAATGCCGTCCACCCACATTCTCGAGGCTAAGGAAACGGCCGCCGCTGAGAAAATGGGCATTATCTCTGCGTTGTTGGAGTAAAAGGCACCTCTGGAGAGTTTAAAGTACTCTGCGAATGCTCTCTCGAAGGTGTACAAGCCAATCACTCTCCCTTAGCCTCTTTTAACAAGCGCTCCAATTCCTGCCGCGGGATTTTGTACCTACCTCCCGGAGTTCTCCACGCCTTTATTTTCCCCTCCTTACACCAGATCCAGAGCGAAGAGGGGTGCACTCCGAGTATTTTTGCCGCTTCATACGTTCCATACCAATCTTTGTCCAGCTTCATGCTATCACCTCCCGAGTTTCTCGTTATAATATACGTAATTAACATATTTAAAGTTTACTATTAAATCGATGTTCTCAAGGTGCTTGTTTTTTTGGAAATACGGCTTGTGCGGGCTGCTTTGGTAGCACGATTTTCAAGGTCACACAAGGGCACAAGAGGGCACAAGGGGGTTTTTGTGACTCTAAGAAACGGAGGCCAGAGCGAGGAGTTAAAAGTCACATGGTCACAAAGGTCACATAATAGTATAGTATAGTCACATAATGGTCACAAAAGTAGTATGTGACTCTAAAGTGTGACCCTTGTGCCCTTGTGACCATGTGACTCTAAAACCGTAGCACGCACCCGGCCGCCATTGCCCGGCATTACCCTATTCTAGATATTAGGAATATTGGGATTTGGCGATTTTTGAACACTTATTCATCCCGAGTGCACAGACTTGGCTATCTGCTGCACAGGCGTTCAAAAATCGCCAAATCCCAATATTCCTAATATCTAGAATAGGGTAATGCATATAAAGGTGAAAGTCATATTAACATGTGAGGTGGTGCATGGTGAAGTTGTTGATCGAGCACGGCAGAGGTGGTTTGTATGTTGTAGAAACGCCCAAAGAGCGCCGGAAATTCCGGGAGCTGATGAACTTATTCCACCCGCAAGGCTACGTGGTGGCTCCGATGATGCGCGGCAAGAGAGACCTTGTTTACAAGATCGGAGACGATTGGTGCGTCCTAATCCAGCTCCACAAGATCAACAACTTCAATCTGTCAAGAATGTACAGGCTTGACTGGGAGGAGACTTGGTTCATAAGGAGGATTCTGACCGTTCCCACGGCCAAAGAAAAGCACGGAGATGTCGCCGTGGAGGCATTGCAGGCGTTGGAGGCTTGGCTACGCAAGGGAGGCAACGAGGCGATCATAACCCTGACCCTTCCGAGGCATTCTGGCGGCTTATACAAGAAAGCGGGCTACGAGGAGCTTGGAAAAACAAGCAAAGGAGACAAGGTTTGGTTTATCAGGAGGCTGAGGTAAGGGTTTGTGTCGGACGGTATTGCGTGTCGAAACGTATATATAGATTTGCAACGAATAAGGGTGTGAGGTGGTGCTCTGTGGATGGAAAAATAGAAATCCACGACGATTTAGAGATCCAGTTGAAGAGAATGGCCAGCCACCTCCGGCAACAGGCACAGCTCTTGGAACAAGCTTTGGAGCACAAAGACTATTTTACGGCTGAATTTCTGGCCGGAGTCTGCTTAAACGACGCAACAAAGCTCAGTCAAGTCCTCGGAATGATAACGCGGGGTGAGCTTAGGTGAGCGAAGAGAACGAGATACCAGTCTATCCGCTAAAAGAAGAGCAAAAGGAAGAGGAAAAACCGCAGCTTCCAAAGGAAATCGTCTACCTCAGCCCGGACGAGATAATGATCCCCGAAGACAGAATTACGGCGGTTTATGATCAGGACTTGATGGAGGAATTAATCGAATCGATCAAGCAGAACGGCATTTTAGAGCCTTTGCAAATCGCGAAGGTCGACGGGCAGTACATACTGATCGACGGCCTACATCGCTTATACGCCGCCAAACAGCTCAACATCGACAAGGTTCCCTGTATTGTCAAGGAGATGAGCTGGGACAGAGTGTTTATAGAGAATATAATAATGAATAGGCAAAGAGGTAAATCTAACCCCGCGGAGGAGGCGAAGCTGATCAAGAAGTTGATCGAGGAGTACAACTACAGCATACGCAAGGCCGCGGAAACGCTTGGAATGAGCCCAACGAAGGCAAATAAACTGTACAAAATAGCGAATATGCCTGATGAGGTCTTGAGCTTCGTGGCAAGCGGAAGGCTTCCCGTGGAGGGAGCGTACTATATAACTTTTCTCAACGACCCGCAGAAGCAAATAGAAGTTGCACAAGACGCCATAAACTACGGCTACACTGTGGAGATGATAAAGGCCAGAGTTCAGCAAGAACTTAACCCTGAAATCGAAATACAGCCCGGATCTTGGACTTTCACGGAGGAAGGAGAGCCGGTCAAAGTGCCTTTAAAGAGCGATTTGAGCGGGGAACCAATTGAGGGACAAGCCGTTTTCGTCTATTTGAAGCCGGAGGAATGGGAACTGGTTAAGCAGTTCTGGCAGATGTACACGGAAAGCTCGAGCGAGGAAGGGGAAGGGGAACAAGTTGAAGAAATTCAAGAAGAACAACCACAGCCGGCACCTCAATCGCAAAAATCGGACGATTGGTGGCCTTTCTGATATTCTATTCTTTTGCCACACCTCGCGATCCGCTATCTCCACACCCCGTTGCCGATAAAAGCTCCCTTG
>Ga0164310_10000914_pt1 | contig 16335 bp, 20 predicted proteins | sample GuaBasSedimGuay1_FD_121795 | JGI IMG/M metagenome (GOLD analysis project Ga0164310, IMG submission 121795) | Subseafloor sediment microbial communities from Guaymas Basin, Gulf of California, Mexico - Guay1, Core 4569-9, 0-3 cm | ecosystem: Environmental > Aquatic > Marine > Hydrothermal vents... | reverse complement strand
TATGCTTGACCACCTGTATCGTGTGCTTGGCTGGAGACCATCCCTCGACGCCATCGCCGTTGCCACGTTGGGGGAGATGAAGAGTGCCGATGGATTACAGGCCGTGCGCTGGTTCCGCCAGGGCCAACTGGACAAGGTCATCGCCTACTGCCGTCGCGACGTCGAGGTGACCTGGCGCATCTATCAGTTCGGTCGGCGCAATGGCTATGTTCAGTACCGTGACCGACGCTGGCGTGTGCACAGGGTGCCGGTGCGGTGGCGATAGCACGCTGTGCTTGTCTCTCTTTATGAACAAGCGTGCAAGGAGGTTAATGCTATGAGCAAGGATGTTGCTATGCCTGTGACTATCGAGGGTACTCTGCCCCCCCAACTCCGGTTAGCGGAGATAGAGATCAACGTCCGCGTCCATGCAACAATGAACATCACCCCCGTCGTCGCCCGACGCAAAGTAAACGTACTGATGCTTGAAAAAGTCGGCAACTTGCTGCACGGGGGTTCTCCTGCCTTGTTTCTGACGGACAGAATCTATTGGCGGGTACCAGTCATTCTGTCCACGCCTTCTCGGGGCCAGATAGGGCAGGTAGGAAACGTTGATGTGGATGCAGAGACCGGCGAAATGATCGTAGATGACAAACTGCTGGAGGACATAAGCGAACATGCCAGGCGACTACTTGCCGGTTCCACATTGTAAACAGACCGATGACGCTATGTGCTTGCCCGCATGCGCAGTCATGGTGTTGGCATATCTTGGTCGTCATCTGGAGCAGGAGAAATTGGCCAGCATTCTCGGCACCACAGAACTTGGAACGATGTCCTCCAATATCAGCCGTTTGACCACACTGGGCTTGACTGTCGAGTACGAAGAAGGCTCTATCATCAAGCTCCATCGCCACTTGTCGCAAGGCATTCCCTGCATCGTTTTTCTATGGACAGGCAATCTTTCCTATTGGCAGGTAGACACACCGCATGCTGTTGTCGTCGTCGGTATGACTGAAGATACCGTCCTTGTGAACGACCCGGCTTTCGATGACGCTCCAATTCGTGTCCCGGTGGACGAATTTTTCCTGGCCTGGTGTGAGTTTGAGTTCAAGTACGCTGTATTGATGAGATGAGCACCTTTGAACCTGCTTATCTGGCATTACTTCGCTCAGGCGAACTGAAGCAGCGCGTGCAGGACGCCTATGAGCGTCTCCACGCCTGCGACTTCTGTGGCCGGGAGTGCCGCGTGGACCGCTACGAGAAGCCGGGGACATGCCACACCGGAGTGCGGGCGCTGGTCTCCAGTTTCGGCCCCCACTTCGGGGAGGAGGATCCGCTGCGGGGCTATCGGGGCTCGGGAACCATCTTCTTCGCCTGGTGCAATCTCAATTGCCAGTTCTGCCAGAACTACGACATCAGCCAACTGGGGCACGGGCGGGAAGTCGAGCCGGAGGAACTGGCCGAGATGATGCTCTCGCTCCAGGCACAGGGATGCCATAACATCAACCTGGTCTCCCCCACCCACGTCGTGGCCCCTATCCTGGCTGCTGTCCTCATCGCTGCCGAAGCGGGGCTGCGGCTCCCCCTGGTCTGGAACACCGGCGGTTATGACTCTCTCGCCGCGTTGGCGTTGCTCGATGGCGTGGTAGACATTTATATGCCGGATATGAAATACGCCGATGCGGAGATTGCGCAGAAATACTCCAAAATCAAGGATTATCCGGCTGTCAATCAGGCCGCCGTCAGGGAGATGCACCGGCAGGTGGGTGATCTGGTGCTCGACGAGAACGGCATCGCACTGCGGGGACTGCTCGTGCGCCACTTGGTGCTGCCGGAGGGATTGGCCGGAACTGCTGAAATCGCCCGCTTTCTGGCGGGAGAGGTCTCGCGTGATACTTATATCAACATTATGGATCAGTACCGTCCCTGCTACAAGGCCGCTCAACTGCCGCCGCTCGACCGGCCCATCACGCGGGCGGAATGGGAGCGGGCTGTACGGGAGGCCCGCGAGGCCGGTCTACACCGCTTCGATAAACGGGAACCCCGTTTTTTCCGCATCCTGTGGGGAGTATAGACGATGGGAGAGAAACCGAAACCGGAGGCTCGTCTGCACGCCGTCGTTCATGGGTATGTACAAGGGGTCAATTTCCGTTACTATACTGTTCGCACTGCACAACGCCTCGGGCTGGCCGGCTGGGTCGCCAACCGCTGGGACGGCACGGTAGAGACCGTCGCCGAGGGCCGACGCGAGGCACTCAACGAATTCCTGGCCTTCTTGCACCGTGGTTCTCCCTCCGCAGTAGTGCAGCGGGTGGAGGTCAAGTGGGAAACCCCCACCGGCAAATTCGAACGCTTTAGAGTGCGATATTTATGAGAAGAAACCCTGAACGACTGGCCTGGGGCATCCTATTGCTTTCATTCTTCACCTGTATAAGCCTCACAGTTGGAGTGCCACTGGGCGTCCGTCACTACATCCTTTATGCCCGTGTGGGGCAGAACGTGACGCTTGAAGTGCAGCGAGGCCCACTGCGCGTCACCCTGGCCGGCCGGGGTGAACCGGTCGCCATCGCGGAGGAGCGGGACGACATTCCGGAGCGCACGATCGTGGCCACAGACTCCACTGCTGGCCGGCTCGTGATGCACGCAAATGGTTCCGTCATCGCCACGGTCCAGATCTACGACGACACGGAGATCGTGCTTTCGTCAGCACGCTCCCCGCGCTTCTCGGCCAGCCGCCTGCCCCACAGGATCACTCTGGAAGTGAGGGCCGGACGAGTGCGTATCGGCGTCTCTGATAGCGAGGATCGGCCTACGGTTGTCGAGGTAAACACACCCTATGGAACAGTCACGCTGGCGGAGGGGAGTTACGAGATTAGGGTGAATGGGACGGCGGTGGAGGTCACAGTACGCGATGGGCAGGCTGATGTGGTTAACGACGCTGAGCAGGTGAAGTCACTCGGCCCAGCCGAGCGGGTTACTATGGATAGTGAGCAGATCATCGGCCCGTTACCTGCCGCTCGCAATCTCATCATCAACGGCGACTTCCAGGCCCCGTTGGAGAACGGGTGGAGCAGTTACAGCGAGCAGACGGCCCCTGAGCAACCCCCGGCGCGTGTCAGCATCATCACCGACGAAGGGCGGAAGGTGGTCAATTTCTACCGTGATGGCAGCAATCACGCTGAAGTTGGTATCCGGCAAGAGATCAACTACGACGTGCGCGATTTCACCGCGCTCGAATTACACCTGGCCGTGCGTATCATCCATCAGAATATCCTGGGCTTTGGGGGCTGCGGTTATCTCAGTTCCGAATGCCCGATCATCGTCCGCGTTGATTACAAAGATGTCTGGGGCACCGACCGGTATTGGCTCCACGGCTTCTATACAGGCGAACCGGCCTCCGATTGGCCGCTGGAGCCCTGGACCGAGCAGATACCCCTGGGAAACTGGCAGACTTACGACTCGGGCAATTTGATGGAAGAACTGGCCGAGGCGCCGCCAGCCTCCATCAAGCAACTGACTATTTATGCCTCCGGTCATAGTTTTAACGCTATGGTGACGGAGGTGGAGTTGTTGGCCCAGGAATGAGTTCCCAGCAAATGAGCAGGGTGTGGCTAAAATCAGTGGGACGTCCGGCTTTAGCCGGAAAATCCCCGCTGAGGCTCGTCAATGCCGCAGTTGGCCCCGAAGGCCCAAGTGGGGACGTCCGGCTTCAGCCGGAAAATCCCCGCTGAAGCGGGGCCTCCGGCCTTTTCTCCCCACGAATTTTAGCCAGATTCACACGAAGGCCCTCACCTGCTGGTGAGGGCCTTCTCCTGTCCGGCAATGTCTACAACTGCTTGAGTTTCTGCGTCAACTCATCCGGCGTCTCAGCCTCGATGGCGACGTACTCCACCCCGGGGTAGTATTCCTTAAAGAAGGCCCGCAGGTCACTCGGCCATTTCCCCGGGTTGACCGCGATCACCCGCCGCGCATCCAGGTCACCGATGCCGGCATCGTCGGCACTACTCCCGATGGTATACCGATGCCGATCCCACACCCCGTCCACCACCGCCAGTGCCCAGGCCGCGTCCGCGTCGGGGGGGAGCAGCACATAAGTCCGCTCATACTGAGCGCGGGGGAGGCCCCGTGGCGGCGGTGCACCCGGCGCGCAATCAAACGTAGCGGTCGCTTCCACATCCCCAGCGGCGGAGAACATGATTTCATGCGTCCCGACCTCGCTTAGCGGAGAGGTGGTATACGTCCACGCATACCAGTCTCCATCGCGCCCGGCCACAACCTCCGTCCGCGGTAGTTCCGCCCCAGTGGGCTGACGGACAACGATAAGGACGTCGCTCAGGGCCGTCAGTGAGCGAGCCTCAATTGTCACCACGTCGCCGACCTTCGGATTGGCCGGTTCATGGCTCAGGTGCACCTCAGGCTCTTCCCCGCCCTTAGCAACCAGTTCCACGTCGTCCCAGTAGGCGTCATTGTGCTTGAACGGCCAGAGCGTCTTGCTGCGCAGGAACACCGTCACAATGTCAGCCTGAGCAACCACCTCGACGGCGGGGACTTGGGCATATTGGTTATAGATGTGCGCCCCATGCCCCAGACGACAGTATCGGCGAAGGGGTCGGTGCCGCCGGTAGGATCAATCCCCACGTAGAAAGTGAAATTCTCCCAATCGCTGTTGGGAGCCTCTCCCTCCAGGAGGAATCCGGCCTCGTACCCCGGCCCCTCGCTCCAGCGGCCATCGTCCGGGTGCGGGCCGTCCTTGTGATTGCTCCAGGCATGCGCCCAGGCGGTCAGGCGCAATCGGGTGCCGGGTGTGACCTGCACTTGCTGAAACAGGCCGGCATCGTGTTTGCGGAAGAAGGTGAAGTACATATACGCTTTTTCTCCGCTGTGAACACGGCGGGGGTCGTGCTGCTTCCAGGCATCGCGGCCCTCCGGCTGATCCCACACGCCTGGCTCATGCCGGAACCAGAATACCCAGCCCGGTGGAACAAAAATGTTCCCGATCTCTCGCTCGTATGGCTCAGCATCCTTGGGAAAGATCCGACAACGATGGCTCTTCTCTTCCCCCCAGTCGGCCTCGAACTCTCCATTCTTCAGCAAATTCTGTGGCATCTGTCGCCTCCTTTCTATGCTACCGTAGCCTACTCAAAGCCCAGCCCGCGCTCGCGCAGGCTCACAAAACGTTGCTGTCCTATAATCAGATGATCCAGCACTTCAATATCCAGCAGGTTCCCCGCTGCGACCAATTGGCGGGTCACCTCCACGTCCTCAGGCGAGGGGGTGGGGTCGCCCGAGGGATGATTGTGGGCGACGATGATGGAGGCACAATTGCGCTTAACGGCGTCCCGAAATACCTCGCTCACTCGAATGTGCGAGGTGTTGAGACTTCCCACATACACTGTTTCGGAGCCGAGCAACCGATTGCGTGTGTCCAGATACAATACCTGGAAGTGTTCCTGCTCCAGGTGAGCCATCTCGGCCATCAGGAGTTGCGCCACGTCGGCCGGGGAGTGCACGACGAAGCGATCCTCCGGAGCGGCCAGAAGCATACGGCGACCTAACTCCAGCGCCGCTTTGAGTTGCGCCGTTTTGGCCGGCCCCATCCCCTTCTCAGCCTTCAGTTCGGCAAAACTGGCCCGGGCCAGGCCGGGCAAGCCGCCGTAGCGGGAGAGGAGCCGCGTGGCCAGGGAGAGGACGTTTTCGCCACCCACGCCTGTACGCAGGATGATGGCCAGCAGTTCCGCTGTCGAGAGCGCTCCCTCGCCAGCATGGGCCAGCCGCTCCCGTGGGCGCTCGTCAACCGGTAGATCCTTGATCGTTGGCCGATACTCGGCCCGCATTTCGTCGTTCGCCATAGCGCCACCATAGTCATAGAGTTTTGCCGGTACTACTCAGCCAATCCGCCAGATTCGAGATCGGACGCAGATTAACGCAGATTTCCGAGATCAAATTCAAAAATCAGCGTTTGGCGGCGTTCGTCTGCGTCCTAAAGGATATGCTCCAACGCCCTATCTGGGGTTGGCTGAGTAGCCCAAGTATACAAGTTACGTTTTGCCCTTGAATACTTGCTCCTATACCAGCCAGTGGTATAATACGCCTCACTCGACCCGGATATCAATTCGAAAAGGAGCGTGCCGTTAATGGAGGACATCCTGGAGAGAATCCCCACTTATCTGACCATTCTATCCACCATTTGCGGGGGGGTGACCATTGCGCTATTGGGCGGAATGGCAATCTGGACCTTTCGCGATATTCACGCTCGTTCCCGTGACGTTCTGGCCCAGATACTGGCCACGCTGTTGGTGATCGTGTTACCTGTCGTTGGGCTGGTGGTGTACCTGATGCTGCGCCCGCGGGAAACACTAGCGGAGGCTTATGAGCGTTCCCTGGAGCAAGAAGCGTTGCTCCAGGCCATCGAAGAGCCGGAGGTCTGCCCGGGGTGTGGACAGCGGGTCAAGAGCGACTATCTGTACTGCCCGGCCTGCCACACCCGGCTCAAGCGGGCCTGCTCAGAATGTGGCCGTCCCCTCCATCTGTCCTGGTCTCTCTGCCCCTACTGTGGCACGAGCATCGCACCGCAGGCCCTTGAGCCTGTGCCGGCCTCACAGCCGGAGGCTACTCCACCGCAAGACACGGCGTCTGAAACGTGACTCTCACGCTTCACGTTTCACGTCTCACACCTCCTCGCTCTCCCCCACTACGTGAACTTTGAGCATATTGGTCTCCCCTACGCTGCCGAAGGGGATGCCCGCCGTCAGCACCACTCGGTCACCCCAGGCCACCAACCCCTCCTCACGTGCCGCCTGGACCATCATCTGCACCATCTCGTCGGTGTTCTTGAACTCCGATACCAGCACAGGCACCACACCCCACACGAGCGTTAAGCGGAGCAAGGTCGTCCGATTGGGCGTCACGGCCACGATGGGGACGGACGGTCGGTGACGCGCCACCATGCGTGCCGTCCTGCCCGACATCGTCGCAGTGATGATCGCCCTGGCCCCCACCTCGCTGGCGATCTCCACCGCGGCACAACTGATGGCCTCGGTGATCGTTTCGTGGGTGTGAGATTCGCCGTGCAGCAAGCGGCCATGGGGTAAGTGAGCCTCTGCATTGGCGCAGATCATCGCCATCGTCTCTGCCGCCTCAATCGGGTACCGGCCCACCGCCGTCTCGCCGGAAAGCATCACCGCATCGGTGCCATCCAGGATGGCGTTAACGATGTCCGAGGCCTCCGCTCGCGTCGGACGCGGGTTCTCGATCATCGTCTGAAGCATCTGGGTGGCGGTGATGACCGGCTTGCCGGCCTGATTGCAGGCATGAATGATGCGCTTCTGGTGGAACGGCACTTCCTCAGCGGGCGTCTCCACCCCCAGGTCGCCTCGGGCGACCATGATGCCATCGGCTTCGGCCAGGATCTCGTCGAAGACTGAGAGCGCTTCGGGCTTTTCGATCTTGGCGATGATGGAGACGTCGGCACCTCTGCTTTTCAAGAACTGCCGCAGTTCGCGCACATCGGCCGGCCGACGGACGAAGGAAAGGGCAAAGAAATCCACTCCTTGCTTCAATGCGAACTGGGCATCCTCCCGGTCCTTGGGCGTGAGGGTGGAAAAGCGAAGTGTTGCCCCGGGGACGTTGATGCCCTTGTGAGAGGTGAGTTGACCACCTGTGACCACTCGACATTTCAGGCAGCCTTCACCGGCCCGCGCGACGACCAACTCCAGGCGTCCGTCATCCAGCAGCACGGTCTGACCGGGCCGCAGGTCGCGCAGCAACTCCGGGTGGGGCACGGGGATCTCGTCCCTCGCGCCCGGCCGGGGGCGTGGTGTCAGCGTCACTATATCTCCCTCACGCAGTTCGACCGCCCCGCCTTCGATCTCACCCACGCGCAACTTAGGCCCCTGCAGGTCGGCCATCACGGCCACCAATTGCTGCTCCTCCTCCGCAACCTGCCGCAGGGTGGCAATAGACTGGCCGTGAGTGGAGTGGTCACCGTGGGAGAAATTGATACGCGCCACGTCCATCCCGGCGCGGATTAAGCCGCGCATCACTTCGGGTGAATTGGAGACCGGTCCAATGGTGCAGATGATCTTGGTACGTGGCATTGTTTGCTCTACTTTGCTTCTGCTATTGCTGCTGGCTTACGGGGATAAAGATGCGGAAGGGGAGTGCTTCATAGGCCTGGTTCAGACTCAGGTAGTCGCTGCTCCAGCCGCCGATGGCGTAGATGGTGGTCTCGAGCACAACTACGCCTGGGCTGCGCCACTCCCCTACCAGCGGTGTCTCGACAATGCTCCAGGTATCGTCGGCCGAGTTGTAGCGCTCGTTGAAGCCCAGGTAACTGGTCCGACCACCTCCACCGATGGCATAGAGTTGGCCGCCAATGGTCACCAGCCCCAACCCCCCTCGTCCCACCGTCAGCGGGGCGCATTCCTCCCACGTCTCCGTCGCCGGGTCGTAGACAGTGCACGTGGTCAGTTCTCGCTCGCCATCGTACCCCCCCACGACGTAGAGGCGGCTTCCCAGGGGAGCGGCTGCGGCAAAGCCCCGTCCGGTGTCCATCGGACCCCTTTCGGTCCAAGTGTCTGTCCGCGGGTCGTAGACGTACACCGTGGTCACATACCGTTCCCCATCCCACCCGCCGAAGAGATACAGTTCTCCTTTCCAGGCAGTCAGTGCGTAGGCGCAGCGGGGTTCCGGCAATGGGTGGGCCTCACGCCAGGAGTCGGTGAGGGTGTCGTATACCTCGACCACTTGCGTCGGCACACCCTCGGCGTCGCAGCCGCCCGGTACGTACACGTCCGTCCCGATGGCGGCGGCCGAAACGTAGGCTACCGGTGTGGGCTTATCGCTTCCCCGTGTCCATAAGTCGTCTTCAGGGTCGTACATCTCCACCACGGCGGTGATACCCTCGGGGGTTTGGCCGGCGATGGCGAAGATGCGTCCCCCGACGGCGGCCAGCGCCAGGTATGCCCGGCGGGTAGGCATCTGAGCCCGCTCATGCCATAGGGACTCAGTGGTTTCTGCGAGCGGCGGTGCTTGTTCTCGCGCCTGATTCGGTGGTAAGTCAGGCCCGTTGCTTGCCTGCGGCGTGCTGCGGGGCCACGTCATAACCACCACGGCCACCGCGAGGAGCAAGGCAGCGATCAGCGCTATCCGTTTGGGCCAGGGAAGCGGGGGCTCTGGCGCGACCTCTGGGAGGAGGGGAGGGGCTGCAGCAGGCTCGCCCTCCAATGCTTTCCCCGCGCCCTCTACGACCACCCATCCCTCGCGCACACCGATTATCGTCGCCTCGGTGCGCGATTCGGCTCCCAGTTTGGTGAAGATATTGCGCAGGTGGACCTTGACGGTGTTGACGCTGATGCTCAGCCGATAGGCGATCTCGCGGTTGGTGACACCTGTCGTCACCAGTTGCAGAATCTCTCTTTCGCGTTTGGTGAGAGGTTCACCGTATTCGGGCATCGGTTCTTCAGGTCATCTTGACCACAATATCGGAGAGCACGTTGGCCGCTTCGTCCCCTCGGTCGGCGGCGTTGCTCAGGTGGCGGTAGATTTCGCGCAGTTTGAGCATCTCCACCACGTGCTCTATATCCTTTGGTCTGTGGAACAGTTCGGCGATGGCCTCTCGGTAGACTGTCTCTATGCGGTTCTCCAGCGCCTTAGCCCGCACGGCGTGGTCCTCAGCCACGCCGGGGTGGTCGGATAACCGTTGCACGCCCAGATGGATCTCGCGTGCGGCATCGCACAGCAAGGAGGCCATACGCCGTAGATAATCATTTGGTTCCACCTCGAGGATGTACATCTCGCCTACCGTCGTGTAGCCATAATCAATGATGTCATCAATAGCACGCGAGAGGGCAAAGATGTCCTCCCGATCAATCGGGGTGACGAAGGTGCGGTTCAATTCATCAATCAAGATCCGCCGCACCTCGTCAGCCTCTTTCTCCATCCGCGTGACGGCTCTGGCCCGCTCCTTGCACGGATCGTCCATGTACTCTTGCAGTGCTTCCATGCCCTTGACGGTGTATTCAGCCTGCTGAATCAGTAACTGGATAAAGCGATCTGGCCGTGCCTTGAAGAAGCGTTGTAACCAGCCCATATTCTCCTCCTACTATACCACGATATATCGCACCACCAGGTACAATAACGTCGCTAGAAGTCCCGAAGCGGGGATGGTCAGTACCCAGGCGGTGATGATATTGCCGGCAACCTTCCAGCGCACCTTGTTCAGCCGCTCGGCCGAGCCGACACCCAGGATGGCCGAACTGACCACATGTGTGGTGCTGACAGGGCCGCCCAGCAGTGCTGCCCCCAGGATTACCGCTGCCGAAGTCACCTGAGCGGTGAAGCCGTGTACCGGGCGGATTTTGTAGAATTTCCCACCCAGCGTGCGGATTATGCGCCAGCCGCCCGAAGCCGTTCCCAGGGAGATGGCGCCAGCACAGGCGGCAATTACCCATAGCGGCACGTGAAACTGCATCAGAACCCCGGCCCCCACCAGCCCCATCGTGATGATGCCCATCGTCTTCTGTGCGTCATTTGTTCCGTGGCTCAGCGCCAATGCGAGCGCGGTGAAGGTCTGCGCCCGCTTGAAGAACTGATTGATGCGCGGTGATGCCCCTCGGGCCAGGAGAAGCACTAGTTTCATAAATATGTATCCGCCGAGCAACCCTATCGGTGGCGAGAGTAGCAGTGCTGTGATGACTTTGATCAACCCATGGGGTTGTATGGCATCCACGCCGTAGCCCATGGTGGCCGCGCCCACCAACCCTCCGACGAGAGCGTGGGAAGAACTGGATGGGATGCCGAAAAACCAGGTGATTAGATTCCAGATGATCGCTGCCAGAAGTGCTGCCAGCACAACCGGCATCGTGTTTGCGTAGGGCTGTACAACCTCGTGACCGATAGTAGTCGCCACCGCCACACCGAAGAGGAAAGGGGCGACAAAATGGGCGGTCGCGCTGAGCAGTAGGGCCTGTCGGGGGCTCATCGCGCGCGACGAGATCATCGTCGCGACGATATTGGCGCTATCATGAAAGCCGTTCAGGAAGTCGAACGCCAGGGCTGTAGCGATAAAGGCAATCAGCAATGGTGACATGGGTTAAATTATAGCACATAGATAGGACTGGGCAAGCACTTCCACGGGCCCTTTATTGGGTCACTCCGGCAAGTGCATGGTGGATAGTTCCGCACTGGGAGGGGTTGGTAGACGCTGTGCAGTCAGATGGCAAAAGCCTTGACGGTGTCTCGGTGGATGCCGTAGGCATCATCGGGGATGAATCACTTGCAGGCAGAACAGGAGAATGTGTGGCAATGTCTCCTCTCCAGCGATGGCGAGAGGAGGACGGATTCCGGGGAGAGCACGTCGGATTCGCCTCGCGGGAACGCCCTCCTCCGGGCTCTGCTCCCGCCGGATGTGCCCCCGGCAACCTTTCAGCGCAGCAAGAAACTCAGCACTGTGATCAAAATCCCCAGCAGAGTAAATGCTGCGAGTGTCCAGTTGCGGAAGCGTGTGCTCATCTGCTCCAGGCTCGTCTCCAAGCGGTCGAAGCGCTGATCTATCTGTGCGAAGCGTTGATCCGCGTACAACCGCAAGTCGTCAATGCGCTGGTTGAGTTGCGCACTCGTTTCTTCGATGCGCTGGTTGAGTTGTGCACTCGTTTCTTCGATGCGTCGGTTGAGTTGCGCACTCGTTTCTTCGATGCGCTGGTTGAGTTGCGCACTCGCTTCTTCGATGCGTTCACCATTGCGCCGGATGGCATCCTCCAGTCGCTGTATTTCGCTGTGAATGAACTCCTCGAAGTAAGGCGGCACACGCTCGCGCTCCCGTCGCACGACCTATAGCAACGCTGTTTCCAGCCGTGGATATAATCGCGCCTGAAGCACATCCAGCGTGGTTTCATCTAGCAATATTGTGCTCTGGGCCATCAGGTTACCTCCGATGTGGGATAGCCTCCAGATGGAATCATTATACCAAATTTCCTCAGGCTGAGCAATCTGGCAAATACCCAGAGGGGGTATGCAGGTGGCAGGTGTCATTCAGCAGGGCGATGGTGAAGGTGCCGTCGTCCTCGGCGTCGAAAACGTTCACCGCGCAGGTCTCCTGCCGCAGCCGCCAGAAGTGCTCGTTGCCCAGCCCCAGTACGGCGCAGAGCAGCACGCGGTTGACGACGGTGTGGGAGACGAGGGCGACGGATTGCTCCGGATGGCGGGCGATCACCTCGTCCAGCGCAGCCACGACCCTCTTTCGCACGACGTCGAGACTTTCCCCGCCGGGGAAGTGCACGGTGTGGGGGGCTTCCAGCCAGGCCCGGTAGAGGTTCGGGTAGCGCTGCGCCACCTCATTGGGCGAGAGCCCCTGCCATTCGCCGAAGTCAATGTCCAGCAGTCCTTCCAGCGGGCGAGCGGTCAGCCCCTGGATGCGGGCAATGGCCTCGGCAGTCTGCATAGCGCGGCACATAGGGCTGGCGTAGACGGCGGTTACCGGCCAGCGGGCGGCCAGGTAGCGCCCGGTCGCCTCTGCTTGCCTCAGCCCAGTCTCATCCAGTTCTACATCGGCCCGGCCCCGGAAGCGCACCTCTCGGTTCCAGGCCGTCTGGCCGTGGCGGATAAGTACGATGCGTGTCATTTGCTCGTTTTCCTCCTCCACTGTTTCTTTGCGCTTACGCGCCGCCAGAGATGCCGCCAGGCGGCGAAGTGGGCCAGGATGAAGCCGTCGAAGTCCCGCACACCGCGTATCAGGCGCACCGGCCCGTGTTCGCTGGGGTCCACCACCAGCCGGCCGGTGCGCAAGTCGTCGAGGGTCGAGGTGACGTACACCTGCTCGTATTCAAACAATTCCGGGTGCGTGAGGGGTAGTGCGGCAACCGACGCCCACATCGCAAAGCCGTCATCACGGAACCAGAGCCGCATCAACGCGAACCAGAAGCGGGTCTTACGGACGATGAGCCGTGAGACGGGGTCGCCCAATGCCTGAAGCGTAGCAAACTGGGGGCTGCGGAAGACGGCGGTGAGGCCGGCCTGGCCGGTGGCTATCGTGACGGGGCAGTCGGCGTGGATGGCCAGATAGGCCGCTTGGGGATCGAGCGAGAAGTTGAGTTCCGCCAGCCGGTGTCCACTCCAGACCAGTGGTCCGGTCGCGCCACCCAGCAGGTAGAGACCACGCAGTTTCTTGAAGAAGTCGGGGTCGAGCGCTGCTGCGTGCTTAAGATTGCTCGCGCTGCCGGTGGCAATAAGGGCGATTTCACCGGGTCGGTTGTCCACGATAGTGGTCAGAAAGCGGGCAGCGCGGTTCATCTCCGGCTCTTCGTTGGGGCCTGCCGCGCCGGGCAGCGTGGCGACGTCGTCGTATCCGAGGCGATGCAGCAGGTGGCGGACGGTACGGGTGGTCACATCCACCGGGCTGTTGCCGTAGGTGGTCGTGACGCAGAGCAGATCAACGCAGGTCTCGCCCAGGAGGTAGAGCAACGCCAGACCATCGCTCACGTCTCGGAAGGGGCGGCCCATTGTGACGTCGCAGTCATAGATGACCGGGATGCGCTCGGAAGGGGGGACTTTTCGCAGGCGAGGCACCCGTGGCGGTTCAACGCGGCCAACGGCGTAGGCCGCGACCAGGAATACGGCGATGAGCACCAGCACGGCTGTTGCCAGGGCCGCGATCAGCCAATATAATACGCCCAATGCTGCCGTCAGCCCAATGCCGGCCACAATGAGCGTGATAGCGATCCAGAACCACGGACTGCGGAGCAACGGTTCACTCACTATATCTCAAACAGATCGTCTACAGCAACCTCGAAGCCGGGTAGGACCTGCCCAGGCGGCCACGCTCGCTCGGCCGGCGGTAGTGCTGTGGTGGGAACGGCAACGGTAACAGCGGGTGTGGTTGTACGAGCAGGTGTCATCACTTACCTCCTCGCGCTGTGCGCGTAACTATTGTATCACGTTCGCAGTAAGGCTGCAACTAACGTCGTTATCCTTCAACTCACCCTTCGCGCTTCACGGAGCAGTCCAGGCACCGCGCGTGTAGTTCTGTACTTCAAGATAGATCACCTTCGGCTCGAAGTCCGCCGTCACGAAGGTGTAGTAGTCCTGGTAACTGTGAGTGGGGGCGGGGTAGCGGAAAGCCCACATAGCGACGCAGGCGCACCAGGGCCAGTGCTGGCGGGCCCACTCGTAAGCGCCGATGGTGTACTCGATGCGCTGTGCGGGGCGGACGGCGTGAGCCCAGCGCGGATGGTCGTTCCAGCCTGCCTCGGTCACGTAGATCGGCTTGCTGCCGTCGCCGTGGGCGACCATAATCTCACGCAGGAGTTCGACGCGGCGGAAGTTGATCGCGTCGGGGGCAGGGGGCTCCTCCGGCGGGGACGTCAGTCCGTAGGCGTGGACGGCCAGCGCATCGAAGTAGGGGGCAGCGCCAGCCTGATACATTCGCCCCAGGTAGGCCAGGTCACTCAGGCCGGCCATGCTTCCCTCCGGCTCCAATGTGGGAGCCAGCGCGCCGGCCAGCACGACCACGTCAGGGTTGGCGGCGTGAGCGCGGGGGTAGACCCTCCGCAGCAGTTCGACGTATCCTCCGGGGTCCACCGGCCGGTAGCCCCACTCGAAACTGAGGTTGGGTTCGTTCCAGATGACGACGTGATTCACACGCCCACGGTAGCGCGCGACGAAGGCGGCCACGAAGGCGGCGAAGTCGTCGTAGTGGTCGGTGTCCAGGTAGGTGAGGGTGGTTTCCTGCTCATCGGAGTCGGGGCGGGCCCACGCCGGCACCCAGCCTAGCCTGGCGATCACAGTCAGCCCCTGATTCTCGGCGTGTTTTACAACTGTATCACTATGGCCCCAGGTGAATTCCCCCTCCTTGGGCTCGACGTAGGGCCAGGGGAAGAACTCGACGATCCAAGGGGCACCCAGTTCGCGCACCATCTGCAACGTGCGCTGGATCTTCCACTCGTCCACCTCATCGGTGAGGCGGGTGTGGACGCCGACGATAGGATTCGTGGTGACCACCTGCTGGGGTGGGCCGAGGACGACCCGGAGGCGCGGAGGACGGATGGCCCACAGGATGAAGAGCACCAGCGCCGCTCGGATCAGGTGGATCGGTCGGACGCGGCGCAACCAGGTGGGGATGGCGAACGGTAAACCTTGCATAGAACACAAAAGGGGAAGCAGTGCTTCCCCATCCGCTGGCTCCTCGGGCAGGACTCGAACCTGCAACCAACCGGTTAACAGCCGGCCGCTCTGCCAGATTGAGCTACCGAGGAATGCGCTAATATTATACCTCCAATAGGCCCAATCGTCAAATTCTGATTCTTGCAGTGATGTGAAAAGCGGTTATAATTTTGGTACGTTGGTAAACGGGTAGTTGGTGGATTAGGTGCTTTCGCTCGATCAACAGGAAGTCTATCGTCGGCGCTACGCTGGGATGCGGCCTGGCTGGCGGCCCAGCAGCCACGTCTACCAGGACCTGGTGGCCGCTCATTTGACCTCTGCCACGCGCGTGCTCGATCTAGGCTGCGGGCGGGGTGGGGTGATGGAACGATTGTACCCCCAGGCCGGTTTCGTAGCCGGGCTCGATTCCGATATGAGGTCGTTGCGCGAGCACCGCGCACCTGCATTGGCACGATCTAGCGGGCTGGCGGGAGCCCTCCCCTACGCCGACTCGGCCTTCGACCTGGTTTGCTGCTCGTGGGTGCTGGAGCACCTGCCGAGGCCAGAACGGGCCTTCGCGGAGGTGGCACGTGTGCTGATCCCCGGCGGGCGTTTCATCTTCCTCACGCCTAACGCGCATCATCCATTGGTGATGCTCAACCAGGCACTACGCTGGACCCGGGGGCGGCTGGTGGGCCGGCTTTATGACCGACCAGAGGAGGACACCTTCCCGGCCTTCTATCGCGCCAACACGCCGGCGCAGATTGAGCACCTGGCACAGACCGCCGGTCTGGAGCGAGCCTCGCTGCGCTTCATCGCTGACCCTACCTATCTGGCCTTTAATGAGCCCCTGTTTCATTTTGCTTGCTGGCTGGAGCGGGTCACACCGCGCCGGATGCGGGTGCATCTGGTGGGGGAGTATGTCGCGGTGTAGCCCCATATGGTTGGGATTAACCCCACTCCATCTGCCCTCACCAGAACCCCGATCACCCTCTGAGTGACCTGGTCATCGTCAACCTCGCCCTCCCCGACGGCAACGTCCGCCTGGCCCGCGATCTCAAGGTTGGCTTTCCCACTTGAGAACTGCGTGGCGGACGCCTGAGTTACGTCGAGAGCCGCAACGCCGACCGGATGTGCCGGGGGGGCATTGGCCCTCTCCCACACCCCCACAGCCCCGCCTGACCCCGCTTCTCCCCCCTTCTCTCACTCATTCCCCTGTGG
>Ga0164310_10000913_pt1 | contig 16341 bp, 8 predicted proteins | sample GuaBasSedimGuay1_FD_121795 | JGI IMG/M metagenome (GOLD analysis project Ga0164310, IMG submission 121795) | Subseafloor sediment microbial communities from Guaymas Basin, Gulf of California, Mexico - Guay1, Core 4569-9, 0-3 cm | ecosystem: Environmental > Aquatic > Marine > Hydrothermal vents >... | reverse complement strand
CATTGCTGAAGCTGTCGAGATAGTTTCACCTTCCTCTAAATTATCGGTATTATAGAAAGTTTTTAATATTCTCCTGCCAATAAAAGCAGAACCATCCAGGAATGAATTAACTATACCATCAAGTGCCACACGCGCGTTACGCTCTATTACTGCATTAACCCTTGCCTCTCCTGCCGAACCATCAATTAACTTAACAAAATTACGCGAAGCGCCTGAAGGAACTCCCGTCACTAAATCTCCCACTTGAAACCCACCAATTGAATCCACAATCAATATAGTGTCATTTACATCATTGGATATTATTTCTTTTACGGTCGCTGTGGCTCCTGAGGGGGCACCTGTTACTGTATCGCCTATTTCATAATCCCCTGCACCAACTTCGAGATATAACGCATCATACCCCTTTATTTCTTCACCATCTATTATATCTAACCCTGCAATATTACTCAACAAAGCCACTTGGTCATCAAAATTTGGATGAACATGTGCAGAACCTTTTAAATCTCTACCAACTATAATTGGTGTAGAGGGAAGCTTAACAATTAGTTCTTTATGATTAATTTCATAAGCTACTGCTGGAAGCGGTATATTTGATAACAGAGCTTTAAATGGAAAGCTAAATGTTACATCCTGAGCGCCCGTTTGTGTTACAGTTTCGGGTGAGGCTTGAGGATTAGAAAATTCAATATATGGATTGGCACCTGTAATAACTTCTTCCACTGTGTATGAACCTTTATTAACATCACTAAAAGGTCCTGAAATTATTACAATATCTCCCTCTGAGATATTAGATAGGTCAGGTAATGTACCCGATTTCCACTCTAACCGAACAGTGTCACCAGTTATAATTGTTATTTCCCATTTAGTAGAAATACCATGTGTTATAGCTCTATATGCTGGGAACTGTAGTACATTTTGAGCTGTACCGCCTATTATCTGAACGCTGCCTGTAGGACCAGGAGAGGTAGTACGTACTCTAACGTAGTAAAGCCTTGTAATTCCATCAAAAAATACTTCAGCACGAATTTTGCCTTCTGTAGCTTGTTTGTTGATTGCATTAGCCACTTCAATTGCTGTTGCTGCGTTAATGTCTAAAAAATCAGAATTAGTGAAGGTTATTTGAATATCTGTATCCCCATCTATTCTAAATGTAATTGTGTCACCATTTGTAAACGAATATGGCGCATACTGCTCACTAATAAAATTAGCAAATACAGATTTCGAGCTGTAAAATACCTCCAATAGTTTCCAAATAATATTACGTATTTGCTTAGGTGCAAAAGAAAGAGTAGGTATTAACTTACGAAAATCAGCATCAGAGATACCGATAGACGTCGGCTTCACAACACCCACATTTGAACCAAGCTTCTCTAAGTAATTACCAACTGCCGCTTCAACAAATAACTGTGCCTTAGCTTCAAGAGTAGCCGTATCTAAATTATCATAACCTTCTCCAAGAGCTTCTAATATACCCTTCCATATGCGATTAACAGTAGGTTTATAGACGCTTGGAATATGCTTCGTTAATTTTTTAAATTTATTCATCTATTATTCCCTTTAAGCAGCTTACATCCAAAGTAATAACATTAGTTGGCGTTTTTGTTACATATCTTTTCCATTCATTTTTAATCATAGCCATAGCTTTTTCATAGCTATTATTCCTACATAAGTGCCGAATATAAGCTCTTTTCATGCCGTTTAACGGTTTTCCCTTAGTTATAAACCAATCTAAGTAAGAATCTACTAATTTTTGTAACTCTTTACTCATTACCCTATAATAATATCTTCCTGAAATGCTATTGCTTTCTCATTGTCCTGAATAATAATTCTTGGCTCTGTAGTCACAGATGGTACAGGGTCAATAACATGCACTGTTTCAACGCCTGGAATATTCTGTACTCGTTTTACTATCTCAGAAAGTAATACATCACTACCCACGCCCAATGAAGCAATATAAGCTAAAACCGTACTCTTAATTGAGTCAGTTAAAATTGCTAATGGAGTTCTTTCAATTGTTCTAACATCTAAACTGACAGACACTCTTTGTAATAGTGGCGGTAATGGCTCAACCTGCACGCCTGCGGCTTTGAGGCCAGGGAATGCGGTGATGTCCGCTTCGTATCCATCTATTACACGCTGTACTTTTCTAAGCAATCCTGTCCAATATTTATAACCATCAATACCAACCTTTGTAGCAGTTGGAAAATCAAGTTTATTTAATGAATAGAATTGTGAGCCGCCTGCTGCTGAAATCCTATTAGCATTTACTCTAGTAGGCTGGTCTATCGCTTCATAATAAATATATGATTGACTTGTATCAGATGGATTTAGTGCAACCTTGGTTACTATTTTAAAAGCATCGTATAATTCATTTTCCAACACAAAGAATGAATTAACGAAGGAACCAAGAGTTATAGTTTCAGCGGCAAAAGTTGAATTTGTTACATTTACATAATGATATTTTGTACCACCTGTTTTACCAACTGCTACTATATCCATTATTCCTTGATTGTCTGCGTCAAACCAACTTATGTTATCAAACTCAGCTACTACTAATGTATCTGAAACAAACACTGAATCAGGTGCATAAAATTGCATTGAAGCTGCGCCTGGTAATAACGTTTCCGCTACGCCATTAGGATTTTCTATTAAGAAATATTCAAATTCAGATGTTATAATTTTAAATTTACCTTTATTACCCGTAGCGAAGTTTCCACCAATTACTACCCAATCCTCAGCAGTTATGCCATGATTCCTAAATATAGGTGCAGTGCCAATTCCTGTGTGTGTGAACTTCCAAATATTCTGTGATAGATATTCAACTTTCATTTCAGTTGTGCCATCTAAATCTGTTTGAAACTCAGTATAAAAAGGAATTTGAACCTCTATATCCGTAGCAGCCATCAATACAGGGGCATCGCCATTAAATCCACCACCTATATTTTTGACAGTTACCCAAGTTCCTGCTGGGTCAATAGCTATAATTGGAAAGTCCCCTATATTCGCAGGATTAAATACAGCATTAACTTGAAGTTCATCACCTACACGGCAATTCAAGAAATCTCCTGGTCCAGCCGTAATAGTATAAGTAACTTCTTTATTAGGAGCGGTAGACACAAGAAAAGTTGTACCCGCCGCAATATTTGTAATACGTTTTTGAAGCTCATACTTTTGAGTATTAGCGCCAACGTTAGATACTGTCACCTGTGTGTTACTATCAAAGGTTGTAAACTTTTTAGTTTGATTCTGATTAATTACCCTAATCATTTGATTAGCATGAAAACCACTTGCAAGTGATGTAGCTATTCCCGACCTAACAGAAAAGCTAGTTGCATGTATTACTGCTGCATCTTGAACAGTAGCTACATTCGCATTACCTAAACCACCACTCACCAATACTTGACCTTCAGTTCCAAGCTCTAATGATGCTATCTGTAATTTATCACCACCATACGCTCTAGTAATTTCTGCACTTGATGATAAAGCTGTTATAGTTGTTTTATTAAAATGGTCAGTAACATTCTTAAGGGTTGTTGGTATTAATCTAAAAGGCTCGCCAACTGTGCCATCTACATTAGGCGCCGTTCCAATATCATATACAGCGCCAACAGTAGTGAACTGTAACGCATATTTCAAAACAAAGTCAGTAGCTAATGGGGCACCAGTTTCAGAATTAACTCTAAAGTCTCTTACGAAGTTTTCGCCATCAACGCAATCCAACCACTTTGATGCTATCGCTGGGTCATCGAGTGTTGAGTAGTCAATTGTTCCTGCTCCACTTTCGCCCGAACCTACAATAGCCTCCATTATATTCTTTACTACATCATCATTATTAATTAGGCTTACTATTTTTGTAGCTGTATTTTCTGTATTATCTAATGAGAATACTCTTAAAGCGTCATCATTAGTTAATAGCTTACCCGCCTCAGTGAAACCAACATTTAGTACAGTGAGGGAATTAGGAGTTTTGGCAGATACATAAAATGTTCCATTGTTAACACTGGAAAAAGTAGGGCAATTAAACGTTACAATATCACCGACACCTACTGGACCAAAATTAGGAACTGCGCCGCCATTTTCAGTATAAGTTGTTGTTGCTCCTGCGTTTACTATATCAAATATTGTAGTACTGCCAGCGCCTGTTGATATTTCATTTCCACTAGCTAAATAAACACTAAGCTCTGATGAATTGGCCGTAACACCTTCAGGATTAAAATCTACCGATAAATCTTGATTGGGCAATGTAGGATAGAAGTAACCAATTTTTATTCTCTCTCCATCAGGTCCATAATTCACGGCTCTAAATATAATAGCGTTATCAGCATTGGTGGGGTCAATAACTTGTCTTGCTTTCATCCAAACTTTATAATCACTAAAATCGTAAGCATCCCATAAAGAGCTACCAAAGCTAGTGCCAGCCACGTTAGCATCTGTGTCATCTGCATCAAATGAGCTTAATGTTGCTCCATTTGTTATTTGTCCTGAGCGATATAAAGGTACGTTAAATGTTTTATTAGTTGAATCACCGTCCATTACGACAACTAGATTATCATCTTGTCCAAAATCATATGGATGGAATTGATAAAAATTGGCACCTACGTGAATAGAGTTTAAAAAGTCCTTATCAACTATTCCAAGAGTAGGTGGAGTATTATCACGTAACGTTATCTGAGTTGCCAACGGAATTGACCTTACAATTCCCTTTAACAATTTATTAGTAGAATCTAAATATTTTACTATATTTTTATATTTCGTATTACCACTGAAAGAATTACCAGCGTCAATAACATCAACATATGGGTCAGTGCTATCAGCCGTTGTAATTACTCCATCAGAATCAGTGTCGGGATATCCAAGTTGGTCAGATGACGACTCGGCTGCCACGTGTGATGTTTCACTATCTGCTAGAGATTGTGAGAAGCCAAAATTATTTGCCCCCGCTATTATAACAGGAATATGAATTGCACCAATACTGGAATCATATGTATTGGTCAATATTCTTATCTTATTATTATCTTCTACTGATGCCTGTCCACCAATTAACTTTGCATTAATGTTGGCTACGGCTATTGCAGGAGTTTGAAGTGAATTAGCAAACTCTATCTTTTGTGGGGGCACATCTGAGTAGAATGCTTGAATGTCAGCAGGAAGCTCCATGGTAAACGGTCCTTCAGCAGCTCCAATTGGATTATTTACCTCAAACCAGAAAGCTGCGCCATCTACGGCTGTTACTTCAAATATACCTATATTCCCAGCAGAAAGCCATACAGGCGGAGCATTATGACCGACCACAACCACGTAATCGCCAACTTGCAAGTTACTGAATGCGGCAGTTGAAGATGTATATTTCCAAACATCTCCACCTGTGTTAGTGACTGCAATTGTTTCAGTTCCAACAAAATTAATTGGACGTATCACTGAGTTTCCGTCTATGGTTATATAAAGCGTAGCAAGTCTGCCATTTATATTCGTTAAATCAAAATTACCCGATGCTGCTATTGATAGTAAATTGCCGCGTGTATTAAACGAACCAGCGGATATTTTATCATTACCAACTAAAGGAGTAGTTAATTCAATTTGTCCATTAAATCTATTTAGGTCATAATCTGATGCTTTACCGACTGAAGCAGTAGTAGGCCATCCTTGTGTGTTTGCCAAACTACCACCAATTATTTGTATCTGTGAATTAATGGCATTTTCACTGTTAGATGTTATTTTGATTTGACTACCATTGGCAGTTACTGTGGCACCTTGTATAATTTGGTCTAAGACAGTTACCCATGAGGCAATATCAGCCGCAATTACGGTCGTGCCTAAGTCCACAAACGTGTCCAAATCTAACAAAACATCTACCTGAGTCCATGTAGCGCCATCAGTTGATATTTCTATTTTATTATCCTCAAGTCTAATATATTGATATGGTTTATTATCTACCTGTATTGTAAGAGTGTATGGTGAGCCAAAAGCAGCCCAATTATTATACTCAGTAGATTCTAAGAATGCAGTTGCGCCGTCCTTAGATAGCTCAATATTGTTTTTATAAAGCCTAAGGGTAAATACTTCATCAGTAGAGAACAACAACACATCGTTTGCAGTGCCGCCAACTACTTGAATTTTTTCGTTATTTACAGCTTTAGCGAATATAACAACGCCAGTTTGTCCAGAGTGTGTGCGCGCTTCAATTAAATTAGCATTATCATTAATAACCTCTGCTACTTCCACTGCTCTTGCTGAACCAATAACATCAAAGTTAGCCGTATTAAACGTAATTGTTTCTTGCTCATCGTTTACTCGAATTATCAGAGTGTCCCCATCAGAAAGAGCAAATGGCTGAAATCCCAACGTTTCAACTTGTGCTTTAACAATGGGAAAGTTAGCTAGTTGTAAAAATTGTTCTGTTCCAACAGCATCTGATATGATTTCTTCATATCCTTTACCTGCATATGAAGGCTCAAATCCTGTTCCATCGTCAATGTATAACTTAGCAATATCTGTTACGGTTGTAGGCTCTATCATAGATGCTGACACAACGCGCTTATTTTCATCAGAGTCTGATACTCCTATTACACCTGTCAATAGAGCAAGTTTAGTTCCTTTTGATAATGACTGTATATGTTCCTTAATTCTATCTCTAAACTCTTGGTCAGTTTCCAAATCACGGGCATTTGAGAATGCAGTAATATTTGTTACCGTTGCGCCGTTAAATGGCTCAGTCTCAAATTCTATGATAGAGTTTAATGGAGCATTGCCATTAATACCAGCCTCTACAGCCTTAACCAGTACGTTGTTTAATGTATCTTCACCATCTGCTACAATGGATTCATTTATAACTGAAAATAACACTGCATTAGATATATTATTAGCTGGAATGCGAACCAATGTTCCAGTCGCTATTGTTCTATTCGTACCTTGTGCCTTAATTACTGTTTCGCTTAATGTGTGGTCTTTGCTTAATGGGACTGATAATTTAATTTCCCAATAGCTGCTATGGTCAATTAATTGAGTATAGGCTATAGCGCCCTCAAAATTAGACGTTCCACGACCAACATATATAGAGCCCGTATCATTCCATATACCGCTGCCTGGAAATGTCTCTGTCGCTGAAGCGCTTAAGAAATCTTCAGCGTCAGCAACTTTAATAGATGTATCACCAGCAATAGGTGGAGTCGAACCAATATATACAGTAGAGAATACTTTTGTAAATGTACTATCCCCAATAGTCACGAAGCCTGAAGAATTAGTTGCAGGTAATCTGTCTAATCCGTATTCAGCTCCCTTTTTGTCAAGGTCTATTCCAGTTAAGTTATCTAAATAAAAACTATCAAGTATATCAATCAAAGCACCATACTGAGCAAACAACTCTTGGGCTGATGCTTCCAGTATTGTCATAATGACTGAACCCTTATTCATGTCATTTATACCAGTTACCGATAACGTCTTTCTTATCATGTCACCGACTATTTGGTTATAACTTTTAAGCATGAACGCCATAGCTTACCTCTTATAATTTAAATTTTATTGGTATTACCCCACCACCATTACTTGCATTAACAATCAGGTTTAATGATACAGTGGAACCTTTAAATTCAACTGTAATAGATGAAAGTGATTCAAACCTTGGGTCACTTAAAATTGTATTCTCAATGATATCCCGTACATCTTCTGCACTCATATCTAATCTTTCGCCGATATTTAACCCTGCGCCGTATTCAGGATGTCGTTTCAATTCGCCCTGATTTACTGTAACTTTAATCTTAAGAGCCTGAATTGCGTTGTTATATCCAGATGTTAGCTTAATATCGCCGCTATTTGTCATAGCCAAATCGTAATCCTTCGTCAATGCTAAATCAATGCCCATTAGTTTTTGTTGCTTATCCAAATCCTTTGATGCTGGTATCTCACGAGTATCAGGAACAAGGTCTTGGTCAGCTATATCACTGCCAAACGGTATAAATATTATCTTATTGGAATTAATGGTGTTAGGTAAATAAGCCTTCATCTGAGCCGAATGCGCTATGGTGAACTCATCTAAATCTGCATCACCATCTACAGTAATTAAATAATTATCCACACCAATCTCATCTATTTTTGTAATATGCCTAATTTCTGCTCTTTTTATAATAGATGATATCCAAATCTCTTGATTCAAAAATAAATTAGACTTATCAGTTACAGTAAATGAATTACCGCTTCCAGATGAGCTAAATACTCTCTCAAATCCGTCCTCATCAATGTATGGTGGTTTTAATTCATTTAGTATAGCAATTTCAATCCATCTATCGGGGTCATTCAGATATAAGCCAGCCAACTGCTCTAATGTTCCATTATGAGGAAATGGTATAGGATAAGCTACATTTGAGCTTCTAATTACAATATTAGAACCTTCAACTATCTCTTGCGCTCTCACGAATGGGTCAGGTACATTCAACCTTATAATGTCATTTGTTGCACTCAGTCCGTCAATAACAGATATAATGTCATTAAATGCCTGTATAATTTTATAGTCTGCATTTGTAGGAGTTTTAGAAGCTGTGTTAACTGTAGTTCTCCCTGCTGCTGCATTATAGTCATCATCTCCAAATTCATTATAATCAGCGTAAGCATCGCGAGCTGCTTCCATTTGGCGCCTCATCTCATCATAGTCAGCTATAGTTTTATTAAGCGCCTGATTAATTTGCGTATTTAGTAGTTCTTCTTGTTCAGCAGTTAACTCAAAATCCGATATAAGGTACTCATCTAAGAAATCAACATTTTTGCTAAATTGCTCAAATGATGCAATAGGATTTTTAATGTCTAATCGAATTTGGTCTTCAGTTTGTTTAGCCAACGAATCAGAAGCCACAGGTATACCAGTAGGATTAGTGGGGTCTGCCTCCTTTACCGCTGATTGCCCCACACTCAATAATTCCTTTAAAGAGTTATCAATGTTTTTATTCTTTTGTGTATTAAGTCTATTGGGGTCACTTTTAATATCCGCAGCTTTCTTTTCTAAGTCACCTACCATATGCTTCCATGAGTCCTTAACCATATTAGGGAAATCAGCTAAAGTCCTAGTCAAATTAACCAAAGATTTTACAACCGACATTACTTCGCCAATGATAGTAAAAACAGCCTCCATATCTGCCACAACTGCTTTAATTGTATCGTGAGACGAACTTATAATAGCACGAGAGTTTTGAATTAAATCAAAAGCTCTTGCTAATAGATTAGGGTCTTTATCAATAGGTTGAAAATATTTATTAAGCGCGTTATCTAAATTTCCTTCTACAGCATCATTTTCTGCTAAATCATATGCCCTAAGTAATATTTTGTAATTAAACGCGTGTGGATTTTCTACTGATTTAGTAAACTCAAAACTAACAGGAGTTACAACATAAGCAGTATTGTCTTTTTGACTTACAAATACTAAGCGAGCGCGTTTTGCTTCATCCAGTGCGTCATCCTTTTTACCTACTTTACCTTGTGAGGAGCCAGTTTTCTTATATTCCGAATAAGCAACTAAATAGTTAGCTAACTTATGTAATTGAGCATGACCAAATTCCCATATATCCGCCTCTTTTACTGCTTTTGTCAAGGGTTCTTCTGCATCACCACCAAACCCTTTAACTGTACTTATTAAGTTACTAGCAGCACCTAAAGTATTAGAAGCGAATCCACCTAATGTATCATTACTAACTCCCGCTATTACTGGACCTGCTACATCCTTTTTATCATAACCACCACTACGAAGTAATTTTGGAGTAACACCTGTTGTTCCACTTATAGTAATATTTCTAAATACTGTACCATTAAATTCTTCTACAATACCGCGAGTGGTAGGATATACATTAATAGCAAATGGAACTGAAACTGCTAAGCTAGATGGATTTATTGGCAGAGCAAAAACATCAAATGCAGAAACTTTATCACTTAATCGAGCCTTACCAGTTCCTGGCTGAGCTTTCACAACCGTAAAATAATAAGGTAAATCCTTATCCCAATTTTCTGCTTTAATTTTATATATCTTACGCGGAGCATCCACGCGATAAGGAAGCACAGATTTAGAGCTTGTCTTTATATCACCAGTTGTTGGATTTAACTTACTGGTAGAAGTGACATTAGACTTAATTGGTTTTCCTAATATATCTCTTGGCATAATTATATTTTAACACTCGTTGTATTGTATCAATCAACATCGGGCTTACCCGAAAACTTCGTATCTACCTTTACATTAGCGCTTAAATGCTTATTAGCGCTCATTGTACTTGCTGTACTTAACCCAGCAGCATGTTGAGCGTTTATAACACCAATAGCAGCATTTAATTTAGCCACCGTATCATTAAATAACGCTAAAAAAATATTCCCTAATACTGCCTGTTGATTAGCTCCTTTACCGCCTAACTTAACATCTTTACCAGAAGTAATAACCTCATCATGAGCCCCATGTATCACAGGAGCATTCAACTCAATCTTAGATGGACTTTTTACATTAATCTTATTATTTGCCCTATCAATCGTTATTATGTTAGGCTCATCTTGACCATCATTAATAGTAATCTTTTGGTCTACTCTTGAAATCTTAATCTCTTGGTCAAGATTATCTATTATAAAGATTTCACCGTCTTTGTTTATCTTCACTATCGTGGGCTGAGCACTTGCATCTTTCAAGTTACCTTTTTCATCCTTAGCGCCTTGAAATACTATTGTAAGCTCACCATGTTTGTTAATATTCCAGCGTAATCCATTGTACTCACCCAATATTCTTTGTCCGTCATTATCAGGACTACTCTCAGCACCTGGCTGTAGTTGTGGCAGCTCTTTCAATCTATCGTCTATAGAAGATGATTTACTGGCTACTGCACTGGCCTCATTAAGTCTTGGGTTAATAGATGGATGCTGAAGGCCACCCAATATCACAGGAGAATGTTTATGTCCATCTATAAATCCAACCAACACCATTGCTCCATTTTTATATTGATAATCTTCATTATCACTTTTGTCTCCACGTTTACCGTCAGTAATGGGCTGTAAAACTTTTTCTTCAAAGTTATTATCGTCACCAAAAGTATCAAGTGCGCGGCAATTAGTATATCGCACATCTGCAATATCATGGTCGTTAATTAAAATGTCATATTCAACATGCTGTTTGGAGTAATTATCAGGACTATCAGTATATAAAACATTAACAATCTGCCCAACCAATAATCTGACATTACTATTTTTACCAGCAAGTAAACTAGGCTTTTTGCCCTGTTTAAAATTACTCGTTAATATAGCACCTGATTCAGTTTCGTTATCCATTTTCCTTTGTATCCTTACCTTTAGTAGTTGTCTTACTATTCTTTTTAGGCACTTCTACCTCTGCTATTGCTGCATCTTGTTTTTCTGAAACAGCATTGCTTGCTCTAGCTGTACCCTCAAACTCAGTATCGCTTAAGCCAATATCTAACTGACTATTTTCATCAATACGGCCACTAGCGTATACGGGATATTCATCTACGCGCTGTCCACGAGTTACTTTCACCACAGTTCTAAATGATTTTTTCCCAACTGATGGTTCTATTTTATACATATGCTCGTAAGATTCAATGTGATATATTTCATCTGTTCCCGCTTCTCTAATGATATATAAATTATCACCAATTGATAAAGGCTCTTGAACCCCAATCAATTCAAAGGTTCCTGTTTCATACATATGCATACCTAGCCACCAATCAGCCAATAGATTAATCCATATGGGAATCAAAGAGCCATAACTTGGATGTTTTTTTCGGTCTGATTCGGCTGGATAATGGAAGTCAGACCTATCTATCATAGTTCGAGGCCCGTGACGCCGCACAGAATTTTTATCAATTGCATAATTACCAAATCCCGTTTGAAACCCAAGACTAAATACACCTGGCTGAAGTCCATATCCAAATATTTCAATCAAGTTAAATCTTTCGTGCTCACTTCTCCCAATACTCTCATTGATAATACATCTTTCTGGAATCTTAATACTTGGCAACTCAATAAAAGATGTAGTATCTAATTTCTTACGTTTTTTAAACTCAATTTTGGCAGCAGATGACGTAAATGGAATTTGCCTCAATACAAACGTTGGAAATAGTTTAAATTCATCTCCTACTTTTTTTACCTTTAAGTCAACAAACATTTCATTCAACATACGATTAGAGTACGATTTTAATATACTCCAAAGCGGTTGAGCAGTGCCAACACCAATATTAAGTATCTTAAAGCCAGATAGCTTCAATAATTTTTTAGGCTCTATATCGCCCTTATCATATTGAGCTATACCTAGTTGAGGCACTAATATATCTGTAAATGTTCCAGTCGAGCGCGTATATGGCGCCATCTTATCAGTTGATTTAATTTTAGAAGCATCAAATACCTCTTGAATATCTGATGGCAACACAAGTAAATCATTCACTACCCTACTTCGTTCAGCAGTACCTTTTTGCATTTGAGACGGCCCTAACCCCAAGAATAACTTCATTAGCTCCTTAACTATTACATCAGGCGTTAAGTCTTTCGCTGATGTAAGTCCCACTGCGGTAGCCTGAAACACTTTAAAGTCTTTTAATTGGTCAGCTAACTGGCTATGATAATACACATCTAAGCTTAAAAAATAACTAAAATCTATACCTGAAATTCTATAACGTAATAGTTTCTTACCATTTGGCATTGTTTGAAAAACCCTTCTTACGTCAGTAACAATTCCATACATTTTTAGCCCTGAGTCTACTTTATTATTAGCTATAGATTTATCTATTTTAGTGCCGTTTTTCTTTATTGGGTAAACTCTATCTCTACGCATCCAAATTATTGCGTGGTCACCTGGATGAATAATATGATGATAATTAATGTCTGCCGACGCTAAAACAACATTAAATGTTCCCGCTGGAGACGTTTTAGTTTTGCTTACACCACAAGACAAAATATCAGAAGCTACGTCAAAAGCCTTAGCCTTTTTAGCTATTGTGCTAGGTGCATTTCCATGTTGAATACTTTTTAGTGTAAAATTATTTATCTTTACTATTGGTTTATGTTTGGCTGCATCATAATCTCTAGTGTCACGCCTTATAAAATGGACGAACCTTACAAAACAATCAGGTTCATATTTAAGATGAACCTTTTCTAAACTAACTTCGTATTTTTTATTTGCAGTATCAGTCATCTTTATTCTTCCTCAGATTTTGGCTTCTCTACTGCTTTTGGGATTTTCTCAATAACTACTTCACCTGTTAATACTTTTTGTGCCCTTTCTAAATTCCAAAGATGGGTCGTAACTTTCTCTAATGCCGTTGCCGCAGAAATAGCGCCCGTATCAACATCTTTGAATGTACGAATGATTGTTCTCATACCTTGAACAACAACTGCCTGTTGTTCAATTCCTTCCTGAAATACATCTCCACCTTCATCCAACATCGTAAATCTTTTTCGCATTTCAATTCTTTTTCGTTCCTGCTCGAAACCTTTTAATCTATCTTTAGCAATTGGTCCTATAAATGCTTTAGATGGCGCTGCTAATCCACCCTCTAACATAGGCTGAAGATACTCAGGCATCATTTCGGCCGTAATTTCTGCGCCATATACACCTTGCCCTTCAGATACCATCGCATGCGTTTCAAGTCCCATTTTTTGTTGTTCCGTTAGTTGCGCGCCACCTTCTAAAGCCGAGACAGTGCCAGGAGCAACAACGGCAGAAATATCAAACACACCTAATTCTTTTTGACCCATCGTTTTATAAAACTCTTTACTTGCTTCTTGTTTAGTCATACCCAATATACGCATCATATGTTTAATTACTGTCGGAGCATTAGCAGGTTTTGCTTTTTTTAACATTAGTTGTAGGTTCATAACGCCACCAGGGTTTCTTGCCATTTTTTCTCTCATACGTGGGTCGGTGCGCCACTTTTCAACCATCTTACCAACGCCTATCCATCTACCAACATCCTGAATTCCCCCAGCAGACATACTCTGTTGCATGCGATTTTTAAAAAAAGCCATGCCAGTTTCAGCGGTGGACACATCAGCTCCAAAATTAACAGTGGCCGTATTCATAATATGAGCAGCAAACTGTTCACCTATCGCTCCATAACCTCCACCTGATTCTCTCATCATTCCTATCATGGATGTGGTGTAAGCTTGTGCTATAGGTGCAGTAGTAGATATTCCACCTGTCATACCTAATGTTTGGCGTTGTAAATCGGTGTACATATCCATCGTTACTTCGCCGCCTCTACCTGGCGCTCTCATACTTAACATTTCTTCAGCAATCTGCGTAGGCGTTGAACCACGAGCTCTAGCTATTTGATTAATTCGATTATTTCTACTCCACCTTCCTACATCACTAGCGGGAACTCCCAAGCTAGAAGATAAAATAGTAGAACGCGCTGCTTCTTCAGGGCTATATAGAAATTTCTGTGAAGTGCCAGAAAAGCTTTTGATAAGATTTTCTTGACTATACAATCCACCGCCATATCCTAAAGCGGCTTGCATAGGTCCAGTAACACCTCTTGCAAATTGTAATTGCTGATTATATAAATCTCGCGTAACTCCGCGCTTCTCAACTGCCGCTCTCATAGCTTCTTGGAATCCTCCGCCGCCAGCAGTTTCAGCTTGTCCGCTTAGTATATTATATACACCACCAGCTATAGCACCACCAGCAAAACCGATACCAGCACCAATTACTGTACCAATGCCAGGAACAACAGACCCTACAGCACCACCACCTATTGCAGCAGCACCGCCCCATTTTCCTGCGGCTCCTAAAACATTACCCCAATATCCTGCTTTATATCCAGTTGCTCCTTCTCCCGTTCTAATACCAACATTCATTCGAGCAATATCGGCGTAACTTGTTCCTCCCATTGCTGAAACATCAGTAGCACCTAAACTGCCAGCCATAGCTTGCTGACGTAATTGATGCATAGGGAATTGGTAGCCCATTTGAGCTATTTGCATCCCACTGCCAAGAATGGCTGCGGGAGCTAAAAATCTAGCAGCCAATGCCTGTAATGGGTTTATTTGTGTTCCACCGCCGCCACCAGCACCACCACCAACGACACCTGGTGCTGCTGACGCACCGCCACCAGCTCCACCGCCACCTGCTCCACCACCAACACCGCCTGTTAAGCGTTCCATAACAGTAGCTAATTTGTCAACAGACGCAGTAAGTTTCTCCATTGTTAAATTAGGAGAAGCTAAAGATGCCCCTAAAAACGCTGATGGAGTAGCTACACGACCTTGTGAATCTAAAACTGGACCTTTACCACCACCAGCTACATTACGAAGCTGCTTTAAAACATCAGATATAGGTTGGCCATTAACTTTTAACTGAACATCTATTATTTCGCCGCCAAGCTGTTTAAAAGTTTGAGCGACACGCTGCATGTCCTGCTCTAAACCTCTTATATCAGCTTCTAGCTTTATTTCAAATTTACGGTCTAATGCCATTTGTTACTGTCTCCACTTACTTGAAATCTTCAAAATCTATATACATATCATCTGTCTTGTCTTTTTTTGTAGCCTTACGTATATCTTTTTCAGAATCTTTTAATGCTTTTTCTTGGTCTTTAATTGATATGTAATCATCCCCCATTTGCTCTTTAACCCAATCTTCATCTTCCTTTACTGTTTCATCATCTAAATCGTCATTTAAAAATTTATCTAATTCCTCAGGATTAGTGCTGTAGTATATATCAAAATACTCATATAATAATTCCTCGACAGTGTATTCTTGAATCTCAGTACACTTATAAGGTTTTTTATAATAGCGACACCACCATCGGGCTAAAAAACTTCTAATATCTTCTAAATTCTTTAGTGGTTGTTTAATGCTTTTGGCAACACGCTTTTGTATATTAATAACATCTAATGCGTCACTAAGTTTATTTTGCGTTATCTTCTTCACTTGATTCTGTCGTACTTTCTACCTTTTTTTCCTCTTTTTCAGCTCCCCAAACTTCATCACGCCATTCTTTCTCAGCTTTCATGCATTCTTCAAAAATAGAATAAAGCACATTCAAGTCTAGCAGATTTTGCCCATTATCTGATGCAATCCACCAATCAGGAGCCTTAGTTAATCTAACTTGGCACTGAGCTATCATTGCGTGATACATTTTTAGCGATTGGTCTATATTCGCTAAATCGTCATTCAATCTAGTTTGAATGACACCTGCTTGAGATGTTTGCCTCAATGTAGGCACACATACGGTTACAAACGTTCCCTCATAATTCTTTTTACTCGTCTCCCCTATAACTGAAATCCGAAAAGTTTTTTCGTTTTCAGGTAAATCAATTGTGGGATTGGACATAACTACTCCTTTAAAAAATTAGACACAAATATTGTATTTGAGT
>Ga0164310_10000912_pt1 | contig 16344 bp, 13 predicted proteins | sample GuaBasSedimGuay1_FD_121795 | JGI IMG/M metagenome (GOLD analysis project Ga0164310, IMG submission 121795) | Subseafloor sediment microbial communities from Guaymas Basin, Gulf of California, Mexico - Guay1, Core 4569-9, 0-3 cm | ecosystem: Environmental > Aquatic > Marine > Hydrothermal vents... | reverse complement strand
GCGTCCGGGTGGTCTCGGGTCTCGTTGGTCTGACGAGCTACCCCGACGGCTTCGACCCGACCGTGGTCAAGGGCCGTGGAGCCGCCACGACCGACACCAGCTACACCTTCGAGAACATGCGCAAGGAGCTGGGGGACGAGGGCCTCTGGCGGGCCGGTGACGGCACCTCCAACGCTCTCGGTACGGTCGATGGTTACTCCTACGCCATTCCCCTGTGCGCTGTCTTCCGCCGCAACAGCGTGGCTTGGGACGGCGACCCCGGCCAGAACCTCAACGGTGCGTTCGACCGCAACCCCACCGCCGTGGACACCACTGGGGCGACGACCTTCTCGACCACGCCGACCCTGAACGCCGACATCACCGACACCGACCTCACACTGGACCTCGTCTCGGTGAGCAACATCCCGCTCCCGTTGACCCCGGCTTCGTCAGTGACGATCCAGGTCGGCGACGAGATCATGACCTACTCGGTCATCACCGGCTCAACCATGACCCTCGCGAGCCGAGGGGCTCTCGGAACCAAGGCCGAGGCCCACTACGCTGGCGACGAGGTCACGGTCCTGGCAGGTCGTCCCGACGGTCTCTTCTCGGACCAGGTCGCCAAGACCGACATCCTGGACCTGCGACACGCGGTCAACCCCAACGGCTTCGACTACGACGCCGTCCTGAAGGGCAACCTCGACAAGCTCCTGCGAGGCCAGATGCGAAGCACCTGGAAGCGCTCGGGTGGTGGCCCTCAAGGCGGCTTCGTGTTCTACCAGGACAAGATCAGCGCCTCGGCGGCAGCCCTCGGTGTGACCCTTCTGGACGCACCGGACGGTCATCGCACCATCTTCTCAGACGCGGCCATGCAGGAGAGCATGGAGTTCGTCGGCAAGGTGCCTGTGAGCAAGAGCACCTCCGAGGACATCACTGAGACGTGGAGTCTCAGCCTCTCAGGCGAGGTGAACAACGACGCCGCTGGTTCCGCAGGTGAGTTCAACCCTCAAGATGTGATCACCATCCCAGTCGTTCAGCTCAAGACGGGGCTGCCCGGCGGTGACGCTGACCAGGTCCGTTTCATCTCGGACGCTGGAGCTGTCTCCATCCGTATCGACGGAGAGCAGTACCCCCTTGTCGAGGGCACTCACTTCTCGGTCACGGCCATCACGGATCCGACCGACGACCTGGTCATCACGCTGCTGGCCGACTTCCCCTCGGCCACGGTCAACTCCCTCTACATCAACTTCCACGTCCAGTGGGGGCCGGGTCGAGGGATCAGCCGGCGGCCGGATGCTCTGCACAGCATCTCCTACCTCAGTGCCTCCACGGACATCCTGCTCCAGCAGGCTGGGGTGCCGGCTGACAACACCCCCATGAGGACCTCCTGGGCGCTGCTCTGGAGCAAGTTCCGGGACGACATCTACCACAACCTGCTGCCGGTCACGGCCGAGGCGTATGCGGACATCGGGAGCAAGACCGCCATCTTGACCCCCTTCCGTCGCGTCGAGTTGCCGGACGACATGCGGGTGCTCGACGGAACCAACGCCAACATCAACTGGGACGAGAGCCCCACCGACGGCACGTTGGGCTCGACCAGCTCGGGCAACCCCACCTTCACCGACGGCACCAAGGACTTCACAGCCCTGCTCGTCGTCGAAGGGGACGCCCTGGTCGTGGAGAGTCCTGCCTCGGTCGCCGGGACCTACTACGTCTCTGCCACCGTTGGCACCACGACTCTCGACATCGACGCTGCTGGCGGCTTCCCAGCCACTGCGAGCAACATCGTCTACACCATCTACCACACCCAGGGGTTGATGCCGACGGACGACCTCACTGGTACGACCAAGTGGACGACGACGGACCCCATGGGTCTGTTCAGCGGCTCCCAGGGCGGTGTGGCCGCCACGAAGAACCTCTACTTGCCGATCCAGCGCAAGCTCGTGCCCGGCTGGGGTGAGGTGAGGGTGCCCATCCTGCACACGGACGCCACGACCTTCGCTGAAGGGATCAACTTCCTGACCCTCACGACGAAGGGGGACAAGACGGCGATCAACTCGGAGCGCAACTTCATCCCGTTCGACAACGGGACACTCTCCTACGTGCCCTTCGCGACCATCGACCTGAACACGGACCTGACGGCCACGTACAACGCGACCTTCTCGTGGAGCGGCAACGTCCACTGTGGGATGCGGTTCTTCACCGACGGTCGAGCCATGGGCCGCCAGGGTCTGGAGCTGCCACCCTTCTATGGCATCGCCAGGTTGTTCGCGGTCTACGAGGCCCAGGACTACAAGACCAACGGCTCGGCCTTCGTCCCGTCCACACGGGAACGCAAGACCACCGGGACGCCGGCCACGAACCTCCTGCGTCAGAACTTCGACGGTCCGATGTTCTGGATCGAGATCGACGATGACGGTGACAGCACCTTCATCCTCAACGCAGAGGCCATCGACATCGCCAAGAGCCCCAACGCCATCTCGTCGTTCGAGAACGGTGAGTACGTCATCGACGCCAGCATCTTCGGGTTCGACCGCAACGCCTTCGACCTCAGCAGCGAGTGTCGACTCGTTCTCGCTCGGGGCCGGGACTCGACCCAAGCCGGCAGCGGGACTCGAACCGACAACTACGGCCAGACGGGCTCAAGCGCATCCATCGCCAGCCCCGACCTCGTGGTGCCCGGACCTGCGGTCGCGAGTGACGAGATCGCCATCAACTACAGCCGGACCCCCTATCAGGGCGACGCCTGGGGCTCTCAGACGAGCCAGCAGGACATCAGCCACCAGCAGGGTCCTCTGCTGACAGGGACGATCTACCAGCTCGTCTCGACCGAGTTGGACGAGGACAGCCTCACGAGGCCCAATCAGAAGGCCATCGAGGTCCTCGGGTCGGTCAGCTTCCTGACCACCTTGGGCACCGGCCGGCTCTCGGGTGACCTGCCCCCAGGGACCTTCGACTTCCGGAACATCGGCTACGAGGACCACAGCTCCTTCCCGCCGTCTTCGGGGTCCGACCCACGGCCCGAGATCAAGATCACGGCCATCGCCTCTGACGAGGCCGACGATCTGGGCTCGATGTACCACGGCTGCACCGAGCGTCTGCCCTTGGGCGCCCTCTACCGGGACAAGGACTTTCGGGGCGGGTTCGTCTACGGCGACTTCACAGCTCAGGTACGAAGCCCCTTGGTCTACACCAACACGACCTCTCCGGGGGTCTCGTCGGCAAGCATCGCGGCCAACCAGAGCTTCGAGCAGGACGTGATCAACGCCTCGACCTCGACTCTGGCCTCCGGGCAGCCTGGTGAGATCGTAGTCGCCATGGATGGTGAACAGGGCAACTACGGCCTGCTCACCAACTTCCGGACCCACCGCGGTGGCTCGGCCTTCTCGGCCACGCCTCCGTGGCCTGGCGGTGAGCTGGAGACTCGCCTCAGCCAAGGTGGCTCAGCGATCAGCTACGACGGCGTGCTTGCTGGGACGGCCTACCTGGTGCGGAACACTGTCACCAGCATCGGGGCCACCGAGGTCTCGGCGGGTGGCGAGCTGATGATGCTCATTGCGACGACGGCCCTCCGGCTGGACGGTGCCCCTCGGGACCTGTTCGTCTTCCTTGGGTCCAACGGAACGGGTGAGGGCTACTCAGCCGCCGACCTGTACCGAGTGGGAGGTCACCCCCTCGTTCGCGACAACGTGCGAGTCGACATCGACCCGGCCAGCTACGACCTGGCTCGGAAGACTGACCGATCCTTCGAGGCGTAGGCAATGGCACACAAGCGACTGACATACTTGGACATTCCGGCCCCTCGCCGGAAGGCCACGGCTGGCAAGGCCATGAGCAAGCTCAAGGAAGCTCTGACCAACCCCGTGCTCACCCCTGAGCAAGAGGCCACCATCCGGGCTCGCATCGACCATCTCACACAGTGGACCGCGGGCAACCTGGAAGCTGATGAGGTGCCCGACAACAAGAAGCCCCAGAAGGCGGAAAAGGGGAAAAAGGGGAAAAAGGGCAAGCACCATGAGGTGGTGGTCGAAGAGAGCCTGAACCTCGAAGAGGAAGGTCCTTCGTAGTCCACTTATGGGGAATCCCTCTCAGGAGGTACCCCCGTGGACCAACTGTACGACCAGCTCTTCAACAAAGAGACCCTGATCCTCGCCTTCATCGTCGTCATCGGGACGTTCTTCGTCCGGAGGATCGTCGAGACGGCTGTCCCGTCCTGCAAGGATGTCGCCACGAATGGCGACTCCAAGTACAAGACCAAGTTTGGTCTCTGGTGGAACAGCGTTATCCTGTACGCCGTCCCGGTGGCCCTCGGTGCGGCTCTCGCCATCTGGGCCTACAAGGCTGAGGCGCTCCCAGGGGAGTTCAAGACAATCCCAGGAGCTGCCATGTGGGGCGCCGTTGTCGGTTGGTGCTCCAGCTTCATCTACAAGGTCGTCCGCAAGTTTCTCAAGAAGAAGACCGGTGTGGACCTGACCCCTGGACCGGCCGAGCCTGACAAGAAGCTCGACGAAGACAAGGACGAGTCCGACGACGAAGAGGACGAGCCACCCAAGAAGAAGCGGCAGCCCACCAAGAAGAAGGACGAGTCCGACGACGAGGAAGAGACCAAGGACGAGGACTAGGGGGACGCCATGGCCGATGAGCCCACCTTCTGGCAGAGCGTTTGGGGCTGGATCAAGAAGTTCAGCCGCTGGATTTATGCCCCGCTGGTGGCCATCATTGCCATCTTGGTGGTCTTCGTGCTCGTGGCCCTGGGTGTCAAGAACATCCAGCTCGGGGGCTTCCTGGGCCGTCTGTTCGGCAAGGATGACCCCAAGGGCAAGAAGGCCATCGACGTGGCCAACACGGTGCCCGAGGACCGGGTCGACGAGAACGGGGTCATCATCAAGCCGGGTGAGCCCGACTCGACAGGGCAGACCCAAGCAGTGGTCGTTCCCATCGAGGAACCGGGGTTGTTCGACGACCCTGGCAAGATCAAGGTCACACCCCCTGGGGAGGACAAGCCCACCGAGGTCATCCTCCCCGACGGTGTGAAGGCCAAGGACGTGGACAAGGTCATCATCGTGAAGCCTGACGTGTACGCGGTCACGGTGAAGGACAACTCGAAGGTCACCGGCAAGGACGTGGACGACCTGCTGAGCAAGTACGGAGACTGAGAACATGAGTGAGTACAGCTACGATCGGACCAAGGAAGCCTCGTGGAAGGAACACACCGTCTACGGGCTCGCTCATGACGGGGGCGTGACCCTCAAGGCGTTCGTCAGCACAGGCATCGTCCACGGACACCCTCAAGAAGAGCATCGACCAGGCCGTGCTGGACATCCGCAACGTGATGAACGGCGGTCTCATGCGTGCCCTGAGCCAAGACGTAGGGATGAACTTCACCCTCTACGGCTTCCAGTGTGTGAGGGAGGGGACCGGTCTTCTCATCTGGACGATCCTGTCCGCCAGCCACGACGTGGACGCAGCCATGATCGCCAGGGCTCAAGAGGCCATCAAGCGTCACGCCAAGCTGCTGCGGAGGTGAGTCGAATGGGCATCTCCGAACGAGTCTCCTTCCGCTTCCGTACCCGGACCCTGTACGCCCGCCTCATCGAGTCGATGAGCATGGGAGATGCCTTGGAGGCCCTCGGCTTCTCTCCGGGAGAGACCCCGAGTCCCCAGGAGGTATCCAAGGCGTACAAGGAGCGGGCATTCCGTAACCACCCCGACCGCGGCGGTGACCCGACCAAGATGGTCGAGCTGAACGTCGCCAAGGACATCCTGGAGGGCAAGGAGCGCCCCACTGGCGGAGGTAGAGGCCCCGAGCCTCCCTCGGGCTACACGGCACCTCAGCGAGAGAAGCCCGAGCCCCGACGAGTCTCTTTCGACGAGGCCAAGAGCAAGGCGGGGGCGCCTCAGGCCGACTGGAAGTTCAAGACCCAGACGGCCTACGGTGGCCACGGAGACACGAGCGTCTCCGGCTACGTCGTCTGCGGCAAGCTGGGCGACAAGCTCGTCTTCGTGGCGGTCGAGTCCTACCGCTCCCAGAACGCCTTCACCGGCGAAGACGTGGACGAGTGGTGGATGAAGACGGCGACGGCCCAGGGCTCCTTCCGGGACATCGCCCCCAAGCTCATCCGGCAGCTCTTCAGCTCGTTCCCTCACTTGAGCAAGAAGTACAACGCCAAGGTCGAGATCCTGCCCGACGGGGCGGTTCTCAATGAGCGGATGCTCTTCAGTCGGGGCCGTGCCGTGTCCTTCAAGGACGCTATGGCCATGATGGGCGAGATCGACCAAAACGACCCCTGGGCTCAGCGGAAGGTGACCATCCAGATCATCACCCACAACCGCAAGGACATCGCCGACCGGAACTACGACATCGAGCTGGTCGTCAACGGCAAGGGCTACACGCTCCGTGAGGACAACGCCGACAAGATGCAGGCGGGCTCGGCCAAGGTCATGCGGGCCATCTACGGCGACTACTACTACGACGAGAGCAAGAAGCTGTTGACGCGGTCCAAGAAGGGGCCGGCGGCCATGCAGTGGATGGTCGACAACCTCCGTGGCGAGCCTGACGACCTCATCGCAGCCCTCAAGGCAGCCATCGAGCAGGCTTCAGGCGGTGGTGGAGCCCGGAAACGACGGAGGCGGTAGATGCGCTGGCTCCTGACCCTTGCTCTGTGCCTCCTGACAGCCCCTCTGTGGGCTCAGGAGCCTGGGGCGGCCCCGGTGCCCTCCCCAGAGCCAGAAACGCCTCCAGCGGCCTCTGAGGGGGCACCAGAGCCCTGTCCGGGGGGCACCTGCGTCCCTGACGAGGACATGGCCAAGATCGTCGAGGTCCTGAAGGAGAAAAAGTGCCTCCAGACGACCAAGCCGGAGTTCGATCTGGACCCCATCAACATCGTGGTCGACCGGGACGGGCGCATCTTCTACAGCGGGGCTGAGCCCCACCCGTACTCGGTGCGGATGAACTGGTGCAACTACGAGGTCGAGGCCACCGGCAAGGTCGACATCGTGGCGGCCATGCGTGAGCCGCCCATCTGGGGCTTCCGCTTCCGGCCCAAGGCGTACATAGGGGTCCTTCCGGGCGAGGCGTTTTACAGCCTCCCCGAGGATGACTCCATCCACGTGATGGACCTGGTCGACGCCGGGGTCATGGTCGACTTCCTGTACTACGACTGGGCCAATCTCAACGCTGCGGTGGGCTTCCGGAGCCTGGGCGCTGGGATCGGCTTCGACCTCACGAGCAACTTCGGTGCCTACGGGGGCTACGCCCTGACCTGGGGCGACTGGCATCACAACGCCAACCTGAGTCTCTGGTTCAGCTTCTGGAATCCCGAGCCATGACCGACGCAGCCAAGCGGGTCGCCCTCCGGTACGCGGCTGCCATCCGGTGGAAGCGAAACGTCGCTGAGGGCAAGCACACCCGAGCCACGATCAGCAAGGGTCGTGGCCAGAGTTGGTACGTCGAGGTGACGACCAACTGGGGTGCCCGTGGGCCGGGCAAGGAGAAGTTCCTCGACAGCGAGGGGACCATCTACAAGTCCGAGGCCATCGAGGCCGGCGAAGAACTGATGGCCAGGTGGGACCGCGACATCGAGCGCATGGGCCGAGAGCAATTCGAGTGATCGTGCCCCTGTCCGGTGTATGGTTCAGGGCATGACGGACGAGAAGAAGCCCGACGACGACGGGCTAACCCCTCAAGCCCGACGGGCTTATGAGCGCCTGCTGAAGGTACGTGCGAGCACGACCGTAGCCCTCAAGGAGTGCTCTCTCCTTCGCAAGGAGATCAAGGGGCTCGACGGGAAACTAGAACCTCTGCGCCTGCGGTACTACCAGGTGCAGGGCGTCTACCACATGATGCTGCTCAAGCGCATGATCCTGGGGGACGGGACGGGCTTGGGTAAGACGGTCGAGACCATCGCCACTCTCTGCTACCTCTGGGCTCGGGCCGAGACCGACAACCACGTCATGGTCATCGCCCCGAAGAGCGCTGTCCACCAGTGGGCCGACGAAATCCGTCGCTTCACAGTAGGGGTCGAGCCTGTCGTGGCCGGGACTGAGAAACCCAACCCGGTGGCGACCTGTACCTGCTCGGTCTGCGGACACGAGTGGCAGACCAAGAAGACGGGCAAGAACATCGCTTGCCCCGAGTGCGACGTGAAGTGCCCTGTCCACAAGGGCCGCAGAACCAAGAAGAAGTGCGAGCACTGCAAGGGTACCGGCTTCACCTTCCGGACGGTGTGGGAGAAGGCCGTGCTCGGTAAGGACAAGCAGGTCATCAAGCCCGAGACCATCACGGTCGAGCGGGAAGAGCCTGCTGAGGCTCGTCGCCGTGAGTACGAGCGGTGGGCTGCCCCCTACAAGGAGGGTGAGCCCAAGAAAGTCATCATCCTCACCTACGGCAAGCTCGTCCGCGATTGGAACCACGGTGGCTTCCAGCCTCCTGGCAAGGACGGCAAGCCCGACCTCAAGGCCCCGGTCTTGGAGGGGATGCTCGACAAGGTCACGGCCAAGGTGGGCAAGAAGGGGGTCATCATCTTCGACGAGGCCACGGCGTTCAAGTCGAAGCGCACCAAGACCCACGAGATCGCCCTGTTCCTGTCGATGCGGGCACACCGGGTCTATGGGCTGACGGCCACGTTGCTGAAGAGCCGGCGCTGGGAGGGCTACTGCATCTTCGGGGTCATCAAGCCGGGGCTGTTCACGACCCAAGCGGCCTTCCACCGGGACTACTGCTTCGTCGAGCTGAAGAAGGTGGGCAAGGCCCGGATCCCGCTCATCAAGGGGTACAAGAACCTGGACAAGTTCCGGGGTCGCATCGACCCGTTCTTTCTTGGTCGGCCGAAGCACGCTGTGTCCGACGAGCTACCCGCCCTGGTGACCCGCGAGATCCAGTGCGAGCTGAGCCAGGCTGAGAACTCGAAGTACGAGGAAGCCCTCTCTGGCATCTTCGAGCTGGGTGACGGTGAGATCCGCGAGTACACCGAGCACCAAGCGCTGGTGAGTCTCATCTACTGCCAGCAGGTCGTGGACTCACTCGCCATGCTGCGGTTTCAAGGTGGCCAGGCGATCGACGACGACTACGACTACGGGGCCTCTTTCGACCCCAAGAGCCACAAGCTCGGCTCACTGGGGAGCAAGGAGCAAGGGCTGGTCGACCTGCTTACCGGTGAGCTGGAGGACGAGAAGGTCATCGTCTACACCCGGTTCGCCTCGCTGGTGCCCCGTCTCCAGGCGGTCCTGAAGAAGAACAAGATCAAGTCGACGTGCATCACGGGCAAGGTGAGCGAGAAAGCTCGCCGCAAGAACCAGCAGCTCTTCCAGAAGATGGACAGTGACACCAACGTCATCTTCATCACGGACGCCGGGAGCGAGGCCATCAACCTCCAAGCGGCGATGGGGCTGGTCTTCTACGACATGCCGTGGAGCTGGGGCGACTATGTTCAGATCCTCGGTCGCATGATCCGCATCGGTAGCCCTCACAAGGGCGTGCTGGCCTTCCACCTGATCGCCACCCGACCGTTGCCAAAGAAGGCTGACCGGAAGACCATCGACCACCACGTGCTGTCGCTGCTGCGAGCCAAAAAGGGGCTCATCGACAAGGTGCTCGGAGAGGCCGCCCAGGGCGCTCTGACCTTCGAGAGTAGCGATTCCACAGCCCAGTCGCTCATCAGCAAGATGCAGCGTCGTGGTGGTGATGAAGAATGAGACGCTGGCAACGACTCTTCCGGTGTAGATGAGTCTCGTGGCTGACGAGCAACCTATCTGCCCGAAGTGCGGCCAAGCCCCCCACCCTGAGTGTCGGGATGGCTTCATCTTTCCCAAGGACAGCGAGACGGGGGACCTTCTCATCAACCCCGCGACGGGAGGCCCGCGTGTCTTGATGTGCCCACGTATCCGCCTGAAGAAGACGCTCAAGCGTCTCGGGCCGGAACTAGCCGCGGCCAAGCACCTTCGAGGCGGGAGCCCTTTGCTCACGCTCGGCAAGAAGGGGGAGCCTCCCACCGTCGACCTCCGAGGGACAAACACCTTCATCACTGGTTGTGCATGGTCGTGGCTGAGACCTCACCTCCGGTACGCGCTCGGCCTCGACTGGAGCCTCAGCTTCAAGATCATTACCGACCAGCACATCAAGGCGGTGTTCGTCGGCAGCGAAAGCTACAAGGCCCGAGCCCGAGACATCCGTGACGACAGCCCTACCTACAACTCACTGGGGGATCTGGTAGGCCCTCCGGACCTGGTCATCCTCCGGCTAGGCCACCTGGGGCACAAGAACAGAGCAGCGGCGGGGGCCATCAAGGAAGCCCTGCGTATCCGAGAGACCTTGAACAAGCCGACCTGGCTCGTCGATGAGGCCGACCATCCTTGGAGCAGGTCGTTCTCCTACGACCCTGATCTGGAGGACTACATCGACGACAACTTCAAGACGGTCAAGGTCGAGGGCGTCGACCCTGGGGAAGAAGAGGTCGAGGAAGAGGAAGATGTGGGGATGGGTGTCGAGGACGAAGACGAGTTCGAGGCTCCACCCGCAAAGAAGACCCGCAAGAAGAAGCGCCGTCCGAAACCTCCCCCCGAAGACGAGGACGTGGAGGTGGACGACGGAGGCTTCGACGAGTCTGACTTCGACCTGCCCGGCGAGAAGCCGAAGTGGAGGCGCTCATGAAGCGGCTGTTGCGCAGCGTCATCGACTTCGAGGATGGCAAGATCAGCGCCGACAACCTGTCGGTCAACGCCCAGCGTCTCTTCACCTCCAAGATCGAGTGGGTCCGCCCCGACGACGAGAAAATCTACGACTTCGTCCGGTCCTTCTTCGACAACAACATCGGGCTGCCTTCCAGCCGCACGGTCGAGGACTACTTCAACCGCCTTGACGACGTAGAGGTAGTCGAGCGGCTGAAGGTCATCGAGCAGGCTCAGCCCTACGTCCGCACCAACTTCGCCCACCTGCTCAAGCAACTACTAGAGGACCAACATAGGGTCGCGATGCAGGCCCTGCTCAAGGAGACGGCCGAGGTCGTCTCCAGGGGTCTGGTCATCAAGGAGGGTCGAGAGAAGAAGCGTATCCAGGGGGTCCGCGACGGCCTCATGCACTTCAACAGCAAAGTGCATGACCTCATCCCATCCGAGACGACGGCACGTACTCGGGGGGACATCCGAGAAGACGCCCAGGGGGCCTGGGACGATTACCTCACCGCCAAGCACAACGCGGGCAAGGTCTGGGGCAAGGTCACCGGCATCGAGCAGATCGACACGGTGTGTCACGGGCTCAAGCGTGGCGAGATGTGGGTCCACGCAGGCTTCGCCGGTGAGCTGAAGACGACCTTCGCCCTCAACTGGGCCTACAATCTGGTCACCCGCTACCGCTGCAACGTCTTCTACGTGTCGCTGGAGATGCCCTACGACCAGTTGCGGCGGATCCTGTGCGTGATGCACTCGGCCAACAAGCGGTTCATCAATGCGGGCAAGGAGCCGCTGGACTACCGTAAGGTCCGCGACGGGGAGCTGAGTCCTGAGGAAGAGACGTTCTACCAAGAGGTCCTCAAGGACTTCGACGAGAACCCGGAATACTGCCGGCTCAAGGTCTGGTGCCCCGACCACGATGTCACCATCCAGGACATCCGCATCGAGGGTGAGCTGCTGCACAAGCAGATGGACGTGGGCTTCTTGGTCATCGACCACGGCGGCCTGGTGGAGTCCCGCAAGAAGCACAGCAGCTACACCATCGAGCTGAACAGCGTCCTGCGTGACGCCAAGAAGCTCGCCCTACACTTCGACGGCGGCAACGGTATCCCTGTCCTGATGCTCTTCCAGATCAACCGGGACGGTAAGGACCAGGCGGACAAGAACGACGGGGTCTACAAGATGCGAGCCCTCAGCTACGCCAACGAGGCTGAGCGGAGTGCTGACGGAGTCTCGACCACCTACCTCAACGACGCACACCGGGAGCACGGAACCTCGAAGGTCTGCTGTCTGAAGAACCGGGACAACCCGCTGTTTGCCCCCTTCGAGGTGGGGGTCAACTTCAAGTGCCGTCGCATCTACAACACCGGGGCGGAGTCCTTCAAGGGCCAGGACCTCGGGATGGACGAATACGACGACCTGATGGAACAGTTCTGATGGCTCGACGAGACCATCACCAGGAAGCCGCCAAGGAGGACGCGGCAAGGCAGCTCTGGCGAGAGTGGATCCGGCAACGGATCGAGAACATCCACGACCAGCTCAACGTCTACGACGTGCTCCGGAAGGTTGGCGTGGACCTTCGCCAATCGGGTGCAGACGAAGAAGAGCAGTTCTCGTGCCCCTTCCACGGGGCTGACAACAAGCCCTCGGCCCGCGTCTATCCCTCAGAGGGTCAGAACAAGTCCCACGCCTGGTGCTATGTCTGCCAGGAGCGCTGGGACGCTATCTCGGTCTGGCAAAAGGCATACGGGGGTGGCGAGGGGAGCTTCACCCGAGCGTTGTTGGAGATCGAGCAGGCGTTTGGCATTGAAGCGCCTGTGATGCCCACTGAGGCCGTTTACAGGGCCGAGGTGGTGGATGAGGACCTGGAAGAGTTCGAGAGCCTCTATGACACCTGTGAGGCCCTCCTGAAGGGAGCCCGGCGGGCCTACCACAGCCTGGGCGACATGGTGGGCTTCCTGTCGGCCAGTCAGGTGCTCGACAAGATCCGGTTCCGGGTGAACAAGAAGCAGACCCCGCCCAAGCGGGCCGTGGCGGTCCTACGCCAGTTGATGAGCAAGATCCGCGAGAAGGAGTGCCAGTGTCCCGACGGGTGAAGCTCCCGACGCTGGAGATGGGCGAGGTCCAGCTTCTGCTGCTCGAAGGCTGGGAGAAGGACTGGGCCTTGCTCAAAGGGACCGCCTTCGGAGACCTGTTCAGCGAGGTGCCCCACGAGGCGGTCGAGCACGCCCTGCGCCGGCTCTCTAGGCCGCTGGTTGACGCCCTGGGCATCCCGCCCGAGGGAGCCCTCCGAAAGGTCCCTGCGGCGTCCCGAGAGTGCTTTATGCGGCCCCGGCGAGCAGGTAAGCGACCGTGCCCCCTCTACGACCGGTTCAGGTGCTACCCGACGGCTCCCGAGATGCAGTGGTGCTTCGAGCCCGACGCCATCGAGGACGAGGATGTTCGGCGAATGGCGGCAAGAGCGATCGAGCTGTGGCGCGAAGGGGTGTATGTAGTGGTGGTCGTGCAGGGAGGAACCTAGTGCCAGACATCGACGATATTGGCTTGGATGACGACGACCTCGACGAGGACATCGCCGACCTGCTTGCGGATGAGCCCGAGCCCGAGCCCGAGCCCCCACCCTCTGGGGAGGACAACCCGGCGGACTTCGTCGATGCCATGAGGGCTCCACCTACGCCCCCGCCGGCTATCACCTCGGACCCCGGTGGTGAGGACATCCCCGAAGAGTTCATGGCCGACCTCGGGCTCAAGCAAGAGGCTCGGGGTGGGGTCGACCCCATCGTCAAGCCGTGGATGAAGTTCCACGAGTTCCGCCTTATCCAGCAGGTCGATGAGGTCCGCGACCTGGTAGACCACGCCATCGAGCACGGCCGTTGCGCCCTCGACCTGGAGACCGAGGGCTTCGACAATCGCATCGACTACGACGAGCAGGGGCGCCCCAGCACCAAGCACCAGATCGTAGGCTACTGCATCGGTTGCCAGGGCCGCGGCTACTATCTCCCGCTGAGGCACAACTACGACCCCAACATGGGGGAGAGCAACCCCAACCTGCCCATCGACGAGACCAACGCCGAGATCCGACGCTTGTGCCTGGCTTCTCAGCCTATCCTTACGGCCGAGGGGATGGACAAGGACCCCTACGGCTCACCGTCGATCGAGACGCCTCCGAAGGTCGTCATCTACTTCTGGCACGCCCTGTTTGACCAGGAGTACCTCTTCCCGGTCACCGGCATCGACTTCTGGCACCCAGACTCCTTCGAGGACGGGATGGTGGCAGCCTACGTCGTGCTGTCCGAAGACAAGCAACTGAAGCTCAAGGTCAAGGCCAAGCAGCGGCTCCGGATCAAGGACCCTGAGACCGGCGAGATCACCCCTTACGAGATGATCGAGTTCAACGACCTGTTCACGCGACGGACGCCGAAGCACGAGCGGAAGTTCGCCAACCTGCACCCCAACCTGGACCACAACGCAGTCCTGTACGGTTGCTCGGATGGCATCTGCACTGAGCTGCTCTGTGACGCTGCCAAGGACATCAAGTGGGCTCACACGCAGGCGGGGCTCAAGTACGACTACAAGAACACGGTCGCTCCTGCGATGGCGAACCGCTACCGGGGCACCTACCGTCTTGAGAAGCAGACCATCATGGCCGTGAGGGTCATGGAGCGGTCTCGCACCAAGGTCGACAAGGCGGTCATCGACGAGCTACTTGAGGAAGCCTATGTCGAGCGACAGAAGTACGAGGACCTGATCGTCAAGGCCGCTGCGGCCAAGGGCTTCGAGGACTTCAACCCAGGGTCGACAGGTCAGCTCTCCGAGTTCCTGTTCACCAAGAAGGGTCTCGACATCAGCCCCAAGCCCGACAAGAACGAGAAGAGCGGGCAGTTCAAGACGGACGCCAAGACCCTGGAGAGCTTCGTCGAGAAGGACCCTGACGCCCCCGAGGTGCTGCTTCAGGTTGTGAAGTACCGTCAGGTGGACAAGATCATCGGGACCTACCTCAAGGCTCTGGCGGTCAACACCGACGAGAACGACTGCCTACGGTTCAACTTCCGGCAGACAGGGGCAGCGACTGGACGCTTCACAGCACCCAAGGGGGACGCCGAGCACGGGTTCGCGGGTGTGCCCATCCACGGCATCCCGGCTCGCTACGACCCCAAGCGACCCGAGGTGGCCAACTCCCTGCGAAGGCTCTTCGTGTCCCACCCTGGCTACACGATGGTCAAGATCGACTACGCCGGCCAGGAGCTGCGTGTCGTAGCCAACCTCTCGGGCGAGCCCCTCTGGCTCAACGAGTTCGAGAACGGCTCAGGTGACCTTCACACCCTTACGGCTCAAGCGTTCTTCGGCAGCCACATCACCAAGGCCGACAAGCTGGAGCGAACGGCTGGCAAGATCGCCAACTTCTCGCTCATCTACGGTGGCGGTGTCCAGGCTATCCAGCGTGCCACCGGCTGCGACAAGGTCGAAGCTGCCCGCAAGCTCGAAGCCTTCAAGAAGTCGGTGCCCACCTTCGCTCGATGGGTCGAGCACCAGCACGCCTTGGTCAAGAAGCACAAGGGTGTGGTCACGGGCTTCCGTCGCTTCATCTCGATCCCCGACGCCAACGTCCGCGTGGGAGACCTGGACTCCCGCGGCAACCGGGTCGAGGATGGCAAGCTGGTTCGCAAGATCCGGGCCTCCTGTGAGCGCAAGAGCACCAACTACCCCATCCAGGGCTCGGGTGCCGACATCCTCAAGATCAGCTTCGTGCGGCTCGTCAAGGAGCTGCACCGTCGAGGGTGGCTCAAGCGGGACGGCGACGACTCGGTTCGGATGCTCATGACGGTCCACGACGAGATCGTCTTCGAGATCAAGGACGAGAGGGTCCAGGAGGCGGTGCCTCTCATCACCGAGATCATGGAGTCGCCTTCGACGCTGGCGAAGTGGCGAATCCCACTCATCGTCGAGCCTCTGCTCGGCAAGAGCTGGGAGGCGAAGTACGACTGGCTGGACATGAAGGCCGGCAAGCAAGAGATCCCTCCGTGGTTGGAGGGCAAGCTTGACCTCGGAGTGGAGCCTCCCAAGCTCACCCAGGACATCACCCCCACTCCTAAGCCCGCGGCTTCCGCAGAGACCCCTGTGGAAGCTCCCGCAGAGACCCCCACGGCTTCTCCCCCGACACCTGCTCCGACGGCCACGGAGGCTCAACCCAAGAAGCCCGAGCCCTCTGAGCCCAAAGGGGAGATAGTGACGTTCGCTCTGCCCAGCAAGTTCCTCACTCGCCAGAGCATCCGTTTGGTCTTGAAGGTCCTGGCGGGTGCGGTCCCCATTGGCCCCGAGGTCGGACAATCACGATTCAAGAGGTTGCGTGTCGTCGACCCAGGGGGCAGTGTGCTGATCCGTCCCAAACTCGGTATCTTCGTGGATCCAGAGCGCTTTCGGCACGGCCTACGGGACTGCAACCTAGGTCCTGGGGTCTTCGACCTCAGCGCCGACGACCAGTAATGCTTTGATGGAATCGCTTGAAATGACATTGGAAAAGCGTGACCAGCTTCGAGTGTGCAACGACCAAGGTGTCCCCCTTGAGGACTTCCGCTTGCAGTTCTGCGACCGATGTCTTGCTCAGGACTGCACCCGAAGCCAGGCAGGCAAGAGCAAGTTCGAGCAGCGAACGTCCACTTGGAGGGAGCGCCTGTTCGACAAGGTCCCTCGGCTGGACAG
>Ga0164310_10000911_pt1 | contig 16347 bp, 13 predicted proteins | sample GuaBasSedimGuay1_FD_121795 | JGI IMG/M metagenome (GOLD analysis project Ga0164310, IMG submission 121795) | Subseafloor sediment microbial communities from Guaymas Basin, Gulf of California, Mexico - Guay1, Core 4569-9, 0-3 cm | ecosystem: Environmental > Aquatic > Marine > Hydrothermal vents... | reverse complement strand
AACTAAGCCCATATTTTTTACGAGAATTAAAGCAATAATGGAGCCAGGGATTCCAACAATTACTGGTAGAAGACGTATGATGCTGTAGCCGATGCCTCTACTTTCTGGAGGAAGACTGTCGGCGACAATAGCTTGCAGAGCAGGTTGGTACAGTAAACTTAAGCTTGAAAGGATTGCGGCAACTAAAATCCATGTCCAATCAATTGCGAAAGCGTAAATAAAATAGGTTAAGGCTACAAAGAAAGTTAGGGAATAAATGACTCTTTTTCTACCCCATCGATCAGCTATATATCCTCCGGGAATACGTATAAAAGCTAAAACAAAGGTTGAAACAGCACTAATGATGCCCAAAATAAATGGAGAAGCACCAAGAGCAAGAATATATAAAGACGCATAGGACTGGGTCATTCTCATACCAAATGACCAAAAACCAACAGTAACAGCCACAACAAGAACGTTTCCACGAATAAAAGAAAACCTCCCAAGAAAACCATGAGACTTACCTTTATACATCTATTAATCTAACCTCCTTTTAGCTAAGTTTCTAGCAACGATTCTCATAACGTATTAAAGCGGGTCTAACGTTATCCCTAAATGCTTGAAAATATCTCTTTATAAAATCTTCGAGCTTAAATTGCTTTGTAACTGTAAATTAAATGTAGGTTTCATGTTTTCTAAGCTTTCTGCTTTTCCTTCATAAATCTTGTTTTTAACCTTGGAAAAATGAGATGAAAAATTAAAAGGTCTCGTAAATTTTATTTTTAGCAAAGAGTCGATAGGACTTTATGTTCTTTCCCAACGAAATTACGTCTCTGTCCAAGGTTTTCCTATTCCTGTGTATATTATGTTGGATGGAATATCTTTAAGTTCAATTAAATCTCTAGCATCGACTATTGCCATTTTATCCTTACCACTCAACCTCTTAATTTCGTGGAGATTTAATTTTCTAAATTCAGGGTGATCTGTAGCTATAACCACAACATTTACTCCTGCAATCGCTTCTTCAAAACTAGATGCAACCTCAAAACCTAAATTTTGAAGTAAAGAAGGCTCTACATATGGATCAAAAACCCTAACTCTTTATTCTTTCTCCACTAATATTTTTGCAACCTTTAAGGAGGGGGAATTCTCCGCGTCACCAATACCTCCACGAAAAGCAGCACCTAAAATGGCTATTATGGGTGCATTGGTACCTAGTCGGGTTATCGCTTTCTCGACAAGCAGAACAACCTCTCTAGGTCTCTTCTCATTGATTTTTCTTGCTAATGACGTTAACTCAAGCTTAATACCTAGATTTTTTGCAACCCACATCAACAGGTATGGATACACTGGTATACATATTCCTCCAACTCCAGGCCCCGGTTTATGAATATGTGAATATGGTTGACTATTAGCTGCCATTCTAGCTTCTTCAAAATCTATTCCCAAGGTCCTAGCAAGGTCGGCTAACTCGTTGGCAAGTGCGATGTTGACATCGCGATAAATGCCCTCAATAAGCTTCTCGAACTCTGCAACTGTTGCATTCGCCACTCTGATAACTCCTTTCTTCACTATTTTTGAATATAATTGTGCTACAACTTCGGTAGACTTGGAGCCAACACCACCTACGATTTTCGGATAAGACTCTTCAATATCACGAACTACATGTTCAACCACGACTCTCTCGGGGGAATATGCAAGAAAGAATTCTTCTTCAGCCCTTAGCCCGCTTATGGATTCTAACATTGGTTTTATTCTATTTATAGTGGTTCCAGGTGGAAGACTTGTCTCCACTATAATAATATCGCCTTTCTTAAGACCTCTAGCAATCTTATTAACAACATCATCAATAGCTGTAAAATCCGGGTTTCTTCCTTTAATAAATAGAGGTACGGCAATGATTTTAATTTTACTTAATCTGGAAGCTTTAACGCCATCTACAGTCCCGTAGAAATAATTTTCTTTAACAGCCTTTGAAATGGATTTAACAACAAGGGGGTCAGGATGTCTAACGATGCCTTGGTTAATCTCTTTAATTTTATTGCTATTCACATCTACACCAATAATGTTGTAGCCAGCCCTGATCCAGGCAGCACAAATGCCTAAGCCGAGGCCGCCAAGACCGTAAACTGCCACTTTATTTAAATTCAAGATTGGAACCACCGCAATAATATTTGAAAGAAAGACAAATAATTATTTAACAACATAACATTTAAAGATGTGAAAATTGATTTGACACTAATTAAACTTATGTTTATTCGCATCGTTAATAAATTGAATCTAATGATTATTATTCAAGTACTTTCCTTAAAATTTCTTCTATTTTCTTTGCATGTGGCTTTAAAACACGTTTGAGAGGACGAATACTGCCAAAAATGATCTTAAGATTATGTATATCTTCCATAGTTAAAGCACGGGTAACCAAAACAACTAAAATATAAATACCAAGACCAAGAAATCCTCCAACCAATAATTCAACAATAGGATAGCTGTTAATCCACATTTGCAAAAAATACACAGAGAAAATAGTTACAATTCCAGCCAACAAAATCTTAACAGAACTACTCCAATTCACACTAATTCCAAGTTTCCTTTTAATAATAATAAGATAGAAAATAATCATCGTTGTTGTTGCTGTAATATTTGTGAGAATTAGCCCTACGATACCTAACATAGGTATAAGCAAGAAACTTACTGGAACTCCTACCATCAATCCTATTAAACCACCAACCATTACAATCTTCGTGTATCCCTGCCCCTTTAATAGCGGACCAAAGTTAAGATAACCAATTGGAGTATAGAGATATACTATCGCTAGAAGCATCAAATAAAATGAAGCATCAGGAAAACCATCACCAAAAATAGCGGTTTTTAAAGGTTCTGAGAGTCCAATAATAAGTGCAGCTACCGGGACTATCAGTAACGCAACGTATTTTACAGCTAACTTAAAAGCAGAGTCAAGCAGTGTTTTCTCCCTCACACCATCAATTTTAGAATATGCTGGAAACATTACCATCGAAATAGGCATAGCTAAGACAGGTAATGGAACCAACAATGTAGTTGCAGCATTGTAGTTTCCAAAATCCCACTTACTACAATATCTTCCAGCTAAAAAATTATAAAGTTGCCTACCAAAGCCAGCAACTGCATTCGTAATTGCTAAAGGAAAACCAAAGCCAAGAAGAAGCCCAAGCGCATCTTTCCAACCTAGGTTATTACTTGAGATCGGAGAAGTATTGATTCTACGTTCATATTTCGAGATTTCTCTGGGAATAAAAATAACTCCTAGAATTGCAGAAGCAAAATAACCCATTATATATCCCAGAATTGCTCCGAAAACTCCATAGCCCAATAAAACTAAAATAAGTGCCAGACCTCCTTTCATAGCCGCATTAGTCACCAACATGGCCGCGTTATATTTTGTATCTTCAAACCCTAAAAATATGTTCCAAGTAACTCTATAGATTCCACCGACAATCAAAGTGAAAGATACGATTCTTATCAAAGAAAAGGTTTCAGGTTTTTGATAAAACATGGCAATGGGCTTCGCCAAAATATACGTGACAGTAGTTAAAATTATTCCAACAAAAGCAACAAAAATAAAAGCCGAAATAATAAGCTTCTTAATTTCATGAATACAATTTCTCGATCTGAACCATGCAACATATTTCGTTAATGCTGGGGGCACTCCCCAGCCGCAAAAAAGCATAATCATAGAAACTGGAACGAGAACTAACCCATAAAGTCCATACTGTTCTTCGCCTAAGAGCCTAATAACAAAAATTAACGTCACAAAGGATATTAGGGTTGAAAGTATCTGACCTATAGTTAAAATTGCTCCACTTTTCGCGGTCACTTGTGCGCCCCTTAGAACTTCATCATCCACAGCAATTCACCAAATTTTTGTTTATCATATCATCATATAAATGCGGACTATTGAAATTCAAGTATGTGGAATCATAATCTCCAAATTACGTCTACCCGGCTACGAATTTGAATTATGTATAGCCGTTTTTACACTCTCTAAAACTTTTCGGAATAAGCAATAAAGCTTGAATATAACTAGTTAGCGAACTAATAATATCTTATACTAAAATTTAAAGAATCTTAAAATACATCCAACTAACAAATTACATGGAGTTGATACCTCATGGCAAAAAGAATTATTATAACAGCAAGCGGCGGAGGCCACACGGGATACGCCGTAGCATTAGCTCAAAGATTAAAAGGAAAAGCCGAAATGACATTTATAGTACCAGAGGGAGATCTTTGGTCCAAGTCTAAAGTTGAAAAATATGGTGAAATAGTTTATGTAAGGAAGGCGCGTGGACCTAGGGATTCGCTAGTAAAAGCTATTCCCGGATTAATTAAAGCAGGACTACAAAGCTTAAAGAAAGTGGAAGATTCCTATGACGTATTTGTGAGTACTGGAAGCAATCATAGCGTTCCACCAGCAATAATTGCAAAAGTCAAAGGCCTAAAACTATTAAATATTGAAAGCTCTGTCAGATTTACAAAAGCAAGCTTAAGCGTTAGAGCACTGAAATACATATCTGATTTAACGGTTCTTCAATGGCCTGAACAAAAGAAAATTCTCCCCGGAGGAACTATTGTTGGACCTCTTTTTGAAAAACCTCTATATCCTTGTGAAGATAAAGGCTATATTCTAGTTACAGGAGGAACCTATGGACATAAACTACTCTTTGATGCAATAAATAACTTAGATTTAGATAATATTGTTCTCCAAACTGGGAGAGTTGACTCCGAACCTTACCGTAAAAAGCATCCTGAATGGATTGTTTTTGATTTTGATCCTGAGTTTCAAAAATGGGTAGCTGGTGCAAGTATAGTAATTTCACATTTGGGTAAAACAGTAATTGATGCAGTATTAACATATAAGAAACCTACAATAATTGTGCCTAACCCTGAATGGACACTAACAGCTGGGTGGCCCGATGCCGAACTCCTAGCTAAAAAACTAAACGCGGTTCTCGTAAAAAAAATCACACCAGAGAGTATTCTTAGAGCTATAGAAGAGGTTAAAAATAAACAACCACCTGACTTTCCTGATGGAGCAGAAAACCTAGCAAAAATAATATTAAACAAATTATAGAAAAATTATTACATGTTTAGATTGCTAGCTGTTTTTTCTTAAGAGATTTGGCCAAGTTCCATTTCATAAGGTAACGATATCTCTTAGGTTTCTCTTTTAGCCATAAAAGTTTACTATCACTATCTGATGGTATAGGCAATCCCATGAGATATAATACGATTGGTACAACATCATATGTCTCTAAAATTTTACATTTATTACATTCAAAGTCTGTTGCAATAAATATTCCATGAGGGTGATGATTAGAAACCTCTTTTTTAATCTCAGTAACTACGTGTTCTTTTTTCTCGGTTAAAAGTAAATAAGAATAATCAATAGGCTCAACAAGAATGTCAGGAGCATGAGAAACATAGGGTCCTTTATAAACTTCATACGACCTATACACTTTTAGAAGATTCACTTTTTTCAAAATATTTACAACGGTGTTTTCTATACCAGGTTTGACATAAGCATATCCAGGATATCCCGATTCTGGAAAAAGAACTTCAAATTCGCTATAAGGAACTATTCTTTCGGAATATTTTTCTTTAAATATCTTCTTTGCTACAACTCGGGCTAGTGGGCGTATCCGTTTATGTCTACCTATTTTAAAAAGTAATTCCGTAACCTTTCTTTGCGACTTCGGTCTTGAAGCCCCTATACTACTAGCCTTTATCCCCTTCCTCTTAAGAATCGAAATAACAGAGATCCCTTTTTCATAAAGAGAAAAACCGTGATCAGAAACTAAAACCACATGGTCAAAAATATTATAGATTTCTTTAATGAAATCGTCTATTATATTAAACATTTTTGATGCTAAATGCATGTTATCTCCCTTAAGAAACAAGGGATCTGCGTGCATAATCCAATCTGGCTCGCTAAAAACTATAAACATGAGATTCGGTTTAAATTTCTCCAAAACATTAAGAGTTTCCAAAGACATTTTCTTAACACGTTCTTCCATAAGCTTATATATTTTAGGCGGCTTTGCAGTAGCTTTTGAAACTAAGTGGATTTTTAAAGCTTTAATAAGATCTTCGTATCCTGTAGGGTACGCCTTTATTTCTGGGCCAAGCCAATCAGATACAACTACTGATGTTTTTAATGCAGTATTATGTTCTGGGGGGTAGGTAGCTGGAAGATTTATAATAAGCGACTTAGCTTTAAACATTCCAACAAGCTCATGGATCCTAGGATATCTAACATCACGAGCAGTAACAATTTTGCTTTCAAAACCTAAAGACCCTTTATTTACACTAAGGAAACTATATACATTATGCTTTCCAGGATTAACTCCTGTAGCTATACTTGTCCAAGCAGGAAAAGTCGAAGGTGGTAACGTAGATTTTAGAGTTGCAGTCAAAGACTTTTTACGCGTAATACGTTTAAGAAAGGGCATGCTTCCTCTGTCGAAAATCCTTCTTAGGATATTCCATGACATGCCATCAAGACCGATAATCGCTACATTCTTAACCATGACTCTCAACCCAAGAACTTCTAAAGTCGGATATATACGGCAATATAAACTCTTATATATGAATTGTCATACTAGGAAAACTTGCTAGAAACCATGGAGCAAAATAAAAAGATGTCGTACAGAATCTTTATCCGTAAACTTCTGGGAAGAAGTCTAACATTCAAACTAAGAAATGTAGTATCAGAAATCACATTCGGACTAAAAATGATACCTCCAGCCACCTCAATTAATAGGAAAAGTGGAATCTCAGCAATGATGTGCACTATGAACGAGGAAGACTGGATCGAGCCATCAATACTCTCAATAAAAGATCTTGTTGACGAATACGTTGTAATAGATTCCTCAACAGACCACACACCCGAAATAATTAGTGAAATAGCCGAAGAACACGGATTAAATTTAAAAATGAATAGAATAAAATCAGGAGATCTCGTTGCAGCAAGAAATTTAGCTCTAAAAGTTTCAGAATATAAATGGATTCTACATTGGGACGCCGATTTCATAGCTAAGGAAAACATGACCAAACATGTAAAGGAACTAATTGACGAATTGGATCAAAGACGCTACTATCTAATATATTGGCCACATATATGTTTAGATGGAGATCTTTTCCACCAAAATCCAAACATGAGATTACATGTTGAGCACTGGTTATTCACATATTCTCCCAAACTAAAATACAAGAGGCTTAATTATCATGACAGCTTAATCGCGCCCCTAACACGCTACAAAGCCATTTATATTAATGAACCTCTTTCATTCCACTTGAGAACAGTTAGAACTCCCTTACGGCTTCTATATAAGCATTTATGGTATATGATGCGAAAAGAGGGGCTAGAAGGAAAAATCCCTCTTGATGAATATGTAAAAATAAAAATCGAAGAACTCTACGGAACATCTGACATAAACGAAGCGGCAAATATTTATCTCAAAGAATATATCAAAACACTACATAGATATGATAAGGCAATTTTTGGAGATTATCCAAGAATATTAAAAAACTATGTTAAAAGAAAATTTGGAATCAAATTATAGAATTCCTTTAATGTCATAATAACTTTTTCTACTTATTTAGAAAAGTTTTATACTAAAAATATTTCTTATCTCTCTTCTAACTTGTTCATTAAACCTGAGTGTTGTTTTATTTACATTTTCTTTTTAATCTTTTTACTTTCTTCAAGTTATCTACTTCTTTACAAATGAACCAAGGAACTTTAACTAAAGATTCGATTCTTGTTTGGCCATAGAGGTGCCCGTAGATTCTTAGAGAAATTGATGGATTAATTTTTTCTCCGAATGCGCGCTTGTATCTTATTTTCTTATTTAACATCCCCCTACTCGATGTGTAATTATGTAACACTAGTTCAACACCTTTTATAACTAACATGACATTGGATAGTCGTGTTTATATATTTAAATAAGCTTGTCGTCTGAAGGAAAATAGCAAGAACATTAAAATACGTTAAAGATATGGAAACCGTTTCAAAATTACTGTATATTAAGCTGAAAAGTAACACTTTCTATTCTATCCTTATAAGGATAAACATGAGTACTATAAAATACATTATTAAGGTGTCAACAGGATTAAATTTATAGATAAAATGAACATGATTTGAGAGAGACTTTTTGAAGGTTGATGTAATTCTTTTAACAAAAGAACAGTTTAAAGCTTTTATTTAACAGTTTTATTATCAACATAAACAAAAGCATGAATTCGGTGTTTCCCTTGGGTTTAATGCTTATCATGAAACTACTCCTAGAAAGGGAATAACGAGAAGGGAAGCATTGAGAACAAATTTATAGATTTTCGAATCAACGATTTAGTATACAGCATGATTCCGCCATTAAAAATCTTATTAAGATAACTTCATGAAGAAGCATCAAGACCAATAACTGTAACTTTCTCGATTTTATTCATTGTGTTCAGAGTCTTTCGTCTATATCTAATCCTTTAACTTCTTTTATAAATACTAATCTTACAACTACTACTAAAGTCTATTAATGATATCAACTAACTCGTTGCCTAAAGTTCTTCGATTGTATTGACTTGCTATATTTAATATATGAGTTCTCGTATTTTTGGCCTTGGCAAGGAGTGCTAAAATAGTTTCAGATATTTTGTGGGGAGTCGGTTCAGCAAGATACATTCCAATCTTATTATTCTCTATAAATCTCTGTATTTCGGAGTTTTGTGGTCCGTAAGCTAATATAGGTAATCCTGCTGCTAGATAATCGTAAATTTTTGTGGGAATAGTATAGAGATATTCTGGGTTATATTCAAAGGGTCTTCCGACAATTCCTATAGAAGCTTTGCATAAATACTTAGGAAGTTCATTGTAGGGTATATGGCCAATTGATTCTACTCTATTAGTTATTCCCAGTTTTTCTGCGAAGGACAAGTATGAAGATAAGTATTTTCCACTACCTATAAGTAGTAATTTTGTGTTTTTGAGTAAGGCGATTGCTTCGAGTAGAGGTTCTAAGTTCTGATAAGGGGTATCGAAGTCTGCTAGTACAACCATTAAATTAGGGTCTCTTGAAATATTTTTATTACATCTTATAATTTCGGTGTCCGTTCCATTGGGAATAATTAATGGTTCTATTTCCAATTTTTCTTTGTAATATTGGGCCATGCCATCGGTAGTGACTACAACGGCATTGGCATTTTTTAATGCTTTATAATATTTAGAAGTTATCTTTTTTACTAAGAATGAGGGATAGATTTGTTGAGCGTATTCTTCCCAGATGTCTCTAACATCAATAATGTATTTTTCGTTTAGGAGAGATGTTATTATAGCCAGAAGTGGTGGTGGGGAGGAAGTGAATATTATGTTTGCTTCTTGAGTTCTTCTACGCAAGTCTTTAGGAATTCTTGGAAAGAGATACTTCATAAGTCTAGATACTTTAGATCCGAGGTTATAGTCATAAATATCTACGCTTATGCCTGCGTTCTTTAAAGCTTCTACAAAGTATTTGATTCTTATTGTGACTGCTGCATGCTTCCTATAGCTGGGTTTCACTACGAATACCTTATGCATAGATGGGTTGCCTCCGTATTGGATTTTTAACCTAAAATGGTCATGTTGTTATGAATACTTTTCTGAATTTAAAATATATCACCTTTTAGATAAATTTCAAAACGTTTAGGATTCAAGAAATTTAAATTAATGGAAAATTCGTGAAAACGTCTTCCTATCTTCAATATTTTTAACGAAGTGAATTAGAGTATCTTTATATAAAGACCGCCTATTTTATCATTTCTTTCCTATTCCTATTGGTATATAGGTTGTTTTTTCATTAAATTCATTAAATTTCTTCCTATATATTCTTCTGGTATCAACTATTATAGGGTTTTTCATAAGTTTTCTATAATCTTCAGCTTTTAACTCCTTAAACTCGTTCCAATCTGTAACTATAATAGCGACGTCACAATTCTTTATACATTCATGGGAAGATGTTGAATATTTAACAAGATCTTTGAGAACAGTTTTAGCGTTTTCCACTGCTTGGGGGTCGTAAACTTTAACCTCGGCTTTCTTCTCAACTAGGTATTTAATGATTTTTATTGCTTGAGAATCCCTTATATCATCGGTTCCAGATTTAAACGCCAATCCAAGAACTGCCACGTTCTTATCCTTCAGATCTCCTAGCTTTTGCTCAACAACATCTATAATATGCTTAATCTGTTGATTATTAACCTCGTCAACAGCTTTGAAAAGTAAGGGGTCATATCCAAGTTTTTCACATGTTTTAATTAAAGCCTTGATGTCTTTTGGAAGACATGATCCTCCGAAGCCAGGTCCTGCACTGAAATATTGAAGGCCTATTCTAGGGTCTAAACCCATACCATATGCGACAACATCCACATCTGCGTTTGGCAATAACTCACAAATCCTAGCTATGCTATTAATAAAACTCACTCTTGTAGCTAAGAAAGTATTACTGCCATACTTAATGAGTTCCGCGTTAACTGGTGTAGTTCTTATAACTGGTGGCATTTCGTCACCATGAATATCTGAGAGGAAATGTTCAAGAAGATCCCCGCTTTTCTTGTCAATTTCACCTATAACTATACGCCAGGGTTTCAATATATCTTGAATTGCACACCCTTCTCTCAGAAACTCGGGCATAAAACATAAGCCTATTTCTTCGCCAATTTTCTTGCCTGATGTTTTTTCAAGTAAAGGTTTTACCAGGTCTTCTGTAGTTTTGGGTGGAATGGTGCTATTAACAACTACTAAATGATATTCACTTTTATCACGAAGAACCTTACCTACCATGGAAGTAGCTGATTTAATTTGGCTAAGGTTAGCATCTCCATTTGGAAGAGGTGGGGTATTAACGGATATAAAAGTTATATTTGTTGATAAAACCGCGTTTTTATGGTCTCTAGTAATTTTTAATACTCCATCTTTAATTAAATTTCCAAGATTTTCAGCAACACCTGGCTCCTTGATAGGTGAAATTCCTTTTCTAATGGATTCAAGTTTTTTCTCATCTATATCAAAACCAATCACCTTAACACCTTTCAAAGCATATGCTACAGCATGGCTAAGACCGACATAACCCAAACCGAATATGGAGATTTTCCATTTGGACAACTTGTTCACCTTTTAATTTTTTTCAAAGTCCACTCGTAACTTTCATGTAATGCATTCCAATAACTATGAGGGGTACCAACATCTAAACGTTTTTCATCTCTGCGAAGTTTTACGGCAAAAACTTTCTCACCGCTGTCTATAGCAGCTTTAATAGCGTCAGTAAGCTGCATCTCACCTTTCCTATCTGGTTTTATCTCTCTTAACTTATCAAATATGGATTGTTTAAACGCGTATATTGCTACAACAGCCAGATTCGATGGAGGTTCTTTAGGTTTCTCAACAATGTCCAATACGTATAATGTTCCCTCTTCCACGAACTCGGCTTTTATAACACCATACTGTCTTGGATCTCTAACCTCCTCAACAATAAATACAATATCGGCATTATTTCGATTGAATACATCGAGAAGCCTCCCCAAATGACTGCCGTTATTACTTAAAATGAGATCGTCACCAGCGTGGACAAGGAAAGGTTCGGAGCCGACAAAGCTCTCTGTTCGTAGCACGGCATCGCCAAAACCCTTAGGTTCGGGCTGATTTACAAACAATATTCTTGAATCGACAATCATGTGATAAAAACGATTTAGCTCTTTAACTTGGAGTTTAAGTCCTTTTGTTTCGAGTAAATGAACAAATTGGTAATCTGGTGTAAAATGATCCTCCACGGCCCTTTTGCCACGACCTACAACGAAACAAAAATCTCGAAAACCAGCCTCGTATAATGATTCGAAAACGACTTGAATCACAGGTTTAAGACACACACCTCTATTAACATCGAAGGTAAAGAGTGGAAGCATTTCCTTCGGTGTTTCTTTTGTAACCGGGAGTAACCTTGTACCTAAACCACCAGCAGTAATAACAGCTTTCTTTATTAGCACAAGCTTTCACCAACTAATTTTTAATTAGTACTTTAATCTCTATATATCTATCAATATAAAACCGTAGTTGTAATAATGATTTATTGAAATTTCTTTAATATTACTTTCAAGATTTGTTGTGCCGAATCCCAGCTATATTTTTTAATGCATTTCTTTCTTGCTTTCTTACCCATTTCCTTTGCTAGATCATCATTTTTTAATATAAGGGAAATAGCTTTTGCTAATCCGATGATATCTCCAGCTTTAACAAGTATTCCGCAATCCTTTAGGATTTCGGGTAAATCGGAAATTTTTGTTGCAACAATAGGCTTAGCCATTGCCATCGCGGAAAAGACTTTTGCAGGAGTTTGTGCCATTGCGAACTTAGTAGTTTTTTGTGGTAAAACTACGAGATCGGTTATTGAGAGAAGTAACGGTTCTTCTGACTTAGGGCGAATGCCTAAAAACAAAATATTATCCTTACCTAATTTACGTTTACTCAATGTAAGAATGTGTTGTACATATGGTTCCTTGGGGTTACCAGTCATCATAAACTTAACTCTAACATCATTTTTTACAAGGCTTAAGGCTTCCACCAGGTCCTCTAAACCTTTATGGGGCTGTGGAGTTCCTATAAAAGAGACTATTTTCTCATCACCTATACCAAGTTTCTCCCTTTCTTTTTCTCGATTATATTTTAAAGGGTCAAAGAGATTCGTGTCAACACAATGAGGGACATAATGACCTCCAAACTTCCTCTGTAAATAACGAGATGCTACGGTAATATCATCAGCCCATTTTACAAGAAGTTCCATAGCTATGGTATACGGTAGAGCATCAAGATTCCACAAAAATGCGGGAGTAAAAAGTATAGACTTAAATCCTTTATCAAGGTAAAATCCTACTTCCCAATCATCAATATCGAGAATTAGAGGTCTATTAAACATTATTTTGCTTAGTAAACCTACACCAAAACTAGTTGTTCTAGGTTTCATAGCATAGATAACATCTCCGTCAATAATCTTGAGCATATCCTTAATTTGCGGCAAAAATCGAAAAAAAGTCTTGCCACCAGAAAAATATTTGTAACCAATTTCACTTAACTCCTTTCGGAGAGGTTCCCAAACACCACCGCCAAGAGAAAAACCAACTATTTCTACTTCACATATACCACTTAAAACCTTAGCCAGTATGTAGGCTCGTCCGAGGCAATTATGGGATAGATCACACGGAATTATTGTAACTTTCATTTTTTTCCCTACTTTAACACCTTATTAATATAGTTTTGACTTTATAATGAATAACATTACAGACTGTTACTCTAGATTATAATTACAACTTATTCTTAAGTTTTAGCTCTTTTATTTTTCTCTTAATTTTCTCTTTCTTACATATTTTTTCATATTTAACTTTCTTTTTTGCTAGTTTACTTTCTTCTTTAAACATTTCCTTTAAGATTTTTCCGTCTATATCACTAGGAATTGGTATATCAAACATATACAGTATTGTAGGTGCGATGTCATATATCTGCAAATTCTTAATCTCAACACCTTTCTTGATATCTGGTCCGTAAGCGAGAAATATTCCTTCCATTCTATGAGAGCCTGTATGTCTATTTGAATAAGGTTCGTTCTTGTAAAGAAAGTCTGCGTGAAAGTCATTGAGTATTACGCATTCCCAATTGTTAATTGTAAAAATTATGTCTGGAGCTACATCTGTATATTTGCCTCGATACGTTTTTTGAGGGTCAAATACATTAACTCTTATATTTATACCGATATCTTTGCCGAGATTTGTCAGTAATGTTATTATCTCGTTTTTTAGAGCTTCGTACTCCGGACCTTTATTAACAATACCTTTTGAATCACGTCCTTTGACGTTTAAGTAGATAGCTCCAAACGGTATAGTGTGTCCCAACACATATGCTCTACTGTTTGAGAAATCTATTTCGGCTGTGATGTCAATAAAAGAAGCCCTGACTTTTCTCCTTAGTTTTTGTGTTAATATTTTTCTTAAAAAGGTTTTTCTGAGTCCTGAAAGTAAAAGACGGAGTCCTCGCTTTAGTTTCAATGTTTTAGGTTTATGTATTTTTAAATATCCTTTTATTTCGAGCCATTTAGCTAAATTGAAACAACCGCATTGCGGGCCAAAGCCGTGATCCGAGACTACGAATAAATTTGTATTTCTTCCAGCAGTTTTGATAACTTTTTCCATAATATTATCAATTTTTACCCAGAAATCAATAAATTTAGATTTATACCGTTTTGCTTCTTCTTCATCATAAAGAGGGTGATTTTCATCGTAGTATTTCCACATTAAATGTTGAATCCAATCAGTACAGGAAATGACAGCTATAAATACATTCCATTCCTTTTTTTGCATTAAGTAAAGCATCACTTTAACTTGTTTATCTAGGACTCTACTCACATCTTTAAGAAATAAATCTACGTCGTCATATTTCTTATCATGATACCTTACTATAATTTCGTATCCGCCAGCGACATCCTCGATTTCTCTTTGTAGTTGAGGAGGATACGTTATGTTATCATGTTTAGATGCTCCTACACCAGAAATCATAAATCCATTGACCTTATAGGGAGGATAAAGCATTGGAAAATTGAAAATACCTACTTTAATACGATTATTGCTTAAGAGGTCCCAAAAAGCGATTCCTCGGAAATCACTAGAATTTAGAGGTCTCAATACATATTCTCCATTCATACGTATAAGAAAATCGAAGATACCGGTCTTCCCAGGATTTTTCCCACTTGAAAAAGAGACCCATGACGCCCCAGTTACTGGTGGGATTGTGGATTTCAATACACCATGTACACCATTTTCCATTAGCTTTCTAAAAGTTAATAATCTATTCTCCCTGACCAAAGGTAAAATGACATTCCATGTTGCTCCATCCAAGCCAATCACTACAAGTTTTTGCACACCTGAATTTTTATTACTTCTTTTCATAACTTTACTTCCCTTGGCATTTGACATGAATAAAAATCAATTAGATTTTCCTAGCTATTGTATATCTTATACTATATTTACATTTTCATCTATGGAGGATGATCCCAGTTCCGTGACTTACTACTTGAAGATCATCTCGTCTGTCATTTATAAATTTGGGAATAGTGATAGAGTTATTCCACAATCAATAAACCATTTTTGATACTAATTTTTTTAAGGTCTTGGTTTTATGGTAGTTGGTAGCGGGGTGGTTGGTGTTGTGTGGTTGTTCTAGGGTTTTGGTTACCGGTGGTGCTGGGTTTATTGGAAGTCATTTGGTTGATAGGTTGGTTTCCGAAAGTTTTGAGGTTGTTGTTTTGGATGATCTTTCTTCTGGTAGGATTGAGAATTTAAAGCATCATTTAGATAATGGAGATATTGTTTTGGTTCGTGGCGATGTTAGGAATAAAGATATTGTTTGGAAAGTGGTTAAAGGGGTTGATGTTGTTTTTCATTTGGCTGCTGTGGTTAGTGTTCCTGTTTCTGTTGAGAATCCTGTTTTGGTTGAGGGGGTTAATGTTGGTGGTACTTTGAATGTTTTGAGGGCTTGTGTTGATTTGGGTGTTAAGCGTTTTGTTTTTGCTGGTTCTTGTGCTGTTTATGGTGAGGGTCACGGAGTTCCTAGGTGTGAGGATGATGTTTTGGATCCTATTTCTCCTTATGCTGTTTCTAAGTTGGCTGGTGAGTTTTATTGTAGGGTTTTTTATCGTGTTTATGGTTTGGAGACTGTTGTTTTGCGTTATTTTAATGTTTATGGTCCTAGGCAGGTTTATGGTCCTTATAGTGGTGTTATTTCTATTTTTATTAATAGGTTGCTTAGGGGTGAGCCTCCGGTTATTTTTGGTGATGGTAATCAGGTGAGGGATTTTGTTTTTGTGGAGGATGTTGTTGAGGCTACTTTGTTGGCTATGTTTTCGAAGAATGCTGTTGGTGGTGTTTTTAATGTTGGTAGTGGTAGGTGTACGAGTGTTAATGAGCTTGCTAAACTGCTTATTGAGTTGATGGGTGTTGATGTTGAGCCTGTTTATTCTGATCCTCGTCCTGGGGATATTAGGTATAGTTGTGCTGATATTAGTAGGGCTAAGGAAGTATTGGGTTTCGAGCCTAAGGTGAGCTTGAAGGAGGGTTTGTTGAGGACTATAGAGTGGTTTAAAGAAAGTTCTAATAAGAAAAGGGGTTAGAGTTTTATCTGTTTATTTTTAGTTTTTATCCTTGTGTAAGGTTTATTAGGTTGTTTTGTTGTTAGATGGTTGGAGGGATTTGCTGTGGAGTTGAGGTTTGTTTATTTGTTTTTGTGTTTGCTTTCTTTGGGTTATGCTGTTGGTGATGTTGTTT
>Ga0164310_10000910_pt1 | contig 16347 bp, 11 predicted proteins | sample GuaBasSedimGuay1_FD_121795 | JGI IMG/M metagenome (GOLD analysis project Ga0164310, IMG submission 121795) | Subseafloor sediment microbial communities from Guaymas Basin, Gulf of California, Mexico - Guay1, Core 4569-9, 0-3 cm | ecosystem: Environmental > Aquatic > Marine > Hydrothermal vents... | reverse complement strand
GAGAATCTTAGTCTATTACATAAATATTTGGTTTAAAAAGGATAATTAAAAAAAATTAAAATCTTATATTTGAAATATATTTGTTAATTTTATTACCTTATTCATATGAATCATAATTATTATTGAAAATCGTTTAATGACTATTATTCCAATGATTTTTTGTTTCAAAAAATCCATTTTTTCTTTTTTGTCTAAGAGCCCAATGATACATAACAAGAGGTAAAAGGAAAATTGATGTTAAAAATGAATATACTATCGTGATTGATAGGATTAATCCAAATTGTTGTTGTGGTGGAATTGGTGCAAATACAAGAATAATAAAACCTAATGCTGTTGTTAGCGCAGCAATAAGAAGAGCACCACCTGTATGAGAAATGGTTTCAATTACTGCTTGTTTGATATCTCCTGTTTTATCAACAATAAAACGGAATCTTTCTGTTGCATGAATCGCATAATCAATTCCAATTCCAATTGTAATACTTGTAACTGTGATTGTTAGAATATTTAAACTGTAACCAATATAATACATGGTACCTAGAATCCAAATAATTGAAAGTCCCACTGGGATAAGTGTGATTAGGCCAAGAATGAGATTTCGGTAAACAAGTATTAGCACAAATGCTGCAAGAATAATGGAAACAATAGTTGATAGGATTTGGCTTTCTGTTAAATTGTTTGTTATTTCTAAATTAATAAGGTTCGGACCTGTTACTTTTGCTTGTACAGGACCATATGATGCAACATCATTTTTGATTTCTTTATTTAACACGCCTAGGTTATCTAAAAGATTTCCTTCACTATTTGAAAATGAAGAATCTAGATACATTCGAATAAGAGTTGAGGTATATTCATTATTTTCTTTATGAAGAACTGTCTTTATCTCCCCATTAAATAAATCCAATGATATATTCATTGAATCAGGCATCATTTCATCCATCATATCCGAAGAGATAGATTCTTCCGTTGTTGAATGATAGAGATAGTCATAAAGATCTTTCACATCAGAATCTGTTTTAGGTATCAATGTATCCGGATTGATATTAAATGTGCTAAGAACGCTTTTATTATTATTTACTATTTGCTCAATATATGAATAAATACTTGTAACCTTTAATGAACCATCATTATTTTTTGCAATATATGTATCATCCTTCATATTTTCATGACTTTGTTTTATTCCTTTTAATGTATCAACGGTTGCTACATTACCTTCAAGAAGAATATAATTTTGTGTTTGACTTGAAAAAGGGAATTCCTCAGCAATTATATCAAATAACTCAAAAGCAGGTGTATCAGTAGGAGCAAATTCATCAATATCATATCCTGTTTCAATCTGTATTGCACCTATAAAGAAAAACAGTGTTATTAGAATCATCCCTAAAAAAATTGTTTTTTGATATTGTAATACTTTTTCAGATAATAACCTCATGATTTTTTGAACCGCAAGACCCTGCTCCTTTCGTTTAATAGTAACAGTTGCACGTTTATCTAAAATATATCTTAACGCAGGCAATAAGGTAATTGAGGTTATAAATGTAAATGTAACACCCAATGCAAGTAATATTCCAAAATCTCTAATTGGTGGAACAGACGCAGTTAGAAACGAAAGAAATGCAATAACGGTAGTAATCATTGCAAGAAACATCGCTGTTCCAATTTCACTTACTGAATTTTTAATTGCTTTTGCTGGTGTTTTTCCATTCCGTAATTCTACTCGATAGTTATGAAGTATATGAACTGAATAATCTACACCAAGGCCTAAAATCAGCGGAACAATAGCAATAGCGATGACATTGAAAGATATACCCAATAACGACATCGCCCCAAAAAGCCATATCATTGATACGACAAGTGCAAACATTGGAAGAACAACATAAGAGAATCTTCTAAAATTAATTAATAATACAGATACAATGATTATGAAAATTGAAGGTGCAATAAATCTATTAGCATCTGTTGTTAACTCGTTAATTTCCGCTGAACTAATCCCCATACCGGTTACCCGTGTCTTAATATATGAATTTTTATCATCAATCTTTTGAATTTCTTTTGCAATTTCTTTGTTCATTTTTATAATTTCATCATAATCCTTTGTTGGAGTTAACTGAATAAAAATTAAGGTCGATGATGGTTGATAGTTTTCTTCAAAATCAGTTGATAAAAAAGACCTAATGTTTAATTGTATATCTTTATAAAATGCAGGTATAATTGAAAACGAAATATCTGATATTCTAGCATCATCTGGTGCAGTATCTGCATATATCCATTTACTTTCAATATCTTTTAAAGCAAGAGTATCTGGAATCATTGATGTTGATTCCATCATTTCATAATATTCTTCAAATTCTTCCCAACTTAAACCACCAAACTTCTGTAACAATGATTCTGTAATCTTGCCAAAGATTGGTTTTGATTGAAATTGAAATAGTTTTTCAATAAATGAATCAGTATTTGCTGAGATTCTTCCCCCACCATGTTTTAGAAAAGAATTTTGGTAATATCGTGTCCCTGCTTGAAAATTTGACAATTTAGCCGGAAGGGCAAATGAACCCAATTGAGGAGCAATACCATAATTGCTTAGTTCTTTAAGTGAAACAGATATTTCAATTAGATTATCATTATTATTAAATGTAATATTGCCGGTGGATAAAGAAATTGGCAACGAAAAACTTTGTCCAGCCGGTTGAACCCACAGATACACCTCTTTTTTATAATTATTAAATAAGGTTTTATCTTTTATCTGTTGTATTATTGTTTTAAAATTATCAATTACGCCATTTCCAAGCATCCATAAAGATTGTTGTGGTTCTATATGTGCAGCTATTTTATATGTTATATTAAGTTCTTCAATCGGCATTATTTGATTCTGAAAAGATACATACCATTCCATAACATTTACCTTTGGAAATACAGGATTTAATGTGGAAGATATATCTTCTAGATCATAGACCTCAATTGAAAATGTAATTTCTTCTTCATTTTTCGATATAATACAATTTTTTATATCTGCACTATCTATTGATTTCCCTTTTTGAATACGAGGAAAACGTACGTAATCTATCTCTTCATTAGGGTCATTTTGTTGCAATAATAAAAGGTCTTCAAGTGCATTATCTAACAAAAGATCCTGTAATGCTGTTTCAATTTGATTATCTGTACAATCCATTAAAGTGGATCCATATTCAATAAAACAAATCATGTCTAAAAATGTAACAATTGAAAAACTACCTTCAACACCCGGTTTATTTTCTAATTCTTTTTGCAATTGATATATTTCCCTGATCGCATCTGATTTTAGAACATGTTGACTGTTTTCTTTTGTTGCATAAATAAAGATAAGTTGTTGACCTTCTCCAAAATATTCCTGAATTCGCTCATTTGCCTTTACTATCTCATCATCAGGGGTAAAATCATCAAAATCCGTTTTAAATTCAATTTTAGGGATAAATATAGAAAAAGCAACTGTAACCATGATAACAATCAATATAACAGTCATTGGATGTTTTTGTACAATAGTTCCAAGATATGGCAGCATTACAGTTTGTCCCCAAGTTTAGACTTGAATTTAATATTTTTTATTATTATATTATATAACTATTTTTAATGTTTATATTATTTTGCATTAATTTTTAGAACAATTCAAATTCAATTTATTTAAATTAACTAAACATATTCAAAAAAATGATAATTGTTAAATAACAAATATCAATTCATCGCAAACGGTGAATACCATATGGATGTTTATACACTATTAATTCCAATAGGCGGAATCGTTGCACTTCTTTTCGCAACATTTATCTATTTTAACGTTAAAAAGCAAAGTCCCGGAAACGAAAAAATGCAAGAATTAAGCAATGCAATACGTGAAGGTGCCATGGCATTTTTAAAAAGTGAATATAAAGTGCTAATGATTTTTATTGCCATTGTTTCAAGTCTTCTTTTTATTGCTTCGTTTATTGAGGGAAGTAACATTGAAATTGGACTATCAATTTCATTTATAATTGGTGCAATATTCTCTGCTCTTTCAGGCAACATTGGGATGCGTATGGCCACCATGGCAAACGCAAGAACAGCAGAAGGAACCAAAAAAAGTCTTTCAAAAGGTCTTTCAATTGCATTTTCCAGTGGAGCAGTTATGGGAATGTGTGTTGTTGGACTTGGGGTTCTAGGAGTATTTGGTTTGTTCTATATATTCACACAACTCTTCTCATTTGATATTGTAACATCAACAAACATGTTGTTTGGTTTTGGTTTTGGTTCATCATCCATTGCATTATTTGCAAGGGTTGGAGGTGGAATCTATACAAAAGCTGCTGATGTTGGTGCAGATCTTGTAGGTAAAGTTGAAGCAGGAATACCTGAGGATGATCCTCGAAATCCAGCAGTAATTGCAGACCAAGTAGGAGATAATGTTGGTGATGTAGCAGGAATGGGCGCTGATCTTTTTGAATCATATGTTGATTCACTCATTGCAACAATGGCGCTTGCCGCAATCTCTGGAGGTTTTGCATTGACTACATATGGGGCAGCTGCACTATGGCTTCCGTTAGTTGTTGCATCAGTTGGTATTATAGGTTCTATTGTTGGAGTATTAATTGTCATTATGGGAAAAGGAAAAAACATATACAGTGCTCTAAGAAATTCATTATACAGTGCAACAATTCTTACCGCAATACTTGCAGGTATAATGACTTGGTTAATGATTGGTTCATTAAATCCATTTTATGCAATATTATCCGGTCTAGCAGCAGGAATGATCATTGGTATGAGTACTGAATATTACACATCAGAAAAAAGAAAACCTGCACAAAGTATAGCAGAAGCATCAAAAACAGGACCTGCAACAGTTATTATCCAAGGTTTGCAAGTTGGAATGATAAGTACAATTATACCAGTTATTGCAGTTGTTGCTGCAATGCTTTCAGCATATTACTTTGCAGATTTTTATGGAGTTGCAATTTCTGCTGTTGGAATGCTTTCGATTCTAGGTGTATCTCTTGCAACAGACTGTTATGGTCCAGTTGCAGATAATGCACAAGGAATTTCTGAAATGGCAGGTCTTGGTAAAGAAGTAAGGGAAAACACAGAACAGCTTGATGCTGTTGGTAATACTACTGCTGCAATGGGAAAAGGTTTTGCAATAGGTTCTGCTGCAATCACTGCCCTTGCTTTAATATTTACATATATAATAACAGCTCAAAATGTTTATAATTATAATTTGTCACTTAATCTAGCAGATCCAAATGTAATCGTTGGCATTTTCATTGGTGCAATGCTTCCATTTGTTTTTACCGCATTAACAATGGGTGCTGTGGGCCGTGCTGCATATCAAATGGTTGAGGAAGTTAGAAGACAATTTAGAGAACTAGGTCTTTTAAAAAGCGATGAAAATAAACCAGATTACAAAGGTTGTGTTGAAATTAGTACAAAACAGGCACTTAGAGAAATGATTTTACCAAGTGTTCTTGCTGTAATATCGCCTATCATCGTTGGAATTATCCTAAAACCCGAAGGGCTAGGCGGACTTTTAGTTGGCTCTATTTCAACTGGTTTCTTACTTGCAGTATTTCTTGCAAACTCTGGTGGTGCATGGGACAATGCAAAAAAATATGTTGAATCAGGAAATCTTGGTGGAAAAGGATCAGAAGCACATAAAGCAACAGTAATTGGCGATACTGTCGGTGATCCATTTAAAGATACTTCTGGACCATCTTTAAACATTTTAATTAAGCTAATGTCAATTGTATCACTTGTGTTTTTACCATTGATTATTGCATTTACTTAAAAAACAAGGGATTATTATCTCTTTTTTCTTTCTTTTTACTCCAAAAACATATAAGGAATAATAGTATTTCCCCCTCGTCCTATATTATTAATAAAGGTAGTGAAACTGATGTATTACAAAGTAAAAATTGAGGATACTATTCGAATTATGCCTGATTTATTTGGTGAAGACCTTGATGAAGTAGTAAGAAATATCGTCCAAAAAACTTTTGAAGGCACCATCCGAAAAAATCATGGGATTATTGTCGTTGCTCAAAACATAACTCCTGTTGGTGATGGTATCGTTATTCATGGCGATGGAGCTATGTATCAAAAAATCTCTTTTGATGCATTAACCTATAAACCTGAAATACAGGAAGTTGTTGATGCATTGATCTGTGAGATCGTTGAATTTGGTGCATTCTGCCATATTGGCCCAATTGATGCACTTATACATATGAGTCAAATTATGAATGATTATGTACAAGTTGATTCTGAAAGTGAGATTATTACAGGGAAAGAAAAAAAACAGAAGCTTCAAGTTGGTGACCCAGTGAGAGCAAGGATTGTTGCTATTAGTCTTAATGAAATCTCTGCAAGAGAAAGCAAAATTGGTTTGACTATGCGTCAACCTGCACTTGGATCCCATACATGGATCTATGAAAAAGAGAAAGAAGAAAAATCCGGATCAAAAAAGAATAAGGGTAAAAAACAGAAAAAGGAGGGGAAATCATCGTAAAAACAACATATGCATGCAAAAACTGTCATGCTTTAACAGAAGAAAAAGTATGTCCAACCTGTGCAGTTCCCACTTCAAAACGATGGCGTGGTTATGTAATAATTCGTGAACCAGAAAAATCCCAAATTGCCCAAAAAATGAATATAAATAAACCTGGCCGTTATGCTTTAAAAGTTCGATAATTCTTATGGAACCAACACAATACAAACTTCCAGATCATCTTCGCTCTTTTTTAAAAAAACCTATTGGATCTCTTGTATCAGGTAAAAATCTAAAAGAAGATTGCAAAGAATATGATATTATTATATCTGTTGGCGATCATGTTTCTGCATCGTTAATTAAACAAGATGTTTTTCCTCAACTTATGATTATTGATTATAAAACAAGAAGAGGCGCTATTTCAAAAACCCAAAAATCAATTTTAGAGAATCTTCAAAACTATAACCATATTAGTGTATCTAATCCCCCTGGATCATTAACAAAAGAATTAGTTGATACTATTCAATCCATCTGTTTAAAGATTAATTCATCTGACCATATCCAGCTTATAATTAAAGGAGAAGAGGATTTAGCAGCGTTACCTGCAATACTTTATGCCCCTTCAAACGCAACTATAATATATGGAATGCCTAATAAGGGAGTCGTTATCGTATCATCAACAGAAGAATATAAAGAAAAAATTCGTTTAATTCTATCCGAGATGTGAGTACCATGGAAATAGAAATCACAGATAAAAAAAATAATCAGTTGTTCAAGAGAACAGAAGTTCATTTCATTATTAAACATAAAAATCAAGGAACACCAAATAAAGCCATTATGAGAAATGAACTTGCAGAAGCCTTAAATGCAAAAAAAGATCAGATTATCATTGATCATGTTGAATCAAGTTTTGGAATTCAAGAAACCAAAGGATATGCAAAAGTGTATTCCTCTAGAAAAGAAGCAGAAGATATTGAACGTAAACACATTCTGAAAAGAAATAAAGTATCAGAAAGCAAGCCTAAGAAAAAAGAAGAAAAATCATCTGACCAAGATACTGCAAGTGAAAAGAAAACAGAGGAAAAACCCGTTGAAGAAAAAAAGAAGGAGGAAGCATAAATGAAAGGACGAGAAGTATTCAAAGTAGATGGCGGAAAAATTACACGTCAACGCAGACATTGCCCAAAATGTGGTGATGGAGTATTCTTAGGTGAACATAAAAACCGTGTAAACTGCGGGAAATGTGGTTACACCGAATTTAAAAAATAATTCTACTTTTCCATAAAATTATTCAATTTTTTTTTTATTTTTTTTGTTTTACCATAAAGTTTATTAAATATAAATATTATTATAATTAATTGTTAATCCTGTATGGTGGAAAGATATTTTTCATCTCTATGAAAAAAAGATGGATTTAGATCAATTAATGTGACAAACTGTATGGGAAGATAAGACAATTATTTCATCATAAAACAGAGGAGTCCTGCTTAATATGAAAAAAGATACAGGTAAAACAACAAACGGATTTATTGGACAACTAAATAATAACAAGTCATTTAGAATAAAGATAATTGCAATTTCTATCATCACACTTTTACTTATCTCAGGAATCTCTGCAGTTATCTTTTTAAACAAAGAAGAACCAGAAGAAAAAATCGTTGATACATCCTTTGAAATCGATGATCAGATAAGCCCACTAGTTAACCAGGGTTTAATCCTTGAAGTCCTTAGAATACGTCATAGAGGCCTTCGTGAGACATTACAAACCAGGGGAAATGCCTGGAAAACAGCACCTACATTTTATTTTATATCAAATATGGATGGTAATGAATTTTTAAGCAAAAATGTTGCACAACATACAGAAACCACAGAAGTATTTTTCAATACATGGGATTCGATGTTTCAAGAAAATAAAATTGTTAAAGACTCAGATGAAGAACAAGAGACCTCAATAGTAACCCTTCAGATTGTTGAAGTTGAATCCTCAGGAATTCTAGGTATAAAAACAACAGACGTAATTAAAGATGAATTTACCGTTACCTATGATTATCGAACTGGTCGATGGAACGGTGATGATTATTTCGGAGACTATGATGGATACGGCTATTATCTAGGTGAAACCTTTGAAATCTGGTTTAACTTATATCAATTAGATTACGACCAAGATTATATCCCATATTGGACAGAAGTAAACGTCCTTGGAACCGATCCAACTGTTGATGATTCAAAACTTGATCCAGATAATGATGGAATTCCAACAAGTTGGGAATGGAAATGGGGATATAACCCATTTATATGGGATGATCATCTTAACCTTGATCCAGATGTTGATGGACTAGAAAACCTTGAAGAATACAAAATGGAAGCATATTTTGCAGACCCATATACCCAAAATGTCTACATTGAAGTAGATTTCATGGAACAAGGTGGCATCTTTGATCCACCCCATACACTACCAACGGAATGTCAACAGGTCATCATAGAAGAATTTTCAAAACATAATATCAAAATGATATATGATGATGGATGGCCAGACGGACCAGGAAATGGTGGCGGAGAACTCGTTGCCCATTATGAACAAATTTCTCAGGATTCAGGAGCAATTGCACAATACTACTATCATCATTTTCCAGAAGACAGACGAGGTATCTTTAGATATATGGTAATCGGTCATGCAGGTGGATTCAATCATCCAGGAATAGGAAATATCTATGATACTACATTTATACCTGATTATATCAACAAATACACACCATTTACAGCTATTAAATATTTCATCACAAGAGGTGTACGACCATCTGAACGAGGGCAGCATATTGCTCTTGCAGCAGTAACAATGCATGAACTTGGCCATAGCTGTGGACTATCTAATGTAGATTTTGAAGGTATTGATAATATGACACATAAAAGCTGGTTATTTCCTACTGATGAATGGAAAAACACATATATCGATTATCGAAGTGTCATGTGTTATTATGCTATGTATGACCCAAGTGTTTTATCATATTCAGATGGAAGCAATGGCCCACCATACGATCAAAACGACTGGGAGCAGTTCTTTTTACCAACATTTCAATATAACAATAAATATGTTGAAGAAGCAGGTTTATATTCAATACCAGACATAATTGAAAGTGAAGAGCGATTTCCAAAAGGATATGAATTTAATCAGAATCTAACAGATATCTTCAATCAAACAATAAATGACGAATCACCCGTAGATCCAATTCAAGTCGAATGGGCAGTCTATTCAAAAGAGACAGGATATGAAAATAATGAAGCAAAAGATATAAAAGTCTTTGTTAAACCAATAGTCCACGCAAGTAAATGGGTACTATCAACAGAAGGAGATCTATCACCAGATAATCAAATGGAGTTCTACGGAAAAGAAGATATCTATAAACAAGTAATTGAATTTATCGAAGAGGAAAACCTTGATATCACACTCATCAAATAAACCCTCTATCAGATATTTCAAGAAAATCATATTAAACAAAGCTTTCATTACAACTCGTTATTGTTAAGGATTTGTAGTGTAGCTTGGATATCACCGAGGCTTCCGGAGCCTCTGACTCGGGTTCAAATCCCGGCAGATCCGTTTGTTATATGGAAATAATAAAATTGTTTTCTGTAATATTCTCATTAATTAGTTGATTTAATATTTCAATAGATTGTGAAAATGAGATTGAAAACTAAATTTAGAGTTATTTTTATCTCTAATAAAAATATTTAATTATGAATAAAATATTTAAGGATGATACTAATATTATTATTTAGGGGCAAAATATGATTACTACACAAACCCAAAAAAGATTAGCTTATGGAATAATTTTCCTTTTTATCTGTATGACACTCCCGGTTTCAAGTAATACAACCAACAATATCAATGAAACCGTTTACTCAAATTTATTAGATATTAATTATAATATGGAGAATGAAAATCAATATTATTTTGTGATGGATTATATTGAAGAATCACCTACAAATGAAATTTCAAGAAAACCAAAAGTTCAAACAAATCTAATCTCAGAGTTTAGTTGGAAGGATTATGAAGGCAAAGATTGGACGAGCTCAGCAAAAAATCAAGGTCCCTGTGGAAGCTGCTGGGCATTTGCTGCTGTAAGCTGTCTGGAAAGTATCATAAATATTGCATGGGATGATCCAAATCTTGATGTTGATCTATCAGAACAATATATCCTATCATGTCTTTCTAATTCTGGTAGTTGTGGAGGGGGAAATTCTTATTCGGCATTCAAATATATTAAAAGAAATGAGACCTCAGGTAATGATTGCAATGGAATAATAACAGAGGATTGTCTTTTTTATCAGGCAGATGATTCGGTCTCATGTAATGAAAAATCAATAGATTGGAAGCAGAATCTTGTACCAATAACAAATTATGGTTATTGGCGTCCAAATTTTCCAGAAGACATCGATGCGATAAAAACTGATTTAGTTAATAGAGGGCCACTCGTAACATATTTCTTAGCAACAGGAGATTTTGCTCAATGGGGTGGAACTCATCATTCCCCTAATGATTATTATCCCTATGAACAAGGTAATAGTGCAAATCATGCTGTTATTATAGTTGGATTTAAAGATGACCCATCAATAGAAAACGGTGGATACTGGATATGTAAAAATAGCTGGGGTACAAGTTGGGGATATGATGGTTTTTTTAACATCGAATATGGTAGTTTAAATATTGATAATGTTGAAATTACATGGGTTGAATATGAGCCAAATCCCAATGTTGATTTTTCACATGATCCAAAAAATCCTAAAAGCAAAGAAACAATTATTTTTAATGATATTTCAACTAGTTTAAAAGGAGAAATTGAATCATTATATTGGGATTTTGGAGATGGAACAACTTCAACTCAGAAAAATCCAATGAAATCTTATTCTGAAATTGGAACTTATAATGTTAATTTAACGGTTTCAGATAGTTTTGGTCACATAAATTCAGTTTCTAAAAATATATATGTTGGAGATGAAATTCCACCAATAACAACCCATAAAATAACTGGAACATTAGGAGAAAATGATTGGTATTTGAGTACTATTGGAATTAGATTAGACGCATCAGATTCTTTTTCAGGAGTTGAATGTACAATGTACAGCATTGATGGTTCGGATTTCCAAAAATATACACCATTATTCTTATCTGCCAAATCATATCAAGGCGAACATACATTGTCATATTATTCCATTGATAAATCTGGAAATATTGAAGATGAGAAAACCTGTTCTTTTAAAATTGATAGTTATAATCCAGAAGCAACTATCTTGAAACCATTAAATGGCACATTATATCTTATGAATGTCCCATTCATTAAAAAATTAGATGATACAATAATTATTGGTCCATTGATTCCAAAATTTGAGTTTTTTGATGCTGCATCGGGAATTGATGAAGTTCATTATTATCTAAATAATAGAAGAATTGATGTTGATGATCATCCACCATATACATGCATCATTAACAGATTACATCTTGGAAAAGAATGCTCTTTTAAAGTTAGAGTATATGATAATTCAGGGAGAAGTTCAGAATCTGAAACAATATACTTCAAACAGTTCAGTATAGGATTATTAAAAGACATATTTTAGGGTGTTGTTCTAATGTTTTTCAGAAAAGTAAAATTCTGATTTTGAAATTTTTACTATTCATCAATAATATTATTATAAATAATTATAAATATAATAACATCTTATTATCGACTTGATGAAAATAAAAGACATACCATGGGATAATAGACCAGGTATCAGACTTAAAACAGAAGGCGTCTCAAATCTTGCTAATTCTGAACTTCTTGCAATTGTTATTGGCCGAGGTAATTATAAAGAAAATGCATTAGATATCTCCAATAGGGTCCTAAAATCATATAATTTTGATAAAATGTCAGATCTTTCTTTTCATGAGCTAAAAGATGAATTTAAAAATCAGGTTCCAGCAATGAAAATACAAGCCATGTATGAGATTTTTAGAAGAACCAATAAACTTAAGAAAATTGGATCAAAAACTAAAATAAAAACAGCAGAAGATGTTTATAATTATTATGTTGACCAACTGCATGATAAGAAAAAAGAACATCTCTATGCCTTGTTTCTTGATACGCAGAATCAAATCATCTCAGAAGAATTGATATCAATTGGAATCCTAAATGCATCCTTAATTCATCCACGTGAAATTTTTAACCCTGCAATTAAAGCATCTTCAAACTCAATAATCCTTATTCACAATCATCCAAGTGGTATATGTACACCAAGTAAAGAAGATGAAACAATCACAAAAAGATTATCGGATGCAGGAGATCTATTAGATATTAAATTATTAGATCATATTATTGTAGGGAAAAACGATTATTGCAGTCTAAGGGAAAAAGGACTCATTGACTGATTACACAATTCAACAAAGATGATTATTAAATTAAAAAGAATGCTTTAACTGAGAGATTTGATAAAATTATAAATTTCATTTGAAATAAGTTCTGAATCTGTATAAATATGATGATTACCTGGAAAAGTTTTCATTGGTGCATGATATTTCTCTGCAACTCTTTTAACAATTGAAGGAGATATCATTAAATCATTTTGTCTTGCAATGAAAAACATTGGGCACGATATTTTTTTTTCATCAACACTTACTTTTTGTTTTAATACTTCATAAGTAACTTTTGCAGATTGTTTTTGTAACATGTTATAACGTTTTCTAGCATCTTTCACCGAAAGATCATTTAACAAACGATCTTGTGCAAGAGAAAATGTTGGTAGAAATGGAATACGTGCAATAATAAAAGGTATATATCGTATTTGAGATAAAAACGATAGTGATCTTAAATCAATTCCCCTCGGTGGTGCAGGACATATACAAACACCAGCTTTTATTTTTGTTGTTTCCATAACTTTTTGAACGATTAAACCCCCCATTGAATGTCCAATCACAATATCATCTTTTGAAACCATTGACATAATTTTATCCACATAATCCTGAAAACATGTTTTTCTTAGATTCATTCCTTCTTTTAATTCTACGGCATTGCATTGATATCCTTTCTTTTTAAAATATTCAATAAATGGTTTCCATTCTGATGCAAATCCATTTAACCCATGGATAAGATAGATCATAAATTCATATACATTTAATATCGTATAAATAAATTTAGTGAAAGACTAAAAAATAAATACCATTTAATCTATGATCAAATCTAAAAAATATGATTTAAATCTTCATATTTTATAAGGGATATATCATAGAATTTAATCAGAGATCAAACTTCCAGATTATCATCTCGTTTTCAGATATGATTCCTGTATTATCAATAGCTTTAATCTTTACTTCGAAACGTCCAAAAGAAGTGTCATCCCAAAACCATTCATATGGAAAAACATCATCAATATGCATTAATTCATCATTTAAATAAAACTCAATTTTTTCAATTCCTTCCCTGCTATATGCATTTGCTTCAATAGCTAAATCACCAATTACAACCGTATTTCCAAATAAAGTCTTCATGATATGTTTATCATTAAGGAATAAATAATTTGTATCCGGTTTTATAAAATAGGATCTTGGTGTTATTTCAGGTATATTATCTTTAAGAGGAGTAATAATAAAAACAGCGGGAACGATAGTATAAACATTAGGTATATTCAAGTAATCCACTAGCCAAAAATAATCTTTTTCATCAGGGAAAGGGCTTGTATTATTCACCCTATAAATATCATGAGAAACAATAGATGCATCATTATGTTTTGTCATATCATTTGTATGATTTGCATTATCAAAATATGGATCACTTAAAGCTATTTGAAAATCATTGATATTTACACCTGCAACTGATACCCAATGACTAATGTAAACATTTTTGTCTTCATCATAACCAGTTAATCCTAGAACAACAAATGAACCATTGATGATTTGATTTGCAAGATTTTGAAAAGTTAAATCCTCCGTGGAACTTATTGGAAATTCTGTTTCTAAAAAATCATATGATCCAACTAAATTACCATGCGTATTATTCGAAAAATATGATGATATATGGTTACCAGAGGGCATAATTGAATTTGAAGTAATTGATTTGGGATATTTAATTTCTAATTTAAAATAATCCAATAATCCGGCATCATCTAACCATTTACTCACACCTTGATGCATAGAACTAATCGGTGTTCCCCAAATATTATTTCCAGTTCTACATCCATTTGTATCCACATACCAAGCTACTCTTTCAATAAGTTCATTTCCAAATATCCCCTTCTCATGATCCCAAACTGATGTTAAATCATTGACATTATTAAAGTTATGATCATCCTTATTTAAACCTGGAATTGGAGTTCCTTGAGCATTATAATTCAAAACCAAAGGAAAAATATCTTCATTATCTCCTGGACATCCATATGAATTAGAATAAGAAGAATCAATATACCAAAAGATATTTGCAACAGATACAGCTCCACAAAATGTCCATCCATGATTATAGGGGTCTTTCCAGTTGTTTTGTTTCTGATCAAAATCAGGCATCCCTTTTGGTGAATAATTTTCATAGGAGGGATAAAAAAACCATTCATTGTTTTTTGATTCATTTACAGCATTAATTACTGGAAAAACAGTAGTAATCATACATATACATATCGAAATACAGATTATTTTTTTCAATTAAATACCACCAAATTAAAAAATAGATATTTTAATATTGGAAATAATTCATAAAAAATATTATAAATTTTATCTATCTTAAAACCTTTTGGCATACTAATAACCAAAGGATCTGACCACTCACTTTCAGCTCCAAAAATATCTTTTGTCTTAACTTTTATTTCATAATTACCTTGTTCAATCCACTTATGAGATATGCTTATCTGCTGACCAGAATTATATGGGCCAACCCATTCAATATCTCCATCACCCCATGAAAAACAATAATAGACATCATCGTTATCAGGATCAGTTGTAACAGTTGAATAGGACAATTCTTTTCTTGTTTTTCCAGAACTGGACCCATTAGGCGTTTCTGGCTTCATTGGTGGGTTATTTTCAAGATTTGAGGAAATCCCAATATCAGGATTTCCAAATAAAGACCCATGGACAAAGGTTTCATACTTTAATGCATCCCATAATCCCCTTGAATACATCTCCTTTATTGCATATTGATGAGCCGCCCCTTGGGTGAATTCACCTGAGGTTATCGATGAAATAAAGAAATATTTGAATGATTGATCACTTCCATCATTGACATCATCCCATTCAGTTTGATATGGTGTTGCTTTATTTGCTCCTAAGAAACCAATTGCACCTTGTTTCATCATAGCTTGTCCAATATTAAGATAATCCGTGTCTGAATTACTACATGAAGCACCACTGACAATTGAGGGATAATCATCATTTAAATATTGACAATCATCAACAGAGATGAAATTTCCAGAGCCGAAAGGGTTTCCATGTGAATGCCAACTTACGATACCAAATTTTCCCTCTGACCAAACATCTCTTACATTACGATTATTAATTATGTAATCATAATCATATGTTGAATCTCTTTCATACATTCTTGTTTTCATCCAGGAACTCATCCATGGATGTATTTCTTCATTTACACAATACTCCATGAATGTTGCTCCGTCTGTATTCTCATCAATAAAATTTGAGAGGAGTAGAATATTATTTTTAAATGATGGATCTGAATTTTTCTCATAAGAAATTGATTTTTCACAAATATGTTGGACCGTTTCAGGATCACTCCATGGTATTCTTCCAACATTTATCTCACCAAAAAAATCAATTGAATCAGAATTTTCTCCATATTTATGGTCTCCATCCATATCCCATGATTCACTATCAGGCAGGGAGAGCTCTGCATAAT
>Ga0164310_10000909_pt1 | contig 16350 bp, 17 predicted proteins | sample GuaBasSedimGuay1_FD_121795 | JGI IMG/M metagenome (GOLD analysis project Ga0164310, IMG submission 121795) | Subseafloor sediment microbial communities from Guaymas Basin, Gulf of California, Mexico - Guay1, Core 4569-9, 0-3 cm | ecosystem: Environmental > Aquatic > Marine > Hydrothermal vents... | reverse complement strand
TAGTTCAGGCATATACCCCCTTGCAACCATCATCATTGGAATGCCCGGGGAAAGGGTTGAGGACGCCGTGGAAACCTTGAAACTTGTCGAAGAACTTGACGACCAACTATTATTCTACGTCCCACTGCTCTTCACAGCTGAGAGGAACACCCCGCTTGAAAACAGTAGGAACGCTGATACAAAGGCTCTCGCCGAGGTTCAGTGGGAGATCATAGGCGAGTGCTGGAGGCAGAACATCGACAAGTGGGCTCAAAACAAGGCTTCAACCATAAAGCTCGCGGCTAAAATACTATTCCAGCTGTACTACCGCTGGAAACATGGCGAAGCACTCGGGAAAGCCTTGGATAGACTTATCTCGTGACAGCAAGTGGTATAGGGTCTCACACTACATTATGCCAAGCTTTTCAAAGTTTCCCCCGGCGATACGCCGTTCCTACCCCATTCAAACTTGGTTATACCTCCCTAAGCATGCCTCCACAGCTATGAAGTTACTCTCTAGTCGGTTCCTAAGCATATGTCTAAGATCCTTGGCAATGTGGAAATCACGGTTCACAGGTTCCCGTTTGAAGACGTAGAAGGCAAGCATTCGTAGACGGAGTTGCTAAACAGCCATTCTTTTCAGATACACATGAAAAATATGTCATTACACACGCTGTTCGGTTTACCGTTAAAAATATATTGTTAAGTATACGTCCTTCTTAGGATGGTTAAGACCACGATAATTTTGGATGACGACCTGTATAGGGAGCTTGTCAGGGAGGCCCTAGAAAGATATGGTTCAACGAGGAAACTCTCCAGGCTGATAAATGAGAAGCTTAGAGAAGCTATGGCCAAGCATCCGGGCGGCACTGGTGAAGAAGGTGAGAAGAGGATACGTATCAGGCTCGGGAAAGTCCTACCCCCAGAGGAGATTGAAAAGCTTGTTGAGGAAGGGTGGGACGAGGTGTTAGGTTGGAAGCTATAGTTGACACTAATATTCTCGTTTATGAAATGGTCGAGGACTCGATCTACCATGAAGAGGTAGTAGACCGTTTGGGAAGACTTGAAAGAGTACATATCCCAACCAACATCTTGATAGAATTCATTCTCGTTCTGAAAAGTTGGGTGTTACGATAGAATAATATTGGACAAGGTTAGTGAAATACTAAACCGTAGAGACACCGAAATAGTTCCTCTTAGAAAGTCGCACTTCAAAGAAGCGATCAAGACGATAAGTGAGGAGGACAGTAGTCAAAGAAAGATCAACGACAAAATCCTCCTGGCAATTGCAAGAAGAAACGGTATACAAATCTACACCGTATGATAGACAGCTAAAGGGACAGGCAGAAAGAAAAATGTTAAACTCATAGAGTAAAAATGGGAGGAAACATGGTGAATTGTTGAAAGCGGCTTTAAAATGGTTTAGCTCATGATAGGGAGTGGTACGTAGGTCTATATTCTGATAGGCCGAGTGTATTTAGGGTTTCCTCCTTTGGTATGCCGTTTTCATCCCATCCAAACTCCGAATATGCTTCTCTGAGCATGTCCCAAAGTTTCACGGTCATGCCCCTTGCTGAACCCTCAGGCATAGGCTCCTCTAGGAACCTTGATGGTAAAGTGTCCATCCATGGTTTAAGCCCCTCCCTAATGTTGTATAGTCTTTCCAGGGTTATTACTCTCATCGCCGCGTTTACGAGGTCTTCAACTGTGTAGTCTATGCCGGTTGCATGCTTAAGGGCTGATGCGAGGAAGTTCCGGTCTACAAGCCCCCGGCCAAAGCTGCAGAAGACGAGCATTTCGTAAATAGCATAGTTTACAGCCCATCTCCTAATAACTTTAGCCTTCCCCTCACTGCTGAACCTGTCGGTTTCCCTTCCAGGAGAGACCTCCGCCCTATACATTGAATAGGTGTTGTGGCAGGCTCCACGCGGCGAGATTGCATACGCGAGGCCAAAGCCCTGTAGACCTCTAGGGTCATACGCGGGCATTTCGAGCCCTTTAACATGGGCGGCGTAGCCCTTAGACTTTGGGAGTATCGTGGAGAGGTAGGAGGCACCCCGAGCCATCTCTTTTCCAAAGCCTCTCCTGTAGGCTATATCATCGATCGCCTTCTTTGCGGATTCGAAGTCGCCGAAGGACAGCTTGACAGGGGCCTTCTCCGGGTTTCTCTGACAGTACTCCATGACGAGCGCCAGGGTTCCACCAGTCGATATAGTGTCCATGCCATACTCGTTACATAGATCGTTAAGCGTTGCAACTTGAGACACATCCTTCATCCCAAGATTTGGGCCAAGCATCGCCAGGCTTTCATATTCGGGCCCGTAAATTATTTTTTCAAACTTGTAAGCCTTCTTACACCCGACAGGGCAGGCGTAGCAGCTTGATGAGAAACTGTAGTGTTCGTAGAGTGTTATGTGGGACAGGCTTTCAGCATGCTCGTAAACTCCCGTCTGAAAGTTCCTAGTAGGAAGCACCCCAAGCTCATTTGTCAACAGTAGGGTTTGAGCTGTCCCATACTTTCTGAAGCTTTCCATCCCAGCCTCCCTGATCCTGCTGTTAAGCTCCATAGCTATCTCTCTAACAGCCTCCTCGTCTTTAGGCCTGTAGGCTCCTTCGCCCTTCTCTACAATTATGGCCTTAACCTTCTTAGAGCCCATAACACAGCCTGCCCCGGCTCTCCCTGCAAAATTGTGCATGTCAAACCTGATGTTGGCGTAGCTTACGAGGTTCTCACCTGCCTGGCCTATGCATGCAACCGAAACTGCCTGGCCGTGTCTCTCCCTCAAAGCTTTAACAGTCTCTCCGGTGCTTAAACCCTTAAGCCAATTAGCTTCTCTCAGCTCGCAGCCTTCCTCAGAAACATGTAGGTAGATCCAGCTGTCGGAGGCTCCGGTCAGAATGATACCGTCATAGCCGGCTTGTTTCAGCCATGCAGGGAACCTTCCTCCAGCCATTGACCTGTTATAGAAGCCGGTCTGCGGGGACTTCGTGACAACAGCTATTCTCGAGGTGTAGGGTATAGCTGAGCCTGTTAGGGGGCCCGCCATAAATATTAGGGGGTTGCCGGGAGACAGCGGGTCAACCCCCCTCCCTGCTATTTCGTAGAGTAGCTTTACAGCCAGGCCTCTTCCACCTACAAACCTTACATATTCCTCGAGACTAGGTTCGAGAATATCATATTCCTTGGATAGTAGATCTATACGTAGTATTTTGCCTGTGTTACCGAACACAGCAATCGTTGGATAAGAATGCTTAAAAATATAAGTGCCTCTCAGTCGACTCCGATTTTCCTCCTTAAATGTTTAACATACTTCTCAAGGACGAATGGGAGAAGATCGCCCGGTTTATGCCCAAGTTCTCCAGCTATTCTCTCGTATTCCCTCCATAACTCTGAGTCTACGTGTATTTCTCTCACCATAAACCTATCATGGAACCTTATCCTTATAAGAATTGGCATCCGAATTCTATTGTGGTGTGAACACTTGACCGAGAAGGTTAAGGTAGAGATACCGGAGGAGATTTACAGTATAGCTCTAAGGTTCTATGAGGAGAACAGCCATAAGCTCAGAGAGATCGGTATAAACAGTGTTTCCCAGCTATTCGAAGAAGCCATAAAATACTTCATTGAGGGGCACAAGGAGCCTATCATAACCTAACGGTGATTAACCTATGGCTAAAGTGTCAATAGTGAAAGCAGATAGCAGCAGCGAGGAAGAAATCTTTAAAGCCGTGAAAGACGCTGTAGACCTGATAGGAGGAATAGAAAACTACGTTAAGCTTGGGGACCGTGTGCTTCTGAAACCTAACTTTGTGAGGCCTGCTCCCCCGCCGACAACAACCGATATAAGAGTTGTAAAAGCCATGGCAAAGCTTGTGAAGGAGGCCGGCGGCAGGCCTGTAATAGGGGAGGGAACAGCAGCTATGACCCTGCTTTGGCGTGAGGGGATGACAAGCAGGGACGTACTATTCCTTGTGGGGGCCTACCGCGTCGCAAAGGAGGTTGGATGCGAAGTTTCACCCTTCGAAGACGAGGATGGTAGACACTACACCAAGGTAAAGATTCCCGGGGGGATACTACTTAGAGAGGCTAAGATCGCAGACGAGGCTCTGAAGGCAGACGTTATAATCCCTATGCCTGTGATGAAATGTAGCATGGAAGGCGGAGGGGTAACCCTATGCATTAAAGACTTGCACGCCCTTGTCGACCCACTTACTGACAGGCTGAAGCACCATAGAAGCGACCTCTGGCAGAAGCTCGTGGACATCCTGAAGGCTGTCCGGGACAAGGTTAAACTCTGCGTTGTAGACGGGCTAAAAGCTATGGAGGGAGACGGCCCGATCTACGGGAACCCCGTGGAAATGGGGGTCATACTTGCGGGGGACGACCCTGTAGCTACAGACACCGTAGGCGCAGCAGTGATGGGGTTTGACCACCCGGTTAGGGAGATAGGGCCTATAGGCATCGCGTACAGCCAGGGTCTTGGGGAGGCAGACCTTGCGAAGATAGAAATCCTAGGTGAGCCTATCAGAAACGTTAGGAAGAGGCTCAAGAGGGCTTCCTGCGAGGTTATAGAGGGAATATTTCCAAATGTTATAGTATTGGAGGGGGGCACGTGCCGTGCGTGTAAGGCTTGGGCTAAGTTCACCCTCTACGCTCTTAAGGGAGAGGGAGTCCTGGAAAAGGTTCCTGAGAAAGCTGGTAAACTCGTCTTTATAATGGGATTGGATCCTGCTATCCCTGAAGATCCCGAAACTCTCCTGGATCTCGGGCTGCCAATCATATGGGGAGACTGCGCACTTTTCTCCACAAAGCATAACGTCTTCTGGCAGCTTAGAGAGAAAGCCTTACACGTGCCTGGCTGCCCTCCCTTCGCTGTTGGGCACCAGGCTAGACTTATAAAGAAGGCCCTTGGGTTCAAGGAGACTGGCAGGGAGGCTTGGGGCTTCCTTCCAACCTACACCTACGAGTAGGGTGTCATAATAGTTGGAGAACGTGTCGGCAAGGATAAAATCCGCGGGATACACGGAGGATAAGCCTGTTCTTAGAAATGTTAAGCTTACAATCGGGAGAGGAGAGCTGCTGCTTATAGCCGGCAGGACAGGGTCTGGAAAGTCAACCCTGATACTTGCACTGACAGGTGTGCTGAACAACCTTCTAGATGGGTATGTTGAGGGTGACATAAGCGTATTCGGGGTAGATCCCCTCACACCTGACGGTTTTGTCGCTATTCCAAGAATGGTAGGGGTTGTACTCCAGTCTCACGAGCTTCAAATAGCCATGCAGACTCCTATCGACGAGGTGATGTTCACCCTCGAAAACATGAGGGTTAAGAACCCGCTGGAGGAGGGATATAAAATCCTTGAGAGGTACGGGCTACATGGAATGGCTGAGAGGGACGTCGAAGAGCTCTCAGGCGGCGAAAAGAAAAGGCTCTGCCTAGCATCCTCCACTGCTCATAGGCCTAAACTCCTAATACTCGACGAGCCAACCGCTAACCTTGACCCATGGGGCGTCTCAGAAATACTGAAACAAGTTGTACAGCTGAAGAGGAACGGAGTATCCGTCATCATTACGGAGCATAAGCCTGAAAAGTTTGTTCATCTGGCAGATAAGATAGCTGTGGTAGAGGATGGAACCCTGAAGTACGGGGCTAGACACTTTAAACGCTACTCAGAGATTTTAAAGCCAAAGTATGGGAGGGAGGGATGTAGGGAGGACTATTCATGCGTCATAGATGACCTATGGTTCAGGTATAAAGAGACATATCCTTTCGTGACAAAAGGCTTATCCATGAAGCTCAGGGCGGGGTGCATATACGCAATAGTCGGGGCTAACGGCTCCGGAAAGACCACGCTTGGAAAGATCGTTGCAGGACTTTACAGGCCAGTGATGGGCGATGTCCTAGTGTATGGGCGCAGGCCCTGGCTTTTAAAGTCGGATGAGCTTCTCAAGCTGGTGATCTACCTCCCCCAGGAGCCTACCTACATGTTCGTGACGAGCCGTGTTAGGGATGAGTTTGAACTTGCATCTAAACATAGCGGGATAGACTGGCGTGAAGTGGTTAAAACATCCTACCCGGAGTTTAACACGCTTATAGACTCCTCACCCTACATGCTGAGCTACGGGCAGAAGAGAATGCTCTCCTACCTCCTAGCCTCAGTATACGGCTCTAAGATTGTGGTTTTAGATGAGGCTACCTCCGGCTTAGACCCATTCCTTGTTAGAGAGCTTTTTTCATGGCTTGAAGGGTTTAAGGGGAAGGGTGGAACCGCCCTGCTTCTAACTCATGATGAGAGAACTCTGAGTATAGCTGACGAGGTGTACCTGCTAAGGGAAGGCTCAGCCTTCAAAGTAGATAGGAGGGAAGCCTCTGAATATCTCGAAAAACCTGGGATGTGAGCGAGTAAGATGCAGAGGACGGAGATACTGAGCCCCTCAATACTTTTCCTCTACAGCCTCTCTTTAACCATATCGGCATTTGTATTTAGAGATATAAGGTCTCTCCTCCTAATTCTAACAGTAAATCTTCCGATAGGCATAATAGTGGGGTATGAAAAGTTCAAATTATTCCTGATACCCTTCCTAATAAGCCTCATCGGAGTATTAATAAATGCCCTCATATTTGCCGGTGGAACGCCGATAGCAGCAGTGGGCCAGCTGAAAATCAGGTCGGGAGCCATCTATGGATTCGCTGATGTAAGCCTCAGACTGGGGATAATGCTTTCTGCAAGCCTCGTATTTTCAAGCCTTACAAACCCCAGGCTACTATTGAAATCCCTGGAGACAGAACTCTGGCTGCCCAAGGAAGCATCCTTCATGGTGGCACTCTCACTAAGACTACTATCCATATTTGAGAAGGATATACATGAGATAAGACTCATAAGGAGAAGCAGAGGCCTCAGGGAAACCCCAGTTACCCCGGTGGACTGGAAGTCCATACTAACCCCGCTGTTCAGCCTTGGAGTTCAAAGGGGAAGGTGGATAGGAATAGCCGCCGAACTTAGAGGATTTAGATATAGAAAACCCAAGAGGAAGATAATTAGACCCTCCTCCCTAGACCTATACCTTTTAATGCTACTACTATTCCAACTATTAGCTGCCTACATCCTTGGGAGGATATAAACGTATCATTTAAGTAAAAGTCAGCCTAGAATTCATGGTGATACTGTGAAGTTAAGATATACAACTGTAGACCTTGCAATCCTCGCCGTGATTGCAGCCATATTTGGAGCCGTATTCACATATGCATGGACACCATACTACGCTATCAAAGCCGTGGGGGGCAAGCTGGCTGCGGTACTCCTGACATATGGCATTTGGTACATGGCTGCGCCCTTGGCCGCAAGCCTAATCAAGAATCCTTTAGCAGCTTTCCTAGGCGAGTTCCTAGCTGGGTTTGTAGAGTCCATAATGCCCCAGATAGGCGGATTCTCAGGACTTATATACGCTGGGTTCCAGGGCTTATTTTCAGAGATCCCATACTTGGCTACACGATACAAAAGGTTCGGCAGAGCGGAGGCAGCAGTAGCTGGAGCCTTACCCGCAATCCCTTCGATAGCGCTTGACATCCTGCTATGGGGTTCTGTCTACCCACCTCAAATCTTCATGGTCTTAATAGTTCTCGCAGCCATAAGCGGGGCAGTCTACGGAATAATAGCACATACAATTGCAAAAGCAGTGTCCGGAAAGACATAATGAGAATATCGAGCAGTAATAACAGTTCTTTACGAATTAAAAGCTCCGCATACCCTCATATATTTTCGAACACGCAATTCGAATAATAACATTCCATTACGTACAAAGCTAGCTCTTATTTCAATGAAAGCTTCCTAATGATTGTTAAAGCAGGCCCGGCAAAGGAAAACAGCCTAGCAATAATCAAGAAAATAGATGGGGTGATCTTCAATATTACCTTTGGCTTAACAATTCTCTACTTTATTTAGACCTTCATGCATGCTTAAGATTAAGCCTTTTATAGTAGTTTTCCTTTTCTACAGTGATGGTCTATTTAGAGGCGGTCAAGCTGGCTAAGAAAATTGGCGACAAACAGGTTCTAGAGAACGTCACATTCGGAGTAGGGAAGGGTGAGATAATAGGTCTGCTAGGGCCGAACGGGGCCGGCAAAACCACTACTATGCGTATTTTAATGGGTTTGCTGAGGCCCGATTCAGGCTCAGCAAAGGTGGCTGGTTTCGACGTATTTGAGGACACACTTGAGGTCCGACGATTAGTGGGTTATCTGCCTGAAAATCCTTGCCTTTACGAACGCCTCACGGTGTGGGATAACCTAGCCTTTTATGGGGAACTTTACGGCGTTCAGAAGGACGAGTTAGAGACCAGGATAAATAGGCTCTTAGATACTATGGGGTTAAAGGGGAGGGCTTTTTCCCCCGCTGGCAATCTGTCAAAGGGGCTAAAGCAGAGGGTTGCTATAGCTAGGGCATTGGTGCACGATCCACCCATTCTTCTCCTTGATCAGCCAACCTCAGATCTTGACCCGGTATCTGCAAGTTTCGTAAGGGAACTTATAAAAAAGCTTAACAGGAGTGGCAAGACCATTCTAATATGCACGCACAACCTAATAGAGGCCGAACAGCTGTGCAGTAGGATTGCAGTCATCAACGAGGGGCGTATAGTAGCTATCGGATCCCCCAGCAAGCTTAGGAAGGAATCAGGGGAGGGCTACACTTTTGAAATCAAATCTTTAAAACCAATAAAGAAGTATCTTAACGTACTTAGAGAAACAGTGGGAGAATCCTACTTTGAGATAGAGGATGAGCTGAGCGCTGTGGTCAGGGTTGGCCGACTTGAAAGTATTTCACACCTGATAAGGAATCTTGTCTCAGCAGGGTGTGAACTGGTTGAGGTACGGATGCTCATGCCTAGCCTTGAGGATGTTTATCTTAAACTGGTGAGAGAATCGTGAGGATTGGGAAAGCCGTTATAATAGCCCGAAAGGATTTGAGAGACACCTTCTCAAGCAAGTTTATGGTGGCATCTCTAGTTCTACCCTATGTCATGATGGTTTTGGTATCATTGCTTCTAATCGCTCTTCCGATATTCTTCGGATCAGAATTTTACAAGTACATTGCACCGGGTGAATTGGAGAAAATAAAAGACACCCTCCCGGAAACAAGGGGGATGAGCGAGATGCAGTTATTCCCTTACATGATTGGAACCCTTGTACTGCCCTTTCTGTTTCTTGTATTTTCACTGGCCTCCTCATCTATAATAACAGCTGACAGCTTTGCTGGTGAGAGGGAAAGGAAGACGATAGAACCTTTGCTTGCCGCTCCCATAACCAACTCAGAACTTTTTCTTGGCAAGATCCTTGCTTCCATAATACCAACCCTAACACTACTCTATGCCTCTTTCGGGGTTTGTTGCTTACTTATAAACCTTGTAACCGCCAAGGCGTTCGACTACCTATGGTTTCCGCCGCTAAAAACATCGCTTATGGTGTGTGTGATAGGGCCTCTGTACATATTTCTGGGAATGTGCTTGGTCATAATAGGCTCCTCTAGAGCCAGAACGGTGAAAGAGGCTAGCAATTATGCAGGCATACTAATCTTACCATTACTCATAGTGTTCATAGCCCAACTCGGGGGATTAGTTATAATGGAGACCATGAAAATCTTGCTATCAGCCTTAATCATTTCTATAATTGATTTTTCAATCTTTAGATTGGCCTACAGCACATTTAATAGTGAGACAATGATAGTTGCACCCTAACACACTCATTTTCCGTTAGTTAAAAGGTATGAGCGGCGTTTAATTCTTAACAACAAATTTGCGTATACCGCAATAGAGGGGTTTAAAGGTGTATGCCTCCATTCTGGTCTAGCTTTATTCAATTGAATAATTGTTCCGTCAATTTTTATATAGAGTTCAACAAGTAGTCTGCATGGATGATGTAGAATGTTTTGTTTTCATTACTGTTTGCTTAAGCCCTATATTTTACTCCTGACTTCACATAACGTGGAAATATCACGTAGCCGAAATTGTGAACTCTTCCAGGCGCGTTGCAAAAACTTAAATCAGGGGTGATGCAGAGTGGGTATAAAATCAAAAATCTTGTTGCTAATCATTGTGATAATAATCTTGATGGGTTTATATAACCGACACGGGAAGAGAAGACTTACTGAACCGGAAAAAGGTTCTAATGATTCAGATGTTGGTTTTAGGGTTAAGAAGATCACCATAGTCAAAGACTATGGTAAAAGTGTAGATTGGTCCCATGCTAATAACCTTATTGTAACGGCTATGCTGGGAGACGACGGCTATTATGATGTTGTAGTCTTTGATCCTGATGGGGACTGGGAGCAATGTCTCACATGCGGCAAGGATGAGATTCCACAGAAACATATCGGAAATCCTGCGTGGCACCCCTCCGGTAAATACATTGTTTTTACAGCTGAAAAACAAGATGTTCCAGATATCCTAGACCGTATCACACGTGCCACCGTCCCTGGTAGAGGGTTATACCATGACCTCTATATTATGACTGCGGAAGGTGACAAGTTTTGGAAGCTATACAGTTCAAGCAGTTTCCCATCAGAATTTAACAATGCAATAATTCATCCTCAATTCTCAAGCGATGGAAAGCTGCTTGTATGGGTTGAACGCCTAGGGCCGGACGATGATCCGCGTCATGACTGGGGGGAATGGGCGTTAAGAGTCGCCGACTTTGAGATTGTAGATGGCACGCCTAAGATAAGCAATATTAGAACATTTCAGCCAGGCGATCAAGACCAGTTCTACGAGAGCCATGCCTTCACCCATAACGACAGTAGGATACTGTTCTCGGGAAATCTTATAGTGGGGCAGTTGCCGACGGGGATGGACATATACGAGTATTCTCTAGTTGACGGGACGCTGTATAGGCTTACTTACACCTTTGACGACTGGGATGAGCATGCCCACTACTCACCCGACGGAACAGCTATCGCGTGGATCTCCAGTAGGGGATTTGAAATCGAGTATAGAGACTATGACAGATGGGAACAAGATCTTATTGCAGAATTATGGATTATGAAAGCTGATGGCTCATACAAAACAAGACTGACGCATTTTAACGACCCTTCATATCCCGAGTACACAGGAGGGCGAACAATAGTCGCTGATTCTTCATGGAGCCCCGACGGTAACCGTCTAATAGTTTGCATCACCTACGAGGATAAAAGAGGGAACCTAGCCTATAGGAAGTTGGTAATGGTAGAACTGGAATTCATAGACAGTACACTAAACTCGACATCCACCTTGCAACATCGTTTTCTAAGTCATTTAACAGGCTTCGAGTTCACATTTCCCCTTCTACACCTGGAAACGTTAGGATCTCAAGGTGTCCTAAGATCTGGAATTCATGTAAATTTATGATGCTCACGTGAATAAGACTGAGTACGCTGCACCGGCCTGCCGGAATAGGCTATTGAGGAGGGATATGGCTTGCTTGTTCATTTGAGGTCTTTATGATTTCAGCCATGATGCTTATAGCTATCTCCCCAGGTTTTCTAGCTCCTATCTTTAGGCCTGCGGGCCCCCTGACCGTGGCTATCCTGTTCTCTGGGACGCCTGACATGGCAAGCTCTTCCTTAACCCTCATAACTTTCCTCTTGCTTCCGAGAAGGCCTATATACCTGTACTCCCTTTTTAGTAGCTCCCTAAGTATTTCAACGCATGGGTCTACCTCCCCGACTGTTATGACGATGAATGTATCCTTGTTTCTCTCCATGCTCGCCGCGTATTCCCTGTAGCTCTCTACAATTTTTATCTGCTCATACTCTGCGTTGGGCTTCACATCCTTCTCCTCTACAAGGATGGTGTCGTAGCCTATGGTTGAGGATATCTTAGCCAGCGCGGTGCCTATATGACCTGCGCCAAATATTACGATTCGCGGTGGAGGCTGAAAAACGCTTACGAATATCTTAATCTTGCCTCCGCACTCGAGGCCTCCTTTCTCCCTGCCGGAAATGTCAACCTCTATGGAGCCTGATCTTCCTTCCCTTATCATTTTGATAACTCTGTCTAGGAAAAGCTTCTCGAAGCTCCAGCCGCCGAGAGTCCCAATCCGGCGTCTATCTACTGTAACAGCCATAACGTCGCCGACTGATACCGGGCCTGAGCCTATCTTTTCTGTAACGATACAGAGGGCGAACGCCTCCCTTTCTCTTGCAAGCTGGGAGACCCAGGTGAAGAAATCCTCCAATGCCACCATCTATCTGTTAGGTTGGAAACCATATTAATCTTCACCTCAACATTTAGGAAATTTTGAAACAACGTCGAACAGGTGAAACTTTACATGTCTCGTCCGTCGTAACGTTGCATGGACTGTCAGGTTTCGATCTATATGCCCAAAGTTAACGGTGGATGGGGGAGGTATGTTACTAGTTTGTCTATTAGAATCCTATTCAGATTATCCTTTAATGGTGTTCCGTATTTTTGGTCTAAGCCCTATGAGATGATATTTTTTGGATTTTTGCATTTGAGTTCTTCCAGTATCTGGTTTAGGGTGTATAGCCTTATATCTTTTTCCTGTTGGAATGTGAATCCCCTCCTGGAGTATAATATGTATACTTCTCTCCTGCTGTTTCTCTTCCATGGGAACTCATCGGACTTCTTTATTAGATTGTTTAGCTCGCCCCTGTCCACCGGTTTCGAGGTCCATTTCGCCTCCATGAAGTAGGCTGTTCCCGTCTTCTCGTCTATTGCGATGCAGTCTATTTCGACGTCTCTACGCCACCATCTCCCGATTCTCGTAGCATTTACAGTTCTTGTGAAGTGTTCCCTTGCGATTTCCTCGAAGGCTGCTGATGCGTGAGCGTCTATTTCTCTCCCTACTTTCACTGCTATCCTCTCCGCTTCGTCCATTTCCAGTAGGTGTATGTTTGGCTTTACATATTTGAACCAGAATCTAAGATAGTGGTCTTTTAGGTAGTATCTATGTTTTCCTCTTATCTTCTCCTCCAAGAGTGGGGCTTGCCTCTCAACTATGTCAAGCTCCCTTTCAAGGATTTTTATATACTTTGGGAGATTTGACGAAGGAACTCCGGATCTCCCAGATATCTCTCCAAGTGTTGTCCCTCCCCAACTCATGGCTTCAAGTATTGCCATGTATCTTAGAGGCTCTCTAGTTTCCTCAGAGAGGAGGTGGTAGGGTTCCTCGTAAAGGGGCCCTCTACGGTCTAAGATTAGATGTGATATGTTCTGCATGAGGCTTTTTGACGGGTCTATCATTGATAGGTATGCTGGTACTCCGCCGAACACCGAGTACCCTCTGACTTTGTCTTCAACACTGTATCCTTTGAAGAATAGTGAAGCACATGGGAAAGGCATGGGTTTAAGCCTTATCTGGCCGGTTCTCCTACCGTATAGGGGGGATGCTGAACTTAAGCCAACTCTCTCTATTACTCCTACTGCTGAGCCTACGAGGATGAGCATTAGCTTCGTCTTAACTAGATATGAGTCCCATGCCTCTTGAAGTTGCATTAGGAAGGAGGGGTCACTTTCCGCTATCCTCTGAAACTCATCTATGGCGAGAGCAAATCTCTTTCTCGCCGACAAGATTGATAAGAACTTGTAGAAATCCCTATACTCTCCGAATAATGGCCTATAACTCATTCCAAGCTGGTCTGACAGCATCCTTGAGAAATCGTCAAGGACCTTGGCGTCGAGCCTTGAAACTATGAGGTATGCCCCCTCCCTCCCCTTAAGGAATCTCCTAATAAGCGTTGTCTTACCCAGTCTTCTCCTACCGTAGACGATTATGAGTTCAGCCTTTCCGCTGTCGTACTTTTCCTCAAGATAAGAAAGCTCAGGAAGTCTATTTATGAACATAATCCTCAGAAACGTATTACTGAGGATCAAAATATAAATATACTGCCGCTTAGGATAAGCACGGAAAGCTACGAATCATTAGGTAGCCGTGACCTGAAAAGCTCATAAAAGCCTTTATGCTCTTACAGTAACACCTAAGCCGCTGTTAGACACCGGGCTTCATAGGCTCGTTAAGTACTCCTTTACGGCCGAATCCCTGTTAAACTATTCCCTTGCGGCCTTTATTATCGCGTTTACTATTTGGTGGTAGCCTGTACACCTGCATATTAGCCCGTTTATCGCTTCAACCACATCCTCCCTGGACGGGTTTGGGTTCTCCCTTAGAAGGCTGTATGCAACCAGTATAAAGGCTGGAGTGCAGAAACCACACTGTATAGCACCCTCCTCCACGAAAGTCTTCTTTATCCTCTCGGAGAGATTGTCGTTGAGGCCTTCAACCGTCACTATACTACAGCCGTCTGCCTCGCATGCAAGTATGAGGCAGGACTTAACAGGCTTCCCCTCGAGGAGAACTGTGCACAGACCGCACTCGCCACGCCAACATGCAGCCTTCACACTCCTTATCCTAAGCTTGTCTCTCAAAACCTGAAGCAGCGTTTCATTTTCCTCAACTTCAAGCTTGCGCTCCTCACCGTTAACCTTGATCATAATCTCCCTCATGTCTCCTCACCATAGACCTCTTTTAGGAGCTTGGCTGTTGCAACCTTCACCAGGTGCAGCCTGTACCCCGCGGAGGCTCTGACATCTGATATAGGCTTAACAACCTTCGGCGCCTCTTTTAAAACCCTAAGAACTGCTTCCTCATAGTTTTCAGCCTCGACCTGAATCATCATGGGGGTTGGAGCTACCGAGCCATATGAAACCCATAACTTATTTCCTACAAGCATGGCTGCAGCATTAACTATTGCAAGGTCCTCGCTGCTTCTTCCGAACTTCACGAAGCCAGATCTAGCTTCGTCGGGTGTCCTTGGTACTCTTATCGACTCCACGAGTTCCGACGGCTCGAGGGCTGTCTTCTTAACGCCCTTGAAGAACTCCGAGATCGGAATCGTCCTCTTGCCACGGGGACCTACAACTTTAATCTCGGCTCCCATCACCAAGAGGGCTGGAGCTGAGTCAGCTGCAGGCGACGCATTACATACATTACCGGCAAGGGTAGCTCTAAACCTTATTATCCTGTCAGCAATCATCCCGACAGCCTTATATAAGGGCTGATAAGACTTCATCCCTTCATCTTTAAGTATTTCAGCCAGAGTTACAGCAGAGCCTACCTCCACAGCATTATCAAGGTAAACTATCCTCTTCAGCTCTGGAATACCCTTAATATCCACTAGGTGGCTTGGAGTCCTCGCCCTGGCGCGAAGGTCAACCAGCAGATCGGTTCCACCAGCCAGCACCCTCGCTTCACCCTGGTACCTTTCCAGAATGCTTACGGCCTCCTCGACCGTTCTAGGCTTGTGATACGACAGGGGAGGAAGGCTTATCATTCACCACTCACCCCCAGCTTCTCTAAAGCCTCGCGTAGGAGCTCCGGCTTCTGCCTCAAAATCTCCCTCCACAGATGCTCGCCTGATAGAGGCATACTTCTAACCTCAACCCCCACAGCGTCGAAGATGGCATTCCCGATCGCAGCTGGAACCCCTATCATCGTAAGCTCTCCAATCCCCCTAGCCCCGTATGGCCCATCTAGCTGAGGGGTCTCAATAATTATTGACCTGAACTCTTTGGGGACGTCTCCAGCCCTAGCAATCTTATAGTCTGTGAGATTGGGGTTTAACATCCTCCCATCTCCATACTTCAACTCCTCCATCAGGGCTATACTCATAGCCATAACACTTCCCCCGACTATCTGGCCCTCCACAAGTAAAGGGTTTACAGCCTTGCCGATGTCGAAGGCAGAGACGATTCGGAGGACCCTAACCTCTCCTGTAAGAACGTCAACCTCGATCTCAACGCCTTGGCATCCGTAGGTTTCGAATATGGTTGGGCTTCCCTGCCCAGTCTCAGGGTCAAGGTTCGTCATATGCCTCGCAATGTACCAGCCCCTCCCTATAACAGGGCCGCCTATCGATGTCCCGTCTGGGTAGGTGTAGCCCATAGCTAGATCCTTAACAGCTACATTCATCCAAGGCTTTCCCTTAACCCTAACCACACCGTCAACTATCTCAAGCTCTGAGGGTTCAGCCTTCAAAACCTTGGCAGCTCTCTCCAAGATCTGCCTCCTAGCGTCTCTAGCTGCCATTATCACGGCATTTCCATCCATAAATAGGCTCCTACTACCGACCGTCTGCCAGGTATAGGCTGTGAACAAGGTATCCTTCTCGGTTGAAACCCTAACCATCTCCAGCGGTATTCCAAGCTCCTCGGCGGCAAGCTGAGCCAGAGCTGTTAGAGTACCCTGTCCTATCTCTGTCGTCCCAACATGGAGCGTGGCCGAGCCGTCCTCGTTAAACCTTATGATGGCTGAGGCAGCACTGTTAGGAGGCTGTGCGGGGCCCTTCATAAACACTGCAAGGCCTATACCCCTATACTTCCAT
>Ga0164310_10000907_pt1 | contig 16380 bp, 33 predicted proteins | sample GuaBasSedimGuay1_FD_121795 | JGI IMG/M metagenome (GOLD analysis project Ga0164310, IMG submission 121795) | Subseafloor sediment microbial communities from Guaymas Basin, Gulf of California, Mexico - Guay1, Core 4569-9, 0-3 cm | ecosystem: Environmental > Aquatic > Marine > Hydrothermal vents... | reverse complement strand
CCCATACTATATCAGACAGATCACTATCCTCTAGAACAAACTTGAGCATATTCAACATCTCCTCTACTGTTAGTTCCTTCTTCTCCTCACTCATGGATCATCCTCCTCCTCCCACTCCTCCTCTAATAACTCCCACTCATCTTCCTCGTACTCTTCCTCCTCTATATCGTACTCCTCCCAGAACTCATCAACATCCTCTTCCTCATACCACCAAGACCAGACCATCACACTATCACCTCCTTTCGTGCTTTCTCCACTATCTCAATAAACCTGTTGAGATCATTAAGTATACGCTCTAGTGAACCCTTGAAGTCAGATACGAACTGAATCATCTCCTCTACCTTCTTGATCTTCTCGACAGTCTTCTGTTGCTTCTTCTTTACACCCTCACACATCGGTCTCCAACCCTTCATCTTGTATTCTTCAATCTTCTGTTCCAGTTCATGGTACCAACTATCGAGCTCTTTATGCCTCTCATTCAGTCTCTTCAAGAATACTTCAAACTCTAAGAGTTGTTGCTCTATAAGTACTTTAAGAAGATAGGGCATATCATCTAATGCACTAATAGAAGTCTCTAAGCGTCTGCAATCATCTATGATCTCAAAGTATACGTCTGGTGGATTGTACCACACTCTTACCCTCCCGATCTCATATATCACGTTTCTTGACATATTCGATCACTATATTATACATATAAGTAGAATATAAGCATTTTGCTCAAGTGCGCAACTGGTATTGTTGATGTATGATGAGTTATACTTATATAGAGCAAAAGCGTAATACCACACATGAGCAGGAAAAAAGTATCAGTATGGGTAGACGAAGAACTCTACATCCAACTGGCAACACTAGCACTGAAGAAGTATAAGGGCAGCAAGGGCTCGATATCGAGGGCGCTGTACGAGGCTATAGTCATGTGGGTTGAGGCGAATAGGGATGTCGAGTAGTCCCATATATACATATAATATAATAAAGAGTAAAAGAGCAAGTAATACAATTACGCATGTGAGCAAAAGCTTATATATTACATATATGTAGATATAGTGGGGAAAGGAGCATGAAGGCCGAACTGGTCGGTATAAGTGATAATGAAGGAGAAATATGGAGAGTTGGAGAACACATAGTCATCATAGAAGTTGTAGTCCAGAACGACGAGGGATTTCCAAAGTTCAAGTGTAGTTGTGGGTGTGAGTACTTCCGTGGAAGAGGAAAGTTCTGTGAGCACATGAAACTTGCATGGGAAGAGTGTGGGAGACAGGCAGAGTTTCTACTAGCCCAACGGTTTGCTAGACACCTTTATGATCTCTAAAAAATAATTGAAGTTTTTTCCTCTCTACTCTTCCTCTCCAATCTCCTCTATATTATACTTTCTTATCAACTCCATGCACAGTTCTTCAAGTATCCCCTCATCCTCGATAGTCATGTTTATGTCTCCCGTACTAGCCTTGATCAGATATTCTTTAAGACATCGAAGTTCAACTGGAACGTGTATCCAGACTATGTTCTTGTCGTCCCAGTCCAACTGGGCACCGCAGAGATGGCAGAACAAGGGTGGCAGTCTTTTAGGCTTTCTACCTCCTAATCTGCGGTATTCCTTTCTCAGCCCCTCTAAAGTCTTGTAGTCTTTGTATGCGCTCCCGATCTTGACAGCCTCTATAAGCCTATATGATGGTATTCTTTCATGGCTCATCTCCCACAGTACTCTATAACCTAATGCGTTCTTCAGGCTTTTCTTCAATAACTTCTCTACTGGCTCCAGTCCCCTGACTATATCCTCGGCATCTACCATCATCCAGTCTGGATATACTCTCCTGATGGCATTGAATATCTCCATCACTTCCTGCTCAATATTCTTCACTTCACCTTTGATGTATGCATCGATTGTGGCTGTGCCAGAATGGCACAACTTTCCTTCCTCTTTTCCTTTATAAAGGAAGTAGAGCTTTCTCAACTTTATCCATATGTCCTCCCTATCCTCTACATACTTGTAGAAGTAGTGGCAGTTCTTGAGAGTGGATGGTGTAAACTCATCACGGTACTCCTCCGAGATCTGTGGGTACACTTCATTATACATCTGCATCATGCTCTTCCACTCGAATGAATTCCAGAGCTCCTCAAGATCACTACCCACGTGGTAGTAGGTCTCGTACTTGTTCTCATAGTACCTAGCACACCTAGCATTAATCCTATTTGCGATCTCAGTTACCTTCCTCTCCCTTTCAAGATATTCTTGTGCTTCTGCATCATCAACTTTATATTCCTCATACCCGTCATTACTCATAGGGGACGCCATGTACTCCCCTGAGGACGAATATAAAAGATTTTCTGATGAGGGGGAGTGAATATAAGGGACATATGGTCTTCTTTAAGGGAGATCTGGATGAGAGTGAGCGGTAGGAGTGATGAGGAACTGTACTTGCTTCTCGAATCACTACTCGATTCAGTAAACCAGATACTCTTGTTCCACAATCGAAGGGGACTGGATTTGGACTTCAGGACTAGACTGAAGATCGAGTACAAGATAAGAAATGCCTTGAAGATAAGCAGGATCCTCATTCTCAGGCACAATTCGAATCGGGTGATCGATCTGAGGAAGTATCTGAAGAAGAAAGAGAGATTGGATTGTGTGAACTGGAGGAAGTACAAGAAGATGAACGAGTATAAGAAGTGCAGACCACTAATAGAGTGATTTTTTGGTCTTTTAGGCTAGGGGAAATAGGGTAAAAAACGACAATTTCATTAACTACTTTAACAATCGTCCTTCATTATCTTCCTGAGGCAGTCTAGACATACTGCTAGAGAGAAAGTACTCGACGTTGTTGTTCCATGGTTGACAGTCACGTAGACAACCCTACCGTACTCTATTTTCTTTCCGCATCTGGCGCATCTTACTTCACGCATCAGTACATCACCATACTCTCAGCATCCCACTTAAGCAAACTAGCTATCAAGGGATTGATGTAGTACAAGATCTCGAAGTTCCTGTAGTATTGTTGATATGCCCTAGCCTCTGCATTCTTCGATGTAAGGCCTAAGATATCGTAGTACTGTCTGATGATGTCTGGATATAGGAATGACATGGTGAGGATATTCGCATGGGGAGATCCATAGTACGGGTGGTATGCGAAGTAGTAGACCTGACGGTATCCCTTCACTTCACTAGCACCTTTAAGCTTCATATCCAGTCCAAGACCAGCACCACTAAGGCATGAGAGCATGTGGAACTTCCTCTCCTTGACTATTACCTCGGGGTACTTGCATACTTCCATGAGTATATCATGTTTAGCATCAGTAATCAAATTAACATTCCCATGACCATAGTAGTGGATGTAGTCTGGTTTGAAGACTTTACATGCCTCTTCAATATTGTTTAATGTGAGGTCTTGATTGGCTAAAACCATATGCTGTATCCCACTCGCTTCAAATACCTTCAATATGTACTCCTCTACGACATATGCGATTATCTTGGATGCCTCATCAGTAGAGTAGTAGAGTATCAAGTGTTTTGGAGTATTGGAAGGGGGATTTGGAAGTCTCCAGTGGTTCTTCCATAGCTCTTGGACTACATCTGAAGAAGGCTCCATAACCATCTGAACACCTCCTCATCCTCTTCAGCCACTCTAGCTAAGTCCTTGAGCTTTATGACCCTTACTCCATCTTTTATTATGTATATTGAGATCTCAGCACTAGATGGATCGTACTTTATCTGCTCGTCAATATATGCCTGTAGCAACTGGATAAACCTAGTCTTGACTTCCTTTTCGTTGGCTAAGGTCCTTAATGTCTGTGCTGTCTCCCTAAGCAAGTTAAACGCCCTAACGTGAGACATACACTCTCACCATAGCATAGTTTATTAAAAGAAGAACCCATCCAGCAACTACCAACGCTCCTCCCCATAGGTACTCACCTTGTAAGATCAGCCTTGCACCCTGCTGTAGTAGTAGGATTGCGATTGTCATTTTAGTTGATTCTTTCAGTCCTTTCCTCAAAAAATATGCCTTAACCTTCACCTTCACTCTCTCCCCCCTCCTCAGTCTTTACCTCCTCCTCTTCATACCCGATCTTTGCTAGAACAGTCTTGATTATCTGAGCCCTCTCGAAATACAGAGTAGTCGTTAGACCACACTTAGGACACTTGAACTTGAAAGTCAGCTTCTTGTCAAGCCTAGCAGATTCAAGCTCCATGTCGACATTACAGATAGGGCACTTAATCTTTCTTGGCTCCTCCCAACTCATGTTTCTCCCTCACTTCTCTTCTGAACAACTTCTTAAAAAGCTTATACTCTTCTAGGATACGCTCCCTCTCCTTCTTTATCCTCTCTTCGGTGATTCTTTCATACTTGCTCATTCAGCCATCACCATCTTCTCAAGTCTTACTAACTCTATAATGTCATTTATCTTCCATTCCTGAATACCATACTTACTTGCTAGTGATCTGAATTCAGCCTCATCGATCTTCCCCTTCTCTAATGCCTTCTGCAGTATCTTCAGGATCTCCCTATGTTTCTCCCGTATCGCTTCCGCTATCGCATCAGCTAGTTCATACTCTATCTGCTCTTCACGATATCCTAATTCCTTTAGTGCGCTTCTGAACTGCTCCTCAGAGAAGAACCCTAAGACATAATCACGTTTTAGTTCACTAACTATTCTGTTGATTTCGTCTGCATATTCATTCTTTATCCAAGCATCAACAACCTTCTCACGCCACTTAGGATGCACTCCTCTAGCCTTAGCTAGTTCAAGAAGTTCTTCTCTATCTATTGTTCCCCATCTGTACATCCATCTAGCATCAATCTTGGTAGGATAATCCCACATCAACTCCAACATCAAGTCAGTATCAGATTTGGAAATTCCCGGACGAGGAACAGGCTTGTAGTCATGCCATATGATGTACTTTCTAAATTCTTCCTCTGAGATGATACCCCTCCAGAACAATTCCTGTAAATTACTAATAGATGGAAGAACCCAGTGTGCCTCCCAGTAACCCCTACACCATAGCTCATCGAACCCATACCAACTCATGTACTTTACGAACTCTTCGGGTGCCGGAGGTAATTCCTCTAATGGAAAACATTCACGTACTACGAATCTGACCAGATCGGATGGCGTAGGAATCGACACCAACATCTGTCTGTAACAATCGATGAAGTCTTCATGGTACCCCATCTGTCTTAGTGTTGATATGTACCTATCCTCTGATATCAGTCCACGCCATACGAAATTCCTGAGATCACTCTCACTTGGTAGTACTCTATTAGCCTCTAGTAGCTTAGAACTCCACTCATGACTATAACCCTGCCATCTCATGTACTTGTAGTAATCGTTATCTTCCAATTGACCTCTCAGTCTCAACTTGATCAAGTCTTCCTCACGAGGGATGTATGGAGCGTACTTCTCATTATAGTAGTACCTTAATGGTCTAAATAATCCGGTTTCAAGCATAACTGTTATCGGTGTACCGCACACGAATGCAAGTCCTAGATTCCTACCTATATCCCTGATGATCTCAGGTATACCAATCCTTCTTAGTGGTTGTACATTATCAGCAGCAGTAGCAATTGCTTGAGCAACTATGGAGGCGACAATCCCTAGCGATGCTATTGCACCAGCCTTACCCACAGCAGCGCCTAGATCAACGGGTGACGAGTATATCCTATCGACTTCACTCTCCAACCTATCCTTTAGTGTAAGAAACATATTCTCTACTGAAGTCTGAATTTCTGGAGGAGGAGAACCGGGCTTTATTGCATTCGATATAGAGTCTATAGCTTGACGGCACATATTCTCAATAGGAGTGATGAATATCTGTCGTGCAGTCTGCATCAATCCCGCTAGATACGATAGTACATACTGAATTTGTTCTAAGAGCCACTTTAAAGTATTTTGCAACCACTCGGTAAGTTTAGTCCATAACTTCTGTAGTTCTCCCCACAACCATGCGAAGAACTCTTGTATAGGCTTTAATATGGGACTGAAGAATTCGACAATACCTTTGACAAATCCCTCGAATGCTCCATTAAATGCAGTCTGTAGTGTTTGGGCAGTATTCGTAAGTCTGGTGTATACTTCATTAACAATCCACTTCCAACCATCACTAACCCACTTCCTGAACCCCTCTAAGTGTTTAGAGACCTCACTGACAATCCAGTTCCATCCCTCGACAATTCTGTCTTTAAGCCATGTTATATGCTTCCACACTTCACCAGATAGCCAATTCCAGCCTTCTACGATCTTGTCCTTCAACCACATTACACGATTCCAGACTTCATTCGATAACCACTTCCACCCATCTTCAACTTTAGACTTAAGCCATAGAATATGCTTCCACATTTCATTACTAAGCCAAGACCATCCCTCCTCAATCCTTTCCTTCAACCAACCAATATGTTTAAAGACTTCTCCCTTAAGCCATTCAACACCGCTCCATATCCAGCTATTGATGTTATTCCAGAATGACTCAAACCAATTCTGAACCCCATCAAGAGGCCATGGCCAGTTCAATTCTTCCACCCTACTCTACAGTACCAGAACTATACTTTCAACGTTCTAGCTCTCCTCTTAAGCCTACGCTCAATATCCTCACGAATCCTCTTCTTTAGTTCTTCCTCTGAGTATTCTTCCTTTGGTATAAAGATGGTAGCGGGTGGCAGACCTGCTGCTACATATGTTACAGCTACGGTTTCAACCGGCTGTCCTAACTTCGGGTAAGTGATTATAGTATCCTCACTCAAGATCTCGACTTCATACTCCTCCTTCTTCTCCTCGGGCATAAGCTAATCACCTCCTACCCTTCTTCTTAACCTTAGACTCGAGTGGGTTGAACTGTCTCAAGATCTCGTCAGCAACACTTCTAAGTATTTCACCAGCAGTCTCATCGTCTCCTTTGAGTGCTGCTATGAAAGCTGCGAAGAATGCCTGGCTAACTCTATCTCTTGATGTTATCGTCTCTATATCCAGACTCATGTTATCACCTCCGAGTTTATATACGACAGTAGTTCTTTAAAAATGATGAGTATGACAGTAGTTAAAGAAATCCCGATCGACAAGATAATCATTCCAGAGCAACGAGCTAGGGCATCTTTTACTGAAGAACAACATCAAGAGTTGATGGCATCGATAAAGAACTATGGATTTACGGTTCCAATCTTAGTCCAAGATAACAAAGATGGGACATACACTCTAATTGATGGCGAACATCGTACTCTTATAGCTAAGGAGTTAGGATATGAGAAAATACCAGCAGTAATTGTTGAAGCTGATACAAAAAAGGCTACTATGCTTAACGTTCTAGCCAATACTGCTAGAGGGACACAGAATCCCATGGACGTGGCTGAAGCACTACAACGTGCACTAGAGGCAGGTGCTACTGAAGAGGAGTTAGCCGCAGCAACCGGGCATACAGTACAGTGGGTGAAGATCTATCTCTCACTAACTAAACTACCTGAAGTCTATCAAAAGGCATTAAGAGAGGGTAAATTGAAGATCGGGCATATAAAACAGGCATTAAGACTACCAGATGCCCAAGAAGCAGCTGCTGCGTTGGATGCTGCACTATCACTATCATGGGACGTAAAGACTATGAAATATTATGTCGACCAAAGGATTGCTGAGCTACAGACTGTAATGATGATGGGAGGGGAAGGTGAAGTAGGTCCTCCTCCATCGATCGAAGAAGCTAAGGTAAAAGTCCAGTATAGGAAATGCACTCACTGTAGAAGGAATGTCAAGATAGACCAGATATACTCTACATTCGTATGTCGGGACTGTCTTATGCTCTTAGACTATGTGGTAAAGAATTTGGGCACTGGGGAACAAGCTATGAGGTTAATTTACGATGCAGTAAACTTCTATAATACCTATAAAGATAAAGTCCAACAACTGGTACCAAGGCAGATACCACAGTACCAGCAGATGGTACCAAGACAGATACCACGACATCAGTCATATACTATTGAAAGACCACAACCACCACAATCTCAACCTACTCGAGTAGTACAATCACCACAAGATCGTGTTAGTGAACTAGAAGACCGAATGAATATGTTAGAACAGCTTGTTCAGAGGAGCCACAGAGTACTATTACAACGTATAGAGGAATTATCAGATGCAGTAAAGAATATTGTATCATCTTCGACATCTACACAGTCTCGATCTCCTCCTCCCGGACAAGGCTAATAGAGAAGTGTGCTTTAGGACCCGGAATATCCCTATGAATTTTTAGTACATAACCCTCTGGGATCCCTTCACGTAGTAGAGCATATAGTTGTGATACTAGACGTGCAGGTGTAATATCCCAATATGGTGGCCATGTTGGTTTATACTTCTCAGTAGTCCATATCCTAATACACACAACTTCTTTAGCTGGAGGAGCACCCAACCATCTAGGTCTAATAGTCAGTTTTCCGATCTCCCACTTAACCACTTTAATGTAGTAGTCCTTACACGGTTCAGTCTCTAGGATCTCGACAGGACTTGGCAATTCTGGTAACGTCCTCAAAGGTGGGAGGTATGCCATACACTCTCCCATGAATATTCTTCAATACTTCTATATATACTACCCCTCTCCCCAGCGTACTGACCCCCACACCCCCCAAGGCATAATGCAAACGCATATAAGCACGAACACCAAGACTATAACCAAGAGTAAGTGATGACGTACCTTCCGCCGACAGATGACGAATCCTCGCATCGCTGAGGCACTCAAGCCAATCAAATGGCACACGGCATTATACTAATCGAGGCGCCCGGATGCGAGAGAATCCTCAAGCAATTATAATATTCCCTCCTGCGTTTTTTTCGCACCATGTGGCACTGCGCAACACCACAAAAATGCAGGGGAGTGGGGTATATTAACTCACCAAGCGTTATATATATCGCGGGTGGTGGTGCACGGGTGAACGGGCGGTATATATTACTCTGGGATTGGGAATCCCCTTCTACTACCCTCTCGTTCTCTTGGTCTCAATTGCATTAAGTATGGTATTAGCCAGTCTGGTCTAAATACTACTACTTTGATGCCGAATTGTTCTGCAAATTTAAAGTAGAATGGGCACTCTATTGGTGTTAAGAGTATCTTTTCTATTGGCTTATGCCAGTGCTCTTTAAATGCCGTATCCCTCTTAAATAGAAATTCGTAGTACAATAACTGCTCTACTTTTCCGAATTGATTTCTTATGAATGCTTCAATTAAGACTACTTTATCTTCTAGTATAACTAAGGCATCTAGCCTCCCCATCCATATCTTCAACATCCGTTGGTAGCGTTCTTCAGGAACTAGAGCCTTCAGATGTTCGGGTGGTTCTCCAACTCTTACGTTGGTCATCCAAGTGCCAGGAGGATAATGAGTTCGTAGATATTCCACTACGTATGGTTCATGGACTATCGTGTACCTCCTCTTCATTATGATCCCATTTTCATTATGCACTACTCATATAAATTCAATTACCGTGTACTGTGCTTCGTAATCATGAGTGAGATGTTATAAACAAGTCTATAGCGCTTCTGAGTGGAGGTGAAAATATGGCAGAAGTAGGGTTTAAAGGTGTAAAGAGGTTACTAGACCCAGCCGACTGGATAGAGAGACAGATACACAACTTAGAGTCTGTGGGTGAAACAAACTACAGAGTAGGTATTTCATCCCCGAAGAAAGACCCAATAAAGGCTGGTATCGCGGCTGAGGACAGATACGCTAATGAAATGCGTAAAGTCATAGCTGAGAAGAGAAGGCAAAAGGCACTAGGATTTGTGAGTGTTGAGGAGTGGTTCAACTATGCCTCGATTATTGGTGCTCCTAGACTAGTGCCAGGCGTAACTCAGAGGAGAAAGGAGGTAGAGAAGTTCGTAAACGGATGGCATCCCATACTACTTGCACACGTTAAAGAGCTTGATGCACTACCAACTGCCACTCTTGAGCAGAGAATTGACAAGATGGTCAAGAACGTGAGAGGCTTAGTGGCCAATAAGATGAAGTGGAGAGGTAGGGCTTAAAGCTCAAAGCTTAACGAGGTGAACAAAATATGGAATCATATTATTTAGACAAGTATATAGCTACAGATACAGAATATGAAACCGATGCAAGACAGGCATTAATAGTGAAAAAAGTAGGTACTGATTCTAGCAGTGAGGCTACTCTTTCAGTGGACAAGAAGGAATGTCTCTCAATAATAGTGAACCTAGCACCATTAAGGAAGACTAACTCAGTCATCGTAGGTCCTTTCGATCTTGGGGACTACTACATAGTCATTCCTCCAGAGACTAAGTTTGAATTCTCTGGTGCTAGTGGAAGTTACATGAGACTCATAGGCGAATTGCTACAGCTAGGCCCGGGAGAGAGTATTCCGAGTGCATATGCATCTCGATACGAGGAACAGTCCAAGAAGTACATCACGTACTTGAGCGGTACTTATGATCATGGGACTGATACAGCATGGGCTGCGGACGATGAGAATGAAGTTGTGTCATTAACTCCTAAGACGATTGAGAAGTATACTTTGGATTCACTATTGATGCTAGAGAAGAGTGGTGGTACTTTCACTCCTAGGATGTTCGCCTTACTAGTGTATATTGATAACAGTCCACTAGAGTTCATTTGGAGTGAGACTATAAGAGAGGGTATTGATGTCTATAGTCTTGTGAACTACGATGAGCCATCGAGTAACGAAGAGCCTTGGGTATGGAAGCCATATCCAATCATAGTTGAAGGCGATCATACTCTAAGCCTTAGGATTAAGAACATTAGTGGTAGTGATCAGTCTCCAGCAAGTAGTGATTCTTGGACGTTCAGCATCTGGACTATTGCTAAGTACGAGCGTACAGGGTGATTGACTTGGGTGAAATAGTCTTCAAGACGATTAACGTGGGGACTGTGAGTGCTGGCGGTACTGTTGAAGGCAGTTATACTCCAGAGGCGGACTACATCATAAGGAAGATAATTGCTGTGGAGAAGAACGATGCATCACTATCGAATGTCACTGCCACATTCTGGATTGATAATGTCCCATTCACTAGGGAAGTCATCCCACTTGGAATACTCCAAGGATACCATACTCAAGTCCCACCAGTAGAGAAGAAATTGGGTAGGGGTAGTACGTTCAAGTACTCTATCACCAACAACTACGGTGCCAGTAGGGAGATATTCCTAGTCCTTGAGCTTGAGACCGTATAGTTTAAGTATTCAGAAGAGTAGCTAGAGTGGTAGCCACAGATGAAGATCACTATACCATATCATCTAGTCGCAAGTGCTGGTGCTAGTGGATTTATTGAACTCTTCACTGTCCCTGCTGGGATGAAGATCACTATTCTCAAGACTCAGATCAAGTTTCCATCGGGCACTAATGGAGAACTCTACTTAGCATTATACTACGGCAACTCTAAAGTAGCACCATACACTGGGTACTGGGTCGGTGATGATGTTCTGTTCGTAGATGAGATGAGTAGTTCATACCAAGGTGGGGATAGTATAGTCCTCTACTACAACAATACCAACACTACAGAGTCTAAAGAAGCATACCTTCTGATCACTGCTGAGCTTGAGTAGTCTCTAGTATAGATTTTTATTCTTTTTTCCAATCTTAAAGATAGGTGATTGGAATGGAGAGGAAGGAAGACATAGGCAGAATGCATACTGCAGGACTCACTATTGACTTCGAGTATGGAGAGTTGTGGAGAGGACTGCACAGGTCAAACCCCTTGTCATTCAAAAAACCATTCAGCTTTACAGTCTATAAGGATAGAGATGTCTATATGGCTGAGGATTGGCGTGGGAGAGTAAGGTATGAGGACGATGATGCGAGTGAAGTGATACAGGGTGGAATAGATGCACTATCTGATGGCGGTACCATTTTCCTCAAGTTCGGTAGGTACAACCTGTACAGTAAGCTGACCGTAAAAGAGGGAGTGTTGTTGAAGGGTGAGTACGTCGGCTCGGGGGCTTATCCGGGCTCACCACGTACCCTACTCGTCAACTACTTCGACGACCACGTGATCGAACTAGAGCCGGGGAGTGCAGTTGAAGACATCCACATTGCGAAGGGTGTTGACCCGTTCACCCACTCCATGATCCACATAACCGAATGTGATTTCAACAAACCGATATGGATAAGGGACGTCTTCGGCAGCAGTGATCTCTACAGCGATGGGGACTTCATCCTCCTTGAGATCACTAAAAGTGCCAATATCATCGGTGTGATCGCCGAAGGGCTGAGGTGGTACGGGTTTGAAAACGGGATACATCTGCTGGGTAATCCGGATTACTCGGGGAACGTGATCTCTGGGAACATCTTCACGTTCATGGGCAAGTACAGTTACATCTTCGTCAAAATGGAGCGGAACGGCGGGGGGTATCAGTCGGGGAACAAATTTACCGGCATTATGCAGTGCGGTAGCGGTACTGAGCGTGGGGTCGTTATCGATGGGAATGCTAATGAGTTTCATATAAGTTCTTTCGACATACCATCGGGAAAGTACGACGTCGAGGTTGTGAGCGGGGCAAGGGGTAACATAGTTAGTGGGTGGTTTGCAAGCGTCCTAGATAATGGTACGAGGACGAAGATAATATGCCCATACCACTTCGAGAATAGCGGGATAGCTGTCTTCAGTGGTGATGGGACTACAACAACATTCAATATTGAGCATGGTTTGGTAAGTACGCCATCGAAGTATGGTGTAGATCCCCTTACTCCTGATGCACACGGAAGTAAGACAATAACAGTAGACGATACATACATTACAATTACATTCGATACTGCACCACCATCGGGAACAGACAATTTGAAGTTCTCGTGGTGGGCCAAAGTATAGAGGTGGTCGTGAATGGCTAGAGGGTATCCAGACTACCAGCGAGGGATGGTTATTGAGAGTGCAAGGTTAAACATCCCAATAAGCATAGCTGAATCCCCAGCAATAGTCCCAATAGACATCTCAACCCAATCACTAGAAAATGTCAACATGAACATCAGGGCACAAGAACTACACGCAGTCAGAATCCTAGCACCATCAGCAGAGGCAGTATACGTAGGCGGTACTGTTACAGCATTCACTTCTGAAATCGACCTCTATACACCACCAGAAGATGTAGTAGTGCTTCTTTACGTAACGGGTAGAGGTAGAGTAATGCACCTAGCAGGAAACGTCTACCACCCATCAGGAATATCATACGTCAGATGCCAGATCTACATAGACGATAACCTGATGTTTGACGATGCATTAATCTCGTTAATCCAAGGTGGTGCCTCACAATCATATGCTAGGCAACATGAGAATGGAGATGCTGCAGGATGGTATCATGCTTCTACTATTGGTTCTAGGGGTGGTTTGATAAGCCATTATTGGGATGGTTCAAAGACCACTCGGATATACTTCGACTATAAACTTGAGATAGAGTTCACTTCATCAGTACTGTTGAGATTGAGGAATGATCATAGTACTGATAGTATGGAGGGAGTCGGGTATGTCGTCTACGGGACCTACCCATAAGATATATGCTATCGCATGGTCTAACAACAAGTACACAGTCTACATGCTAATCCGTAACCCGAAGGGTGAAGTCATAGGTAGGAGGATTATCAAGATCGATGGGAAATTCTTAGGATCCAGAGAGAAGATTCTTGAATACATAGTGAAGGAATTGAAGAAAAGGAAGTTGAGAGTTGAGTAGATAATGCTGTACCAGACCAGAATGACAGTTCCATCGAGTACTCCACAGGATAGTCCCATAACTACAAGTATAGAAGTTGAGGAGGACTACATCACATACCTAGCTACTTACTTTCCGCCCGGATGTTGCAATCTTGTACACGTTCGATTCAGATATGGTGAGACACAGATCTTTCCTCACGCTAGTTATGAGTGGTTGTCTGGTGAGGGTTACTTGATGGGTGGTAGGCTACTCTTTAAGACTCCAGAATCACCATGCAGAATCTATGTTGATGCCTATAGTGATGATGATACTTACGACCACACGATAATCATCTATGTAGAGGCTTTGAGGAAGGAAGAGGTTGCTAGACCCGGGATAATCGAGAGTATATTGGGGAGACTAGGGAAGTTCCTTGAGAAGTTGGGGATATAGAAAAAAGTACTACGAGTTCATAAGCTCATCCAAATCGATCAAGAAGTAGTATTTTGTTTTTGTGCCTTTAGCCCAGTACCTCTTCATTACTTTAAACCCCAGTTCTCTTAGAATATGCACGACAACAGTAATGAGTATAGCGTTGTGAGTATGTCTCCCCCTCCTACCATCGTACTTGGGATTCTTTGGGCAGACATTCTTTACTTGATACCACATCTTTCTTGATACTTGTGAATTAGCTAACTGAATTATCCGATCCATAACTTGAATAACCAATTCCTCGTAAGGCATGATAATCACCATAAGAGAGAAAAAAAGATATCTTATTTAGGAATACCCCTATCCGTAAAGGGAATTACCCTCTCTCTCCTGAGCAATTCTCTGATAGCGTGTCTAATGAATTCACTACGATCCTTGTAAACTCCCTGTCGTACTAGTCTATCGATCTCCTTGACCATCCAGATCTGTAGGTATACTGTGACTGCCTTCATCTCACCACCTCACACTCCCAGAACCCATAGTACTACTGCTATTAGTCCTATCCCTATTCCTATAGCCATTTTCCTAGCAACAATCACAAGTTCATCGAGGAGTAATTTTTCACAGCCTCTTCTATACCCTCGGACTAATGAGAGCACGATAAAGGTCATCGATTCCGAGAGTAGGAATAGTGTTGTACAACCAAGAATTGCGTACAGCTTCATCCCTCACTCCCTCAGTCTGAACTGTACTATATCGTGTTTACGCCTCATCTCCATGACCCCCTTCCTAGTTAATGAGTGCAGTATGAACCTTATCCGATTACGAAGTGTCTTACCACTCACATCATCGAACATCTCTCTATACACTCCATACACATCACTATAAGTCACCCATGTATGACCCCTCTCTTTAAGCCTACGGCACACTAGGATCACTCGGTATTCAGCACCGGATAGGAGTATGACATCGTGCTTGTACTTGGCATGGGTGAAGAGATTGACGAAGTTGAAGAAACGCTTACCACAGTAAGGACAGCGGTACATGGGCTGGATACTCACTACCCTAGTCTTCCTGACCAAGAATATCACCCAGTATCTTCTCTTCTGCTACTCTATCGAGTTCTGACCACATCCTCAACAATTCGAACTTTATACCCTCAAGAATCGTTATCCTCACGGGTAGTCCGACCTTGACCTTCTCTATCAAGAACCCTATCGTAGCGTAGAGGGTAGCCTCCCTAGCCTCGTCATCATCTATCTCGTTAGTCTTGAGCACAATCTTCTTTGTGAGGTCATAGACCTCCTTGACTTTATCTGCATACTTCTCCTTCTTCGTTATCCTCAGCACCCTATCCAGTACCTCATACTCATCCATTCTTCTCATTCCTCTTCCTCATCCTCTATTATTTTCTTTATATAAGTCTCAATTGCATGACGATACCATATCCATCCTACGATAATCCCTAATGTGAAACCCCAAAGCCATGCAACAACGATCATCACAAAAACTGTTATATCCATCTACTCTCCCTCCTTTTCGATTAGTTTATCAGCAGTAGTGAATGATGAGTCAAGTCTTCGTACTGGAATGTGCCTTGGGTATCCCCTACTAGCAGTCATTAACTTAAATTCAAACCGACAGCCCTCAATCTCTTTCAAGTTCTTGAATCCAAGAGATTTTAGATGTCGTGCTAGTTCACCAATCCATAATTTAGTGTACTTTATGACTAATGTCCCCTTTCTCGGTATCTTAACTCTGAAGAATAAACAATCATTTCCGAACCGATCAACACGCCAATAAACGCTCTCAACTATGCCTGTGAATACCTCTTCAACATCACTAACACGTAATTGACGGTACTCACTCTCTATCTTATCGAGATCGTAGAGTTCTACCTTCTCCTTCTCACTCACTTATGACCACCCCTCTTTTTTCTTACGTACTTCTTGAGGAGTTTCATGTACATCTTCTTAATTGGCTTGAGTTTCTTCTCTACAAACTCAGTTGTGATCTTCTCTCCATTTTGCAGCCTGAGGCGTAGATCTATGATCATGTTAATAGTTTCATCAATATAATGATGTACATCCCAAGGGATCACTCCAAGGTTTTTGAAACTTGCAAAGGCAAATGCAACATGATTGAGGTAGTGCCCAACACTCCCCTTCATTTCTTCAAGCTCTAGGAGGACAAGCTCTAGGTTATCTGGAGTTATTCTTGAAAGTACAGCTTCCACAGGATCCTCGTACTGGTATGCTATTATTCTTATTGTCTTCGCATACATCTCCTTTAAGTCCTCGCTTCTAGTCAAGTCAGGTCCTCTGATAGCCCAT
>Ga0164310_10000906_pt1 | contig 16389 bp, 14 predicted proteins | sample GuaBasSedimGuay1_FD_121795 | JGI IMG/M metagenome (GOLD analysis project Ga0164310, IMG submission 121795) | Subseafloor sediment microbial communities from Guaymas Basin, Gulf of California, Mexico - Guay1, Core 4569-9, 0-3 cm | ecosystem: Environmental > Aquatic > Marine > Hydrothermal vents... | reverse complement strand
CCCTACTCAACCTTGTCACACGACTTGTGAGCCGATTGTGGCGTCCAAACACAAACATAGGTTGCCATGCACCCTCATCGTATTATGCAACGTGAAAATAAGGCTTTCTCAACAAGCCCACAAGAAACAGGCGCAGACATAATCAGTCAATCGTCTTCATAGAAGTACGAAAATACTGCAACTTGTGTTGCAACATCATATTTGGGACTTGTTGAAGACCCCATAGCAGCGTTGTGTCGGGTCCTGATTTCCCGCCTGGGCGAGAGATTGTGACCCGACACGTAATATCACGGCACAGAACAGAGTCAGGTCTCATCCCGCCTTGGGCGGGAAAGGACCTGACTCAACTTAGGGAAAGGGCTTTCTCAACAAATCCTTCGCCGATTGGTAACCCTGCCAAACGTAATCCTATTGCATATGCAACGTGCATCTGATTGCACAAATGTGTTGATTCCGGCCTATATCCCAGAGGTCTAGTGGCGCTATCTCTATGCGTTTCTGTTTGTTACGCCTTATTGAGAATTGTTGAAAACGATGGCATGGAAATTACATAAGTAGGGTCGGTTGGTCAGCGATAAGCTCATCGCTGACAGTTTTTGATAAAATTAGCAAGGAGATAAGGATGACCTATCAGAACACTCCACACTCGGACCCTTCTGTAAGACCAGAGAGAATCCGTTTCCTCGCCGAGATCCCGATCGGAACTTACCAAGCCATAAACCACCAACTGAAACATCAGCCCGACTGGGATCGCTTCTTTATCATGAACAACCCTGTCGCCTGGCCTGACGGGATGTACGAAGTGATCAATGAGCACACCGGCATCTCCATCCAGTGACCGCGCAAGTCCCGTATCCGATAGAAACACGCGCCAATACAACGCTTTCTCTCAACTTCGAAGTCAGCTATCGAGGCCGATTTCCTGTTTGCATGGTAAATACTGACAGTTCCGGCCCGCCACCGGTCAAGAGTACTTCCCATAATCCGATAATACTTAACAAGTTGGCTCAGTGACTCTCGACTGATTTTGCTGACTACTCAATATTGGGGAATCCCGGTGTTTTGGAGTTGTGTCAGCGTCGAAAACATACATTCTTCGGTGACAACCTGCTGAACGTCGCAGGCAAAAACATGACCGAATAGCCAGAAGGATCTGACTTTGGATTTCAACGAGAACAGTCTGAGAATTGACGCCGAGAAAGAGATCGAGCGTATTTGCAAACAGATGCGCAAACAGGTCGTTAATGACTTCCACAAACGCGGAGCAGTGATAGGCATCTCGGGGGGCATTGATTCTTCAGTCGTGGCTGCCCTCTGCGCAAAGGTTTTTGGACCCAAACGGGTACTCGGCGTGATGATGCCTGAAACCGACTCCTCTCCCGAGAGTGAAAAACTGGCACGGATCCTGGCGGACGAGTACGGATTTGAGACCCTTGTCGAGAGCATAAGCGGCGGCCTTACGGGTCTGGGTTGTTACCAGCGCCGTGACGAAGCCATCAAGTCCGTTTTCCCGGATTTCAACTCGAACTGGAAAGCCAAGATCACTATCCCAACGAGCATCCTCGATAAGGACACATTCAACTTCTTCCAGTTGAATGTCATCACCGACAGCGGGGAGCGCAGGGCCAAGCGACTTCCACTGGAAGCATACCTCCAGGTAGTGGCCGCATCCAACCTGAAACAGCGGCTCCGCATGACCACCCTCTACTACCACGCAGAGAAACTTAACTGGGCAGTTATTGGCACCGGCAATAAAGACGAGCATATGCAGGGATTCTTTGTTAAGTATGGCGACGGCGGTGCGGATATCAAACCGATCGCTCATCTTTTCAAAATACAGGTCTTTCAGTTAGCAGAGCAACTTGGCGTTCCTGCAGAAATCCGTGAGAGAACACCGACTACCGACACCTACAGTGATGAACAGACACAGGAGGAGTTCTTCTTTGGACTCGATTTCTACCGTATGGACATGCTCTGGTATGCCATGGAGAACGGTGTCCCGCCGGAGAAGGCCGCCGAAGTACTTGACATCACACCCGAACAGGCCAAACGTGGCTACACTAATATACAGCGCAAGATCGTAGCTACCGAGTACTTGCGAATGCCGCCTGTGGAAGTGGAGATCTGAGGAACGGCTGTTGCCGGTCCGATGGGGAGAGACGCTTGAATCGGAAATTTTCAGGAGAAGAATGATATGACCACAACCGATACCGCTACCATCAGAAATAAATTGCGCCAGTTCATCGCCGAGACGTTCTTCATCGGAGAAGGCAGTGATGACCTCGCCGATGCTGATTCATTCATGGAAAATGGCGTCATAGATTCAACCGGTATCCTGGAATTGACGTCCTTTCTCGAAGAGAGGTTTGAAATTACTGTCGAAGATGACGATATGATTCCCGATAATCTTGACTCAATAGACAATCTGGTTCGATATCTTGGTAGCAAGGCTGTCTGACGTAAATCATTCTCGGCGACAAGAACACTCGCCCGAATCCCCCTTGATCGTGGGAACACTCCAAACAATAATCATTCTGCACCATGAAGATTAGTGATCTCCTGGAACACAGTGCTGCGGCATTCGCGGATCGCACAGCCATAACGCATGGCGAACGCAGTGTCACCTTTGATGAACTCTGGGCAACTGTCTCGACTCTGGAGCGCTTTCTTCGGCAACTTCCGATCGAGCCAGGCTCGCGAGTCGCTATCCTGTTTGAAAACTCAATTGAGTACCTGACCTGCTTCTTTGCCGCCACAAAAGCCGGCTGCGTGGTCGTTCCGCTCGATACCTCGGCCAACCCGCTGACCCTGCGCTCCATTCTCAGTGATTGTTCCGCAACTCTCCTTTTCTGCCAGTCTCGATACCAGCGACACCTGGCAAAGATCCTGAATGAATCAACACCGGTGAAATGGCTGGTTACAGACAAAGAGATCAAAACAGATTTCGACGGAGTGACACGCTATAGCCTGGACAACGTGATTGGCAACACCGGAGACCATCCTGAAGACAACACGCCTGCACCACAAGAGCGTGAACTCTCCTGGACTGATTCACCGAACGAGCTGGCGGCAATATACTACACATCCGGTAGTACCGGCGACGCCAAAGGCGTCATGCTCTCACATCGTAACCTTGTCTCCAACACCCTGGGGACCGTGGAATACCTCGGACTCAGGGCCGAAGACAGCGTGATGGTTATCCTGCCATTCTACTATATCTATGGAAATTCACTTCTTCTGACCCACATCGCTTGCGGCGGCAGACTTGTTGTAGATAACCGCTTCCTCTATCCGGAAGTAATCCTCGATACCATGGAGAAGGAACAGGTGACCGGACTCTCCGGGGTCCCGTCAAACTTTGTCATCCTGCTGAACAAATCGACCTTCAAGACAAGACGCTTCGAGCACCTGCGCTACTTCACTCAGGCCGGTGGCGCCATGGCTCCCAAGACTATCCAGCAGTTGATGGACGCTTTCCCGGAAAAAGAGATCTGGATCATGTACGGCCAGACGGAAGCCTCACCGCGAGCGAGCTATCTGCCGCCTGATAAGCTGAAAGACAAACTGGGCTCCATCGGCATCGCTGTACCGGACGTCACTCTCTCCATAGTGAACGATAGTGGTGCTCCGGTTGAATCCGGACAGACCGGCCAGATTCTGATTTCAGGTCCCAATGTCATGCTCGGTTACTGGAACCAGCCCGAAGAAACAGCCACGGTATTGCATGAGGGTGGTCTTCTCACCGGCGATCTTGCCAGACAGGACAAAGACGGCTTCTTCCACATTGTGGGGAGAAAAAAGGAGATCATCAAAACCGGGGGCAACCGGGTGAGTGCCAAAGAGGTCGAAGAGTGCCTGTTGAGATTCGACAATATTTTAGAGGCTTCGGTGTTTGGCGTCCCGGACGAACTCCTCGGGGAAGCTATCAAAGCGGTAGTGGTACTCAAAAAAAACGCTCAGGCAAACGCCAAGCAGATTCAGGATCATTGCAAAACACAACTGGCATTACATAAAGCCCCCAAACATATCGTTTTCACCGAATCATTGCCCAAACTTGAGTCCGGAAAAATCAACAAGCAGGCTCTTGTTAACAACCGCTCATGAGCTTTTCAGCCTGGTAGTCTGATGAATAACCGTCCGTATGCGGTGGTGTCAGGTGTCTCTGCCTGACACCTCTACGGATTGCCGCACGCTTTGAAACTGACACTCTCGTCATCCCCCAAAGGGCACTCTTGAAACTTACAGGCTTATCTCAAGCAACGACGACTCTACCGCTTCATAGAGGCCGTCCAACGATGCCTGTACTTCTATGGTTCTGGCAATGGCCGTGACGATTTTCGTATAGGTGACCACTTCTTCGGACGCCAGCGTACGGCCCTTGCGATCTTTGAGCCACTTGTGGAGAACCTGATAGCCGCCGATTCTGTACTCCCACACTTCGGGGGCCACACCATCAAACCAGGTCTCGGGATTGATCTTGACCCGCCCTTTAGCTTTCTCATACGTGGGCTTGACTACTTCGAGTGTGCCCGACCCTTCGCACTTGGAGATCGGCTTGACCAGCTTCTTAGACTTGAGCAGGTGAAGATCGACCAGTTCTGCTCCTTGCTTGGCTACTTTTTTAAATGTCTCGGCGCTGCTGGTAAACGGAATCCGAGGGAAATCGGTCTTGAGAAACTCGGCATACTTTTTCCGGTAGGCGTTGGCGTAGAGGATTCCATAGATGTAATGGAATATATTCTCCGGTGAAGGCTGGCGACCATAGGCTTTCTTAAGAGCTAATACGAGCTTGGGGGCAAGGTTAGGGACGCGACCTTTGGACTCGTGTGCAGAGAAAAAGTCCTCTGGATAGCAATACAAGGGAAAAAGGTAGTTAATATCGAAAGCGCTGACCGTTTTGTGCGCAGCCAAAGCGTTTGTGACAAAGGCACCTGGTTCCTCCTTGAATTGCTTGGGGCAGATCAGAGCAAGATTCTCCTGCAGCATGTGCCGCATGACTTCTTGTCGGCCCCAGTCAACCATTATTGGAGTGTAGTAGATCCTTCGTAAGTCAAACGGTCTGTACAAAATGTTCGTGAGATACTGTTCCCAATTGGTGTCTATGGATAGCCTTGCTCTCGCTCTCTTGAGCTTCCAGCCCCTGGTTTCCTTCAAAGCGAACTTGCGTCTTATGATTTCATCGGCGAGCGATAAATCCCTGAATTGGGTCATTCGCTCCCTGAGTGGTTCATCTGTGAAATCAATGACAAATCGATCCCGTGCTGTGACAATGCCAGTCACATTCACCGGGAATAATTTGTTTAAACTAGGGTAGTTATCCCATTCTGATCTGTTTTCCTCTGTCTTGGGCACAAAGAAGTACGAAGGTGACGATGGCTGTAGCACAGCGTGTTCTACTGTCTCGAAGGTATTGGATTGCAAGTAGCTGTACTTACGGTCTCTCAATCCCCACAGATCCAAATGAAAGACCTTACATGCGCCCTCTCGCGCTTTGCGCTTAATAAGTAGCACAATCGCCACGCCTTGCCTAATGTCGAAGACGTTCTGATCAACCGAGCCGTCCGGAGCCTTTTCCTTCTTAAGCGAATTGCCGTGGAGATCGAGAATGTACATTTCGTCAAACGAATTCATCAATGATTGCCTCATGCCCCGGAACGTAGGGTTGTCCAGATAAGCATGGTTTGTAATGAACCCCACGACGCCTTCGCCAGCCTGGTCGATCTTCCATTGTGCGAAACGAATAAATTTGACGTAGTCATCCTGAAGCCAGTGTTTTCTTTCTCCGAACCACTCGCCATCCACAACTTTGTAGTATTCGATGAGTTCGCCAATGAAGGTCTTCTGCTTGGGCTTCATGATCTTTCTGGCCTTGATCTCGATTGGGGCGAGTCGAACCACCTGGCGCCCACAATCCGATTCGACCATTATGTTGTAGCCTTTGATATACTTCTGGCCCTTCTTCACCGGTGAGGTCTTGTCACTCGCGTTGGCAGATATCCCTGAATACGGCGGGTTACCCAGAATCACGAGGATCGGCTTGTCTTTTTTGACTTTGCCCGCTAAGTGGGATTCTTCTGACAGTGAGGCCATCCCCGGTAGTGTAGTCTGGGCCAACTCCTCCATCTCCAACGTATTGGTGAGATAGAACGGGAGACGCTCGTCACCAGTCAACTTGTGGCCCAGTTCCTCCAGCAGATACCCCATTTTGAGATGGCCGGCGGCGTACGGGGCCATCATCAGTTCAAACGCATAGAAATGCCTCAGGATGTGATCCTCGATGAATTTACTTTTCGAGCCTTCCCCATACTTGCTCACATATTCTTCCACTGCCAACCTGGCGGCTTCCGCCAAAAAAGTGAGCGTCCCACCGGCTGGGTCGAGGACTGTAACAGACTGTGTGGCGAAACCGTCAGGGCGGTCGAATTTCTCCTTTAATATGGTGTTTAAGGACCTGACGATATACGAAACAACAGGCTCCGGTGTATAGTATACTCCCCGCCGTTCTCTTTCCCTGGGATTGTAGGCCGCCAGGAACGTCTCGTAGAAATGGAAAATGGGATCATTCCCTTTGCCCTCTCGGAAGTACTCACCGAGAATGTTTCTTACATCGGCAACGGCCAGCACCTCGGCGATATCGTCAACTGTGGCTTGAAGTTGCTCAGGCGGATCAAAAGAAACGAAATGGAATACCTCTCGCAGAATGCCAATCGTTTTTGGAATCAGGTCGTAGGCGACCTTTCTGGTGAAGGTTCCGTTGGCACGAGTTCGCGCCGCAAAGAGACCGTAGGTAATGGTCTGAGAATAAAGATCGGCGAATTCGTCCGGTTTCAGATTGGCAATCAGGTGTTTTCTAAATGCTTCATAAAACCCAAGAATCCTGTTGCTGGTTTTGTCCGTATCTGAACGGAGTTCCTCCTTGATAACTTGATCTCTGAGAAACCGGGTGCGCAGGGCGAGTTCCTTTGCCAGACTCTCAGCCGTGAACTTGGTCGGCAAAGAGAACTGCAGGAACATCTTGAGTAGATTTTCAAACTCTTCAATGTGTTCCGCAGGCGGCACTGTCTTCCGTCTGGTCGGTTTGAATTGGTGAGCCAACCGAACTGTCTCAATACGCTGTCCATTGCGGTAGAGCCTGAATTCGTAGAAGTCAGTCAGTATCAAATTTGGAAAGGTGGCCAAATACCGCACCAACTGTTCGGATTTCTCGACACGATCCAGAGGGGTGCCGGGGGACTTTGCTTCTATGTAACCGACCTGGGTGTGTTTACCACCCCACACACGAAAATCCGGGTTTCCGGCCTCTGTCTTCTTTGGCAAAACCGTTACGTGGATTTTTCGGCGTCGCTTTACCCTGGAGAATTCCCCCAGAAAATCCTTGAGATCACCGTAATATGATTCTTCGCGGGCGTCTCCGCGTTTCGTGGTGGCAGCGATCTGTTCTAAGTAGTGGTCAAACACAGTTCCCTCACATGTATACCCGTGCCATGTATAGGAGATACGAGGGAAAGCCCGCCCACCGCAACAAAAACTCCCCCCTTCTCTTGTCCCCTGACAACGCGAGAGGTTAGCGGGTTCTCGAGTCAATCCTCGAAAAGATCGTCGAATCCTTTCCTGCGGTCATCCTTGCTGTCGGTCTGGGTAGAGATACCCCCGGGACCTTTGATTACGTTGCGCATCTGGAAGAAATCGCAGAAGTTGTTCTTTTCTTTGTCTTTTATGGGGGCTTCAACAGTCTCACGACATTGTGCCCGACGAGTCGGATCGAAATGGCGACATCCACGACAACATCGCAAATCAGCCAGACAGCTTTCACAACTGTCTGACCGCGCCACGCGTCCGGTTATTCCTGTCGGTTTGCCACAGTTCCAGCAAAGAAGTCCATCGGCAGCCATCATTCCTCCATACGTACGTTACGATTCCAATATACCGAGCCATCGTAAATCGGTAAAGAACAATCATACGTCAACACACGCGCGGGTCGCGTGCAAGAAACCAAGTGTCGCGCTACCAAGTCAAATTAGTACTTGACACAATCACACAGTGCGTTTATATTGTCGATGCAGTTGCGAGAACCCCATTATCTCTAAGCAAAAATTGCGTCGTGTGTCGTGTTCTGCCTCACACAGAACATGCACCGACCACAACCGATTGCCAGCACACAACAGCGGATTTAAGCCGGCTGAACTGGCCTGATCCGCAGACGCACAAATCCGTGTGGCAGGTTGTAGTATTACAGCCATGGCCTGCCCCGGAGTACCCTGAGCCACCGGCTCACTATGCTGCGTACCAGGGAGAGTGCGGTGTGCTCACTCTCTAGGGAGGGGGGAGCCTGTCCCGGTCTTCTGGCCGGGGCGGGTCGACTCCCAAATCTTGAATACGAACATCAAGTAGGTCTTCTGTAGGGCAGGTTCAGCCACTCCGAGAGTGCTTGTGAACCTGCCATGTTTGCGTGTAGGTTCTCGCGCTTCGCGCGAATGTCAGGAGCACAAGGCTCCTGACCTACAACTGCACAATCAATCAGAATCCGCGGGCTCACGGAGATCATGCCCTTGCTTGTTGACATTGACTTCCCGGCAGGACAAACTGCCGTGAAGAAGCGTGTTGTATAGTATTATTATGATGTGCGCATGAGGATTGAAATGATACGTGGGATTTTCTTCGACCTGTATGGAACGCTTTTCATTTACGGCGACATGAAAAAAGCATGGGCCGATTGGCTGCATTATTTTCATATCTCGTTAAGAGAACATGGTCTTACGTTATCTAAAGAAGATTTCTCAAAGGAATGTGATAGGTTTTTCGGCAAAGATGAACCTGCTTTAACCGAACAGAACCTGACAGTTTTCGAGAAACGTATCAAATCCTTATGCTCCTCCCTTCAAATCAAAACATCTGATAGCGATATCAGCTCTATTGCCGACTTGATTGCCGGTAAATGGCAGGAAGAAATCACACTTGATCAAGACGCAATTCCAGTGTTGAGGGAGCTGAAAGAGGGTAAGAAACTCGGATTGGTAAGCAATTTCGACCACCCGCGTCATGTACGCAAGTATCTTTCACAATATGGATTGGATCATCTTTTTGAAACTGTCATCATTTCCGGAGAAGTTGGAGTAAAGAAGCCGGACCCAGATATTTTCACACCTGCATTATCTGCAACAGGACTGACGCCGAGTGAAGTGACATATGTTGGTGACACAGACGAGGATGTTGAAGCCGCGAACGCGGCTGGGATGATGTCGATATTGATAAAGAGACGGGACAAAGACACAGATGAGAACTGCCTTGATTTCGAAAATGATTCCCGGAACGGAACGAAATCAGACAATAGTCAAAGCAGAAAGCAGTGTAAGACTATATCTACTTTGCGAGAAATACTCTGCGTATAACAACCAATGCGCCGGACGCATAACACCTCCGACACATTCACGCGCGGCAACGGACATGGCGGGTTCGAAGACGGACCCTCCCTACAACTGATGATAGCCGGGCTGTCATCCTGAGCCTGTCGAAGGATGGTTGCGTGCTGTTAATCGTGCCAGGCAGATGTCCACATCTGCCGAAACAAACAGAGAAAGGCGGCGCATGTGGACATACACCGCCCACAGTAAGTTCGCGCTGCCCAATCAGAAAAGGTGAAACACCAGTTAGTCTGTAGTCGGTGTTCCGACCCGCCGCAGGCGGGGAGAAACCCGACGTCTTGAATGTCATGCTGAGCTTGTAGAAGCATGGTATGTTGTTTGGCCGCTTCACCCTTCGACCCTTCGTCAGGCTCAGGGCAGGCTCCGCTCAGGGTGAAAGTCAATGAAGATGTCGGGTTTCTCACTCCAACAAAACATGTTCGGAACCCGACCTACTATTACTACACGGTCGCACTTCTCAAGTAAGTTCATTCGGTCGTGTTCTGAGAGTGTAGTATCCGGTCGGTGTTCAAGTAGCATTCCCATGAGTAGAGGCAGGGTCTGTTTCTTGGCAGTTATACAACCGCTGATTACCACCACCACAATGAAACCTAATAGGGTTCTTCTTAACATATCGCTGCCTTACTCTTATTGTGGGTTCCCTCGTTATGCCCCCCTACGCGCCAAACTTCTCGATTATCTCCTGCTTGGTCTTGCCGAGAATGTCATACTTCTTGCCGACCTTGATGAACGCTTCCAGCGCCTTGTCAAGGTGATGCTTCTCATGGCTGGCGGAAATCTGCGTGCGAATCCGCGCCTGGCCCTGCGGTACCACCGGGAAGAAAAACCCAATTGCGTAGATGCCTTCGTCGTACAAATCCTTTGAGATATCCTGTGACAGCTTGGCGTTGAACAACATCACCGGCACAATCGGCGTATCACCTTCCTTGAGCACAAACCCGGCCTCGGTCAGCCCCTTGCGCCAGTAGGCCGTGTTCTCTTCCAGCTTGTCACGACGCTCAGTGCTACCGGAGAGAATCTCAAGCACTTTGATCACACCTGACACCACCACCGGCGCCATAGTGTTGGAGAACAAATACGGGCGCGCTTTCTGACGACACATCTCAACCAGTTCCCTGCGTCCGGATACGCAACCGCCGGATGCACCACCGAGCGCTTTGCCGAACGTGGTCGTGATGATGTCGATCTTGCCGAACACGCCGCACTTCTCGTGTGTCCCGCGACCGGTCTTGCCGATAAACCCGGACGAATGCGAATCATCCACGAACACCATTGCATCATGCTTCTCGCACAGGGTAACCATCTCGTCGAGCTTGGCCGTGTCGCCGTCCATCGAGAACACACCATCCGTGATGACAACCTTGAGCCGTTTATCCGCGTGTAATTGCAGCTTCTTTTCAAGGTGCTTCATATTCGAGTGCTTGAACGTGTCGTGCTCGGCCGCACAGAGACGGATGCCGTCGATGATCGACGCATGCACGAGGCGGTCCGAGATCATCACGTCATCCTTGGTAAGGATTGCCTCAAAGACCCCCGCGTTGGCGTCCATGCAAGATGGAAACAGCACGGTATCTTCGGTACCCAGAAACTCGGTGACCTGGTTCTCAAGATCGCGGTGAATATCCTGTGTGCCGCAAATGAAGCGCACGGACGACATCCCGTAACCGCGCGCGTCGAGACCTTCGTGCGCTGCCTTGACAACTTCCGGGTGACTGGACAACCCAAGGTAGTTGTTGGCACACATGTTGATTACTTTTTTCAGAGAGGAGCCGGTGGGGAACTCAACTTCGATATCGGCGGCCTGCGAGGAGTGGATAAACCGCTCCTGTTTGAAAATGCCGGCGTCCTTAATGGACTTGAGCTGTTCCTGGTAGACACCCCTGACAGTATCGTTAAATGACATAATACACTCCTGAGAGTTATCGATTCAATGGCTATCGATCGGTTAGCCGATCACCCGACTGACTACTTTACGAACTCCTGCACCAGCACCGCAATCTTGTTGACAGAGTCAAACGCCTCCGGTGTGGCTTTGTCGTCAGGGATAGAAATGCTGTACTTGTTCTCCAGAAATCTTTTCAGTGATACCATGGAGAACGAGTCAACGATCCCGCCTGAGATTAACGGTGTGTCAAAACTGATTTCGTCGTCATCTTCCTCGAGATATTCTTCTGTAACGTACTCGAGAATCACATCTTTCATTTCATCCATGTCTATCTCCTTCGTATGAAACAAATGTTATTCATCATTCAGCGGCAGGAGCACAGGGCTTCTGCCCTACGATTATTGAGTAATGACTTGTGGGCGGCGTACGTCCTCGTGCGCCGTCTGCCGTGATGATCCCCGGCAGACGAGGACGTCTGCCGCGCACGGTATATCCTGTTGTGTCTGGCAGATGTCCACATCTGCCAGATCATGCGGCACATGTAGACATGTGCCGCGCACAATAATGTGCTATTCATCATCTTCAAGCGTGGAAGTATCACCGATCTCCTCGCCCCACTCCTTGGCGTGCAACAGGCGTCTCATGATCTTGCCGCTTCTTGTTTTCGGAAGCGACTTCACGTACTCTATTTCCTGCGGCATGGCCAGCGGCGAGAGCTTCTTGCGAATGAAGTTCATTATTTTCAGTTCAAGATCAACGCTTGCTTCGAAACCCGGCTTCAACGTCACAAACGCCTTGACGACCTCCATGTTCACTTCGTCCGGTTTCGCCACTACCGCCGACTCAGCTACGGCTTCATGCTCGAGCAGCGCCGACTCAACTTCAAAAGGACTCACCAGGTGTCCCCCGGTGTTAATCACGTCATCGTCACGCCCCGTGAACCAGAAATAACCTTCGTTGTCAATGCTGGAGCGGTCGCCGGAGAGATACCAGCCGTTCTTGAACTTGCCCTTGTATGTCTCTTCGTTATTCCAGTAAGTGCGCATCATGGCCGGCCATCCGGGTTTGAATCCGATCAAACCAACCTTTCCGGGTTCATTGATTTGTTCAAATGTCTCAGCGTCGAGAACGGCAGCGGTGATTCCGGGGAACGGTTTGCCCATGGAACCCGGCTTGACCTTCATACCGGGGAAATTGGTCAGCATCATGGAGCCGGTTTCTGTCTGCCAGTATGTATCAAGGAACGGAAGACCATACACTTTTTCCGACCAGATCACGGCCTCGGAGTTAAGCGGTTCACCCACACTTGCCAGGTGCCTCAACGAGGACAAATCGTGTTTCTTGACTACCTCATCACCGGCTTTCATCAGAGAACGAATGGCGGTGGGTGCCGAATACCAGACAGTAACCTTGCGCTTCTGGATGAACTCGTACCAGCCAACTGCTGAGAAACCGACATCCTTGACGCACTGTGTCACGCCGAGACTCCAGGGACCGATAATTCCGTACGACGTTCCAGTCACCCAACCAGGGTCGGCCGTGCACCAGTAGATGTCATCATCTTGAAGGTCAAGCACCCACTTGGTCGTCAGATACTGTGAGATGAGTGAGTAGTGTACGTGCTGGACTCCCTTGGGCTGACCGGTAGTTCCGGAAGTATAGTGCAGCACCGAGGCCGACTCAGCCTTGGTGGGATGAATCTCAATACTTTCGACAGGCACAGCGTTCTCAAGCGAAAAAGCTATCTCCCTCTCCCTGAGCGGTTTGCGGCCGTCGTCGTCAACAACTATGACATGCTTGAGATATGGCATCTTGTCGATAATCTTGCGGACTTTTGCCACATGCTTCCTCTGTGTGACGATTGCCGAGGTCTTGGCATTGTCAAGACGCACAAACAATGACTCATCACCGAATGCCGAAAACAAAGGCTGAGCTATCGCACCGATTTTGAGTACACCCAGAAAACCGATATACAACTCCGGTATCTTGTCCATGAAAAGGCACACGCGATCTTCGGCTTTGATTCCGAGCTCTCGCAGAAAAGCTCCTATCGTGTTGCTTGCCAGACGGATCTCATTGAACGTGTAGCTCTTCTCTTTTCCGCCAAGCCCTTCCCAGATAAGTGCCGTCTTATCGGCTTTACCCATCTCGCAGATTCGGTCTGAACAGTACCAGCCGATGTTGATTGTGTCACCATCCTTATAGCCCAGCTCCTTCTCCGCGAGTGACCAGTCGAAATCTTTGTTTCTGTCTTCGTATGACCCTATGTTTGACACTACTACCGTCTCCTGTTTACTTTTCGAGCGTTACGATGGCACACGCCTGGTCTCTGGTATGCGATAGCGAGACCTGAATGCCGGTTATGTTGTTATCTTTGATGAAGTCTTTCGCCTTGCTATGAAGAACAAGGCTCGGCTTTCCCAACTCGTCGTTACATATCTCGATCTGAATAAATGCGAGTCCATTACGCCAGCCGATACCGATGGCCTTGAAAAACGCTTCCTTCGCAGCAAACCGGGCCGCGAAATGCTGGGCGCTATAACGCTTTGACTTGCAGTACTTGATCTCATCGGACGTGAAGACCCTCTCTTCCAGACCACTCTCGCTTTCGATCTGCTTCTGTATCCTCTTGACATCGACAAGATCAATCCCATTTCCAAAAATCATAGAGGTTCCTCTAACAGAGTGTTGAAAGACACATAATGGAATACAAAAAGGTTACTGCTTTGGTCAGATCCCACAGCAAAGGACTTGTTGATACACCCTGTGTCCGGCAGATGTCCATGCTCAAGCTGCAGTGCTGCCAGGTGTCTCTGCCTGGCAGTCGGGGGAATCCGGAGGGGCGTCAGGCAGAGACACCTGACGCCACCGCATGCGGACGGTTTATCAACAGGCCCCTTGCTGTGGGGCACCAGAGCAGCACAATGGTTAAGCACGCTATCAGCCCTTAATCCTGTCCGAGATGACTTTGATCATGTCACTCGTCATCTTTGCCAGATCGTATTCATGGTTCCAACCCCACTCGTCTCGTGCCGCTGAATCATCCATGTAGTTCGGCCACGAGTCGGCTATCTCCTGCCGGACAGGGTCAACTTCGTACTCAATCTCGAACTCCGGTATATGCTTCCTTATCTCATCGGCCAGTTGAGCCGGAGTGAAATTCATGGCGGTGATGTTGAAAGCGTTGCGATGTTTCAGCTTTGATGCGTCCGCTTCCATCAGGTCAATCATTGCCCTAATGGCGTCCGGCATATACATCATGTCAAGTGACGTGTCTTCTCTGAGATAGCAGGTATAGCGCTTATGTTTGACGGCTTCAAAGAATATCTCAACCGCGTAATCGGTGGTGCCGCCGCCCGGCTCAGTTTCGTGTGATATCATGCCGGGGAATCGCACACCACGAGTGTCGAGATCAAAACGCTTGTGGTAATAATCGCAGATCAACTCGCCGGCGACCTTGGTTACACCATAGATCGTGTCCGGCCGCTGGATTGTATCCTGCGGCGTGTTGTCCTTGGGCGTCGATTTACCGAACGCTCCTATCGAACTGGGAAAGAACATCGAGCATTGATACTGCCGGGCAGCCTCAAGAATATTGTACAGGCCGTTCATATTGACCTGCCAGGCAACGTTGGGACGTGACTCACCAATGGCCGAGAGTACCGCTGCAAGATGAAATATGGTACCGATATCGTGGATCTGCATCACGCGCGTCACGTGGTTAGGATCAAGAACATCCAGGAACTCGAACGGACCGGCATCCCTGAGCCGAGTGTCGGACGGCATGCGTATATCAGTGGCAACAACATTTTCCTCACCATAGCGCTCTCTAAGAGCGTGGGTCAGCTCAGAACCTATTTGACCAACCGAACCAGTTACGAGAATTTGTTTCATAGCAGGCAACTCACGTTATCTCTAATGTACGTTTCAACTAAAGGCTCATGCCCTTCCAGACGTCACTTAACGCCCGGGAACATCGGCCCTGAGTATACCAAACGGAAGGGGAAAATCAATCGAAATTGAGGAATGACTATTCCTGCGAAGAGCAGCCAGAGTGCTACTAACGAGGATCAGGAAAGGACTGACAAGCGGTATAGTACCTATGCCTGAAGCGTAGGGACTGTTGAAAAAGCTGCTATGGGGTTTATCAACAAGCTCCGTATACGGAGAGGCTTAGGCGACGATATCGGTCTCGTCCTCAAGCAGATCGCCGGGCCGGCGATTATTCAGAAAGATCAACAGCAGCACAACGACTACTGCCAACAGCCCCAACAGGCCGAACAATAAGTGATACCACTTGATTTGAAAAACTCGGTAGGCTTTCATCATATGCTCCGTCTGCTTCTTTTACACCCTGCAACCCGTCAGGATCCCGAGGAAATAGCCCCCGCAACATTCTTGATTGCCTCAAGTAACTGCTGTTTGTTCGCTATCGATATCTGCCGGCCCTGAATCGGCAGGCCTGACACAGTGCGCGCATACTTGCGAAGCTCCACTACCGGCAGAGCCTCAAGTTCGGCCAGAGGTCGGATTTCGCCGGCTGTCGGGCTTACCGGAACTGCTGGTTTTGGTGCCAGCGGCTGGTTTGGTATCTCTGGTTTTGGTTGTTGTATGTCCGGCTCGGGTGCAGGAATAGGTATGGCAGAAGGCAGTGGGGGAGGTTCTGATGGAATCTTGCGTGGTTTCGGCTTCTCCCTCAGTGAAACGGGCTTTCCTGAACCGTACCGTGCCACGAACTGACCATAAGGGAGAATCTGGCTCACGCCGTTGTCGGTGTGTGGGATCACGTGCATGCTTACAAGCTCACCCTCCTGGTCTGCTGCCCGTGCTCCCGCTTCGACTGCGGCCTGCACTGCCGACCACTCGCCTTCGATCTTAACCGCCACATAACCGGCTTTTGTCTTAACAGCCGACGCAATAACCACCTCGCCAGCCTTGGTGGCAGCGTGGGTTGCTTTAATTGCTCCCGCGAGGCCTTTGGTCTCTATCAATCCTAATGCTGGGCGCGACATACTACGCAATAATACGACTTCTGATGCAGTGTTTTCAACCTTTAAATTGTTATCGGCTGCCATCTTGCAT
>Ga0164310_10000905_pt1 | contig 16394 bp, 13 predicted proteins | sample GuaBasSedimGuay1_FD_121795 | JGI IMG/M metagenome (GOLD analysis project Ga0164310, IMG submission 121795) | Subseafloor sediment microbial communities from Guaymas Basin, Gulf of California, Mexico - Guay1, Core 4569-9, 0-3 cm | ecosystem: Environmental > Aquatic > Marine > Hydrothermal vents... | reverse complement strand
TATCATCATACATACCTCCTCCTCGACCAGCTCACTGATGTCGTCGCCACCATCTCTCTCTCCATCATGTTGTCAGTATCTGCTGCTGCTCGTTGACCTGGTGTGTGTGCAAAGACCATCCGCCGCTGGGACGCAGGAGGTCAACTCCATTGTGTTCGTACTGGAATGTGTGGAGTTCAAATAGTGTGGGTGGGAGCAGATGATCAGAGAGATATTGTCCTCACTGCGGTAGCGAACTCCACGCAGATGTCAACGCCGCGAGGAACATCATTGAGGTTCAACAGCCCAGTACCGTTGCTGGGGGGACAGGGACCTAGTGTCCAAGTCTGTCCAAATTACAATCAACGGTGAGAGAATTGATAGGTGGTTATGAATCGAAATGAGAGCGACTGATCGTGTGAACACGGCAAGATGCATGAAACCAACCATGGAAAGAACCCGAGGCACGATCAGATCGACGGTAGGTATGGAGCTTGTTCCCTAAACGAACGTGGAGATTGGTGACGCATGCGCACTCAACGGCTGCGTTTCACAAGTCGCATCCAGAACACAGGAAAGTCGGCGATGGATGCACTCGTTTCGTTGTCACAGGCCATGACCATTGAGGAGGAAGAGCCAGTCCACATACTCGTTGGGGATAAGTAATCACTTCTTGAATTGCAAATGGCGATTTCGCATACGGACTACGCTGTTGATGTCCTGTGCAGAAACTTCTCAATCCTGAATGCTGTGAGAACTATGTTGTCACAAGCCAAACAGCTTGGCGTCAATGTCGAGATTTGCGTTCCCTCGCACGAGTTCCAGTCAACCAGAAGAACACTGTCACAGATTACAGTGAGATCGATCGCGCCCACTTCCGTCTTTGCGACTGATTGGACTGAGAACACAGCTGTGCTCAGAAATCGTGGTTCAGGGTTGTGGGGGCTGTACATACGTAATCCGCCAATAATTGCAAATCAATGGCAAGTCATAAGGACACTGCTGGCCGTACTATCCGGACAACAGAGAGAAATGTTCGGTGCCAAAGAAGGAGAGGCGGAGCGTGCCGGCTCAGGTAGGTTCCCAAGCCAGTACGACGCTCCGCGCTAGAGCGCACGTTGAAACATCTGTTGAGGATGCGGCACCATGCTTGTGGGACGTTGAGGTAGCAGGAGAGGCATGTTTCAACACCGCTACCTCCTGAAGTACCAGTATGCCATCACGTCAACGCCCGCGTAGGCGCGAAGATCTTCGCGTGGCCTCCGACTGACTTTCCGAGTCCTCATGGTAATCTACCTCCTGTGGGCAAAGGCAAAGGCAACCGCGTCTGTTGAAATCCTCTTCCTAGCAAGCCTGACTCGTCCGCTCTGTTGACGCACTACATGTGAAGACAGGGCCAACTCATTCACCTCCGTGGGTCATCGTATCGGGCCAACTCGGGGCGACTTGGGTGCCCTCCGTGGGGAGTTCCCGAGTCATGTATCTGATTGTTCTCTGACTCGTCATATGGTTTGGTCACCACACCATGTTGGTGTATATTGTGTACACGCAACGCCATATAAAGGTTTGTATACTCAACCATATCGATGGTGTCAAGTTTGGTGATTAGACCATATACCGCAGATTTATATTAGCGAGATGTAGAGGATACCCAGACCATGACTGCCACACGGAAGGGGCAGGTCGAAGATCTTGACCGCCTCACAGACACACTGAGAGGAATAGAACTCACAGAAGAGGGTCGCCGCCCTCAACGCGAGATTGTGTTCGTGACCGATGAGGAAATGACACACGTTTTAGATGACCCCGTCAGGATGGCCATCATCAAGATTCTCAAGAAAGGTGTTCCAGACACCATAACGACAAAGACTCGCGACGAGGAAACAGGTGACTTGATTATCCGGCAACGGGAGGTTCGCAGACACGCCCTCTCAGTCATTGAGATCGTGAAGCTGTCAGTCGAGGATGAGGAGGTCGATGGGATTACGAAAAATCAGGTGTACCATCACCTCCCCAAGCTGATTGAGGCAGGATACGTCATCAAATACGGAACCGTGACCACAGGCAAACGGACTACGGACTACTACAGGAGAACAGCAAAGGGGTTCGTCATCGCATCCAGTCCTGTCAGAATTGATGTCCGCGTGATTAAGAAGAAGGCTCAACAGGCGGTGGAACGAATCGACAAGGTGTTTGACCTACAGCTAACCGCTGACGACAAGAGCAAACTCGTCGACCTAATAATTGCCTCTGAACGAATTGAGGCGAAGGGCCGTGCCAGAATTGCGCGCATGATAAAGGGGGATGTCGTGGACAGCGATGTACTGGAACTCTATAACTTCCTCCTGAATGTCTACTCCTGCGGGATGGATGATTGGCTCCGGACCCAAAGAGAGATTCGCAAGATTCTGTTTCCAGACGAGTGAGGAGCCTTATGCGTCATGTGAGGCGACACCATGTTGCCGCTACAACGCACACACATTGGTTGCAGTGTCCAAGACACCATCGATAGACTTTATCTTGTCCACTACGAACCGGCTCATCTCGTCATTGTCTTTGAACTCCGCCTTGACAATCATATCGTATGCGCCAAAGATTATGTGTGCCTGCTTGGTCTCCTTGAACGATCTCACCTTTTCCAAAACCTCACGTGTCGAGTCAGTTCGAACCTTTAGCATGATGAAGGCCACAACAGTCATATCAGACATTCCCTCACACATGATGATGAGCACCAGCTATCTAAATCTACTGCTCGTCATGCACATCGACCTAGAGAGCATCTCGCAGTTCTAGGGCCGCCTTTGCAAGGTCTATCTCAGCCAGTTCTGGCACGCCTTGTGAACTGATCCATGCCACAAGCCAAGTACCGCCGTCGACCAAGCTCATCAGAAGGTGCCCTTGGCCGTTCGAGGATGCAATGTAGGAGATATCATCCGAGAAAACGCGTGCATACTCGACACCACCAACATTCACGCTGGGCAAGCCCGACTTTGCCGCAGTCACTAGGGTTTCTGCAACGGGAACCAGATCCCAATTTGATGTCTGCCAGACGACTTTCACGCCCTTCAGGACTCCAAACGCCTGTATCTTCGGGTTGTTTGAGTATAGCTCTGCCCATGCTTGCCCGATGGCGTCCTCCATTGCAGTCACCTCGGTCCCCGTTCAAAAACGATTACTAGAGGGGGGTGGAATGCTGGAGCATTCCACTCTCGGCTCCCTCTCGGTCGTACTCTATATCTTGCCCTTTAGCTTCTTCGCGGCACGATCCACATCCACGTACACCAGATCTGGAGCGGCACTTGGGTCTGCCCATGCTACAACAAACTTGTCAGCGTCGATTCTTGCAAGTATCAGAATCCCATTACCCGCCACACTGCGAGCGACAAGGCTATCCGGAGTGGTCCGGATTGTACTGTACTTCACCTGATTCTGAACAACAGATGGGGCCCCCTTCGTCACTGCAGCAGCCAAAGCAGGAGCATCGGCTGTTAGGTCCCAGTTGTTGCTTTGCCACAATACTTGGCCGGATGTGGTAATCACGCCGAAGGCCTGGACAAGCTGTCCTGAGTCATTGTAGGCCTGAGTGTATGCTTCCATAACTGGATCAGACAATTCAATTCACCCCGTATGAATATTCACAAGTCCTTGTGAAGATAGCGCACTGAGCCGAATTTAAGTGAATCTTGCTTGGTCCCAATAGTTCTTGAACAGTTACCGTGCTATGTCCATACGAACTTGACTATGAAGTAGCATCTGGAGTTGTATGAAACTATGGACAAACAGGCCGTCATTAGGGTGATAGTGAGGCCCGGCTCCAAGTCCCGACAACTGGTTGACGAGGTGGAAGACGACTACATATCTATGAGTCTCAGAAGTCCAGCGCGAGGGGGAAAGGCCAATGCGGAGTTGGTCAAGCGACTCGCCAAGGTCTTAGGCATCTCGTCGTCTGCCATTCGCATCCGGAGGGGTCATAGATTGAGAGAGAAGGCGGTTGTGATTGACGGCTTGGACAAGGCGGACGTTCTACAACGACTCCGTGCTATGTTGTGACATAGGCAATCACCGAGATTGTCAACAACGTATAAAAGAGCGACAGAAAAGGCCATTGCACTAGAGAAGCCAAAGCAAAATCTGTACCCCCATGAGTGGACTCTATGCATTGGAGGCTGGCGCCTTGATTCAAGACCACAAGTCAACTCGGATGTCACTGGCAGGTCTATTTGGGGCGGGCCTTTTCTACGCAATTGTTGTCATGATAGAAGGACGTTGGAGCGATCCGAGTGTCATTCTTGCTGCGATCACAGAGATTTGCCTTCTTGTTGCCGCTCTCATCAGACCTCCTGTCACAAAACGCGACGTGGGCATTGCCATTCTCGGTCTGACACTCTACATCTATCTCAGCGTTGCCCTCGGCATATTGACAGAACTGACTGTGATGGCGATTGGTGGAATCGTCATCTACCTCCTTGTGATGATACAGCCCAAGTTTCCGTTGACGAAACGAGCAATCTCCACCGGTATTGGTGTCGGGATCGTGATGACGTTTCTGGGCATATACTTGGCTCTGAAAATTGGCGTTGTGTACTTCGTTGGTGCAGAAATGCTTGGGGCCATCATTTTGGGAGTAAGAGGAAAATACACAAAGGAAGAGAACACAATTGTGGTTGCCATAGCCAATGGATCGTCCATGATTTCAATGGGCGTTCTGATAACGTTTCCTGCGATTGAAATATTCGCGCCGGATGTTGCCCCGGCTCTCATAACGTATCCCTTCATTGTCTTTGTGACAGGAGTCAGTGCCATATTCGGACTGCTGCTGCTTGCACCAATGAGAAACCGTTTCGAGTCACAACCGTGGCCACAGGTAAAGCCCCAAGCAGAGTGCATAATCTCTATGGGGCTCGACGACGAGGCAAAGAAGGAAGTCGTGACAGGGCTTGCGATTTCAGGAACATGGGTGGGGGCAACTAGAGCCGCAGAGATGGCCACTGGTACTACACTCGCATCGTTTCCACGCCTTCTTAGACCAATCATCCCATCTGCGGGGGCGGTGCCTGACTGGATTGGCATGTCAAACTCTCCGCTGGTTGCAGCTATCGGGTTTTTCATGGGATGGAAGCGTGTCCTAACACTCGTCCTAGGAAGCGTAATCTCGCTCCTGATATGGGTAGTACTCGAAGGAGCACAGCCCGTGAGTTATGGAGTGCACCTCCACCGTCCAGAGATTCTCTATCTTGCGCTTGGCGTCTTCGCCACGATAGTGACTAACGATGTTCTATCTCGCGAAGATGACAAACTCAGCGTTCAGGAGTTCCAGGCTCTCGTCAATCAGCAGGCAGTAGGCGGGGAGCCATCTGAAGGAATTGTCATAGACACACCACACAAGGCCTCCGAAGTCCCCAATCTCATGAAACTGCGAAAAGAGCTCTTCTCCATGGAGAGTATCAAGAGCGAAATCAGGTTTCTGATAGAAGACCCGCGCGAGTTCATGAGAGCACGTGGGGGGATTGTGCCTCCGTGGGTAGCCCTTCTGTCGATATCGCTTTTTACGATAGTGGGCATTGTCGTGTTTTTCATTATCAGGCCTTTCACAGGTCTTGAGATTCACTGGTCCCTATTTGTCCTGGGAGCCCCGCTCGCGCTTGCCTCAGCATACTTCACAGCCAAGTCAATAAGTGAAACAGGGATGCTTGCCGGGTATGTTTCAGACCTAGTTGCAATTCCGGCGATTCTCTTTTTCAGGGCAACCTTTCAAGCCGTTACGACGTTCATGTCGATGCTGGGTGCCCTGCAAGACGCCGCTGTTGCGCTGCTGGTTCATCTCAAATTGGGCCAGCTGACCGGGGTGAGAGGCCGGGATATATTCAAGGCCGTCTTCCTAGGAGCTATGCTGGGCACCTTTGTCGGATCACTAATGACGTACATGATCTACCGAACGTACCACTTTGGAACAACCGAGTTCCCCGCGCCGGCTGCCCAGCTGTTTGGCTTTCTTGTAATCAGTCTTCAGGGCCTTGGTAACCTCGTACTTCCTGGAATGGACCAAGAGCTCTTTCCGGGGGTGTCACCGGTCATCCAGTTTCTCTATCTGCTTGTGTTCGGTATTGTGGGATACCTCTTAGGCCGTGAGCTGCACAGAAGGGGTCTGAGCCCCATGAGCCTTGTAGTCGGACTGTTAATCCCGCCAGCAACATCAGCGGCCATGCTTCTCGGGGGTCTAATTGACTACAGATTGAAGAAAGAGGAGGGGTACGAGAATACAGTGCCTGAGAGAATTGATACCATCGAGATGAAGCGGAACAGGACCAGTCGCATTCTGAGTGGCATGGTTGCCGGAGAGGCAATTGTTACTGTGATATGGGTCCTGTGGTCAGCAACACTGTTCATTCTAGGATGACTGTGCAGCCACCTCATCAGCAATCAACTGAAGGAATCTTGGAAAATCACTACGCTTCATGCTGGCGCCGCAGGCCGCAGGGTGACCGCCACCCTGAGCATTGGTGAAACTTGAAATCACACGAGATAACAGACGGTTAAGATCAATCTTGGAGTTACGCCTACGGATTGAAACGTCCACCTCATCCTCGGAGCTTCGCGCGCTTATCCCAATCATTGAGTCTGTGAAATAGGCGGCAAACTTGGCACTCTTGCCACGGTATCCGTGGACAGGCATATCCAGCACGTAGCCAACAGGGCCGACCTTTCGTGCGTGGCTCTGAACGTACCTGAAGACCTCATGCTCCACACGTGTGGCCTTCATAGCCAGATTGACTATGTTGTTCATGGAACTGGGCTCGATGCCTAAGGTCAATTCCCACGTGAGGTCTTTTGACTCACGACGATAGTCAATCTCTTGCAGTGCCTGAACAAGAAGGCCCGCTTCTAGGTATAGGGTCCTCTTGTCGAAATCTTCAAAGTGGCGCCGGACGAACGGGGTGTTGTCACAATAGTCGGCAATCGCCCCGTACAATGCGAGACGTAGTGCGTGTTCAGGCAACCGGTCAGCAAACTTGCGATACATCAGCTCCGCTGCGCAGGGCCCAATCTGATGGAACATCTCAACACGCTGAGAGAGCCGCCGCTTGTACTTTGCGGCCATGGGGTGGTGGTCAGTCCAGTGTATGCTTGTTTCGCGGGGAAATCGCGAGAGAGCTCGTATGATGTCATCGAACCGCATTGTATTAAGGGCTATGTCACTAACTGAAACAACATCTGGTCGGTCTCTTGCCACACGATAAAGATCTGCATGTATTTGAGATGGACGCGTGAAGTACAGGTCTGCACCTGGGAAGGCGAGAAGCCCAATCGCACCGGACGTTATGCCGTCCACATCGCCGTGAGTCAGCACAACCGCGTGCATGTTTCAGCCGCCTCCACAGGACTCATTCCTTGTATATCTCATCAAGGGCTGCATCCCACTCGTCGCGTTCAACCTCGCCCCGGCGAGCCACCGGTTTCCTCTTATGCTTCCTAGCTTCCTCAATCTTTCTCTTTCGTTCCAACTCCCTTTTCTTGCGCTCCCGCTCTTTAGACTCCTTCTCGGCCAACTCAATTCTAGCCTCGATCTCAGACTTAGACAACCACCTGATAGTTGCGGCAACAAATGCAAAGAGTAGCACGACTGGCACAAGCAGCAGAACTACAATCTCTGGCTGACGCAGTTCAACGCTATTAGCAATCCCCGGTGGTAATCTAAGGAGACTCACAACCATTACCGGGTTCATCAAGATGAAGGAGAGGACGACCACACTGAGAAATCGGATGACAGAGCCTGTGACTGTCGAGGTGATGACATAGGTGGACGAGGGGGCTGCGGCGCGAGCCGTCAGCTCATCCTTTGCCTTGGGATTCGTTGTCAGCAACTCATCCACGTAAATGTTCAGGCGACGAACATCACTGATGGCATCCAAGTTCTCTAATGCTTCCCTACTCCCAAGCACCTTGCGCTCAATCACTTCGCGTAAGAACGAGAATGCGGTGGCACCAGACCAGCGGCTTGTGGTGGTGGAAGTGATCTTTTCGCCACGTTCTATGGCGTCCTGCTTTCTGGTCGCAGAGCGCAGAGCGAGAAGCTGCTTCTTGAGAGTTTCCTCACGGTCTTCAACGGGCTTTCCAACCGAATAGCTGTAAATCATCTGATAGCTGACCTCAAGATACGCAAAAGACACCAGCGCGAGAATCTGCATGCCCGACGTGAGGAAACTGATGAAGTCAGTCATGATGGGGCTCTCGCCGTAGATGGGCAGGCCCCGAAACGCAGCAGCTATCATTATTGCCTGAATCGAGAGGAAAGCACCGCCCACAAACTTGTGCTCCATTCGAACCAGTGACTGGAGAAACATGGCAATGCCAATTCCTGCAAAGAGAAAGTATAGGAATGTAAAGGTCAGGTCATAGAGTTGCCATAGGATAGTGAGAAGTCGCGACTGGAACAGTGCAAGTACCTGATATACGTTCGTCATTGGTCCGCTGAAGCCATACGGTTGAAGATACCAGAACCTTAGGATGAGAGAGTTGTAGATGCCAGTCGCCAATGTGTTTGCGGTTTGACCTCCGACAACGGCGGCAGTGACGCCATAAGAGATCACAACGCAGAGATAGAACAGTAGTAATGAGAGAATCCTGAACACTGTGACAATGAAGGTGTAGGGGGCATTCCAGTCCCAGTACCCCGACAGTTGATTGTATACGATGTAGCACATGTATGCAAAGGTCGCCGTTGAGAGAATACGTAAGATCCACGTGACCCACTTCAATACAGTGCCACACCCCTTTGCTTTGCCAGATTGTACTGTTTGATGATTACGGGCAAGAAGTCTTCTGGGCCAACATTCACCACATCAATCCCAAACCGGGCAAGAGCCTTAGAAATCTTGCTCCGTCGCTCCCAGAGCTCTTCCTGAACAGCCTCGGCTAAGACTCGCTCTACTGGTCCGAACTGACCGACTGGTGCCTCAAACCACGGTCCGAATGGACTGATTATCTGAGCGCGATGACCGTTCGCGATTACCTTTTTCATGGCATTAAGCAGCGGTCTTGGACTCTCCTCCAAGTCTGTAAGAAATATGAACAGCGTGCGCTTGTTGACTTGGCGCGTGACATAGTCCACTGCCGCCTCGAAATTGCTCCACCCACGAGGCTCGGCTATCGCCAGTGCTTCGAGTACATCGTACATGTGGTTGGGACTCATCGCAGGTGGGACGAAGGCGTGGACCCTATCGGAGAACACACATGTTCCCACCAAGTCTTTTCGTTCCATGCCCATGTAGGTAAGGAGCACCGCGGCTCTAATGGCGTATTCCAGTTTTGTGTTCTCGGGATAGCCATTTCCCATGCTTCCAGACGAATCCACCATACAGACTATCTGAATGTTCTTCTCCATCTCGAACTGTTTTACGACCAGCTTGCCACGCTTGGCGCTCGTCTTCCAGTCAATCAGTCTGAATGGATCGCCGGGCATGTATTGTCTAAATCCTGCAAAGTCTGTGCCCATTCCAACAACCTTGGTTCGGTGAGCACCAAACATACGCCCCAGCTGCCTCTGCTTTCCGAGAGCCTCCATTCTCCGTACGTCTTTCCATGTCGGATACACCAGCACCTCGGTTCTGGCCTTCAGGGTGCGCTTGTAATAGTGAAGACCAAGTCTATCGCGCAAAATGACCTCGGTAGGACCAAGATAGTAGCGGCCACGCATTCGTGCCTGTAGGATATAGGAAAATGTGATGCTGCTGCCAGGCTCGATACGTGAGGCCATGAAGTTCTCGCCGATTGCCAGAATCCACGTTTCAGGGTACTGATCCCATACCTCAATGAAGTCAAAATGCCTGCGAGATGTGTTCCTGATGGTCACACGGACACGCAGGAAGTCTCCCGAGAACACCTTGTTCTTGTCCAACTTTCGATCGACTTCGATTCCAGCGACATTTGCAGTCAAGGCGAAGAGAGGAAGTGTGACGACGAGACCGACAAGAAGATACACACCAATTAGCGTGAGGTAAAAATTCGTGTAGGAGAACCCGCTGGTCAGTAGGAGGATTCCTCCAAACACCACGACAAAACCTCTCTTCGTCAGCACAGTAGATCTTCTCCGACGTATATGCTGTTGTACCTGACCGTTTCACCGTGGACAGTCCACTTCACCGAGAATCTTGGAGATCACACGCTCAACAGTAAGACCCTCGAGCTCAGCCTCGGGCTTCAAGAGAAGCCTATGGTTGAGCGCCTGTACAGCAAGTTTCCGTACGTCCTCTGGCACTACATAGTCTCTGCCGTGCATCGCCGCACGTGCCTTGGACGCACTCATCAGGACAAGGGAAGCACGTGGCGAGCCACCAAGAAGAATCTGCGGGTCATTCCGCGTACGAACGATTATGTCGCGGATATAGTTGATGATGTCCTCGTCCACATACACACGCTTGCAGGCATTCTGCATCCGAATTATCGTTTCAGGATCAGCGAGGACGCGAAGATCTGTGACCTCTCCCAAGTGCTTTCGACGGATGACCTCGGCTTCCTCACTCTTTGTGGGATAGTCAAGGATTAGCCTGAACATGAACCTGTCGAGTTGAGCCTCCGGAAGAGGGTAGGTCCCCTCTTGCTCTACGGGGTTCTGAGTCGCGATTATGAGGAACGGCTCTGGCAGCTTGCGGGTCACACCTTCGATGGAAACTTGGCGCTCCTCCATCACTTCCAACAGCGCGCTCTGGGACTTGGGAGGACAACGGTTAATCTCGTCTGCCAGCACCAAGTTCGCGAAGACCGGCCCTTTCCGAAACCAGAACTCACCGCTCCGTTGATTGAACACATTGCTACCGAGAATATCGGCAGGGAGTGTGTCCACAGTCAACTGAATGCGTTTGAACTGGCAGCCCAAAATGGAGGCAAAGGTTCTTGCCATGTAGGTCTTTGCCAGCCCGGGCACACCCTCAAGCACCACGTGACCATTGGACAACATGGCGATGAGAGTGTCGCGCAGAATGTCAGTCTTGCCGACAATTACTCTTTGCACTTCGCGGATTATCTCCGTGGTCAGCTCATGTACCTCGTCGATTGACATGGCATCGGAGGCACCGTGGCTTGTCCTGTCAGTCTCGTCAACAGTCATTGTTTCATACCTCACGTTCTTGTTTCGATAAGCTTGTTCTGAATATTGCGCATGAAGAAGAATAGATCCATCATCTCACTCTCCCGAATCTTCATTGTGGGGTTCGCAGAGATCTTCTCTATCCTGGAGATAGTCTTGAAGAAAGTATCACGGTTCATTGATGGGTCCTTATACTTCAGAAGATCCCAGACCCTAGCGGCATCAAACTCAGACCACATGTGTTTCTTCTGTAGGTCGCGACGAAGTTTCCGATACAACATCTTCACAACCCGAGCGTAGTTGCCCTCTGTCCTATAGTAGGCCATGCGCTCGCTGAAGTACGTCTGGCCACGTCGGAGGAATACTTCAGATACGGCCTTCACTTCGGGTTTCTTCATGTCGGGGAGATACTTCTTGATTCCCGTAACCGTCACGAATGGATACACCATCGATACATATGGTAGCGTTGAGAGCCAGAAGACGCGGCTGAGGTACAGACCGTAGAAGAACTCGGCAGAATACCATGGCACGGCCAATAGATTCTCACAGAACACCACAGTTCTGTTTGTCTGTCCGTAAGATAGCCAGTCAATCACGTTCTCGGCAAATTGACGATTGTCACCCCGATCAAGCATATCATTTGTGAATATGCTTGGGTCACTTATTGCAACCATTCTACCAGCGCCTGGGACGAGAAGGCCTAGGTCCAGTGCACCCACCACAGGCAGCGAACCGTTCCACTCACCATTATCGGGGTACGGGTTGGGATCGCTGATGTTTGTGTCGCACCAAGCCCGATTCGATGTCCATGCGATGCCTGCCATTCCAATGGCACACTTCGGACTGATGGCTGTTGCCCAGTTCAGATGTAGACTACTCACACCACGCGTGAGCGCGCCACCGTCCAGACCTGGCCGGAAATCTGTGATGACTGGTAGCTTGGGGCTCTTGTCATAAGAGTCCAAATCAAGCAGAACCCCACCAGTAAATGCCACAACGCCCGACACAGATGTCGGTAGGCTCTGTGCGTTCTCTGCAATTGCGCCTGATACCAGACTATTGAGCATCATGAAGGAACTGTTAGCGGTACCAAAGTCGTCTGCAATGACGACGCCTCCGCCATTCATAAGATGATCGAATATCACAAAGACCGCATCCAGAGAGAAGTCACGGACCGGACCCATTATCACGAGAACCGCCTGCCCATCGTAGCGAGTCACCACACCCATCGAGGACTGAATTGCCAGAGCAGTATATCCCATCCCCTCGATGTCTTCGCGGAAGGCACTCGCGCCGTTCCAGCTGGTATTGTAAATGCTAAAGTCCTGAGTATAGACACCACTGGCGCCAATCGTGCTGCTGTAGAATAGCATTCCAACTGGGAACCACGACAGAGCAAACAGGACGAACCAGAGGGTCTGTTTCAGGTCCATGACTACTCACGCTCGTACCTCTACTCTGCAGTCACGCCGACATCAATTCGTGGATATAGGTCTGTAAAGATGCGTACGGCCTCCTCGTATTGACTGCGTGTGATCTCGTGCTGAGAGAAGCGTGCTTCCTCGTAAATCTGCACGAACTGTTCGACCACCGCAGGGTCGAGGGGCAATGACTTTAGCACTCTGTCGAGGTACTCACGAGCGGTCTCCGAGTTCAACCGCTCGGTCCCAGACTTGAGTCCGCACATCTGCTCGAATGTGCGATATGCCAGTGTGACCGCCGCATCGTACTTGCCAGCATCTGCGAGCTTCTTGATGTTCCTGAGCTTACTCGGAATGTCGATGCCCGTTGTTCGCGGGGCACCCCTGAAGAACCCTCGTACGAAGTACAGATACAGCAGCACAGCGACTATCGCACCAGCGACCGCAATACCTGGAATGATGAGATCTGCTACTTGCATATTACCACCCGTGTTTACCTGAGCAAGAACCGTGAAGCTGGCAACCGTCATGTTCGTGTCAGCCACTGGTAGCGCGATGACAACCGTATATGTGCCATTGACAGTCCTCTGCACAACTGTGACTGAAAAGTTGCCATTCTCGTCCGTCAAGACGGATTGAGCCGACCCATTTACAACTATCGTGACTGTCCTCCCTGCAATCGGATAGTGGCTGGGGGAGTCATCGACAATGGTACCGCTAATTACCAGGGGCGAACCGGAGGCCACTCGTTCAGGACTGGTACGTGTGAATTCGACCCCCGTGAACACATGTATCGCGGTTGTTGATACATCGTCAGACCCATCGATGTACGCAGTAGGATTGCCTTGGTAGGCCACATCAACCGTGAAATAGCCGCTCTGTGACCAAGAAGAGGGAACGGGCACATTGAAAGTGACCCATGTCGTGGAGAATACCTGAACCGAGGTGATCTCCGTCCCATTCAAGTGCACGATTACAGTTCCATTGATTGGTTGCCCCACATCGTCCAGAAGACGAATGTCCACGCGGAACGTTTCACCATTGGCCACAACATATGTTTCAGGCACATAGACTGACACTTCACTGGACGCAACTACGACCATGTCCCATGCACCGGGCTCTCCCGAGAGGTCGTAGAACTCTGCCTGAATGGCTACAGAGAGGTTGTGTGGCCCCAGCACAACATCGGTGGGAACCGTCAAATCGAGTACGAACTGTCCGTTGTTGTTAGATGTTCCAGTATAGCCAGTGGTTTCGCCGTCCACGAGCAGGACCACTGGGACCCCGGCGACACCGCCGTTCTCGCTGTCAATAATGCCAGTCACACTGATGGTGTCCCCGCGTAGAAGTGTGTCTGTGGGTTGGTCATCGAGCACAATCGTGACCATTGCCCGCACCTCGACCTGAACTTGGGAAGACGCCTGCTCAAAGGACTCGTCTGGCCGTACGAAACGAATCTCCATCGAAACGTATCCCACGCCATTCGTCCACGGAATCGCGTAACTCAGGTAGAAACCACCAGAGCTATTTGTGGTCGATGTATCGACAATCGTATCGTTCCAGATTATGGCGACATCGTACCCTACCATCGGGTCACCCGTACCATTACCCCACATTAGAAGCCCTGTGGCAACCACACTGTCGCCCAAGTATACTGTGCTCGAGTACGTCACAAGGGTCAGATTCACTGGAATCTGAAGAATGTTGATCAGCGATGCGTCACTGCTTCCCGGATTGATGTAGCCGTGAGTAGGTGTGCATTCGGCCCAGATTGTTGTCGGGCCAAGTGGCGTAGTTGCTGGAATATTGAAGATGTGCTGGAAGCTGCCGTCAGGCCCGGTGACATATTGGGCCAGCATTATGGCACCCGAGCCGCTTGCAAGGTGGTTCCAGTAGATTGTGACCGTCGCGCCTGCATACGCAGAACCGTTGTCGAGATACAGTGTCCCAGTAATGTTGAGCAGGTCACTCCTGTAAGCTGGATCTGTGGGGGTGACCGTTAACGTCCATACAAGTTCGTACGCGGTTATGTTCAGTGTAATACTGGAGCTGAGTGTCGATGCAATCCATGTCACAGTGGGAATATAGCTCATACGAATATCATGAAGGCCTGCACTCGTACCGGTAGGAATCACCCATGAATACTCGAAATAGCCACTACCATTTGTGATGGCCCAGCCAACAGGAAACCCGTCGAACATCAGGGTCACATTGGCTTGGGCAAAGGGGACATCTGGGTCAGGTACATCATAGTACAGGTAGCCCTGAACCGTGACCGTTTCAGATATGTGAAAATCAGTGACGCCACCCGTAGAGAAGCCCGTTATCAACGTTTGCCACTGTTCTAGGGTGATACCAATGTGTACGGACTCGTTGCTCTCCAACTCGCGAGCCCCCGCAAAAGAAGCATAGACTTGTATTCCGGTCCAGATAGTGTGGCCTTCAAGTTCCGAATAGGCCAATTCAATCTCGCCAGCCCCATTGGTTGGTCCGCTAAAGATCTCGTGGGCCGTTCCGTTGTTCCAGACTACGGAGATGTACTGGCCAACGATAGGAGTGCCGTTGGCGAAGTGAATGTATAGAGAGATTGTGGTCGTTTCGTTGAGCTTGATAGTGGTGGGCGTGACCGAGATTTCCATAATGACTGGACGACGCTGCACGGTCACTACCAATACCGAACTCGACGCATTCGTGTTCAACAGACTTGTCCGAGTGTAGTTGGCCTTGAACTGGTAGTCCCCGGCGAATTGCGACTGCGAGAGGTTGTAGAGATAGACGTAGTTTCCAGCGGAGTCTGTTGCGAGAGATGTGACCAAGACCCATGTTCCACCGTCAAGAAGATAGAGATTCACGGTCTTACCGCTCAAGACAGGCGACCCGCCAGAGTAGGACAGGGTGCCCTGAATCACAATGCTCTCGTCAATGTAGACGGGAGAAGGCGCAGAGATTGTGAGTTGGAGAGTGTAGAGAACAAGGTCTACATCTGCTCCTGGAGATGAGCTTGCATTGTCCCACAGCTTGTTTGGGGAATAGAATTCTGCCCAGAACGTGACCGTCGCCGGACTGTCCCTTGACACTGAACAGTTGTAGTGGAACAGGAAGTAGCCCGTTGTATTAGTATGGTACGGACCGTAGCTCAGTACGGTACCGTTGTGCCAGTCCATAAACACAGTCACAGGTTGATTGGCAATCTCGGTTCCATTATCTTGAAACGTGAGACGACCATAGACCTGAATTGTCTCGTTCAGATGGTATGAGGTTGAGTTTGTAGAGGTCGTCAGGGCAAGTCTGTAGAGAATGATTGTGGCTGTGCGGTTGGCAGACTCGCCGTCAGCCCAGAGGGGGTCTGTGCTGGTATAGTGCGCCCAGATGTAGATTGCTCCCAGTCCATCATTGACAGAGCAATTGTAGAGGAATGTGAACTGGCCGAGCGGATCCGTCACTTTCTGGAATGTGTAGATGCCGGTAATGGAATTTCGATAGTATATCGTGATTGTTGCGCCAGCAAGTGGCTTACCGTTCTCTTGGAACGTCAATTTGCCGCTAAATGTCATGACATCATCGCGATGGTACTCTGAGGCATCCAAACTCGCATTGAGATTCATCTGGTATAACTGAAGGGTGATGGTCGTCGAGGCCTCAGCATCCGAGTGAAGACGACTCCAAGACACAAACTTGACTGCCACGGTCACCGAGCCCGGATCGTCTGTAGTGATACTGATGTTGTAGTAGAAGTTGTAGTATCCAGTGCCGTTGGTCACAAGAGCGTAGTAGAACGTTCCGGTGGCGCTGGTCCAAGAGAGGGTCACAGATGCACCGGTGATATGAGTGCCGTTGTAGTACAGCAGCTGACCCCAAATATAGGCTGTTTCGTTGAGGTGGTAGTAGGTGCTGTTCGACTGTATTGAGAT